>Ga0070708_100001411_pt1 | contig 18351 bp, 18 predicted proteins | sample KBSK5503metaG_FD_65469 | JGI IMG/M metagenome (GOLD analysis project Ga0070708, IMG submission 65469) | Corn, switchgrass and miscanthus rhizosphere microbial communities from Kellogg Biological Station, Michigan, USA - KBS K5-50-3 metaG | ecosystem: Host-associated > Plants > Roots >... | reverse complement strand
GCCTGGCCACCACCCGGGTGGACTACTTTCTCCGCGGAAAATCCGACCAGCCGTTCGCGCTCGAAATCAACGCCACGATTCCCGCGATGCAAGGCTACTCGGACATCGCCGCCGAGGCCTTCATCGAGTGGGTCGGCCAGGCCGCCGGTCTCTCAAAGGGCGCGATCCTGGGTCTGATTCGCAGCAACGGCTCCAACGCCCGCGCCCTCTACGAAGCGCTGGTGTCGGGGTTTGCCCTGGAGCGGGGCCGCGATCCCACCCGCATCGGGCTACTCTGCCGCCGCAATGACGCGCAGCTCACCGAGCTGACGTACCTCGCCCGGCGCTTTTCCGATCTCGGCACCGAATCCCGGGTGGTGTTCCCCGATCAGCTGTCGGGGGACGCGATCGTCGAGGCCGATGGCAAATCCTACGAGCTCATCTACCGCCACCTGTTCGTCCGTCGACTCGATAAAATCGACGCTCCCTACGTCGTCGAGCTGTTTGAAGAAGTGCCCGGGCGCAAGGCGGTGGTGCTCAACCCCCCGGCCTCCCAGGTCGAAGTGAAAACCACCTTCGCCCTTCTCTCGATGGCCGCCCGGGATCCCGAGCTCGCCGAGCTTGCGGAGCTCGACCCCGACGAGCGAAGGGCCGTCCAGGAGGCGCTGCCCTGGACACGGATGTTCCGGCCCGGCCCGACGACGGGCGAGCACGGAGGCCGAATCGACGATCTGGTGAAGCTCGTCGCCGGTCATCCGGAAAGGTTTGTCCTCAAGCGGGCCTGGGACTACGGAGGCAAAGCGGTCTTCATCGGGCGCTCGTCGGCCGACGCCTCGTTCGCCGAGCGCACCCGCGAGGCGTTCGGCGCCGCTCTGAGCTGGGAAGCCCTCTGCGAGCGGGCCGCGGCCGACCCGGTGGGCGGAGGTTTCATCGTCCAGGCGATGGTCGAGGCATCGCCGCAAAGCCACGTCCTTTGCACCCGGTCGGGCGCGACGACGCAAGAGCTCTACGTCGACTTTTCGGCCTACGCTTCGGTTGGGCTGGGTCGCGTCCCGGACTGGGGCGGCGTTTGCCGCGGATCCGCGTCGCATATCGTCAACATCGTGGGAGGCGGAGGCGTGCTGCCGCTGGTCACCACCGAGGTCGCCGACGCGCTCCTGGTCGCCCTCCAGGCTCGCTCCGCGAGCGAAAAGGGAAATCGCGCGCTATAAAGGAGGCCGGTACCAAAGGAGCAATCGAATGTCTTGGCAGACCCCTCTCCAACGCAACCCGGCGGCCGTCGATCAGATCGTCGTCGACCAGTCGCAGCGCGCCTTCATGGCGCGAGTGTACCGGTGGATGTTCCTGGGCCTTTCGGTGACCGGTGGAGTCGCCCTGTTCACCGCCTCCAGCCCGGCGCTGTTGCAGCTCGTCGTTCCCCACTTGATGTTTTTGCTCATCGCCGAGTTTCTGGTGGTGCTCGGGCTCACCTTCGCCGCTCCGCGCGTCAGCGGGCCGGTCGCGGGGGGCCTGTTCCTGCTCTACGCGACGATGAACGGGCTGACGTTCTCGACGATCTTCCTCGTTTTCCAGCTGGGCTCGATCGGCCAGGCGTTTCTCCTCACCGCCGGCACTTTCGGGGCGATGAGCGTATACGCGACCCTGACCAAGAAGGATCTCAGCGCCTGGAGAAGCTTTCTGTTCATCGGCCTCTTCGGGGTGGTGATCGCGGGGGTGGTGCAGCTGTTCTGGCACAGCGAGAGCTTCTCCTTCGTCTGGTCGTGCGCCTGCGTCGTCGTCTTCGCCGGCCTGACCGCCTACGACACCCAAAAGCTTCGTCAGATGCACGCCGGGGCTGGCTACTCCAGCGCGGCCAGCTTGAGCGTGAGCGGCGCTCTGATGCTCTACCTCGACTTCGTGAACTTGTTCCTCGCCCTGCTCCGCCTGTTCGGACGCCGCCGCTAGGACCTCACTTCGTGCCGGGCATCCGCAGGCGCTCGACCGGACGACCACCGACGATGTGCTCATCCACGATCTCCGGCACGTCCTCGGTGTTCACCCGCGCGTACCAGACTCCCTCGGGGTAGACCACCACGGTCACGCCGAAGGCGCATTGATCGAGGCAGCCGGCGGCGTTCGCCCGCACCTCGCCGCGAAGGCCGCGCTTTTCCAACTCCTGCTTGAAGGACTCGCGCACCTCTTCGGATCCCTTGTCCGCGCAGCACCCTTTCGGGTGCCCCTCGGGACGGCGGTTGGTGCAGACGAAGATGTGTCGGCGGAAGGGAAGCATCGCAAAAGGTCTTTAAGTGCGTTTCTCGTCGCGCGCAAACCAGCGGAACGGGCGCTGCAAAATGAAAGTCGTCATTTGACGTACTTTCAGCAAAGTAAGCAAGCGGGGCGTCAGGACCTCGCATTACCATGCGCGCCAGATTCGACCTAAGCCCAACCCCGCCGGCTGAGAGGCCGCTCGAGCCGGGGGTCGAGCCGTCAGGAGCGCCCGGTGGGAAAGAGCTTTCATGGGGCAAACAGCATGTGTGGGTGCCGTCTCAAAAACGCTAATCCTGGTGGTGCGGCCTTCAATTTGACACTATCTATAGTAGGGTTACGCTTGACACCAACTTGTCACATCAGGTACAAAAAGCGCGTTCGAAATGAGGGGGAGAGCGCTCAGCCATTTCGGAAGGCCCTCCACACACTGGCGTCGGCGGCGAAGCGGTTTTGTCGGACAACTGATCGGTTTTTTTCCTCCCCGGCGCCCCTGTTCGCGTCGGGACGAAGCAGGATGGGTTTTTCACAAAAGTCGTACTATTGGTGAACATGGAGAGGGAGAGACAAATGGATAAAGAGCTGCTTCCCAAGTCTTCGGTCGCGTCGAAAGAGCGCAAGGCCTCGCGTCGAGGCAAGGCCGCGCCCGCAGGAATGGTCGTGCCCCGGTACTTCACCACCCCCGGCGTCGACCCGGCGGACGAGCTGGCCTGGGAACACCGAACCGCGAACATCAGCGGCGAGGACGGGAGGACCGTTTTCGAGCAGAAAGACGTCGAAGTCCCGAAGTCGTGGTCAATGCTCGCGACCAACGTGGTGGCCTCGAAGTACTTTCGCGGCACGCCCGACACTCCCGAGCGCGAGAGGAGCGTTCGCCGATTGGTCGGCCGGGTCGTCGATACCCTCACCCACTGGGGCAGCGAAGGCGGTTACTTCGCCGCCGAGGCGGACCGGGACGCATTCCACGCCGAGCTTACGCATCTGCTGTTGCGGCAAAAGGCGGCCTTCAATTCACCGGTCTGGTTCAACGTCGGCGTCGAGGCGCAACCCCAGTGCTCCGCCTGCTTCATCAATTCGATCGAAGACTCGATGGATTCGATCCTCACGCTGGCCAAGACCGAAGGGATGCTTTTCAAGTACGGATCCGGGACGGGAAGCAATCTGTCGACCCTGCGTTCTTCCCGCGAGCTGCTCGCGGGGGGCGGCACCGCCTCCGGTCCGGTCTCCTTCATGAAAGGGTTCGACGCCTTCGCCGGGGTGATCAAAAGCGGCGGCAAGACCCGTCGCGCGGCGAAAATGGTGATCCTCAATGCCGACCATCCGGACATCCTCGCGTTCATCCGTTGCAAGGCATCCGAGGAGAAGAAGGCCTGGGCGCTGATCGATGCCGGCTATGACGCCTCCTTCAACGGCGAGGCCTACTCGTCGATCTTCTTCCAGAACTCCAACAACTCCGTTCGGGTCACCGACGAATTCATGAACGCGGTGGTGGAGGACAGCCCCTGGAGCACGAAGAAAGTGAAGGACGGGCAGACGATGGAGACCTTCCGCGCCCGAGAGTTGATGCGGGAGATCGCCGAGGCCGCGCACCTCTGCGGCGATCCGGGGTTGCAATTCGACACCACGATCAACGACTGGCACACCTGCCTGAACACCGCCCGGATCAACGCTTCCAATCCGTGCTCCGAGTACATGTTCCTCGACGATACCGCTTGCAATCTGGCGTCCCTGAACTTGATGTGCTTCCGGACGATCGACGGCGATTTCGACGTCGAATCCTTCAAGCACGCCGTGGATGTGGTGCTGCTCGCCCAGGAAATCATCGTCGGTTTTTCCCGCTACCCCACGCAGAGAATCACCGAGAACTCACACGCCTATCGGCCGCTTGGGCTGGGCTATGCGAACCTCGGCGCTCTGCTGATGGCCTCCGGCCTGCCCTATGACTCCGACGCGGGGAGAAACTACGCCGCGGCGATCACCTCCCTGATGTGCGGCCAGGCCTACGTGCAATCGGCCAAGCTGGCGGAGCGGATCGGTCCTTTCGCCGGGTATGCGAAGAATGCCGAGCCGATGCTCCGGGTCATCCGCAAACACCGCAAGGCGGCCCACCAGATTCCCACCCGTGGGGTGAGCGCGGCGTTGCACGCCGCCTCCGCCCTGGCCTGGGATCAGGCCCTGGCCCTGGGCACCGATCACGGCTTCCGAAACAGCCAGGTCACGGTCCTCGCGCCCACGGGAACGATCGGCTTCATGATGGACTGCGACACGACCGGCATCGAGCCGGACATCGCGCTGATCAAGTACAAGAAGCTGGTCGGCGGCGGGATGCTGAAGATCGTGAACAACACCGTGCCGCTCGCCTTGAGCAAGCTCGGATACTCGCCGTCGCAGGTCGAATCGATCGCTGCCTATTTGAACGAGCACGACACGATCGAGGGCGCGCCCGTTTTCAAACCGGAGCACCTGCCGGTGTTCGACTGCGCGTTTCGCCCGGCCAAGGGAGAGCGCAGCATCCACTGGATGGGTCACATCCGGATGATGGGAGCCACCCAACCCTTCTTGTCGGGCGCGATTTCGAAGACGGTCAACCTTCCCACCAACGCGACGGTAGAGGAGATCGAGCAGGCCTACCTCGCGGCTTGGCGCAACGGGCTCAAGGCAATCGCCGTCTACCGCGACGGTTGCAAGCGGTCGCAACCGCTGAACACGAAGAAGTCGGACGCCAAGGAGGAGCCGGTCGCGGCGCCGGTGGTCGTTCTCCCTCCGCCGGATCGCGCGGTCCGTCGCCGACTTCCCGACGAGCGAAAGGCGGTCACCCACAAATTCTCCATCGGCGGCCATGAGGGATACCTGACGGTGGGGATGTACGAGGACGGCCAGCCGGGCGAGCTGTTCTGCGTCATGGCCAAGGAGGGATCGGTGGTGAGCGGGTTGATGGACAGCTTCGCCACCGCCATCTCGCTCTCCTTGCAGTACGGCGTTCCGCTCAAGGTGCTGGCGGACAAGTTCAGCCATACGCGGTTCGAGCCGTCCGGGTTCACCGGAAACCCGAACATCCCCATCGCCAAGTCGATCACCGATTACATCTTCCGCTGGTTGGCCCTGAAGTTTCTCCCCCGGGAGGACATTCCGGAGAGCATGAAGGCCCACCCTGCCGAGCAGGGCGCGAACCGCGGCGAGGGCAAAGGGGCAAGCGAGGAGCGAAAGGCGCTGACCTCCAGCACGCGCGAGGCGTTCCTCAACCAGGAGGATGCGCCGCCCTGCCATACCTGCGGCGCGATCATGGTCCGCAACGGCGCCTGCTACCGCTGCGCGAATTGCGGATCCACCAGCGGCTGCAGCTAGAGGGAAGCGCCTCCAAAAAAACGAAAACGGCCCCGAGAGAGCCCGGGGCCGTTTGTGAACCTGGAAGAGGCGCGACTTAGTAGTCCATGTCCTCGCCGCCGTAGTCGGGCATTCCGCCTGGACCGCCGCCGGCGCCGCCCTTCGCCTTCTTCTTCGGCTTCTCGGCCACCATCGCCTCGGTGGTGAGCAGCAGCGATGCGACCGAGGAGGCGTTCTGGAGGGCGGTTCGCTCCACCTTGGTGGGATCGATCACCCCGGCCTTCTCGAGATCCTCGAAGGTCTCGGTCAAGGCGTTGAACCCGAACGCCCCGGTACCCTCCAGCACCCGTTGCAGAACGACCGCTCCTTCCCAGCCGGCGTTGCTGGCGATTTTCCGGATGGGCTCTTCGACGGCGCGTCGGACGATCTGCACCCCGAACTCCTGCTCGACGCCCAGCTTCAGCTTGTCGAGCGGTCCCAGGCACCTCAGATAGGCGACCCCACCGCCGGGGACGATGCCCTCTTCGACCGCCGCCCGGGTGGCATGCAGCGCATCTTCGACGCGGGCTTTCTTCTCCTTCATCTCGGTCTCGGTGGCCGCGCCCACGTTGATCACCGCGACGCCGCCGACGAGCTTGGCGAGCCGCTCCTGAAGCTTTTCCCGGTCATAGTCGCTGGTGGTCTCGGCGATCTGATTGCGGATGAGCTTGATCCGGCCTTCGATTTCGGACTTCTTCCCGGCGCCATCGATGATCGTGGTGTTGTCCTTGTCGACGACGACGCGCTTCGCGCGGCCGAGATCGTTGAGGGTCAGGCTGTCGAACTTGATCCCGAGCTCCTCCGAAACGACCTGCCCTCCGGTGAGCACCGCGACGTCCCGCAGCATCTCCTTGCGGCGATCGCCGAATCCCGGGGCCTTCACCGCGCAGACGTTGAGGACGCCCCGGATCTTATTGACCACCAGCGTGGCGAGGGCCTCCCCCTCGACCTCTTCCGCGATCACGAGCAGCGGCTTTCCCGCCCGGGCGACCTGCTCGAGGATGGGAATGAGATCGGGCATGGTGCTGATTTTCTTCTCGGTGATCAGGATGTAGGGATCCTCCAGGACGACCTCCATCCGCTCCCGATTGGTCACGAAATAGGGCGAGATGTAGCCGCGGTCGAACTGCATTCCCTCCACCACCTCGAGCGTCGTTTCCAGCCCCTTGGCTTCCTCGACGGTGATCACTCCCTCTTTGCCGACCTTGTCCATCGCCTCGGCGATGATGTTGCCGATGGTCTCGTCGCCATTGGCGGAAATGGTCCCGACCTGGGCGATCTCCTTTCGGCTCTTGGTCGGCTTGGAGATCTTCTTCAACTCGCCGACGATCAGCTCCACCGCCTGGTCGATTCCCCTCTTCAGATCCATCGGGCTGTGCCCCGCGGCCACCAGCTTGAGGCCCTCTTCGTAGATGGAACGCGCGAGGACCGTCGCCGTCGTCGTCCCGTCGCCCGCCTTGTCCGAGGTCTGGCTGGCCACTTCCTTCACCATCTGCGCGCCCATGTTCTCGAAGCGGTTTTCGAGGTCGATTTCCTTGGCCACCGTCACCCCGTCCTTGGTGATGGTCGGTGAACCGAACGACTTCTCGAGAACGACGTTGCGACCCTTGGGACCGAGCGTCACGGCCACCGCATCCGCCAGCGTCCGGACACCTCGCAAGATCGCGTCCCGGGCGTTCTGGTGGAAGAAGATCTCCTTCGCTGCCATTTTAACCTCCTGATATTATAGTGAAATTCTTGCTTCGCGAGATTAGCACTCGCGTACACAGAGCGCTAAACTAAAGGTTCGCGGGCCGTTGTCAATGTGATCTTTCGCGGGCCGGCGAGCGCTCTACTGGAACACCCACTCTGACCGGCGGTGGTCTGGATCGGAGATCCCGAGCACGCAGGCTTGCAGGTAGTGGATCGTTTCGTGCTTGAAGGGCGCCAGGCGAGGGCCATCCCCACCCCAGGAGTTGCGCGGCGCCGCGCCGAGGTGGATGTCCGAGCCCTCCGAATAGCCAAAGCAGGAGTGCCCGGATTCGCATCGAGCGATCGGATACTCGTCGATCAGGTAGATGGCGCCCCCTAGGCACACTTTGGCCGCCCTTCCCCACTGGAGATCGGATAGCAGCTCACCTTGAAGCGCACTGGCCTCGTCGGCGGTAGTCCAGGACGTGTGCCCGTTCAGGTAGATGCGACTTCCGAATCCGGTCACGAGATCGGGAGGTCCGTCGAGGGGAGTCGCGCCACACCCCGCCGCCAGCGCTGCGAGCGCCAGAAGCGTCAGCGTTTTCATCGCGCCACTCCCCCGACGTAAATCCACTCCGGTCCCCGGTGCTCGCGGTCGGCGTTTCCCGCGTTGCACTCCTTCAAATGGTGCAAGAGCTCATGGCGCAACATCCAGCTGGAGGGCGCGAGCAAGGAGGGAAACCCATAGACCTCGACGTGGTCGCCTTGTTGCAACCCATCCACGTACGCAGCGCCGTTCCAGACTCGGTGACCGGTGAGCTCGACCCAAGCTCTGCCGAGGCATCCTTTCGCGTCGGCGTAGACCTCGAGGAGCTGATCCTCTTGGTCGTCCGCGCTGACGACCGTCAGCCCCGTCGTGGCGAGGTCGTAGTACCGGACCCCGCTTTTGCTCGTAAAACTAGGGTTGCCGGGCTCACTGCCGACACATCGGGTAGCCAACACCGGTAGCACAAGCAACGGAGCCCAGAACTTGATAGAGCTGTCGACGATGTTGAGCGTTACGCAGGGTGGAATCATCTTGTCGCAAATTATTTGTGTATAAATGAAGTATAATTATTGGATACATTGTATGCAATAGGCCGTATAGCCTGACGTTAGACAACTGCCGGACAACTGCCGGAGCTGGTGAGTGGGGGCGTTATTTAGACCGCGGGTGGCGCGCTATTTTATCGGCGCGTCCGAGCACTGCGGCCCTGAGGGCTTCGGTCCGACTTACTTTCGCATTGGAGCGCCACCGCGGCTGCTCGGCCGTCAATTCATCCGCAATTCGGTCGAGCGCCTCGAGCACTTCGTCTTCCAGGCGGAAAGCGACCAACGTCTTCTTGGGCGGGGACTTTGGCACAGATGCAGCATATACAGCGTCTTAACGCCCCACAACAAAGCGGCCGGGTATCCGGAGCCGAAAGCGCGCTGGCTGATATCGATCTCCAACCGCTTGAGAAGCGCACGGCCCAATTGCAACTTGGTAGGCCTTGATTTCCGAAAGCCGCGCGCGTCGCTCCGCACAGTTTCGCTGAGTTACGCTCAGTCCTTTTTCGTGGACGGCCCGGAAAAAAGTCCCTAAACATCCGCGCGGTAGAGCATCCGAGCCTGGTGGCCGGCCCGGTCTTCAAAACCGGTGGAATACCCTTAGCGGGGCTTTCGGGAAGTTCGATTCTTCTGCTCTACCGTGGCCTGCTGGGGGCGTTTTCAGAGGGAGATTTCGCGCTTGCAGGCTTTTTCTTCGTGTTCTTTGGTGTTCGCGGTAAGCGCGGGTCCGTTCGCTTGGATCTGTTAAATTTCTGTTAAATTCGGAAGACCGGTGAGGGGGCAAGTTGTCGGCTTCATCGCCCGAGAACCTCCGGCCGAACCCGTCCAGGAACGCGCGCAACTCCTCTTTCGCTTCCTCTTTCTCCGCCCCCGGCTTGGAGCAAGGGAAGTAGCTTGCCAAAGGGAAGTTCACCGTTGACCCACTCGGAGACACTTGTTGCGTTCCCACGCGCAGTCTTTGACGCAGTCCCGGACCCGATGAGGCGGGACAAGCAGCATGCCGGTTGAATCCCGCGCCAGGCAGGTCTGGCGACAGGTTTCGAAGCCCTGATTGCAGGCAGCCGCTGCCGCTTGCGGATCCCTTGCCCGCGTTTGTCCCGTCAGCCAGCCTACGACCGCACCGATCCAAGGCCACCCTAGCCAGACCAGCCCGATCAGAACGGCCGACCAGGCTACTATGATCATTCTCGTGAGCCAAGGCTTGAGGGTGCGTCGCAAAGGCGTAAGGGCATCCATGAGCCACCCCCAGCAGGATAGCCGGTCAGATGTCGGACTGCGCTGGTATGTTTGTTGGTCGGTAGAAAGGACTTCGAAGGTGTATGACAACCAAGGTCTTCAAGGAAGCCGGGCCGGGGAAGATCGAACCGATCGGGGAGATTGACGGAGAGGGCATTCAATTCTCGAACGGTCGGGGATTCTGGCGCGACGCGACGCGCTCAGACGCCTTGATCCAACTGCTTGGCCCCAGATTCCAAGAGACTCCTTTCGGGATGCAGATCGACGGGCAAAACCTCTCGAACTGCAGGATCACAAAATGGGGCGGGTCGGCTCTTCGTTCGGGCATCGCCTTTGTGTACGATCCAGGACCGTAGAAGCCCCCTGCAAATGGACTGGGCATCGATCGTTACGAGCGGCGTTACTTCCCTCTTCGTTTCTGGCGCCGCTTGGAAATTTGTGCAGAGTTACATCGCGAAGGCGGTCGATCATCGGCTTCAGAAGGAGATCGAACGCTATAAGTCGCAACTCACCTTAGAGCTTGAGCGCGAACGTCAGCTTGCCGCGCAAGACTTGGAGCGATTCAAATCGGAATTGGCGCTGCCCGCTGAGCTTCGTCGGCAGCTCGCGAGTAAGAAGCTTGAGGCACTCTTAGCGTTGGTCGCGGAGGGCGAGCCTTTCATGAGAGAAGTCTTCAATGCACCACCTCGCGACCCGCTAGTCTTGGATAGAATGATTAAGAAGTTGCACGCGACATCCATCTACATGGATAAATCAACGTACAAGCAGCTCTGGCAGTACATCACAGAGATACATATGGCGAAAGGTGAGTACGATCGAGCAACCGATCCGAATGCTCAGCTTGCGGGTCAGACATCTGTCAACAAGATGGGTGTTGCAACTGATCGCGCGCAAAGAGCTTACGAGGCAGTTATGGATCTACTGCGAAAGGAGCTGGGCACTGCACTCGCCCCGCCCTCGCACGCACTCACGATCCGAACCACCGATACGCCGGGCGATGCCTCAACGCCGCCGCATCTATAGCGTCCCGTTTCCGCCCATGGAACCTAAACGATTCATCGTCTTCACCGACCCGCCCGACCAAGTGATCACGACTGCGGCCGAGACTCGGGAGTCACGTCCGAAAAGAGTTCTCCGACCTGAACGAGGCCAAAACCTACGCGGATGCGAACGAGTCGAGGCTAGGTACGCTGAAGATTCTCGACCGCGAGACGGATAAGGTCGTTTACGTCTCACGCGTGGGACGCCACGCCGGATCGCTCACCGGACGCGGGAAACCACCAGGCCCGTAAAGGCTAATCGGGTATTCCGGTCCCTTTACTTCGTTGGGCAGCTTTCGCACGCATGGCGGCCATCGGATCTTCTTCCTCCACCCAAGGAGGCCTGGGGCCCACTAGCAATTCCAGATACAACTGCCGCGCATAACCATCCAGGCCGGGGAACAGAGAAGCCCATGTCACGTTCATCCGCTTTAGGTCCATGAGCGCGTCTTGCCGAAGATTGGAAGCGAGAACGAATTTGGCAACGACCCCCGGAAATCGCTCTTTAGGTGTAAGAGTCACCGGCTCCAATAACTGCTTCACATCGGCTGGCGTAAGATCGAAGACACCGAAGATGTTCTCTTGTAGTGTTCCCTGAGATCCAACACTGCAAAGAAATGCCCCCTGTTGAACCATTAGCCGTTCGTTCATACGGTAGGGTTCCAGGACGGTGGCTCCCCAATTCCCCGGCGTCAGTCTATCTCGCCATCCTAATTGACTGGCCCTCGATTTGACGGGATCTCGTGTGTTCTTCGCTTCAGGTATTGTCTTCTCGCGCAGCTCTGGATGCTTGCGAAGCAAACACGCGTCGATCATTTGTGGGCAGATAGCCCATATCGCTACATCACGGCCGACCTCCACGTCCGCAAACGCAAAAAACGCCGCGACGTAGAACGAGTGAGTAACATCCAAAAGGGTTGTTGGGCCTCCGTGATGCTGCACGAGGGCCAGCCATTCGAGAACGTTCTCCTCCGTTGGTTCCTCGGACAGGAACGCGTGCGCATAACGCATGAATTTCTGACGAAAGTGCTCTTCTAGCCGAAACGGGTTGAACTTGGGCCATCCGAACGGAAGTCGATTCAGCAGGCGTTCGATCGAGGGTGAAAGGGACCAGCTAGCATCCGCCTGTCCCCGAAACACCCACTGCAACAGCATTCCGCCGTGGTCCTCATGACGATTTATCAACATGCTAAAGGCGAGAGTTCGAAGGTATTCCCACGATTCGACTCGAAAACATCGAAACACGCGCTCTGCTGGAGGTTGATCCATGAGTCACAGAGTACTCTGCTAGCCCGACGGTGCCCATCGGAAATCGACACCCGCAAAGAAAGCGCGCCGAGCGATACCCTGCCCGATAGATCCCCAGTCTCCATCAGTTGGACCAAACGCGACGATGTGATCTATTTCGTCCATCCGGTACGGGGCGGAGAGAGACTTTTTCAGCTGAACTTCTTCCCGCCCGGCCGGGTGACGTGTCTCGATCGCAGTGGCGATACCCTTCCCGGAGAACCGCTAGAAGTCCTCGTTGATCAGGTGATCAAGCGGCTGGAGAGCCTCTCGAAACCGTAGCCCGAAAACGAAGCGCGTCCAGCGCGCCGCCGCGCCGCCCCAATCGTGGGCGCCTTTGGATCTGTCAGACCGCGCTGCTAATAGTTGCCGGTTGTCCCCGGCCAGCCAGAAGACGCCCCGGGCATTCCCTGCAGGAGAAGCAAATTGTGAGTGACAGTCCAAAAGGTTCGGCTCCGGCTCCAGTTATTCCTGAGCTGTTCAGCGCCATCACCCCTGGAGACTTCGGACTCAAGGCCGGGTACTGGACCGGTGAGGATTCCGATCCGATGACGTTCCGGCCCGTCCTCGGCTGGGTCACGGTGACATCGCTGCCGCCGTACACGGAGGCCAACCCGCCAAAGAATCTGTTCTGGCCCTTGGTTCTCTCTGATCGGATGTACCCGGTCTTGGCTATTGCCGTTCCGAATTGCCGCGGGGTGTTCCTCAAGGACATGCCAGAGGATCAAGCCAAGGTCCGATCCCAGGAGTGGGCGGTCCGTCCTGAGCCTGACCTCCAGCCGATGATGGGCATGGCCCAGGCGTAGCCCCGTGCAGAAGTTGCTGGAGCTACTGAAGAATCCTGGGTTCACCTTCGGCCTAGGAGTGCTTTCGGTTTTCCTGTTCCTTTTCCTCATGGTCGCCATTGAGGCGATCCGCAAGAAGATGAGGACCAAGAACCTAGCCGGGAAGCTTCCTGCACTGCCCGACAATCCCGATGAACTCAAGGCGACGATCTCTTCTCTGAAAGCAGATAAGGAGGAACTGGAGAAGAAACTCAAGGTTGATCACGAGCGAGAGAAGAATGTAGCCGCTGCGTTCAATAGCCGCGCCATTCCTGTTCTTTTGGCTTTCGGTGGCTTGTGGACCTTCTTCACAGCTCTCGGAACCCGGCAGCTTGAAGCGGCGGCAGCTGCGTATGAGTCGCGACAGTTCTTTCGAATTGACCTTGAACTCAGAGCTACACAGCTATCCTTCCCCGCGGCCAAGGAAGCGCCTCGCTTCGTTCAAGTGGATGTCACCTGGGTGAATCGCGTGGCTTGGGTGCCTGACGGGGAACAGGTTCTCGACTTTGCGGCTGGCGAATTCAAAATGTTGCGGATTGAAGCGATCAAACCTGACGGGGCTTTTGAGTTGCGAGGCCCGGAACTAATGTTGCACCCGAGAATAGCTATCGACCGACTCGCCAGCGCCGAGATAGGTCATAGCAATACTATTCCTGAGACTGCAAGGGCCATTCAGGCCGTTCCGCTGCCCGGGCTCTACGTGGTTTGGATACGCGCCAAGTTAGGCGACTCGCACCCCGGCGCGACGACTTTCATTTACGTGAAATAGTCAGCCCTCTGAGACGTCGGATCGCGCTGATAGATGCGGATCATGTCCTTCGACGAATTACTCCAGACCCTCAAGACAGGTCGGACTCGGGTGACCATCCGGCCTGCACCCCCAACCAGGCCCCGGGACTTCTCAGTCGCGCACCAATCGGCCGTTGACCACGCGAAGCGGCTGGCCTTTGTCGCTGATTGGGGGTCCGGCGAGGTCGGCATCAGCCGGCAGCAAGCTGACCAGCTCCTGGCCGAGGGCGCGATCGACAAAGCCGGTCTCCGGCCGGAATCCTGATCAAGATGGACTGGTCGGCAGTTGTTTCCGGTCAGCCCCCGAGGGAGCGGCTTGTGCGCGCCCCGTCCGTGCAACGGCTCGGGATCGCCAAATCGACTTCGACTCCTTGCGCAAGTACGCCCCACGATCACTCGCAGGGCGTTGGGTATAACCTTGCTGTGGAACGAGCGGAACTACGCCCCTAGCTGAGCGAGAGGTTCAGCCTCGGCGCCTTCGAGGTTCGGAAGGAGCGCCATATACGCATCGGTTGTCCTGAAGCAGTGAATGCATTCACAAGACATCTTGAAATCCAGCCCCGCGGTGATCGACAAGATCTCCGCAGCTTCTTTCTTCGTCGCAGCCAACTTTTGGAGAAGCGTCGTAAGCCTGTTGGCTTTGTCGTGGACGTCACCGCGGGCGGTCGTCCTCGCCACCTTCCCGCGCTTGGTGATGCTCTTCGTCGTCTTCCGTCGTTTCATTGCACTACCGCCTTTCTGTAGCCTTTCGGGGTTTGCTTCTCCAACGCTACAACGAGCCGCCTTCGAACGCGTGCCATGAGGGCCAGCCGACGCCGTGGCGGCGTTGAGAGGGCCGCGCACCGATGGCACAGACCCGACCGATGTGCAGCTCGGTCGCAGGAGCACCGGCGGAAGGCCCTACGAATTTGCCTCTGATAGTGCGACAGCTCGGCCAGACTGGCTCCTAGAACCGCTCTCCAAAAAGCTGTTCGCTGCCGCTCGTTCCGAGCTATTTCAAGTGTAGTCGTTTGTCGTTCCATGGTGCCTCCTTTTGGCCCATGGGAATTCGGATGCAAATCCGTTGCCAGGAGTTGCCCGCAACCAAAAACAGGCACTTAGAGTGAGCGAGGAGGTGTGCGGGATGACCCGAGCTGCCGTTTTTTGGTCTACAGTTAAGCAGCTCTCAAACCAGACACTGTTTAACTGTTAATCGGTGTTTGGTTTGGCCGGCTTGAAAACGGATCACGGACGCACCAGCGAACCCCTAGCCTACGACGGCCGGGGTTACAGCTAAATGCCTCGCTTTATTGCTTAGCGTCTGGCTTGCGCTGAGGTGTTAGGTGCTGGTGAAAAACGGGCGTCACATTGGACGGGTCGATCAAAGTCTTCAAAACATCTTCTATCCGGACGAGGCGCGCGTCTGTCTCGCCTGCACTCAGCATCCTGTCGAGCGCTTCTGCGCCACGAATTACGATCTTCGCGATGTCCGGATCGCCGAGATCCCCTACAAGTTCTACGCGCCTAAGCGTTTGAGCGAGCAACAAACGGACCTGTTCCCGGGTCTTGAGCTTCCGGCCGCGGGTGCGAATTTTGTTTTCGTTGTTCATAGTAAGCCTTTAGACGCCGGGATCCGCTTTGATCTTGGCTAGCATTTCCTCGATACGCGCGAATCGCTGATCCAGCTGCCTTTCTCTCTTGGCGTCCTCAGCAGCAAGCTCAGCATTCAATGGATCATTATCAGTCAAGGACTCTGCCAGCGCCTTTAAATCATAGCCCGCTGCCTCCAGTTTTTGTTTAAGACCGTCAATCAGGCGCTGCATGTCCTTAGTTGTCTTGATTTTCTTGCTCTTCTTCATTGGTCTTCTCCTTCAGGTTAACAGCAAATTCCTTCGGCCCATGTCTCTCAGTCGGGTTTCCTGTCGCACGAGGGCTCGCAGCGTGGACGGGTGGGCCTCCATCCACGGGTGATCTTGAAAAACATTGCGGGCGTCGGTCGGTCGAAAGGCTATGCCGCGCCCGCCGGGGACATCGGCGAGGATTACATGTCCAAGAATCACCCAGCCCCGCTCCAGTTCTCGCTTCGAAATGGCGATGTCACTCGGGAAAACGGGCGTAGGGAGAGGCAGGAATAGATCGCCGCGACGGGAATAAAACCGCGTGCCGTCGTCGGTGATGTCGCCGTGAAAAAAATGCCGGGCGGGGGGTAATCGTCTGATCATGATGTTGCTTCAGACTGCGGAGGAGCGGAATCCCAATATCCGTTAAGCCTTCGCGACTCTCGGCCGTCGTAAGCCATTGTCAGCCACTCCGCTCTCACAGGGTGTTGCCAAAGGTCATGGGCGAAGCCTTCGATTTCTTGGATCACATCGGGCTTGAATCCTCCGCCGCACCCATTGTCGCTAAACGAGCAGAGCAGATCCCAGTGAGGACCGAACGACTTGAAGCGAACACCGAGAGTGGAAAACCGCGAAACATGCACATCCATCACGGGCACTTTCTCACTAGATCCCGCGATGAAAGCGGTGCGATTCGGGGCACTCGTTTTGAACCACTTCTGCCCAAATGGAACTTCAGGGCTCGTTAACAAAGAAGTAAGTCTTTGGGTTGGTCGAACGTCGCCCAGATACACAAGCAACGAGGGTTTCCAACGCCGAGCCGAATCTCGTACGTGGCAAGGATATGCTATGTCGCAGTTGGCGCGACCCAGAATCTCTGCGACGATCGCAAACAAGGTCTTACGCCCGTCACCTTCGGGGCCGGTAAGAAGAACTCCGTGGGTTGGCTTCTCGGCGGGATTTTGTACCTTGAACGCCAGCCAGTTCTTGAGCCACTGATAGCCGGTCGGATCCGGACACCATTCGCCGCCGACGTTCCGGCCCGTTTGGTACTCCAGGATCTTTTCGATGCGCGGGTAAGGGTTGGGTCGCGGTTGGATCGTCGGAGGGATCCACAGATTCAGACAAGGCACGCCTTCTTGGTCAAAGACCGCGGGGCGATTCGGCTGAAGATCAACTCTACGGACCTCGATGGCTTCGTGCTTCTCGGCCGGACTGAGGTGACTTTTATTGATTGTGATCCACTCGGACCCCTGGTACCCTCGAAGCGCGAGGTATTTGTTAGCACTGACTAGATAATAGAGGTTGTTCATGTTTATGCGCTTGCAGGAGGGTGCGGTTTAGGCTGGAAGGTAAGAGCCCTCCGGCTCGACGCAATTTGTGGGGCTCCCTTCATCTCATCGCTCGGGTAGTAATGTCGGCCGCGGCTTGTTTTGTCATCGTTACGGACGCGTGGCCGATCTATGGTCATCCCGAGCTTTCTCAACGCGATCCCTAGATCCCTTGTGTTCCACCTAACGCCAGCGTCTTGCAGGATCTTTTGCGCGTCCACGAACAGCCAAAACAACGGCCGCTGCTCCGGGGGCTTTTTGTACCACTCGGAGCAGAGTGTTTCAAAAATCGGGTCTGTGGCCGTTCGCTGAAGAGCCTGTTGCTCCGCGAGATCCGCACCGGGGTCCCCTCGTTCGAACCACCACCGATCCTTAGCAAGATATCGGACGACGGCTTCCGCGAGCAGTTGATCGCGGTCACGACGCAGTGCAACTATATCCACATCTCGCTCTAAAGAGACGAGCCACCATCTGCGGTTGCCTGTCTGATCCTTGAGGTATTCGCCTTTATAGTTCGTGCTGCCCGCGAAGACGCAATGTCGCGGGTGATCCTTCGGGGCTCGCTCATAGGGGGCGCGGTAGAAATCGACGCGGCTTGAAAGAAACTGTTTCTGAGCTTCCGTCTCGGATCGTCGGATCGTCTCAAGCTCGCCCAGCTCCACGATCCACTTGCGACCACAAACCTGCATCGCGTCTTTGGTTCCGATGTCGAGCTTTGAATCCGTGAAGAAATCAACGCCTCCCGCGATCGTTTCGAGCGCGGTTGATTTCAAGTGCCCTTGACCTCCTTCAAGCGTCAGCACGGTGTCCACCTTTGAACCCGGCTCATAAAGACGCGCAATGGCAGAAATTAGCCACTTGGCCCCGACCGCTCGAACATATGGAGTGATGTCGCTGTCGCTGGGATCCTTGGTCGCCGCACCGAGATATGTGATCAGCCAGTTGTCTAGGCGCTCGACCCGATCCCATTGGATTGCTTCCAGACGAGAGCGGATCGGGTGGTAGGGCTGTCTCTTGGCCGCGAGTAAGATCTGCCTTTCAAGCAAATGGGGATGTAACGTGATATTGCAATCTCGTTCAAACCAGTTGCTGATCGCGGTCAGCATGCTGTCGTCAAAAGGCTTCCCGCGGCTGTCCCGCGTCGCGTAGGATGGGCCAAGATCTGGACCGCCTTGGATCTCAGGCGCCTTGGTCAATTCATTGAAACGTAGCGCGTCTTTCCATTGGGGGTTATTTTCAAGGATCACTGAAACGTTATGCCCGGTCTGCAACAAGACCGGCTTCCCGTTCTTATCTAGGCGCGACTGGAGCTTGTCTGTCCATGTACCTGAATCTTGTTCTGGTTTTGCGCTATCTGCGCACGCGGCGTTCATCGTGGCCACGGAGTCGCGCGAGCGCTGGCGCATGAGCGCGAGCCTCACCATTTCGTCGCGCTGGGTGCGAAGCGCCTTGTACCGCGGGGCACGTATGCGCGCCTTGTCGAATAGCTCCCGGATCTTTTCCGCGGGCGTGTGGTCGCTTTCGTCTTCGAGGACTTCCTCGTGCCAGGAAGGCTCGACCACGCGCATGAGCTGCTCGGACGATTCCCAGGGCTCGGCTTGCAAAGCCATCTGGTAGGTCACGAGTTGCCACGCGGAATATCGGGCCATCTGGCCGGGCTTGCGTTTCTCGGGCGCGGGCG
>Ga0070708_100001410_pt1 | contig 18361 bp, 23 predicted proteins | sample KBSK5503metaG_FD_65469 | JGI IMG/M metagenome (GOLD analysis project Ga0070708, IMG submission 65469) | Corn, switchgrass and miscanthus rhizosphere microbial communities from Kellogg Biological Station, Michigan, USA - KBS K5-50-3 metaG | ecosystem: Host-associated > Plants > Roots >... | reverse complement strand
TAAAGTGCGCCTTTTCAACACCTCTTCCGAATGCTTCCGTGCGGGCTTGGTGATGGGCAAGTCCTTGAAAAGAATGGTGAGCGCGGAAGGAATCGAACCTTCAACCTACTGATTAAGAGTAAAGTCTCCAGACTCGGCTGCATAGGAACAAGTGGCAGCTATAACAACAACTTAACACTAAAATGCCCGCACGGACCGATTCAAAAACGCGTTGAAAAAGTTGGGGAAATTGAACGAAATCTAACTGCCAAGGACACAAAAAGGACACAAATCAATTCGTAGCTCCACTGATCCAATGTCGTTCCAACCGGTTTCATTCCGGTAACCGCAGTTCCCACCGTGATTCGCTATGGCGAGCAGCCACGGGTGCGCGTACGCACTCGTGAGGGCATGGCGCGATATCGCGATCTCTGACTTGAAGCAATATGTCACGGAAGAACTGAACCCGGAAAACAAGAAGGGAGTTGATGGGGCCGAGACCCATGTGCCCAGCCCGCCGTTCAAGCAACCCTCAGTCGATTGGAAGAGTTGGAGCGCGAAGTTTCGGCGCTGGTTTGATCGACTGGCCGACGCATCCGGCGGAGAGCAGGAGGCACGATACGGCACTGTCAGTTTTCAATGACAACCGCGGTCACTTCCGCATCCGTGAAAGTGAACGTCACCATAGGCCCCTCCTGCACATTGAGCACCAAGGGAGGACGAAAGCAGGCGAGGCAGATGCCACCTTTTTGCCGTACGCTCGGATACACAATCCCCGCTGAGCCACTTGTCAACAGTTTAAGTCCCAGCGACTGGGAAGTTGTGTAGCTGTTCGGGTCCAGACAATCTACAAAATCTGCATCCTCCCGAATGTCATGAAAGTCGTGTCTGAAATCCGCAACATAGTCTATGTACGGGGAGACTTCTTCAGCTTTCCATTTGATTTCTTTCAACTCGGCAGTTCTGTGAAAGGCCACTTCCGTTTGTGCAGTCTGTATTTCGAAAGCCGCATACCAAGCTCCTCGTCCACCGCTATTGAAGCGTGCTCCGAACGGATGCGCATGAGTGAAGGACGCATTCACGATATGAGCGAGGGGGAATCCGGAAACCAGCTCGATCGCGCTGATACCAGGCAGCTTGCCACTCTCGCCAAGCAATCTATCATTCGTGGCGCCCTCTAGTTCCGTGAGGTCACTGAGCAGATCGTCATCATCTTGTGCGAGAAGGTTGAGGATTGGCCTACCACGATCACTGTAACGATATGGGATAAGACGATGAGTCCTGTCCTGTTCTACTTTGACCAGCTTCGGAGATTTCATCTGCCGCCACGACGTGCGTCTAACAATTGGCGAACTCTCAGAAAAGCAGGTATGCCGCCCTTCTTCACATAATTGAGAGGTGAATCTCCCCCAAACATTGGATTCGTGTTCGGCAGCGCAATCCAGGCATCCGCCAGCTTCTGGCTGTAAAGAATGTTCAATGCCTTATATATCCCGATCAAGAGCGAAATTCGGGTGAGCTGATCTTCATCCAGGGTTTTGGCCCGACTCTTCAGTGCGTAGAAACTGCCACTGGATATGCCGCCCAGCAAAACCCTAGTATCGTCGTCGCGTAACTTCCAATGGGTCGCGATCCGAAGCAGGCCTTTGATTGCAGCTGGACTGAGTCGGGTTCGATTCTCCTTTGTCGACAGGTCGACGGCTGTGTCCCACGAGAAACCAACAACGGCCTGCTGCATCGTAGCCATAAGGCTCCTCCATTTATGAGTATATATTACTCCAAATTTGGATAAACCGCAAGACTTTCTGTAATCTCCAATAAGCACCTGTTTTTTCAATGGATTAGCAGATTACTGATCGACGTGACGATTGCCGTTCTGGGTCACCAATCCGCCCTGAAGATCTTCGAGTATGCTCCCGCGCTACTTTCCGGGAGTGAGCAACTGTCTCACCGTGTCTGTAGCGCCACTCATCCCCTTAATCACTGGCACGTGCGAGTAGAGCGGCTCCGGCGGCGCCTGGTCCCACAACTTCCCTGGTTGATAGACGGCAACGTAATCCCAGATAACGGACGACGAATCGCGCTGTCCTAGTAGGCGTGACACCATGTGTTCTTTGTCCCAATATTGCGACGCTCTCAGGTCAGAAACGCGTCTCAGCGTGAACGTCGAGGGCGCGCCCAAGTCTGTCGGCAACACCGGTTCCCACACCACGAACACACGGATCCCGGAATCAGCCTGTTCTTTCAGCAGTTTTTCCATTGCAGAGGCCCCCTGCAAGCAAACTGCTCAAGTTGGCGACACCAGCAGCAGCACTCGCACCGAACTTGCCGATCCGTTGAACGCATCTTTGAGCGCCGCCAGATTTGAGTCGTTCAACCGAATCAACGGTGGCTGACCTGCGGGTGTCGTGCTGCCTCCGTAGAGGTAGTAGAGGAGAAACAAAGCCACTACCGCGATGCTCAGCAATGAAAACTTTCTTCTATTCATATCGTTGTCACCGCCCTGCCAAGTCGGCGATGAGGTTCGCCAGTCCTTGCGGAAAGAACGTAAAAGCCACCACGACAATGGCTGAAAACCATAACAGGAGCGTGCTCCACCGGCTTGGCTTTCTTCCGCACTGTTTCTCGCGCCAGCCTTGAAAGAAACCCAGAGCCACAAATCCTATCGATGCGGCCACAAGAAATGGCCGCAATCTGACGAAGAAGGCCGAGCTGCCTGCCGCGCCAGCCGCGGCCACGAAGGGTAGCAAAGGCAAGCAGCAACTGGATGCCAACACAGCAGATCCAAGAGCAGCCAGACTGGCCAACGTTTTGCCCTTCGAGCGCACTCGGGTTTCGGTTGCTCGGGGATCCATCATCGCTGTTCCCTTGCAGCAGAAATGGCGCGGCGTAACGCCTGCTCCGGCGGCAATCCAGTGCCGTCTGCGTACAATCGGCACGCAAGTCCGAAATCAGATTGCCCGCTCGGTTCCACATCCACGCCGTTGACTCGTACCGTGGGCGAGCCGGGAAAATGCAACGAGCGTGCGGCCGCCTCCTCCGCTACCAGGACTTCCTCGACACGCGCGTCCACGCCTTCCGAGCGCAACACCTGCCTCACTCGATCGAGTGCCGGCTGACAATTTCGGCATTCAGGAACACAAAGAACCTGTATCAACACAAGCGCTCCTTTACCTCAACGCTCTCCAGAACGGGGCAACTTCTGTTCTTGGTGCGGTGCTTGCGTTCCGCGTTGCACTTCCTCAAGCCCCCAACGAGTTCGCCCTCTAGCTTTTGCAGTTCTCGTATCTTGGAACGCACTTCGGCTAACTTCGTCTTCACCAGTTCGCTGACTTCTTTGCACGCATCGAGGCGGTTCTCGCGCAAATCGAGAATCTGTCTCACTTCCCGCAAGGAGAAACCCAGGCTTTGCATTTTCCGGATGAAGCTCAGCCGCGCGATGTCTGTGTGCGTGAACAACCGAAACCGGCCTGGCGTCCGAGGGACTTCTGGCAACAGCGAACTGCGCTCGTAGAAACGAATCGCGTCCACGCTGAGCGCGGTCAGCTTGGCTACTTCACCGATCTGCAGTGCAGAATGGCCTGAATTGGAGGGCATATTTGAAAGCATACACTCTGGACAATAGTCCAGAGTCAAGTGCTGCGTGTATTCGCCGCGGGTTAAGTGGGCGAGGGTACACCGGCTTTTAATGACGGCCCTGTCTATCGAATCGCCCAGGCTAAGTGTTTAGAAATGCGTGCTAATCGCGATACGAGATCGTCTCCTCAAGGAAAGCAAAAAGCGAGGCAGTGAATGGAAATTTGTGGATGGGGAGACTGGACTGCAAAGTCGGCTTTCGGTCATCGTGACCACCAGCCGAAGAACCTACGCAGTGGCAGTTGCTTTCTGTGGGGCACGCGTAAAGGCGAGCGCGGTCAGCGGACCGACCATGATCCACTGCACTGCCGTAAACGCCGTCTCGATAACCAAATAGTCCGGGACCGATGTCATTACGTTCTTGGCAGCGACCGCCAACGTCGTGAAACTCCACGAGAGTACGGCACCGAATACCGCATAGCTAAGTCCGCGCGTCAGGAAGCTTCCGTTTCGCCGCGCGAAGGCCTGCTGATAGACCCAGGCAAAGAGGAATGCCTGGATCAGCATGGAAAGAAAACCAAACTGGATGATGATGTCCTTCCGATTGATTGCAAGGCGTTCGTAATAGCCGTGGAACAGAACCAAGTGCCAGACGAATCCGAGCGCAAAAGTAGGCGCGAGGTAAGCGAGCACTCCAAGTCCGAAGCGCATCTTCATTTTTGTTTTCTCTTTCTCTGTTTGGTTTTACCCTTCGCCTTTGGCGGCAATGTCTGAACATGGGCAACGGCCAGCTGAATCCAGTTCAGCACCGCTTGTGGGCTCAGCGACGGGGGATCGACATAGACGTAGCCTTCCATCGTCCGGCCGCGCATCACCATCGGACGTGCGCCGGACTGCGCAAGGGCCTCGGCCTGCCGGTCTTTCCCCACGCGGAGTAACAGGCCGCGGCGGGACGCCGCAGCCACCAGGTTGCCGTTCAGCATGAAACCGATTCCGCCAAACATCGTCACCTCGCGGATGTTACCGGTTCGGGCAAGAGCAGCACGCACGTTGGCGGCAAGTTCCTGATCATCGGGCATTTTGTTCCTCCTGCGCCAGCAACTCTCTCAATTGATCGACGGCGCCGCGCCAGCCTGCAGAGTGGCGCTCGATTGCGTCGGTGCGCCCGAGTTTGTCATGGCGAATGACGAGTTCGGAGCCGCTGTCGTCCGGCGTGATGGCGACGCTTACTTCTGATTGAATGCCGGCATGTTCGTCGGGTGGCTCTATAACCCAAGAGAAGACAATCCTCGAGGGCGGATTTATCACGCTGAACGAACCGGCCACGATGACGGTGGCTGCCTCCGGGACGTGGTACGCGAAGCGGTATGAGCCGCCTTCGCGGAAATCGAAGTGGAGCACGGTAAGTCTGATTTCCGGGGAGGGTGTCAGCCAGCGCTCGAGCAGCTCGGCCTCGGCGAACGCGGCGAATACCTTCTCGGGAGCATATGCAAGACGCCGCCTGATTTCAGCGCAGGATTTATCCGCGATCATCGCTCGCCCTCCGCAAGAAACCTGTCCAGCTGATCGACAGCTCCCTCCCAGAACGCCTGATGACGCGCAACCCATCTGCCCGCCTGTGCGAGGGCCTTTCGGCGTAGCCGGAACTGATGGAGGCGCCCTTCAACCTTACGTTCCAGTATCCCGGCTTCTTCCAGCACCTTCAGGTGTTTGGAGATGGTGGGCTGGGCGGAGCGGAACTGGCGGCCAAGTTCGCTGGCGCTGCGCGTCTCGCCGTTCGCCAGCGCATGAATCATCGAACGGCGGGTAGCGTCGGCTAATGCATGAAAGGTGAGGTCAAGAGCTGGACGGGCATGCATAGCCAGTTGACTATATATTGACCGGACGAAATAGGCAAACCCAAAATCCCAATGCCATTGCAAAGACGTTTTCCCGCGCCCTCACCAACACCCTGGAGTCAGGAAACAAATCATAATCATGACCCTAGTGCAGGCAGTCCACGGACGCAGAACGCCAATCAGGGTATTAGCTCGCAGCAGGGCTATGAGAGCGCCATTCAGGAAAGATAAACAACAGGGGACATCCCCGTTGGCGCTCAAAAAGCATTGACGAACGGAGGGTCGCTAGACTGCACCTAGGGCTGATCCTTCCAATGATCTAAGCCGTGGTCTGCAGCTGCAAAACCCGTGTAGACAATTCCTGCAGGTCTGAGGCTATGAGGGTTGGCGTTGGTGTGATCTCGTCAAGAATTTGCTCGGGGCGCCTGAGGAAACATGCCTGACACCCCGCTCGAATCGCCCCCGCAACATCCCAGGAGTGCGCCGCGACCAGCAGGACCGATTCTGGCTCGAGGTTGAGCTCATGTGCGGCCATACGATATGGCTCGGGAGCCGGCTTGAGCCGCTGGACCGAATCAGCCGAGAGCACACGATCAAAGTGTTGGAGAATACCAGCATGTTTCAGCATTTCCTCTGCCGCTTGCTTCTTGGAGTTCGTGAGCACGACGATTCGAAATCCGTTGTTTCTTAAGGAGACCACACTGTCTTGGACATCGCAGAAAGGTGGGAGCGTTTTGAACGTCCGGAGTATCTCTTCGCGCTGCGCATCATCCAGCCTGCGCTGATAACGTTCCTCGACCACTTTCAGGGCTGCTTCCGTGATTTTGCTGAACTCCCGATAATGGTTCATCGCGGTTGTGGCATGCGCGAGTTTTAGAGCTTCTGAGAACCACTCCCTGCGCAGCTTAGAGTCCCCGAACGCTCGCTCGAACAGTGGATCGAACGCGGACAGATCAAGCAGTGTTCCGACCAGATCGAAAACAATTACGGGCTTCATGACACACTCTCGAATGTCGGTTCAGACGCATAAATGAGGACGAGTGAGACCAAGCGAACCATGACCGTAGTACGCGGCCTTGGCCCCTCATAGTTCCCAATGGCTATTGCAACGCGGTGTCGATCTTTGCTTGATCGAAGCCGACTATCACACTTCCGTCGATTACCAGAACAGGAGTGGTCATGTAGCCGAGTTTTTTCAGCTCTTCGAGGGCACTCGAGTCCGCCGTAATGTTCCTGTCTTCAAATGGAACTTGCTTTTGCGAAAGATACTCCTTCGCTTGGCTACAAAACATTCATCCAGGCTGTGAATAAATCATGACACTCTTCACGGTGCGCCTCCCGCTCACAAGAATTGTTAGGCAAATTCCAGGGAGGCTAAGACTTCTTCCCCAGCTCTGCTTTATAGCCTTCTTTCTCGATGACCTTGATGATCTGGTCCGGTTTCACCTTCGCGTCATCGTAGGTGACCGTCGCCGATCCAGAATTGAGATCGACCGTAGCGCTCTTCACGCCATCAGTCTTGCTCAGGGCGTGCTGGATCTTGGTCTGGCACGCATCGCAATACATGCCAGTCACTTTGAATTTGGCAGTCGTGTCTGCCGCGAGCGAAGTTCCGACGAGCAGGACGGCTATGAGAGAGCTGAAAAGCACGTTCTTGAAAAGTGATTTCATCGTGTTCTCCGTATTTTGAAATAAGAAATCTTCATCCGAGATGGCGCAGCATCGGTCCAAGCAGATAGGCAGAAAAGAATCCCACCAGGTAAATCGCAGTCGAAAACCAGAGAATCCATCGGCTTACGCGACTCGCGCTGCCACAGGCATTCGGTTGGTCAACCGGACAGCTCTCAGCTGTCGTGGCACGAAGTCTGGGCGCGATTAAGAATACGTAAAAGAAATTGGCTGTGATCAACAGCCCCGCAATCGTAAACGTCCAATTCTTGTGTCGGGACAGCGTAATCAGCCAGGGCGCGGACGACACAATTGAAGCGACAGTCGCCCCGAGCCCGAGCAGCACAAAGAGTGCCGGTAGGGCGCAGCATAGGAGGGTCCCCAGTGAAGTGAAGAGCGACAGATACCCCAGAAGACCCCCAGCCTGAACCCGCGATTGCATACTTCTTCTCCTGTTAATGACGATTCATGGCGGCGTCGAAGGTTACAGCGGCCTCAAAAAGCTATCTGGGCTTCAAAAACTAATCCTCAGCGACTCTGTGGCGAAACGTCAGAGAAGGCGGTGCCCCGATTTGTCTCTGGCTTGGTGATTGGTTCGCATGACACAATCGTACAACCTGGAGCTCAGTCCAGAGTCAAGCTCGCTACAGACAGCGTCGAGTGGAGCCGGGATAGTCGGTCAGTGTCCGAGTAGCTCGTGACCCGCTCCATTGGCCCGCAAACGCCAATTTAATCCCGATGTCCTGGCTGTCGAAAGTCGAGTACCCTACACTGATGCCAGCTCGAGTTGGACAGGGTCACGGCTCCGAAGCCGAGACACTGATGGAGAAAAATATGAGGCATCGTGCGATCCTTGTGGTTCTCGTCACAGCATCAGTTGTGACTTCGGTTCCCGCCCAACAAAGCAATGCCGACGCGACGGTGGAACGGGGTAGTCCTCACTTGCAGAGTCAATTGGTTGGTACCTGGAGGCTCATCTCCAGAGTTGTTACGACAGAGGACGGCACGGTCGTTCGAGATCCTGGTCTCGGAGCGGCACCTACGGGCTATTTGATGTACGACTCCAGTGGACACATAGCTGTACAAATCATGAAAAGCGATCGTCCATCTGTAATTGATTGCAGCATCTCGACGCCAGCTGTGAGCAATAACAGTCGGTCGGTAAATGGATATGACGCATACTTTGGAACCTACACAATAGACGAAGCCCATCACACTGTTACGCACCACCTCGAAGGCGCGCTGGCTGCCGCCGATGTGGGTAAGAGTCTCGTGCGGCATTTCCAGGTATCAGCCGACAAGCTTGCCATTATCGTGCATACAAGTTCACCGCAAGGAGAGCAGATCAGAACGGTCAACTGGGAGCGTGTACATTAAGATTTGCGAAAGTCGCGTCATAGCGCCGGTTCACATTAGTTGCAATCGAGGCCCGGGGCTTGGGCCGGTACCCAGGTTGAATGGTCGGCAACCCTTCCATCATTTTGAGCCCCAGCGCAAAGCTGGGGCTCGATGCCGATCCGGTCATTGACCGCGGATTGAATTCGCTGCTTGCACCCAAGATAGCGTTCGGTGGTCTGCACTGACATGTGGCCCAGAAGGAACTGGATCTGCTCTAGTTCTCCCCCGGAAGCATGGCAGAGGCGAGCACACGTGCGGCGGAGATCGTGAGGCGCCAGTTTATCGAGGCCTATGGCCTTGGAAGAATCCTTCACGATATGCCACACCGATTTCTCTGTCATCCCATCTCCCCATGTCTTCCCAACCTTGTGGACTCGGCGGAAGAGTCTCCCTCGATCAATACCGGCTGCATTCAACCACTCTTGCAATTCAAATTTCACCCAGCCAGGAACAGGAACTGTGCGCACATGTCCGGCCTTGCCCACCAAATCGACTATGGCCCAATGATCTTCGCGCTGCTGGAGATGATCCAATGTCAAAGTCACGGCTTCATGCCTTCTCAAGCCACAGGCAAGAAGTAGAGCCAACAGTGCGCGGTCCCGCTTGCCCTTTAACTTCTGCTTATCAGGCGCTTGCCAGAGTTGTTGGCCTTGTTCTGCGGTTAGCCAGTTGCCTAGGCGCACACCCAGTTTCTTTACCCCCTTGACGCGGCGGATTCCAGCTGCCAGGTCGGCACTGAGCAGACCGCAGTCGGCCGCCTCGTAGGCCAGGCGGCGCACGGCACCCAATCGTAGGTTGATCGTACCCGGCGCTAATTGACGAGACTCAAGATGCGAACGGTAGCGAAGCACCACAATCCGATTGAAAGCCAGCCGTGGCTCCGAACAATACCAATCGACGAACTCGTCGATGGCCTGCCGATAGCCTCTCTGTGCGTCTTGGCTGGTCAAACTGCTCAAGACCGCGGCTTTTGCATGCTCCAAGTCGGGTAGGCGTAAGACCGATTTGGTTGTGGTGTGTCTTGTGCTTCGGTGCGACTTCCGTTTCATGATCGATGGCCTCCTCTACCACCGATCAATCATCAAACCGGCATCGCACCTCCAATTTCACGGTTGCCCGTGACACGATACCAGTCGACCACCAGTCGCGCTCGTGAAGTGATAACGCGATTACAGTTAGGGCGAAAAGGGACCTGACGCGCCCGGCCCGCGGCACGTCAAACGCCACCGGCTGCGCCACAGAGAACAAGGTCATTGCAAGGAAGCGTTCTTTATTTCATCCTCGGTATACGCAGCGTAAATGAACGGTTGAGCCTCCAGGTACTCTTTGATTTGGGAAAGCTTCAGTCCCAGCTCCCGCAGGCGGCTCTTGTCGACGAACAACTGGTTGTTCCGGGCGTCGAAATGCGTGACGAGCGCGGCGCGGTCCGGGTCAAACTTCTTGTGGACCAGCTCCACAATGTCCTTATTGAAATATCTCTTCCGCGGCGCCTGTGGTTCCGAAGGCATCCCGTGATCGGCGGTGATGACAACCACAAACCGGTTAGCGCCGGCTTTCTTTTCCAGCGCGTGCAAGATGCGCGCCAGTTGGCGATCCTGTTCGGCTAGAGTCTGTCGCATCTCCGGAGAATCGGGGCCGTACTGGTGACCCACAAAATCAGGCGCTTTCAAGTTGACAAGCAGAAGATCAGTCACTTCGTCTGCGCCAACCGGTTCATTCTCGATCATTGCCACCAGAGCATCCGCTTCAAACTTGGGGAACAAAGCGGAGTGACTCACAGCATCAGGGCTTGCGATATCGTGGCCCATCCACTGTCCATGAGCGGCCTCCCATAGCGGCGCCGACTTTTGGCTCTTCAAATACTCGGGCAGTTTGTAGCACTCCGAGTTGGTTTCCCATCCCCCTTGTGTGGAATAACTGGCCAGGATAGTTGGCCGTGCGTTGAGCACGCACCTTCCGTGTCCTACCAGACCCGCAACTGCAACGAAAATGCTGCCCTGCCCCATGATCACAGCTTGGCCTTCGGTTTCGAGGTTCCAAAGATCGGCCAGAGTCAGCGCCATAAGCGTTCGCGGGGACATGTCCGGGTAGGGGCTCTGCGGCTTTCCGCTGATGCGGTCGAAGGCAGTATTCACCACGATCCCGTGCACGCGTGGATCCGCACCAGTTCCAATGGTGGCATGGCCAAGAGGGGTAATTGTAGGGAGAAAGTTCACTCGGGCGTTACTAAACCAGGCTCCGTCTTGTCGCAAGCGCGTCAGAGTCGGTAGAACTTCCCGATATCGCTCAAAATAGTCCTGCCGCATACCGTCCAGCACTACCACCAAAATGACTCGTGGCCGACTAGCCGATAAATCCAGAGCTTTTTCCAGCGATCGGCCCGTGACCGTCAGGGGTAGGGGCAATCTGAGGAGCTTGGCCAGTGTTGGAACAATGTCCTGCTGCACCGCTGCATCGTCGTAGGTGCCTCTGTGGATGAAAGGAGAGCCAAAAAACAGAAGAGGAATGTTAGCGTCGTAGCTCCATGGACTCCCGTGCATGAATAGGGAGACTGGTTCATTGAGGGTCACAAAGTCGCCCTCACGGGGCACCAGCATGATCTGTCCACTGCGACCCGGATAGTAGGCGCGGGCATACATTTCTAAGAACTCCCGCTTGCGATCCGCAGTGTGTTGCGCTTGGCCAGCCTCAGGGAGCAAAACGAGCAAACAAATAAATAGGTAAAGATCCAGCCAGTAGATAATTCGCGGCTTTTGTCGACCACTCGACAAATTCATCCGCAATCTCTTAGACCTCATCGAAGAAGGTGACCATTATACGGCCATCTCGCACGCTCCAGCGTGGTCGAGATTATCGTCACCCGGAGCGCCCTAGCGGTCGCCGATCCCTACCAATACAGCCGGAAGATGCAGAGTAGCGCGCTCGTTGGTGAAACACGCAACTAGACTCACAACACCAGAATCGAGCGGTTACTTGAAGAGTTGTCGGCGATTGGGAAGTTGACTTCTGGTTTGCTGTGTGCTGCAGAAGGGCACGAATAAGGAGGTCTCATGACCTAACCATAATCGTGAACGAGCTGTGCAATCGATGAAGGATGGTCCTTCAGGATCGGCTTTCAGGAGCAGGTCTTAAACCACCTCCAAGCTGCTGTGGTCAAAAGCCATCGGTGGTGAGCGTTGGAGGAAAAGCGCGAGGAAAACTTGTGCAGGTGCGCATCCGAGAGACGAACGAAAGTGAACCCATCGATGACGCGTCGTTACGAAGTCAAGTGTCGTCGAAACCAGATGCGAGCTAACGTCTGGGATGAATCCGCCAGGTACCTGATGACTGGGCGGGTGGCGACCGGCGTAGAGAGGGCGTGAAGCGGATGCAGGCGATTGTGCGGAACTGCAGGAACCAGTGCTCCGATGTCAAGGGAGAAGTCCAAGCAGCCAAAACTGCGAGGCGAGAGTACCGAGGCGGAGCACTGGGGCGGACCGACTCGTAGGAGCGATGAAGGCCCTGTAATGGGGCCGGAGCAAAGGGGTCGGGTCAGGCGGTCGCATTAAGCGAAACAACTGGAGACAGGATGAACTCGATGCATGCGACAAACAAACCGTTCAACATCGATAAGCGCTTGGTGTACGAAGCGTACAAGGCGGTCAAATCCAATCGTGGCGCGGCCGGTGTGGATGAACAGACGATCGAGCAGTTCGAGGAAGACTTGGCAGGTAATCTGTACAAGATCTGGAACCGGATGAGCTCGGGAACCTACTTTCCTCCGCCCGTACGCGCCGTCCCCATTCCAAAGAAGAGTGGTGGTGAGAGGATTTTGGGCGTGCCCACCGTAGCCGATCGCGTGGCGCAGATGGTCGTGAAACAGGTAATTGAGCCGATTCTAGAGCCAATCTTTCTGGCAGACTCCTATGGGTACAGGCCGAAGAAGTCGGCACTGGATGCCATAGGGGCTACGCGAGAACGATGCTGGAAGTACGACTGGGTTTTAGAGTTCGACATCAAAGGCCTATTCGACAACATCGATCACGAGCTCTTGCTGCGGGCTGTTCGGAAACACATAACATGTAAATGGGCGCTGATATACATCGAAAGATGGCTCAAAGCGCCCATGGTGGAAGAGGACGGGACTACGATAGAGCGACACTGCGGCACGCCACAAGGCGGAGTCGTTAGCCCTATTTTGGCCAACCTCTTTCTCCACTATGCGTTTGATGCCTGGATGGCACGGACACACCCGGATCTCCCATGGTGTCGGTATGCGGATGATGGACTGGTGCACTGCCGTAGCGAGCAGGAAGCAAAAGCCCTCAAGGCGGAGCTTCAAGCTCGTTTGGCGGAATGCCATCTAGAGATGCATCCGACGAAAACTAGGATCGTCTACTGCAAGGACGACAACCGCAGAGGCCAATACCCGAACATCAAATTTGACTTCCTCGGGTACTGCTTTCGGCCTCGGCAGGTGCGACGCAAGCGGGACAATGTACCGTTCGGAGGATTCAATCCGGCGGTTAGCTCCGCTGCGTTAAATCACATGCGGGCGACGGTTCGGGACTTGAACCTACGACGGCAAACACAGCTGTCCTTACAGGACATCGCCCGGGATCTCAATCCCCTCCTCCGAGGTTGGATTGGATACTACGGACGCTATGCTCCTTCGGCGCTGTCTCCCCTGCTGCGCTATGTCAATCAGACGCTCGTAGCTTGGGCGCAGCGTAAGTTCAAGCGCTTTAAGCGTGGTGCAACTCTCGCGGGCCGGTTTATAGAACGGCTCGCGACTGAGCGACCCGATCTCTTCGCTCACTGGCGACTCGGCATGACCGGTACGTTCGTCTGATGGGAGCCGAGTGAGGTGAGAATCTCACGCTCGGTTCTGCGAGAGGCCGGTGGTGAAACTCCGCCGGCCTACTCTCCCGTCACTCGGGCCTGATAATCCCTTCCCTAATCGCGAGTGGTTGAGAGGCAACAATTTCGGCCGGAATAGAGAGCCAGTGGGTTAGTGATAGCGCCCGAAATGGTACTACAATCTCGCTATCCCGTTTGTGGGTCGGCACGAGCTCCTGATTACCCAGATCAGGAAGGATCGTATGAACGTCCTTCTGTTCTCCATGCCGGACTATTTTGAGCACATGCCGCCGGTCGCCGTCCGCATGCCAAACGGAGCTCTCACCTCACTTGCTGGAAACGTCGATTCCCATCACCGGGTCGCAGTTGCGGACCTCATCCTCGTCCATGATCGCGCGCGGCAAACTACCACCGAACTAGTTCACGAGATCCACCCAGACATTATCGGACTGTCTGTAATGACGTTCCAACGCCGAACTGCCAGCCGCATCATCGATCTGGTGCGTACCCTCCAGCCGGGCGTGAAAGTCGTTGTGGGCGGCTACGATCCCAGTCTCGCCCGAGAAGCCTATATGGAAATGAATGTGGACTACATCGTGCGCGGCGAAGGGGAAGTAACACTTCGCGAGTTGTTGCGTGCCCTGGAGCGGGGCGCAGGCTTTGAGCGCATCTGTGGGCTCTCCTATCGTCAAAACGATCACTGGATCCACAACCCTGCTCGTCCCGTCCACCGGCTCGAAGACGATGAGATCCGTCTGCCCGATCGCAGCGCTCGAGTGCTCCGAGGCTACACTGTACTAGGCCGAAAGGTGGATGTAATTGAAACGTCTCGTGGCTGCACCTACGACTGCAGCTTCTGCTCGATTATTGAAATGCGGGGGCGAAACTTCCACACCTACTCCTTTGATCGTGTTCTGGCAGACATACGGGATGCTCGCAACCACGGCGCGCGTACCATTTTCTTGGTAGACGACAATATCACTCTCAACGTGCATCGCTTTGAAGCGCTTTGCCACGCCATCATCGACGCCGGGCTAAGCAAGTTGGACTACTTCGTCCAGGCGATGACCTCAGCCATTGCCAATCACGGCGAGACTCTTGCACCAGTGATGCGCAGAGCGGGATTCCGATATGTTTTTCTCGGCATCGAAAACATCTTGGAAAACGATCTTCGGTTCTTACGGGCTGCAGCCAAGAACACTGCGCGCGACAAGGAACGCAATCAGGGCAATGCCACCCTGAGAGCTATCGATTTGCTGCACCGAAACAACATGTGCGTAATAGGTGGGCTGATCGTTGGCAATCCTGACGATACGGTTGAGTCAATTGACGCGAATCTGGCTTTCGCCCGCCGCTATGTGGACTGGCCCTATATCCAGCACCCCACGCCCTATCCTCGTACACCGATGACTCAGGATTTCCGCGAGCGCGACCTGATCATGAATGAGCGGCTTGAAGAGTACGACGGCACGACTGCGGTAGTGCGCACCGAGCACATGTCGGCAGAAGAGGTCGAGTTCCTTCGCTGGAAAGCGGAGCGCTGGATGAAACTTCGCCACATGCCAGTGGCCCTTCGACACGATCCGTGGTTTATCCTGCGCCATGGTCCTGAGATGCTCGCGCATACCTTTCGAGGCTGCTCGCTGGCCTCCCTTTTGGGTTTGAAGGATGAACGGGCCGCGTTTCAGCGTTACAAAGCGATACGGCGAGAAGAGAGGGAGTACGTATGAACGCTGCGCTTTCTGCTAGACCGCTGAACGGAAACCGGAATTCTCACCCGATTACTTCCGTATAGTCCGTTATTGGCTCGGCAGCCCGACACGGCGAATCAAATCTTTCATGCGCGGATCGGAGCGCAACCCCTCAAACTCCGGGCGATTATTAAGCCAAACAATAAGTCTGGGGTCATGCGCCTGGTAGGCTTTTTCTAGAGCCGCAAACGCCTGGTCCTTCTCTCCGAGAGCGGTGTAGATAGACGCTCGATCAACCCACGACACATATCTCGTCTTCGATAGCTCGCCCAGTTCCCCGAGTATCCTGCGTGCCTCTCTGGTCCTGTTCTGCCGCGCGTAGACATGTCCCATCCCGCCTTTGTACACGGTGAAACTAGGAGCCAATGCCTCGGCTTTCTGAAATTCCATCTCTGCCTGTTGAAGTTTTCCCGTCCACAGGTACACCGTACCGAGGTGCCAGTGCACGTGGGGAAAAGTCGGATCGATTTCAAGTGCTTTCTGCAGTTGCTCCAGCGCCGGATCGTCTCGCCGTGTAAGCCGAAACAGCATCATTCCTTTTTCGCTGTTCATAACCGGAGATAAGGGATCGAGTTGCTCCGCCCGGTCCATTTCGACCATTGCTTCTTGTTTGCGGCCGAACACGACCAGCAATTCACCGTACCATTGGTGAGCAGTCGCATAACTGGGCGTGAGCTCGATGGCATGCTTGTACTCGCGTTCCGCTGCGGGCCAGTCCCACTCATAATCCCTCTTGATCGTGGCAAGAGCGTTGTGCGCCTCAGCAAGCCCCGAATCTAGCTCCAGAGCCTTTGTGGCTGCCTCTCGTGCTTTGGGATATATCTCATTGGGCGGGAGCTGACCAACCCAGCCCTCTACCAGATAAGCGTCGGCCAAGCCGGCATAGGCGAGCGCGTATTGAGGATCTCTTTCGATTGCTCGATTAAGATAGTTGATCGCTTGCAGAAGGCCATCTTCGGTCCGCTTATTCCAAAAGTACCGACCTTTCAGATACAGCTGGTAGGCTTCGAGATCTTGCGTGTTGCGCTTTGATAATTCACCCTTCTCAGTGCCGCTTAAACGCAAGCGCAAATTTTCGGAAACTTGCCGAGCGACTTCCTGCTGCAAACCGAGAATATCGTCGAGTTTACCCTTGTACTGACTACCCCAGAGCTGGGTTCCGGTGGAGACATCCACCAGTTCGGTCTGCAAGGTGTATGAGTCGCCGCGCGACAGGACCCGTCCCACCAGAACAGCGCCGACTCCGAGATCGCGTCCCACTTTTCGCGGATCTTCATCGTGGCCCTTGTAATGATAGACAGTGGTGCGAGCCATGACACGGAGCTGCGGAAGCCGCGAGAGGCTGTTGATTACTTCTTCGGTTATGCCATCGCTGAGGTATTCGGTATCAGCATTATTGCTTTGATTAGTAAAAGGAAGAACAGCTACTGAATCGAAAGCTGCGGCTTTGGTGCGAAATACGGTCAACCAAATCACCAGCGTCAGCAGAGTGGCAGCGATCATTGAGCCAGCGGCCACAATCCATCTTCTGCGCCACAGCTTGCCGCCTGCGGTATCAGCGACGGCTGAGGGAGCGGTAGCTCGAGTCGACTGGCTCTGACGTTTGATTCGCGTCAAGTCAGCGCGCATATCGGCGGCATGCTGATAGCGCAGGTCCCGATCCTTTTCTAGGGCTTTGTTGATGATTTCCTCGAGCTTCGGCGGAAGGTCGGGATTTAAGCGCCCAGCCGAGACCGGCGGATCGTTCAGAATGCCTTTGAAGATCAGGGCGGATGTCTCCCCACCGAAGGGCAATTTGCCTGTCGCCATCTCATACAACACCGCGCCAAAGGAGAATAGATCGCTACGGGAATCGAGAGCTTTGCCGTGGGCTTGCTCGGGTGACATGTAGGCAACTGTCCCAATTACACTGCCGGGGTTGGTGAGGTTCGCGCTCGCGGTCAAGGCATTCGGACCGGCTTCTGGCATTGTGGAAAGCTTTGCCAAGCCGAAGTCCAGAATCTTTGCCTGACCTCGCGAGGTCACGAAGATATTCCCAGGCTTAATGTCGCGATGGATGATTCCGTTCGAATGCGCCGTGTCAAGGGCGTCTGCGATCTGGATTCCGAGTTCGAGTACCGATTCGATCTCCAATGGTTTGCCAGCAATCCTGCTCTGCAGCGTTTGTCCGTCCAATAATTCCATCGCGATGAATGCTTTTCCGTTAGCCTCGTCGATTTCGTAGATCGTGCAGATGTTTGGATGATTCAGCGAGGAGGCAGCCCGCGCCTCGCGGCGAAAACGTTCCAGCACCTCCGCATTGCTCGCGACGTTTTGTGGAAGGAATTTCAGCGCGACCCGCCGACCAAGTTTGAGGTCTTGAGCCTCATAGACAACGCCCATGCCTCCAGCACCGAGCTTGCGCAGAATGCTGTAATGCGAGACCGTCTGGCCTACGGGTTGAGACGGTGTGTCCATTTCTGAGAATCGTAGGAGCGACGGAGAGCGGGGTCAATAGGCGCGGCCAAGGTGGGTCGTTCCCGGTTGGTCGGCCACCCTCACCTTACCGGATTAGGTAAGAGTAGCTCGTCATAGGAAAACATTTCCGTTCTCTAGCTCAATGCCACTGATTAATCACAGCGGTTCGGGCGGCTTGTTCGGCTGTATGATTCTGAATGGCCGAATAGATGGGGACCACGCTATGAGAACGTTTATTTCTCCTGTAATCGCTAGTTTGCTGTACCTCTCTGCTCTTCGTATGCCTCTTCCCGCCCAAGCTGTGGGTAACATCGATGCGATTGATGTGCACATGCACGCGATGAAGCCCGAGGACTTCGCTGGTCCCCCCGTGTCTGCCAACTTCGGAGCTTTCCGAAAGACATTTGGGACAAACGAGCAAGATCCTGACGCACTATTGCGTCGGACGATCACGGAGATGGACAGGAATCACATCGCCAAAGGTGTGATAAGCGGCGACGATGACGTCGTTGCGAAATGGGTGGAACGGTATCCCAATCGCTTCCTAGCTGCATACAATCACTGGTGTGACGGCAAACCTGAAACCGTTGCGAAGTTTGAGTCCGAATGGAAGGCAGGCAAGTGGAAGGCAATCGGAGAACTTGGGCTTCCCTACGGGGGTCATCCCCTGAATGACCCGGCATGTTTTCCGCTGTTTGAACTTGCGCAGCGGTACGGCATTCCGGTGTTCTTCCACACAGGATTCGCCGGGCCTAATCCGCAGGCAGGTTTCGCGCCGAAATTCAGGATTGCCCTTTCCGATCCCTTGCTGCTTGAAGATCTAGCGATCCGCTTCCCCAAACTGAAAATTGTCAT
>Ga0070708_100001409_pt1 | contig 18363 bp, 16 predicted proteins | sample KBSK5503metaG_FD_65469 | JGI IMG/M metagenome (GOLD analysis project Ga0070708, IMG submission 65469) | Corn, switchgrass and miscanthus rhizosphere microbial communities from Kellogg Biological Station, Michigan, USA - KBS K5-50-3 metaG | ecosystem: Host-associated > Plants > Roots >... | reverse complement strand
CAACACGATGACGAGGCAAGCGTAATGAACAAAGCCTTGGTACACAGCAAAAATGCGGTCGTAGCGCACCTGCACCCGGCGGAAGTTCTGCAGCTAGGCGCTTCGGGTTGTGGCGCGGACGTCCGCGCCCGGCACGCGGTCCCCGCACCTGGGCCAGCGTGCTTTCCGCCAGTTTGTGCTCCGACGGTTTCGCGGACGCGAGTTGCACTCCCAGAGGAAGGTCCTGGCTATCGACCACCACCACGCACTTCGTGCCCTTGCCGCGCATGGTTTTGCCCACTCCAGCGCCCCCTTTTTTGCCACGATGAAAGTGGCGTCCAGGAAGACTTCCTCCCAGTTTGCTCTCTTTGATCCTTGAAGTTTGCTGGCTTCTGGTTTCATTGGGATTCGGGATTACACTTCCAGGTGCCTGCACGACTGACCGCGCCAATGCCATCTCGGATTCGCAGCGGCTCCAAGCCAATTCCAACCAGGTTGCTGCCGGCATCTGGCCAACGGAGTACTCACCATCGACCTCGAAGTGCGCCAGGGGGAATGGTTTCCGGAGAACAATCACGGTCCCAGCCTGAAGATCTTTGCGTTCGTAGAACGAGGTAAGCCGGCGCAGGTTCCGGGCCCGCTGATTTCGAGTTCGCGAAGGCACGACTATTCGTGCCAGGGTGCAGAACCTGCGCCGGCGCCAGGTGAGCATACCGCACCGTCATGGTGATGTTCTTATGCCCCATCAATTCCTGCACGGTGCGGAGATCAACGCCGGCCATGACTAGCCGGCTTGCAAAGGTGTGCCGCAGGTCGTGCCAAGGGAATCGATCCATTCTCTTGAGTGCGCCCACGTGCCATCCCGAGCCACTCTAGGTGTAGTGATAGCGCTCATAATCCGTCTTGAGAACAAGTGCGGGTTGATGCAGTAGGCGAGGGAAAATGGGCGTCTACCTCCGAAAACGCGGCTCACTTTTCGGAAACCTGCTGCGCTTCTCGGTGACCGGAGCAGGCCTCGGCGTCTCGCTCAGCGAGTTACCCCTTTTTTGAACAGAAATCTACCGAATCCACAACTTTTCCACAATCTGATAAGGATTAAGCTGTCAGTCGAAACTGAAAAGGAAGGAAACTCTGAACGCCCAGCGCAATCTGCGCGGCTTCGAATCTGAAGAATTCTGAGAAAGCAGGCCAATGAAATGGTAGGAAGACGACACAAGGTCCTAGCCGCGGCCGCGCTCTGGGGAGCATGCGCTTGGTTCCTGAGTTTGGATGTGGATTTCCTGGTGACGAATCTCCGCAATGCTCCTCATTGGCTGCTGCAGGTTTTCCGTGCTCTGTTCATGGGAGTCAGCGTCGCCGTCGGCTATGCGATGTATCGGAAGTATCTGCTTGAAATACGGACCCGTGGCGAGAAATTTGCCGAGATCCGGGCGCAGATTCGCCGGCTTCTTGCCGATTTACTCACCACTCCTGATGAAGATTTGATCCACCAACTGCACCGCACGATCCAGCACATTGAGCAAGTGCTCAAACGTTACGAACCGGAAGCCGCGCGCCTAGGTGGGGAACCGAGAAAGCCAAAGGTTGCATGAAACACAGGCCAGCAGCATGAAAGTGAAAAGCCTGGAAACTTTAACGCCGGCGCAGAGCGCGCAAGAAGCCCTCGACATTGAGCGCGAGCGCTACCGCTCCCGCCCTTGCTTGAAGGAGCCGGACGGCCTTGAGAGGCAGGAGCCGACGCCAGACGCGGTCACTGTTTTGCGTAATGAGGAGCGGCGACGCAAAGTGAGTTACTATCGCAGCAGAAAGCGCCCATAGCCCCTGCCGATGTGTTCTTATCTGTTTCGAACGATCCCTGCCGAATGGCGGTTGCAACCCAGTGAGTTTTGTTCGAAACCTGGCTTGACCTGCATCGGGCCAGGCGCTGCGGCTTATGAGACCGTGGCATCCGTTCCAGCCTTACCATTCAGGAGTGCAGCCGTTCACCCAGCGTGATCAGCCCAGCGATGATGCAGAACACGCCGACTCCGCCGGTGGCAAGGTGGAAAGCCAAACGCTGCCTTTGTGGGCTGTCTGCTGCCTCTCCGAAATGCTGCAGGACGCCGCCGGCTAGCAGGCCGTAGGCGGACATTGCGAAAACAATCCCAAGGGTGAAGGCAGCGATACGCAGCAGCGACACCATCACTGTTTGCGCTACGGCCACAGGAACAATCACGAGCAGGCTGCGAGCTCCGCCCAGCGCAAACAGCCCGCCGAGAACAAACGCCAGCCTGCCATGACCATGCCGGTGCTCCGCGCCGCCTCCAAGGTGGGCGTGGAAATGCCGGTGATGGCCTGTACCGTGGTGATGCTCATGGGCGTGGAAAGAAAGATGTCCCGTCGCGAGGCTGACGAGCAAAGCGAGCCCCGTGAGCAGCAACAATCCCCCCGCGCCAAGGTCAAATCCCCGTTCCCAGTTGGCCGGCATAGCCATCCGGCCAAAATGGGCCAGCAGAGCAGCGGCGGCAATCACCGCGGCATGACCGGCGGCAAAACGGAGGGAGAAGAGGGTGATGCGACGGAAGTCGCGCCCCACGACGGCTCCAAAGGCCGTGATGGCCGCCAGGTGGTCAGGACCCAGTCCGTGCAGAACCCCTGCCAGGAAGATCATCGCAAGCAGCAGCATACGAGCCAGCGTCTCTCCAGGAACGATACCGGGGATTCTAGCAACTGGGAAAGACTGCGGCTAGTGGCAGGAATCGCCGGGATCTGTGATGTGCGTCACGGATAGTGCGTGAGCCAGCCGATAGAGTCAGTCCCCAATTTCCTTCTTGAGGTAAGTTTTTCGCGGTTACTAAAGTGAAGGGCAGCGATTTCCCTTCCGGTGTAACGGCCTGTCTTTGCTATCAAATCCCCGAGTGATGGCCGGTTGAAGGAGTTGGCACTCAGGCTGCACCTTTGGGTACGGGAATTACCTTGTCCGAAACTGGAGGAAAACGCCATGTCTGAGTCCGATTTACCGACAATGATCGGCAGAACGAAAATCTTGCTCCTGAGCATAGCCGGTGTGTATGCCTTAGCGTCGCTATTCCTGCTGTTTGAAATGCACGAGCGCATCAGCAAAGTGGAAACTGCACAGGCCGCAACGAACTCCGATCTCAGTAAGTTGAACCAACACCTCGATTCCGAAGAATCCACAATGCATGCCCGGACTGGGGCTCTGGCCGAAAAGGTGGGCATGACAGAAAAGCGGCTCCGGGTCCGCACTGCGGAGTTGCGTCGCCAACAAGAGGCGGTCGCACGGCTGGAGAAGGAGCAAACAGAACAGATCGAGAGCGTGAGGAAGGAACAGAAGGAGCAGATCGAGGGCGTTAGAACCGACGTGGCGACCACCAGGTCGGACTTAGAAGCAACCAAGCAAAAGCTGGAACGAACGATTGGTGACTTGGGCATCCAAAGCGGCTTGATCGCACACACCCGGGATGATCTGGAGCTCCTCAAGCACCGGGGTGACCGTAATTACTACGAGTTCACGCTCCGCAAGGGTAAGCAGTCAACTCGAGTGTCCGCGGTCAACTTACAACTCAAGAGAGCTAACCCCAAGAAGGGTAAGTACACGCTCAATGTAATCGCGGATGACCGCACGATCGAGAAGAAGGACCGGACCCTGTTCGAGCCGCTGCAGTTTTACACTGGGCGGGACCGGCAACTCTATGAAGTGGTGGTATTCACCGTGGACAAGAACAAGGTTAGTGGGTACTTGAGTGCGCCCAAACAACTCTTAGCGCAGGCGCAGTAAAGCACCCCACAACCAGGGCGTGCACCGGGAGGTGGTCCGAAGCCACCTCCCAACTTTTTGTAGCTGTTCGTACCGGCCTTCCTATTTGAGCCACACGTGCGAAGCGGGGCAACACACCTGCGCTGGCCTAAAGGTGGGCAGCGGCGCCCCAGACAGAACGCATTCGCGGAAGTCCATTCCAGTGCGGCAACTGATCACATCTACTGACGAGATTTGACGAGCAGAAAACAGAACTCGCGAGTTAGTACGATCTTTGAACAGGAGGTGCGTACTGATCGTACGACTACTCTTCGAGGAGAATACTGAGGCATCTCGCCAGCAGTGCCATCTCTTGGACCGGGCGGACAGCCTGACCGGTTCCCTCGGTGAGCACAGCAAGTTGATGGGCTAAGACGGACACAGCGACATCCCGGGGAATGTAAATGCCATCCTGCGGCAGCACCACCTCCCAAGTCTCTCGATCCCGGCGGCTCAGCGCCCAGCGGTACCGCTCCTTGCGCTTCTTTTGCTTTACCTGTCCTTTTGTGAGCGATAACACCTGACTGATCCGGACCTCAGCCCATCCTTGGTCGCCCTTGACTCGCACTCCTTCAACTTCCACCTGGTCGAATATGATCAGAGGCTGAGACAGCTCGAATATTTCTTTCCCACGGAGTGTTTGTCCGGTATCGCTAAATGTTTGCAAGACCGCTCTACTGATTTCTGCAGGTCTCGGCCACGGGGATTTCGGGAGTTGCACACGAGGAATCGGGATGTTCCCAGGGGTGCGTTCAAGCGACACCGGGTAGGACTCAGTCTGGGATCCGCCCCCTTCCCGTGGATCGAACCCTGCACCGGCAGGCTCTGGGTCGTCATGGGATTCAGTGCTCTCTAACGTTGTGGGCGATAAGCGTGGAGCTCGGGTGTTGGCCGGGCGATCAGTCGCTGGGACCAAGATGTAGCGGTAAAAGCGGGGTCGCCCACGCTCCCTCCAATACGGCGCGTCATACGAATCAATCCCTAGCCCCGAACGCAGAGCACTAAAGAAGAAGTGCTGTGCTGGACTGATCACGATCCCTGCATGACCGGGCCAAACCACCAAGTCCCCGGGCTGCGGATGCCCCACCCGTTGAAATTCGTTGATTCCGGTGTAAAGGTCCGATGAACTCACATAGGAGTAGGGGAAGCCAGCCCGCTTATAGATGGCCTGTACGAGGTGCGAACAATCAGCCTTGGAGCCTTGGTGGAGCCGGGACTCTAATGCGGCAGCAATCACAGACAGGCCGTCGTCCCGGCCCAACAGCTGAGATGCAACCGGATCCAGGTGCCGGCTCGCATTCTCCCCAGTTGCCCGGGGAACAGCATCCGAGCGTCCACGGTTCTGAGTGTTCCGTTGTGCTGACGACGGAGGCGGAACGAGCCCGCACAGCGTCAGCCACAACACAGCGCCTTTTGTGCTGAACCGCATAGCTCAGTATTGTGATGCGGCCTTGCAAAGCGGCGCAGGTTACATAGGTGCTACGACGGCGGCGAAAGAATGCGTGCATTTAAGATGCACCTCAGGGCCCAAAAAGTTTCTTGCATGGCGCACAAGTTGCCCCTGCTCATTCGACAATCTACGGCGGTAAGATTTCGGGCCTCTGCGGGAAAACCCGTCTGTGTTGGTGGGTTCAAGCATGGGAAGGCGCGAGTCAGAGTCCCACCCTTGCGCACAGAACGCACCAAGGATGGGGCACCGTCAGCCTTTAAAAGGCTACTTACTTCAAGGGGCGAGATGGGTGTACCACCCGCCTACAAGCCTAATGTCCGTTATTGTTCGTTTTGGCCGTTTTGTACGTCCGAAGCACGGTCAGCGATTTGACACTGTCCTGCGGCGAAAGCTTGCTTACGTATCCGACTGCGCCTGGGGTGGCAGCCACGTACTCCAGGAGTGTCGCTTCAGAATCGAATGCTCTAAGCATCGCGCCTTGTCCGGTAAATACTGCCTTGCGCCATGCCGCCCGGAATGCGTCGGGACTTTCTCCGATGTGATGTTGTAGAAACACTTCGTGCGCTGGTCCACCTTTCAAAGTGACCGGCACCGCATAGGACCCGTCACGGAATCTGGATTTCACTCCTGTAAAAATGTCCCGCAGATCATCAGAGGTGATCTGTGAAATTTGCACTCCCCTGTTAGCGACCACCACGACATCTTGGGCTGCGGCTGCAGACCAACCACTGATGAGACCCAACAATAGGATTAACAGACGAGTTTCGCGCATTGCTCTCATATCCTGGCGTGTGTAGTTGGCAACTAGAAGCTGAACCCAATCTTCGCTGCCAACATGTTCGAGTTTGGCTTCAGCCCGCCGGGGTTTGTGCTCACGTAGTAACCGAGCCCGGTTCCATGAAGGAAATGACCCTCCAGTTTTGCGTAAAAATAAGAGTTAAAGTTATACCGGCCGGATACGACCCAGTCTCTGGAATAATTTCCGGGAAGCGCCGTGTCCGTTCCTTTAACAACGTAATGGCTGTAATAAGTCCCCAAATGAAACTGTTCCGAAATTCGATAACTCCCCATCACGAACCAGGCGCGCTGATCGAAAGGGATGAGAACTAAAGCTGGCCCAAACGTCAGTGTTACATTTACGGGGGTTCTCCTGTATTCTCCCGCAACATACAGCTTCCCCTTTTCGAACTGTGCATACTCTGCATTCACGAGAAAAGGCGATATGTGGAGCACCCCGGCAGGTGCTGTCCCATCCACGGCTTGAGCGTGCGCGCTCGACCCAACCATCAATCCCTTTAGTGGAGTCGCCCAGCGCAGATCACCACCGTAAATCTTGCCGCCCGGCGGGGTAGTGAACACTAGCCCCACTTCAGCGAGCAGTTTGACGTAGCCGCCAGTCAAATCAAGGTTGGCCTGTCCCGCATATCCGCGATACAGCACCGTTCCAGCCCGGCTGCCCCGGGCGAACTCGCCGTACACTTCACCGCCCAAGTGCGACAGCATAAAGCTTTTGTTATCGATCGGATACATGGCTTGTGGCAGGAGTATCCAGAGGTGAATGGCATCCACATCCTGGGAATCGTTGAACAAGCCAATAGCAGTTTTGACCTTGCCTCCTCGAAATCCAAGACTATCGTTGATTTTGTAGTCTCCCGATGCCCAATCTACTTGAATATTCGGAGCGCCGAGCTCTCCCAGTTGGTACATGTGCAACTGGATTCCGACACGCAGCTTCTGTGCCAATGAATCGATGAAGCTCACGGCGCCCTCCGTCCACTCCAGGCTGCCCTCGCTCGATTTCATCGACAAATAGTTGTTATTGGAACTGAAGAGGAAGCCCTGGGTGGCAAACCCATGGATCTGAATCCCCTCCAGGTCTTGGGCGAATAGGCTGCCTGTGCAGATGCAGACAAGCAGCAACGCCTGTATTCGTCGAGGCATGGAATCTCCTTCTGACGCTCTATATATCGGCCGTCCCATTTCACAGTTTTAGGGAGTGCACCCGGGAAAACGGGATACCCCATGGCTTTTATGTCGAAATGGGAAAGGCCTGACTATCGGACCTTGGTCAGGGCTCCGCCTCGCGTTGCTCGGCGTCGGCTAATTCAGACGCCCGCACAAACGCCTCGACTTCCTCACCTGCGCCGAGACATGCGGGCTAACGATGAAGTTGCGGGTCTGCGGCGCTGCACGCAAGATCCCTCACCCGGCTGAACTACGCCGGGTTTCGGGATGACGCCGATTGAGGAGAGAGTCCAAGCTGACGGATGACGCCCGATTGAGGAAAGAGTCCAAGCTGTCGAATTGGAACGAACGCCGGTCAGCTCGGAACTCATCTTCCGACACCTCACTCGGCGGACGGGTCTTGATCTTCGTTACTGTCGGACGCGGGTTCCAAGCGGAATTGCTCGCCCAGAGTCTTTGCCAGGGAACTCAAATCGCGGGAGAGGGCGTGCCGCCAGCGCCCCACGGACTCCTGCGCCAGTGCTTCCATGGTCTGCCCGAAGGATATGAGAGTCTCGGTGACCTCGGCCCGCAGCAGGGCGGATATGGAGGTTTCGATTCCCTTCTGCACCGCCTTCAACTGTCCACACGCCGCATCGAGCTGATGTTCGAGCTCCTTCGCGTTGCGTGTTCCCAGCTCTTTGAGAACCACGTCGACAGCGCGATCGAGTTGGGTGCGCGCACCGGATATTATGTCGCTGGCCATCCGCGACAGACGGGCGTCCAGGTCGGACTCAAGTTGGCGTACAGATTCGTTCAGCTTCGCTAGGCGGCTGCCAAGATCGGCGGTTTGCGCCTGCAACTGCGAGGATTCTGCCGCTGCCTTGGCCTGAACTTTCTGCATCTCCCGGCGGTACGCAGCGTGTTCCTCGCCCAGGCGCTGCTGCAGAGTTTGCAAGAACTCCTCGCCTTGCCTCTCAAGGTCGGTTCCCGCTTCCGACACTCTCTGCTGAAATCGCTCTTCTCCAGAATGGAGATGCTGTTGCACCGTATCCGTGATCTCCTGCGAGAGACCCTGCGCCCGTTGCGCAACCGTCTGCAGTTCTTGTGTGACCTGCTGCCGAAACTCGTTGTGGGCTTCAGTGATCTTCTTCCCAATGGCCTCTTTAGCCGCCTCAAACACCTGTTCTGACTGCTGGCGTGTTTGGCGCAGGACTTGTGTACCAAGGTCCTGCCGCAGGCGTATCCACAACTTCTCTTCGACCTCTGGGGGAATATGCGAAAGCGATATCTCAAATTGGCTGCGCTTTGCTTCTCCTCGTGGCAGCTTTTCCCGGAGGTCCCTGACCTCTGCGTGCAAGGGCTGAAGAAGTTCGGCAACCATGGCCCTCAAGTGGTCGTCCGCAGCCGGCCACTTTCGCGGGAGCTGCTGCTCGGTGGGCGGAGGCATCTCCGGCAATCCTACCCAATCGTCAGGGCAAGCTTCTAATCCCCAGAAGTTTTCCGGCCGATCCAGCGTCGCTCCCAGCTTCCAGCCCTTTTGACCAGAGTTCATCGGCTGGCAGTCCACAATGTGAGCCTTTGTCCGGCGGCCTTGCTTGCTTTGAAGGTGCACCGGAACACCGGCTTCCAGCTTCACGGGCGAACGCAGGGCGCAACCGTGCGCGTTGACGACCAACGTCTCACAGACTTCGGAGAAGTGGGAGTCGGGCTCCACGCTAGTGACGAGTATCGGGACGGTGATCGGCACCCTCGAACTGCGCCGTGCTGTGTCGGGTATATTTGCACTTTGCATAGTTATGCCCTGTCGCGACGAGTACGGGCCGCCAGGCCCATGCACGGCTGGAGCCGTGCACCAGTAAGTTAACGCAGATTTAATCCTAGGCTCTGACCAGTGGTGTCCTTGCTGGATGTTCTACCGGGCAGTAGTGAGACATGTCCCTCGGTAATGCATCACTCTGGTTCAAAAGTGGGCCCCCGTGCTCGCCTTTCTGAAGTTGAGAAATCTGACGCCAGATGAGGCGCTAACTGCGGGTCGGCATTGAGGATATTAGTCGCTCACGGAGCGCGCTCCCCGGTGATTTGAAGCAGGTAATGAGACCAGACACTGGCCATCAGCCCCGTGCCGGATGAACCAAGGAGTGAGGCCGGTCTGAGACGCTTTGGGGTAATTTGAGACCACATCAGAATCCACCGCCCGTCAAACCTGGCCAACGGAGCGTTGGTTTAGCGGCCGGTGCGCCGTGTGGATTCCCAGCGCCAAGGAGAGAACAAGTATGACTTCACCATTACTAAAACGGCTCCTGCAAAGGTGTTGCGTGCATCGGTTCTCCTGGCCGCATACCGGCGTCCATGGCCAGGACTACCAGGTGTGCTTGATCTGTGGAGCCGCCTATGAATATGACTGGACAACCATGCGCCGGACTGGCCGATTGGTGACGCCGGCAGATGCACTACAGGAATCCTTGACCCGAGAAACAGCCCGCAAATGAAAAGGCCGCCGTTAGCAGTCCTGGCAAGGCCACGAATTTCTGCGCGCGGTTGAAGGGAAAAAGCGCGGTCGCAGACTGGTTACCATAGGGTTTGGGGCAGGAAGCTTCACTTGAAGAATTTGTTCTTCTCTGTGCCTGGGTGTCTCGGTGGCGAACCCAATCAAGCAAACAGCGAATCCACGAAATCCTTCGGATCAAACGGCAACAGATCTCCGGCTTTTTCGCCAACACCTACGTAACGCACGGGCACGCCCAACTCGCGTGAGATTGCGACCACCACGCCACCCTTGGCCGTGCCATCGAGTTTGGTCAGCACGATTCCGGTCACGCCGGCCAACTGGGTGAAAAGACGCGCCTGCTGCAAGCCATTCTGACCGGTAGTGGCATCCATGACCAGCAGAGTTTCGTGGGGCGCGCCGGGAATAATGCGCTGGGCGGTGCGCCGCATCTTTTCCAGTTCCGCCATCAGGTTGGCTTTCGTGTGCAGCCGTCCGGCGGTGTCCACGATGACGTAATCAGTGTGTCGCGCTGATGCGGCCTGGAGCGTATCGTAGAGCACTGCCGCCGGGTCGCCGCCCGGCTTGGTGCGAATGACTTCCGTTCCAGTGCGTTCTCCCCAGATTTCGAGCTGCTCGATGGCCGCGGCGCGGAAAGTATCGGCCGCACAGAGCAACACCGTCCTGCCGTCAGAACGGAAAACCTGCGCCAGCTTTCCGATCGTGGTGGTCTTCCCGGTACCGTTCACGCCAACCACGAGGATGACCTCAGGCGTGCCCTCCACTTTTTGCACGGGCTGGGTGTTGGCGGCGGTGAGGATCGCGAGCAACTCTTCTTTCAGCAGGCGCTTGAGTTCGTCGACATTATTGATCTGCTTGCGATCGGCCTTCTCGCGGAGCTTTTGCAGGACTTCGTGCGTGGTGGTGGTGCCGAGGTCCGCACCGATCAGGGTGGCTTCCAGATCGTCGAGAGTGGCGCGATCGATCTCCTTGCTCAAAGCAACCACTTCCTCAATGCGCTCGCTCAGGTTCTCGCGGGTGCGCGTGACCGCCTCTTTCATGCGCTCAAAGAAGCTGGGCTTCTGTTTTTCGTCGAGGCTGCCAAAAAGGGTTTGAATCATAAAAATTTCGGGGCCGCAGCTCCAGGGGTCAATTATAGCGGTCGGAGTTTAGATTAACTGCCGGGTGCGAGGGTTCTCGCGGAGGCTGCATGGGGAGAGGCAGGTGCTTAGAAGCGTGTGGTTTCGACTGCGACAACAGCATCTACTCGAACATCCTCCGCGGCTGGCGCGGGTCGGGCTGGGGACGCGGTCGCTGGAGCTTCCTGAGGTGGAGTGGGGAGGGCCGGCCGATGGATGCGAATCTCGCCCCGCTGGTAAATTGCCGTCAGCGCGGCCACGGCCGCCGGATCGAGACGTTTACCCGTTAGTTTCTGAATGATTCCCAAGGCCGCCTCGGGGTCGTGGGCTTGCTGGTAAGGACGATTGGTGGTAAGGGCATCGAAGGTGTCCGCCACGGCAATGATGCGCGGCAGCAGTGGAATCTGCTCGCCCTGCAGCCCGTGAGGATAGCCCCGGCCGTCGAGCGATTCGTGGTGCAGCTCGATGCCCGGGATCATGTCCTTCAACTGGGCCACCGGGCGCAGGATATGGGCGCCCTTGCTGGTGTGCATCTTCATGACGTCGAATTCTTCGGGCGTGAGTGCGCCCGGTTTTTTCAGAATGCGGTCCTCGATCCCGATCTTGCCCACGTCGTGCAGTTGGGCGGAGACGCGCACAATCTCCAGGAACTCCTCGGGCTGGCCCATTTCACGGGCGATCATCACTGAATAGCGCGTGACGCGGTCGGAGTGGCCGCGTGTGTAAGGGTCCTTTTCATCGACCGCCCCAGCCAGCATCTGAATGGAGCCCATGAATAAGTCACGGTTTTCAGTGGCGGCGCGCTTGAGATCGAGCACGAACTGCTCGAGCTCCTCGGACATGGTGTTGAAAGTTGCCGCCAGTTCCCCAATTTCGGTACGACTCTTCAGTTTTACACGCTGGGAAAAATCTCCACGGGCGATGGCGCGGCTGGAATCGGTGAGGACCTCCAGCGGATTGGTGATGCGGCGGGCGGCGAAAATGCTGATTCCGATGCTGAGCAGGACAGCCAGCAAGGCCAGCAGCCGGGCAGTACGCTGCATCTCGTACACGCCCTGGTACGCCTCGTTGCGCCGCTTCTGCACTACCACGGCCCAATCCAGGCTGCTTACAGGGCTGTAGGTGCCGAGCATCTTGATGTTGGTCTTGCCCTCGGTGATGCTGAATTCCCTGGTGGCGGCGACGAACTGCGCCTTGCCGCCCTGCTCGACAAAGTTGCGGACAATCTCCAGGTTGGTCATGTCCTGACCGGTGGCGTAGTCGGCGGTGGCGCCCGCGACGAGGCGTCCCTGGCTGTCCACTACGTAGGGGGTGAGACCGCCGCGGTTCACTTCATGTAACCGGCGGATCAGGAACTGCAAGTCCACCACCGAGCCGATCATGCCCAGGAAGCGCCCGCCATACATCACCGGAGTGCTGACCAGCATGATCGTGCGGGCGGACTTGCCGCCGCCCACCACCAACACTTGGCCGTTATAAACACGACCCTCGCGGGCGGCCGCGAAAGCGCGCTCCAGTTCGCGCTGCAGAAAGGCGTCGGGCGCAATGCGCCCGGCCGAGACGCCCTTGGCTTCCGAGTTCAGCAGCGTGGCGTAGGCAAGATCTTCAGAGGAGGAGACAAAATTTTCCAGCAAAGCGCGCAGTTCGGGTGCTTCCACGTGCTCGGAGGTGATGTCGCCGCCGCTGGCTACTTGCAAGGCGGAAGACAAATTGGACAGCATCATGCGCAGCGATTCCTGGTGCTGCGAGATGTCATCAGCCAGTGAGCGCGTGACTGTATTCTGCAGCAACCGCTCGTTGGTGATCAGGCGGTCGCGGTTGATGGACTCCACTTGCGCCGAGTAGAAGTACATCGGAACCACACTGATGAGGATGAGCACACTCAGGATGACATACAGGATGGGGACTCGCGATGGGATGGGCAATCTCAAGGACAAAGTGGCCCGTGACCCGTGTTTGCACACGGCCAGAGTCGATAAATTCCTCAGAAATTTTACTTTGAATGGATGGAGAGACGGTGTAGATCACAGGCTGCAGGAGTTACGAAAGTACCTGATAAATAGGGCCTTGGAGGCGAGTTTGGCAAGAAAAGAAGCTCTTAGCTGTTGGCTTTTAGCTCTTAGCTCACAACGGAGACAAATGCTAGATGGGGGGCCGCATGCACGGTGGCTCATGTCTGCTCAGATAAGCGCGCAGTTCCAAAGCTGAGAACTGAAGGCTAAGAGCCAATGGCTAGAAGCTAAGAGCTAAGAGCTTCGCTCTTGGCGCTGCGGGTCATCAAATCGTGAATGGCGTCGCGCGGCGCCTTGCCCTGGTGCAGGATGGCGTACATCTGCTCGGTGATGGGCATCTCGATCCCGCGAGCGCTAGCGAGGCCCACCGCGGCATGGGTGGTGAAGACGCCTTCAGCCACCATGCCGTGCATGCCGGCGATGATCTCCGTGAGCTTGCGGCCGCGGCCAAGTTCCACGCCGACGCTGCGGTTGCGGGAAAGTCCACCAGTGCAAGTGAGGACGAGATCCCCCAAGCCAGCGAGCCCGGCCATGGTTTCTTGCCGACCACCGCAGGCCACGACCAGACGCGTGATCTCAGCCAGGCCACGCGTGATGAGCGCAGCGATGGAATTGTGGCCGAGCCCGAGCCCGTCGCACACGCCGGCCGCGATGGCAATGATGTTCTTGAGCGCGCCCCCCAGTTCCACGCCGGTGACATCATCGTTGGTGTAAACGCGGAAACGGGGATCACTGAATTCGAGCTGGACAGTTTCCGCCAGTTCCGCATCCAGCGATGCGATGGTGATGGCGGTAGGATCGCCGCGCGCGACTTCCTTGGCAAAGGATGGTCCGCTGAGCGCGCCGATGCGGGGTTGAAACCCGCCGTCCGATGCGACGACCCGTGCGATCACTTCCGTCATGCGCAGAAGAGTGGTTTCTTCCAGACCTTTCGTGGCACTCACGATCAGCATGTGCGGCTTCAGGTAGGGGCGCATGTGCTGGAACAGGCGCCGGCAGTGTTGCGATGGCATCACGCTGACCACGATCTCGGCTTCACCCAAAGCTTGTTCCAGGTTACCTGTGGCCGAGACGCACTCGGGAATGGATTCGCCGGGAAGAAACAGTTCGTTCACGTGACGGGCGGTGATCGAGTCTCGGACTTCCTGTTCGTGAGCCCATAACCGGATGCGATGGCTGCCCTTGCGTCCCAGCGCGATGGAGAGGCCGGTTCCCCATGCGCCCGCGCCAATGATAGCGATCTGGCTCATCCGCGCCTCAACTGGAAGCGGGGCTCGGTGCCGGCGAGCAGCCGGCGGATGTTCTGGTGATGCTTGGCGATGATTAAGACGGAAGCCGCCGTCATGAATGCGAGCATGGAGGGCGTTTCCCCGTAACCGTTCAGAAGCCATGCCAGAAGAGGGAATAACGCGACAGCGACGATCGAGGCTAGGGAGACATAGCGAAACAGAAGCACCATTGCCGCAAAAATCCCGACCATCACCAGGAGAACTTTGGGTGCGAGCATGACGAACGAGCCCAGACCGGTGGCCACACCCTTGCCACCACGGAACTTCAACCAAACGGGGAACACATGACCCAGGATGGCGAAAAGCGCGGCCACGCCGGCGAGGATGTTGTGGCCGGGGAACAGAGCACGGGTGATGGCCACCGCGGCAAGCCCCTTCAGAGTGTCGAGCACCAGCGTGAGTACGCCCAGTGCTGGCGACGAGCGCGCGACGTTGGTGGCGCCGATGTTGCCGCTGCCGCTCTGCCGGATATCCTGGCCGCGGAAAATGCGCACCAGGATGTACCCGAAGGGGATGGATCCCAGCAGGTAGCTGAAGGCGGCAGTGACCAAGAACGTCATTGATTTTGTAGCGCCGGCGTCCCGCCGGCTGTGATGGGGACATCTTGCCCCCACTTTCTCTCGTACTAGCACGGCGGCGGGCCGCCGGCGCTACAGTCGCCGTGCCTTGCCACCTACTGCAGCGCGAAGCGCGCGATCTTCGTGTACCGCGAGCCACCACGCGAAAGCTGACTCTCGTATAAAAAGAACTCGCGGGCCGTCATGGTACCAAACTCGGGAGCAGGCATGGCGGCCAATTTCTCCTGCAGGCGCTGGAAGCTCTTATTCGGGCCGTCCCCTTTGCGCCAGCGGGGCGCGCCGGAACCTGCGCCGCCGCGGGCGAGCGTGAGATGCGGGCTGAAAGCATGTTCTTCTTTCGGAATGCCAAGCGCGGCCGTAGCTGTGTCCACGGCCGTGGCCAGAGCGGGGAGCTGGGGGCCTGACTCTATGCCAACCCAGAAGACGCGGGCAGCTTTGGGAGTCGGAAAGAATCCGTAGCCACGAAAAGTGATTTCCACCGCCCCAGCCTTAATGGCAGGGAGAACGAGTTTGATTTCTTCCACCGCCTCGGCTGGCTTCTCACCAACGAACTTCAGGGTGATGTGCAGCGACTCGGAACGTACCCAGCGAGCATCAGGCGCGAAGCCGCGTACGCCTTCCAGAAAGCGTTGAATGCGCTCGCGGATGGCATCATCGATGTCGAGGGCAACGAAAATTCGCATGACAGTCGTCAGTCGTCGGTCTTCAGTCGTCAGGCAGTCCGCACCAACAGGCAGAGTCGGAGCAGGAAGGATGACAACCGCGACTGAAGACTGATGACTGCTACATCAATTTCCTTCTCACCATGTCCAGCGCCTGCTGCGAAGCGAACCAGCGGATGCGCTTGCGGTCCCCAGGAAAGTTTCGCTCCACCACTTCCGTCCCCCTGTCGCCGGCCAAGGCGTGGAAGACGAGCCCAACCGGTTTTTCCGCGGTGCCGCCGGTCGGTCCGGCCACACCTGTGATGCCAACGCCGAAAGTCGCGCCGCAGCGTTTACGGATTCCCTCGGCCAGGGCCGCAGCCACCTCGCGGCTTACCGCTCCGTGTTTCTTGATCAGATTGGCAGGAACATCGGCGAACGCAGTCTTCAGCTCATTCGAATAAACGACAGCGCCGCCCACAAAATATCGTGAACTGCCGCTGACGGAAGTGATTCGCTCGGCCAACATTCCCCCGGTACAAGACTCAGCGACCGCCAGGGTGGCATTGCGCATCTGCAGGTAGTAGCCGACGATCTGCTCCAGCGAATCACCGTTGTCGGAAAAAACGAAGTCGTCAAGTTCCTCTTCAATCTTCTCGACAAGTTGATCGACCCGTTGCTGTGCGGCCTCCATAGACGCAGCGCGGGTACTCAGATGAATTTGGATTTCCCCTGCTCCCGCGAGGATTGTGGTGTGCACGTCCTTGTAGCGCTTGTAAATGGGGGCGATCCGTGCATCACACTGCGACTCGCCCATCCCGGCGACTTTCAAGACGCGGCTGGCGATGAATTGTGGCGGCAGCTTGGCGCGCAGGCGCTCCATGCACTGCTGATCAAGAACTGTTCTCAGCTCATGCGGTGGCCCGGGCAGCAACATGAGGATCTTTTCCTGGCCCTCGTACTTGCCACTGATCCATTGCCCGGGCGCGGTGCCGTTTGCATTCGGCAGAACCACGGCGCCGGTGATGACGTCCGCCTGCTTGGCGTTGTTGGGCGACATCTTCATTTTGCGTGCCGCGAAGCGCCGCTCCAGGCTGGCAAGGATCTCGGGATTGCGACGCAGTTCAAGTTGCAGCGCGTCGGCCACTGCTTCGCGCGTGAGATCGTCCTCGGTGGGGCCCAGGCCTCCCATGAAGATAACGATGTCTGCGCGGGATAAGGCCTGACATGCGGCGTAAGTGAGACGCTCGCGGCTGTCCCCCACAATGGTCTTGAAGATCACTTCCACCCCGAGTTGGTTGAGCTTTTCCGTGAGGTAAAGCGAGTTAGTGTCTTGGCGGAAAGGAGTTAGCAGTTCCGAGCCGATGGCGATGATCTCGGCATTCACGGCTTAAAGTGTAAATGAGATCGGGCGGAGTTAGTTTGTCCCCCAATCAATGTTGACGACGACATCGGAGTCAACAATTCCGCAGGGGGAGGGCGTGTATTTCCAGCGCCTGATTTCGTCTAATACGTATTCGTCTATCGCCCGAGAGCCGGAACTGAAGATCAAAAAAAAATAGTGGCGCATTTCTCAAGCGGACTCCGGCAGCAGTGATAGCCCCTGAATGTTCCACGAGAGATGATGCACGGCGTTGGTCGTGGCCAGAACGGCGGAGCGGCCCGGGGCAAAAGCCAGGCCCACCAGACCCGGCCCGGCAACTTCCAGCGAGGCTTTGCCGTCGGGGGTGATCTTGACGATGCCGCGCTTGCCGGAGAGCGAAGCCGCCACGTAGAGGTTGCCTTCCACGTCGAACGCCAGCCCCTGGGGCCGTCCCAGGCCTCGGTAAAACGTTGAGACGGTGCCATGCGGATCGACCTTGTACACGCAATCGAAGCTGGAGGTGGTTGGCCCGGTCACCAAGAGATCTCCGTGAGGGCCAAACGCAAGGTGGTAGGCGGAGACGCTGGGCTCAAGGGTAGCGAAGACGAAAATCTGGCGGTCGGGCGCGATCTTAAAAATTGTGCCACTACGGTCGCCGACGTAGAGGTTTTCCACGCGATCGAAGGCGATACCAGTGGCGACGCCCATGCCCTCGGCATAGGAAGACATGGTCCCATTTGGCGCGACTTTGTACACCGTGCCATCGAAGCGCGAAGAAACGTACATCTGGCCGGCACGGTCGAAGGCAATCGCCGTGGCGTTCATCATCTCCGCAAGAAACGGTTTTACGTTGTAGTTGGTATCGATCTTAAAGACGGCTACCGGAACCTTCTGTCCTCGAGATCCGGAGAAGGTGACGTAGATGTTGCCCTCGGCATCGAGAGCGGGATTGGTTACCGGATGCAGGTTCTCGGCGATGGGTACCGCGACCTTGATCTGATGCGGGTTGCTGGCATGACTGTTGGTCGAGACCACGACCGGACCGGAGGAAGCGCCGGGCGGTACGCGGGCCACAAGGAATTCGTCGGAGCTGATGACGACCGCGCCCTCGACTTCCCCGAACCGCACGCGCGGACGCCGCAAATCCAGCGGACGCAGGCTCTTGCCAGTGATCCGCACTTCACCCCCGGGCAGGGCAGCGCCCGGATGCACGGCTTCAATCCGCGGATTGCCGTTCACGTTCTTCTTGCCCAGCAGACGGTCGGAAATTCCCATGAACTCCAGCTTCCTTGAGGTGTGCGCACGGCCATCCACTATCGTGGCAACAGGTCGAAATGCAGCAGCATCTGCATCACCGCCAGGGCGTAAAGACCGGCCCCCACATCGTCAGCCACGATGCCTACTCCTTCGGGGAGGTGTTCGAGGCGGCTTAGCGGCGGCGGCTTTACGATATCGAACCCTCGAAAGAGTATAAAGCCCAGCAACAGAGATTTCCACGACACGGGGACGGCGATCAGAGTGATGAGCTGGCCGGCGACTTCGTCGATCACCACAGACTGAGGGTCTTTGAGGGCAGTGGCTCGCGCGACCCGGCTGGCCGCGGGAATCCCGACCAGAACCGCCAGCCCAGCCAGCAAGAAGGCCGCCCACGGCTGCCAATTGGGCGGGATCCAGCGCGTCAGAA
>Ga0070708_100001408_pt1 | contig 18379 bp, 14 predicted proteins | sample KBSK5503metaG_FD_65469 | JGI IMG/M metagenome (GOLD analysis project Ga0070708, IMG submission 65469) | Corn, switchgrass and miscanthus rhizosphere microbial communities from Kellogg Biological Station, Michigan, USA - KBS K5-50-3 metaG | ecosystem: Host-associated > Plants > Roots >... | reverse complement strand
AACGATCATGGGATCGCGGTCTTTGAACCACCCAATGAACACGCTCCTCAGAAATATGCTCACAAATATCAAAAGACACCCTAGTCGTACGCAAGGAGGACAGTATGCAGCCAAATCGTTTTTATCAGGTCGATGTGGCGGGCACATAGGGGGCGTAATCCCCAGGCACAACAGGAGCCGACGCAATGGCGAGGGAAAATCCCGGCCCGACACACTTCCCACCCAACGCGGATCACGATCAAAGGTCATTTGACGTGGACGCCCGTACTGGCGCAAGAAGGTGATCACCGTTTCCACGGCCGTTTGTTCATGGAAATCCTCTCGGGCTTGGGCCAACAGAGCGATCGAGGTTCCTGCGTCAATGAAATTGCAGACTTCGACGACATGCTGGCGCTTGCTGATGCCGGGCTCTGCTCAGGCGAGACGGAGCCCACATCCTTCTGCATCCATCTGGATCTCTTCCAATGGCGCTCGCAGTTCGCTTGGGTGGAGCGGCTCTTTGGAACGCGTCAGCAGACAGCCCGTGGCGTGTAGGATCTTCCAGATCGTTCGACTGGAGCGGGGCAGAGGGACCTGTGCTGCCTGCAGCTGCGGGTCACGAGGAAGGTAATAGAGCAAGGCACGAGGGCCAGGCACACGCTTCAAGTTCTCTGGTGGAGCCAGGCGCATCTCCACAATCCGCTTGGTGAGCCGGATATCCCAGCGGAAGTAGGGGGCATGATGCGCCCGTGATTGGGAACACAACAGCTGGGAGTCAGAGGGATCACCTTCTGTCAGCCGCTTGCGCCATTTTTTGACCCAACTCAGCGAGCGCCCTGTCGCCTGGGCCAATTCCCGTGGAGAGGCCTGAGGGGACTTTTGCAACAGATCGCGGAGCAAGGCTCGATCTCGCATCCATTCTTCTTCCAGGGAGTTTTCCTCCTCAAGAAAAGCAAACAACCTCCTTTTCTGCTCCATTGTACCTCAGGCGCTGGTTCCTCTCGATCCCCGGATTCGCCATGCAGTCTCCCTTCCAAAACCTCAGCCGTTTCGATGAGCCTACCTCACTTGCAGTGACGATGACGGAAAGTCATACACGTTGCGCATCACGTGGGAAACTGTCAATAGCGATGCTCTCGCACTTCCTGATGTGCCGTATGGCGCAATGGTTTTGGCCACTTCCTGGCATGAATGAAGCTTTCTCCCTCCACAGCCAGCCCAGGTACATCGAGCCGATTCAGTCATCGTCTCTGGGTTCACTATAGGTAATACGATCCACAAACGTATGGGTCTGCCGCCTGCGGTTCCTCTCTCCTTGCCGATTTACCCCAGTATTACCGCATGACCGTTCGGAAAGCGGTAATTGACTTTCAGCACACGGCCGGGCTCCAAACTACAAGCGGCCTCCTTCAAGGTTTAGACCCTTTGCAGTTACTAATTTAGAACGCTTTTAGATTGACATAATTCAAGAGTGGCCGGCTTTTGGGCCAGTCTCAAGAGACTTCATCTCTTTCTATCATGCAGGTTTTTCTATGCCCCCCACGAAGGCCGCCCATTTTCTCAGATACTCCCGTTCACACCTCGACCTGACCGTAGTACAACGCGCGGAGCGCCGAGTGGCGTGCTGTATAAATCGTGCGAACGATGTAGTAAAATATATACTCGGTAGGCGCTGCGAAACCCGAAAAGGAGCGGGGAAAGCCTGGTGTCAGGAATTTTCATACAGAAAGAGGACTCCTAACAAATGGAACTGTACACACCACCCAGAAAACTGGGTCTCACAGGGTTCGTACCATATCAGTCGCCGTATGAGCCGAGCTTCTTCGATTTGCCTGAAGCCTTCCCCGGGAAGAATTTCTGCACCTGGGGTATCTTCGAGGTCGTGGAAGATGCTGACGACGGTTTGATAGACAGGTTGCGCGCTGAGGGCTGGGAGCCCTGGAGCGATAATTGGGAAATCTTCTCTTTTCTGCAGAATCAACTTGCCCAGACACTCATCATCCAGGAAAAAGGTGGGCTGATGCGCTATTGGGCGCGATCAGACGAGATCAACTTCGCGACCAGCTACCCCGTGTTATTGACCAGCAGGTCAACAGATAAAAATCCGCTCGATTCGCTTTCGCCCGAGAGAGAACACGGGTCATGCGCCCTCATCGACGACAAAACCGCTATCCGCCTGTATACAATTGACCAGCTCGGCGAAGAGGGCGCTCGCCTCTCAGAGCGCATCCGTGCAGGTATGCTTGTCGTTCCAGCCAGCAAATCCCTACCGCAGCAAGAGGTGCGGCAGCTTGCCGAAAGGCGCCGCTCCCTCTGGGAACAAACACACCACGCCGCACAGCAACTCGCCCGGATGTACTGGGGGGTCTACCAGCGCGAGCTGGGCAGCGGGTCGGAATCAGAGGAACGCCAACATCCCGCGCCCACGGCCACACACCGGACGCGGCTACCTTTAACCAACGCCTTCGAAGGCCTGGTTCAGAGTTTTGGACCAGGCGTGCAACAAGCGGACTGGAGCAGGAAACACCTCAGCGGCGCCCTGGAGCTGACTACGCCCAACGGTTCCCGCCTCCTCGTGGAAGGGGAAAACGAGCTCGAACGCGCCGCCCTGGATAACTACGTAGGGAAGATGCTTGGACCAGAGGGATTAAAGCATGTCCTCGCACTCCTGGATATATACGCTCTTCAAACAGGCGGAAGGGACCGCGAGGTCGACGCCAAAATCAACATCAGACAGCTATTGATCCGCCTCGGAAAGGGCAAGAAGGCCGATACGCGCGCGGAGCAATCTAAACTCATACATACTATGCTCTACCTGGCCAGGACCACCATCAGATCCCATGAATTCACCGACGAAACCGGAGCCAGACCACAATCATTTACCAGGCAACAGGATCTCCTTAGAAAGCCAAAGCGTTACGCTCCTCTTCTCGTCCTCAAGCGCGTGGCCTTCGGACCGGACGGGCTTCTGCTCATACCCAAGGAGGTCGAGTTTCATATTGGCAAGGGCTTCTTTGAGGCGCTCTTCGGCGCACGGCCCACGTTCTACCTGATTCCCACCGCGCAGTTCCTGAAGTATCACGCGGTACGGCAGCAACAAGAGCTTCTTCTCGCGCTTTACTTGTGCAATCGCCTCGCACTGTCCGGAGGGCACTTTTACGTGCCATGCTACTCGCTTCTCCTGCAAAGCTCTCTCCTGACCCGAGAATCTATACGACACGGTCATGACCGCACACGTAGCGTCGAACGCATCCTCCTGGCGCTCGAAAGCCTGGCAAGAGATGGTCTGATCAGACGGGCGCCGCACGAACACGTCGACACTGTACTGCTGACGGGACTGGAGGCCGGCGATCGCACCTCCGCTGTTCGCGCTCCTATCCAGGATCAGCCGGGCCGCCTCCAGGCCCAGCATGACAAGATCCCGTTTGAAAAACGCTTGGCTGCTATCCGGCTATTGCTGGACGAGCACGCAAGCGCCTATCCGCTCCAGTTTTCATTCGGTCCCGCGCTCCGCAAGCGGCCAACCCTACAGGAAGCGGCGCAGACAGGCGGTCTTCCAGGGATTCCTCCGGAATTGCAACAAACATGACGGGTAGCAGAGGATAGATCTCCACGGAACGTCACCGGGAGGAAGAAAAAGCCGCAAAGCGCCGCCTCGAATCACTGTTGCGGGCGGGAATCGAAGCAGATATCCCCACTCGCGGCGTAGAAACTACCCCACTCGCGGCGATAAATAAACCCACTCGCGGCGTATATTTTCTACAAGAGATCCGCTCTAGAAGCTAAACGGCGGATTAGCGCAAACAATTTTCACATTTGAGCTCGCTGAAAGGCACTTGCGCGAGCTGCTCTGCTGCGTGTAATCTCTCTCTAGAGCGAGAGGCAAGCACGAGCCGGCAAAGGAGACCAGTGAACAACGGGTTCTGAAGGATCGAACCATCTCGCGATTTGTTCCTTCGCAGTAGGCCGTATGTCCTGTTTACCGTACATCAGGTAACTTTAGAGAAAAAGATGAAAGGAGTGCTATCGTGAGTCTCGCTGAACGAAGTTGGCCGAAATTGAGAGGGGCCGCAGCAGCTATGGCGTCTGTACAGACTAGATAGGGGAATATACCATGAGTGATTCTAACGCAAACAATCAGCAGCGCGGGGCTGCACAGCGCGCGCGAGGAAAACATGCAGCGTCAAGCGAACTGGGAGCACGCTCATCGCCGAGAAGCGCGAAGCGCAGGGAGGCAAAGCATCCCAAAGAAAGGGGAGCCACTCCCCGCACGTCCTCTCCGCTGCTGGCCTTTCCGGAGGTCGATCTGGAGACGGTGATCGATTGTTACAGGAAGGACGAGTGGGGGGATGCCCTGCTGTTTGCGAGGCTGTTCGAGGGCCGGTGTGTCTACGACTACAGGGAGAGGTCGTGGTACCTCTGGCAAGGACATTACTGGAAGCCAGACGACACGAGGCGGGTGCGTCAACTGGTGGCGGGGCCACTGGCAAGTGTGTACCTCAAAGCGGCTGCGGAACTCACAGATCGCCTCGGCAAACAGGCAGACGAAAACAGCCAGAGAGACGAAGAGGACGAGCGGCGCTCACCCAGGCAGCTGATCAAGGGGATGGTCGGCAGAGCCTTCGCTTTGCGCTCGCTGAACAGGAACAGACATGTGCTGGAATTCGCAATGACCGACCACCGCTTGACACTGGCTACGGAGCGGTGGGACACTGATCCCTGGCTCCTTGGGACACGAGATGGCGTGCTTGATCTGCGCACGGGCCACCTGAGAGACGGCACCCCCCAGGACTACGTCCGCACCATCATCCCCACAGCGTGGCGAGGCATCGACGAGCAGGCCCCGCGTTTCGAGGCATTTCTGCGCGAGGTCTTCGCTGACAGGCAGGAGACCGAGCGCGCGGCGCTCATCGCCTTCCTCCAGCGTGCGCTCGGTTACGGCATGACGGGGAAGGTGACCGAGCACATCTTCTTGGTCTTATTCGGACAGGATGGAAGGAACGGCAAGGATACGCTTGTGGGCACGCTCCAGGAGGTGCTTGGCGGCATTGTGGGCGCGGTTTCCAACGACGTCATCCTCTCCAGTGGCAGACCGAGCGCGCCGGGAGCCGCCAAGCCACACCTCTGCTCGTTACAGGGCAAGCGGATCGCCTGGGCCAGCGAAACGGATAGAGGAGCCCGCTTTGACGTAGCACAGGTGAAGTTTTTGACGGGAGGCGGCACCATCCCCGCCCGCCAGGTTTATGGCAAGGAATATACCTTTGAGCCTTCGCACTTGCTCTTGCTGTTGACGAACCATAAACCCCAGGCCGATGCGAAGGACAAAGCATTTTGGGAGCGCTTCTGCCCGCTCACTTTCCGCGTACGCTTTATCGATTGCCCCTCAGGTCCGCTGGAGCGGAAACGGGAACGGGAGCTGGGAACCGTTCTCAGGTCCGAGGCCAGCGGGATACTGGCCTGGCTCGTGCGCGGCTGCCTCGCCTGGCAACAAGGCGGGCTGGAGATTCCCGCCGGTGTTCTGCGCGAACGCGCCCTCTATCAAGGGGAGGAAGACAAACTGCACCCCTTCATCGCTGCCTGCTGCGTTCTCGCGCCCGGGGCAAGTGTCAAATCAGCACAACTGTACGAGCGATACGAGCGGTGGGCGGACGATAGCAACCCCGGCCAAAGGTTGAGTGCGACCACCTTTGGCCTGGAGATGAAACGCAGATTCAGACAGCAGCGCAATAATCGGGGAACCTATTACCTGGGGATCGAACTTTTGAGGCCCGCTCCACACGTCTACACCAAGCCTGAGCCCTCGCCGTGAGCTAACGCAGCGGCCAGGAGCAGCGGTGCCGTGTAGAGGATGCAGGCTTTTGCGACAAGCCGGGAATGCAGGGTGCCGGCTTGGGAGAGAAGATCCGAGTTGTGGCAAAAGCCTGCACACCCGGCAAGCCTGCACGCGGGCGAAGACAACCGGACGGGCCTGGACAGCCTGGAGCCATACACATAACGCCTGACGGTGCTCTGGCGCTGACTATATGCCGGCGGCCGGCCTCGCACCCGCCGAGGGCGCTTGATAGCGGTCCAGGCGATCAATGCGTTCCTCGATATAGGGAGTCTCGCGCAGCCAGCGACCGCCTTTCGTCGCTCTGCCGCCATCAAGCACCCAGCGCAGGTCATCCAGGGCGCGTTTGAGCGCTTGGCACTGGCCCAGCCTGGCCGCGTATTCGTCGGCGGCAAACACCCGGTCCCGCCAGTACTTCATCCACGCTGGGTGAAGGAGGATCGGACCGCACGCCAGGGGCAGGCCAAGCAACGTAAAGAGACTCCAGCGAAATGGCGGCAAGATGGCATACAGGCTGCGGGTGAGCAGGTCAAAACTGTTGACGTGAGCCAGCTCGTGGGCCAGCAACGGGGAAAAGTGACGGCTCATCAGCAGCCCCCGATCGATCACCAGCACCATGCCGATCCAGCGCATCTGCATCCCCTGGTCATCATCGCGCACCTTCCAGAAGTACGGTCGTTTGAGCGGTGGTGCATTGGGCGTCGTCGCCTGAGCTTGTTGGAGTGCAGCAAACACCTGCTCAAAGCGCTGGATCTCTCGGCCGCTTGGCTTGAGCCGGACCCCCAGTTTGTGTCGTTCCCGGCTGGGGACAATCACCCCTCTCACGAAGAAAAGCACATGCGCGGCAATATAGACCGCGATCAAGAAGTGCGCCAGTCCCTCCTGCGTCAACACAAAAGGATGCCGGTGAGGAGCATACGCCTGAGAGAGAGTCGTGATCAGGGCATTCAACACCTGCACAAAAGCTTCCCCTGGCCCAATAAGGAGGGCGCCGGCGCCGTAATGAATCTCTGTAAAGATCCAGTAATGATAGCAGATCCATACACCAGCCACCCCTTCAATACCCCATGTAAGCAAAAGCAGGGCAATCCACATGATGCTTGTCTCCTGGTTCTCTGATCTATCGCAGCAGTGATCGCTACACAACCCGCGCTGCGGTCTCGTATCTACAAGGACAGCATGGCAAGCACGAACATTCCCCTCTCTCAAACAAGTGAGCGCTAAAAATCGACCGGGCTATCATCCTCCTCGGCTACCGGTCTTTGCCCGCTCGCCTGAGCCGGTGAGGAGGGCGGCGCTGGCTCAGGTTCTGGCGGCTTCGCTTCCTGGCTCTGCCGGTCCTTTCCCCCTGCCGCTGCCGGTGTTCGCCTCGGCGCTTTTTTCGGCACGGCCTGTGCTGGCGGAGGGGGCGCAATAGGCGCAGACAGTTCCTCCGGTAGCGCTGACACAAAAGTAGTAGCCATCTGCAGCAGATCTTCTGGTAGCGCGATAGGGTACACCTGCACCCACGCGTGAAGCCCCCCGGTGATGAGGGCAATCGTCCCGAGAGCGAGCTGCTGCACGTCCTCGATGGGAACGGCATACTGGCGCTGCATATGCACGGTTGTGCGCCTGCCAGGCGTGCGTGCTGGCTCCTCAAGGAGGGGCCGCGTGTCTCTCTCGTCGTCGAGAATCTGCGAAAAGGCCGGGACCTCGCGCTGGCCGGCGAACTTGACCAGCTCCTCCGGGTCGCCGCAGCGATGCAGAATCTTGATAGAGGATGCGGCCAGCACATTGTCACGTTCCGAGCCGAGACCTGCATGGGACTGCGCCGAGGCCCACATCGACAGTCCTGCCTCGCGCATGTGCTCATAGAGCCCGGCCACGTTGGAGATGCCCAGCGCCCCGAACTCATCGATGATACAGAGCGTGCGCACGCCCGGCGCTTTGCGATGCTTGGCGTAGTGCGCCGCGTCTTCGAGCAGGTACCGCGCCATACCGACTGCCTGCTCTTTGAGCGCATCGCCGTCCAGGCCAATGTAGACCGCATCGGCATCCTCGAAGGCGAACGTCCCGTCGAGGCCTCCCGCAACGCCATCGAAGAAACCATCGTAGGCGAGCGAGGTCTCGGAGATATGCTCGCTCAGCCTGTTGATTTTGCGCTGCGCGTACCAATGCATCTTCCCCGCATAGGCATATTTGAGCCACTTCTCGTCGAGCCGCGCGAGAAACTCCTGGCTGCTGCGCGGCGGACCACCTGGCGCGTTCACCGCCAGCGAGACCAGCGCTGAGGTGATGCGTCTATAATAGGGGTGCGTGCCCGGGTCGATCATCGCCATGAGGCGGTTATAGAGCGCATTGGCGTCCCCGCGCCAGCCGTCGTAGGCTCGCTGCGGATAGACGGCGATGCGCCCGACGCCGAGCATATGCATGGCGGCGACGAATTGCGCGGCCGTCTGCTTACTGCCTTTCAGATCGAGGAAGATCACCTGCATGCCATAGCGCACGGCGACCGTCGCCAGCCGCAAGAGGGTCATCGTCTTGCCATAGCCTGGCTCGCCAACCACCGTCCCGTGTCTCCACATCTCCTCAAGAGGAAGGTACAGTTGACCACCGCGCAGCCACTCGTAAAGATCTCCACCCAGGGAGAACCCGAGCGGCTCAGCCGGTGGGGGCCGGCCGATGGAAGAGGCCTGCAGCAATGACATTGGCGGTGGAGAGGGCTGAGAGGATGTGGAAGGCGGCGATGCGGGGACGAGCGAGAGGGAGGAGTTGGTCGGGAGACGACCGGGCGAGACACTGCCTGCCTTCCCTCGCCGCGGCGCCTGGTAGCGCGGCAGCAGGCGCACGCGCCTGGTCAGGGGGTGTAGCCACTCGAGGACGAGCGCGCAGGCCGGCGCAAAACACAGGTGCAGCAGCCACATCTCGCCGACCCCTCTCAGGCTAACAACGAGGAAGCTCGCCCGGCGGTCAACGAAGAGCGCGTGGAGCAGGGAGGGCAGCGGATGCGCCGCCCAGGTAATCGCGCCATAGACGACCAGGCCCACGATCGCCAGCACCCACGTCCCGCTCCACCGCTCCCGGTAGTCCCAGGTCTTGCTGGTTCGCCACCAGATGAGCGCGCCTATGCCCAGGCTGGGCAGGGCCAGCAGCGCAGCGATGGGGAGAAAGGTTCGCAGCAGCACCGCTCGCCACTCAAACGCGAAGCGCCGCCGGAGAATGGGGCCAGGTCGGTTCGGCAGTGGTGGCGATGGAGGGGAAGACATCGACTGCATCGTCGTCACCTTTCTGTCTTTCTAAACATCGAAAGCCTCATCTTGTCAAACCTCCTCTGGTGGAAATTCGGTCAAGGTTTCCAGCGAAAGCACCTTGACTCGCGGCTGGCAGTCGGGCGGTAAGCGGTCTCTGGCCTTTTCCACGGAGGTGCGCGTTTCTGGTCGCACGAAGTACCACACCGTGGTATACAGCAGGGGATCGCCATCGTTGGGGGATGAGCTGCCGGTGATCAGTAGTTCGGTCAGGATGTCGTCAAGTTCTTTGTCGGATTTTGGGGACCGCTCTACTTCTACTGCCACCAGCTTTGGCGTGCACACCCGGGCATCGGGCAGGTGAGGCAGCACGCTGCCCTCCTCCCGCCTGGGCTGGCTGGCCCGCAGAGTGCGCTCGCTGATCCAGCGGAAGTCTGGGTGACGGCGCTCCATGTCGAGACGCACACGGTTGATGTGGTGGAGATGGGGCAGTGTGCTCTCGGCAGGAGTGTGCCGGGCATATGCCAGCTGAAGCAGGCCGAGCCCATAAGGGGTCACCCAGATCCACCCCGGTTCGCCTTCGTAAATGCGCCGGTACTGGACCAGCCCGAGCACGACCCACCGATCGACCACCTGCAGCACCGCCGACAAAGTCAACCCCGTGGGTGAAACCTGCTTTCCACCCCGCCCTGGCATCCTGCTGAGCAGATCCTGTACGTGATCGAGCCTGGCTGCGTACTGCTGAGCGATCCACAGCAGCACAACCAGGTCGCGCTGTTTAATGAGCTTCTTCCCCTTATCGCGCCGCTCTTTCCTGGCCTTGCCCGACTGCTTGTCGGCAGCCTCTGCCGGCTCCTCTTTCTCCCGCATCGCCTCTTCAAGTTCCTGGTGAATGCTTTTTTTGCCCATGCGCATTTTCCCCACACAGGTGCGTTTACCGCCACTGACACTCCCCTGGCTAAAGCGCAGGGGATTCCTGGTTCCGTGAGGCGACTTGCTGGGATGCCCTCTCAGACAAGGCAGTAGCGGCTGCTTCTCCCCAGGCGTTTTCTGGCGAACCGGAGGTTCCCGTCTGCCCGACGGTACCTTCCGACGCTTTCTGCAAGATGTTCAAAGCGGCATTGTGGTCACGGTCAAGCACCAACCCGCACTTTGGACACACGTGTGTCCTCACGCTGAGGGACTTCTTGACCATGCCCCCACAGCCGTTGCACTACTGACTCGTGAACGCCGGCTCCACCGCGAGCACAGGAACTCCGTGCAGCACCCCATAGTACTTGACCCAGGCCAGAAACCGGCCCCAGGCGGCATCACTGATGGATTTGGCTAAGTGCTTCCTGGCCTTCTTCCGGTTCTGTGACTGCTTCTGTTTGCGCGAGAAGTGGTGATGGAGCCGCTTCAACTTCTTCTCGGCTTTTCTCAAATGATGTGGGTTCGCCACCGTGTTCCCCACCGAGTCCGTGAGAAAGGACGAGAGGCCCAGGTCAATGCCAACCTGTTTGCCCGATGGCTGATGGACCATCTGACGCTCGGCCTGTACTCCAAACCGGAGGTAGAAGCCATCAGCCCGCTTGACGATATGCACCCGCTTGATCTGCGAGCGAGGAAAGGCCTCGATGTGCTGCTTCGGATTGCCCACGAGCCACAGCCGTCCGTGAACGTGATGTGCTTCCCATGCAGTAGCATTGCAGATCATTCTTGCTGGTACCCTGCGCGTCCATCCACAGGCGCAGGCACTTGTTGCGAATGAACTGGACGATGCGGATGGCTTCATCCGGAGCAGCGTACTGCTGCTTGGTGCCATCTAGTTTGTACTCATAGATGAGCATGATCCTTATCCTTGTCTTCCCGTTTTCATCCTCTCTTCTCCTCTTCTTTTCCTCTGCCCGAAAAGCGGAACGCCTTTCATCCCCCACATGAATGACGGGCGCTTTCAGGCGATCTTAGATAGAAAATTCCAATACATTCCTCTCCCACTCTCCTCTTCTTTTTATGTTATGTGCCAAAAAGCGGAATCGGCTGGAACATCGGACTGGAAGAATCTCTGCCGAAACAACGGCCAGATGCGGATAGCGTAGCGATTCCAGCTATGCCAGTCTCTGCTCACCTTCGAGTCCCGCCCTCATTTCGGCCCGAACCTGTCACCGCCGCCTGTTAGCTGGGGAAACCGCGACGATGCGTGCCGCATAGGTCCTGGTGACCTCGCGGAGGACCGGATGGAAACGAACGAGGAGTCGGTACCTCCATCCCGATAAAAGAGAACGGAAGTAGCTCAGAGGTTGCTCGCTGACGCTATACCGGGATCGACCCGCCATGGGAACCCGGCGTGCCGCATACGCCCGGATGACCCCGCGCAGGGCAGGATGGTAGTGTACGAGCGCGGTATGTGCCCAGCGTTGAGGAAAGGAGTTCCGGAACCACTCACGCGGCAGGCGACGCTCCCGAACTCCGTTCAGGGGGCTCCACTGCTCGTCGAAAGCTGCAGCAACAATGCGCGAGGGGCCGCCGTCATAGGAGATGGCTATGGTGTCGCTACTGGTGGAAAGTGAGACTGAGGGTGTAGCCGAAGGTAGATCGACACCACTCTCGATTGGCGGGGGTATCTGCGCTCTTGCCCAGCCACCAAACAACGTCAATTCCTGCCAGGGTGTAGTCATTGGTCCGCTCCTGTAATTGCTCCGTCGTGATCGAGGCCAGTTGTACTTCATGGGCGACACGCCAGCCGGTAGGGAAAGTCACCAGCAAGTCAGCAATGCGCCTGACCTCGGGGATAGGGACTTCGTATTCGATGGTAGTGTTTGCGTACTCTCTGAACTGCTCGCGCAAGTTCGCCGCCAGGAACCGTTTGGCGTCTTGATGGGCCGGACTTTCCGGGTGAGACCGATAATCGCTGGGGCAGCGGCCAACATGCGCGAAGTGGTGTTGACGCACGAGCCCCGCTTTCACGATCATTGGCGTATCGCACACCTGACAGATACACTCTCCCTGCTTGAGTGCCGCGCGTGGATCCTCGATCAGAGTGATATCGACCCGCTCTCCCGTAGCTTTCAGCTTGGCGACAAATGGCATGGCTGAATCCCCTCCCTCACATGACCAGGTAAACAGATTGTCGACAGCGCCTATCCTTGCTTCCCAATCACCAGCCAGAAAAATACCTGCCTGCCCACATCTCCTCCTGCTGTCTCATTCTCAACAAATGCGACAAATGCGGAAATGCCGGCACTTGTAATCATCTTCGGGGCGGGATACTGTATATCTGACGCAACGCGGTCAGTATGAAATACCGTCGGATTGCATCTTGGCTTGCCTGGACTATAGCCGCCTTAGCAGTGCAATGACGTGGTATCTATTCGGGAGAAGAGCTCGAAACCTTTCTGAAAGGAAACTAAATGCATTCTAAATACGAACTGCTTGGCGGCCCGAGTACATGTCGAGGGGAGTGAAGTCATGAATGCCTCTCAGAGTTTCGGGGAGTGGAACAGCAGGACTTGTGATTTTCAATAGAAGTTTAGACGCAGTGTCATCCGGCGCAACTTTGGAAAAATCCTGAAAGAGGTTTGAAAACGTCCCCGGCTATCTTTGGAATATATCCCGCTCCATCAGTACATGAGCGATTTCCTCTCCTCCAGGACCATCTCAAAGCGTTTCTCAGTTCCCTGCCACAAAAGAATGGCGACGATAAAACAGGCCGCATTTCCACTTTTACCCGGCCTCATTCAGAATATCAGAATAGAGGAGGGAGACCAAACACGCTGTAAAGGAGGAAAAGCGCCCATGCTCCCCCACGCAACCGACGCCGGCCCCTACAAACGCACCCGGCTGGACTACCATGCCACGGTGCGTGAACTGCCCAGCCACGAGCGTCCCCGCGAGCGGCTGCAACACTCCGGCCCCCAGGCGCTCTCGATGGCCGAACTGCTGGCCATCGTCCTGCGCACCGGCACCCGCGGCGATAACGCCCTGGAGCTGGCCAACAAACTGCTCGCGAAGTACGGCGGGCTCCCCGGCCTGGTACGCGCCGACTTCCGTGAGCTGTGCACCGAGCACGGTATGGGCGAGGCCAAATCGGCGCAGGTGAAGGCGGCGCTGGAGATCGGGCGCAGGCTCGCCCTGGTGCAGGCGGACAACCGCTACAAGATCCGCACGCCGGCAGATGCGGCCAACTTGGTGATGCTGGACCTGGCCTACCTGGACACCGAGCAGATGCGCATCCTGCTGCTGGATGCCAAGGGACAGCTGGTTGAGAAAATCAGCAGCTACCAGGGTACCGCCAACAGCTCGGTCCTGCGCGCTGCCGAGGTTTTCCGACCGGCCATCATCCGCAACTGCCCGGGCCTCATCCTCTGCCACAACCACCCCAGCGGCGACCCAACGCCTTCCCCGGAGGATATCACCTCCACGAGGCAGCTGGTGGAGGCCGGCCGCATCCTGGACATCGAACTGGTCGACCACATTATCATCGGTCACCAGCGCTTCGTGAGCCTCAAAGAGCACCTGCGGTGGGAGTAGGGCGAGGCTGCAGCTGCATGAAGGACCGGCACCCAGTCCGCAGCGGGCACTCCGGGCAGCGCGGTCCCCTGGCACGGCACACGAGCGCCCCGAAGTCGAGCACGACCCAGTTGATCCCGAGGCTGCACCTCCCGCCCACCAGGCGCAGCGCGAATGCGTATAGCTGGCCCCTGGTCCCAGCCTCAGGGCTCCCAGGCGATCCAAGGAGCCTCCCCAGGAGGCGGGCCATGTTCACATCCAGGAGCGGTTCGGCTCGACCGTACACGATGGCCAGCACCGCGCTTGCTGTGTAGGGGCCGATCCCCCGCTTTCACGGGTAGGTTTTTCATGAAGCCCCCCTGGAAGCCCTACGCGCCTGCCGCCAGCGCTGCTTCTGCCCCCGGCTCTTTTTCTTCTTCTCTTTGCCTTTCCTGTTGGGCTTCTTGCGCGGGGCCAGTTCGCTGGGCCACGGCTCCGCCAGGAAACGGCCTACCGGACAGTCCTCATGCTGGAGCAAGGCGACCAGGATCAGCCGCAGGCCTTGGCCAAAACAACTCGACAGCCGCGGGCGCGATTGCCTGGTGGCGGTGCGTCTGGCAATATGCTGCTCGGGCAAGGCCTCCAGCCCGCTACACGTCTGGGTCGCCTCCGCCTATCCTCCCACGCTCACCACCCATAACGTCACCACCGCGATGGCCACCCACAAGCGCGCCGCTCGCTCCGGATCTTTCATCTTGGTTTGATGCCACTGCCAGCCCCCGCGTTTGGTATCTTTGAACCTATGCTGGCTACTTGGCACATCCGTTCTTAAAAAACCGAGTAGAGAACGACATTTTTACATTGGACTTGTCTCTAACTTACTGCAAGGTTATGCTTCTAATTTTTTTCTGCAATTTTATGGTTCCGAAAATTAACGGCAAAAATGTCCTTATAACACCCTACTCTCCAGCCTCAACTCCCTCAACGTCTCGTACCATACAGCAAGCGCTCCAGGTTCCCTTATAGATCCAGGTTTTGCAAGGAGCATCCTCTTACCTTCCTGACCGGGATATAATCCCTGCTTACAAACTCGATAGGCTCCCTTGTGAAAATGAGGAGATGAATGCAGCTCGCTGCTACCCGACATCTGGGAATCGGCAAGGTGGGAGAGACATGGGAAGGTGTTCTCAAGGCTCTCTTCTGAAGCCATTGCAAACTGGTGGGAGACGCTGAGAGGAAGCTTCTACGTTGGTCCTTTTGTCCTTGCCTCACCTATGCCCTATCCCGTCAGGCTGGGGTATCATCTTTGATGATAGGTATTCCATTGAGATTATAGCACATGAGGTATTTGTCTGCCAGGAGCTCATTCGGGGCAAATTTCTTTTCATTCCTTCTTATCAAGAACTGAGTGTTCTTGTCCATTCTCCGTATGTATTGGGTCTGGACTAGCCAAATTTGGGGATCCATGCATACACCAATATCTCTCTAGAGTATACTTTTGATGAGTATACTTTTGGCGAAGATTTTATTCGTGAGGAAAGGCACATGAAGCGTCCTGAGAATGGTAAACGGCGGTTCCTTGTCTCTGGAGCTTGGCTTTGTGTTTTGCTCGTGCTCTCGGCCTGTCAGGACGGAGCTGGTCCCATCGCACGGAAAGTCATTCCTTCTGCTACCACAGGGGGAGTCTCTCTCACTGTACCGTCTCTCCCAACTTCTCTTCCTTCTGGCCCAGTCTCCTCTGGTTCAGGACCTATTCCCCCAGTCTCCTCTGGTTCAGGATCTATTCCGCTCAGTTTTCCTCACTTCTTCAGCTTCGGGGTGACAAATGCTCCTGGAGAAGCATTCGCTCTTGATACGATGCGCCGCCAGAATGGAACTGTCTTCGCCTTTCGTTATCAATATTTATCTGGTGGCGTGAATACAGGCGACGGGTGGGAAACCTGGAATCAGCCAGCAGGCCAATTTGCCACCTCCTATATGCAAGAGAGTGCCCAGCACGGTTATGAGACAGCTTTTGTCTATTATGAATTATGTCAGAGTAACGGCCCTCAACCAGGCAGTTTCTGTGCCGGGCACGATAATCAACAAGATCCGGCAAACCTGACCTCTCCAACGGTGATGAAAGCGTATTACGCCAACTGGGTTCTGTTGCTCCGGAAAACCGCTGCCTTTGGCAAACCAGTACTGATCATTGTAGAACCCGATCTCTGGGGATTTTTACAGCAAAGCAATCATGGGAATGACAACGCGGCCTCAGTGCCAGCCAGTGTCAGTTCTTCTGGTTTTTCTGATGCAGTGAGTTATCCCAATACTGTCCAGGGCTTCGCCTGGGCGCTCTTGCATATGCGCGACACATACGCTCGCAATGCGTTGCTGGCTATTCATGCATCGCTCTGGGCGACAAACACCGATATCGGCTCGGACACACGCTCTTCCCTGGATCTGGTCGGATTGGCACAGCGAGAAGCACGGTTTCTCAACAGTGCGGGACTGCAAGGCAATCCCGCTGGCGTTTCGACCTGGGATCTCCTTTCCAATGACGTTGCCGACCATGATTCTGGCCAGCCAGGAGGGCGAAGTTGGTGGGACCGATATAATCGCGCCTTTCCCAACTTCGCGCGTTATTTGACTTTCATCAGCATGCTGAACCGAGATACGCATCGCCGAGTGGTCATGTGGCAGGTGCCCATCGGGAACCAGTATTTTGACACGATGAACAATAGCCCGGGGCATTACCAGGATAACCGGGCGGAATACATTCTGGAGCATGTCACGAGTTTTGCAGCTGCGGGTATTATCAGCGTCTTGTTTGGGCCAGGCAATGGCGGAACAATGAACACCGATCGGATGCATGATGGAGTGACGAACCCGGCTCCTATCGACAGCTATGAGTGTTATGCCTGCAATACTCATGTCAGTTCCTATTCAGACGACGATGGAGGCTATCTGCGCCTCTTTATCGGGGCTTACATGCAGCACCCCGTCGCGCTTTCACCCAATATTTGATGGTATGGAAGGCAATAGCTGTGTTGGCTACTTTGTACATCCGTTCGGAAAAGCGGAATGTTTCGCACGAATGAAAAAACTTCCTTGCCAGAGTATGTGATCAGAAGTAGATGAGGCAAGTCCGCCCAAAACGAGCCAATGGACAGAACTGGTAAATGTTCCTACGCGCTCATGCAAAAGACGTGTGGGCCTGTGATTTCCTCCAGGCGACTCCCTCTTCTTCCGTCCGCTTTTTGCGTTCTTCCTCATCGAGTTGCAGTCGCGAAAGGTCATCCATGTGAATGTGACGCGCTCGCCGACAGATGCGTGAGTAGCGCGTACCGCTGCGAGAAGCTACGGCCTATGGGCAAGGCCCCAAATATCTCACTCACGATAACGATCGCAAATTTGGACCGTGTTTCGCCCGAGTGGCAGCGACGAGCTCCATTAAGCTCCTCAACACACCCTATCACGCCCCGCAAGCGAATGCGATCTGTGAACGCTTTCTCGCAAGTGTGCGGCGCGAGTGTCTCGACCATCTGCTCATCCTCCATGAGAGGCAACTCCAGCGGGTGTTAGGTGCTTACGTCCAGTACTTCAATCGGGCTAGACCCCATCAAGGGATCAAGCAGCAGATTCCAGAACCGCGTGATGGACCTGTACCACCAGATCACGATGGTGGCAAGGTCATCTCCTTCCCAGTCCCGGGTGGATTACACCATGATTACCGCAGAAGTGCATGAGCCTTCACGCGAAGAAGCGGGCGCCTGACACGACGGTCACACTTACCAGGGGTGAGACGACCATTGTGATTCGTGAGGTCCCGACCCAAATCTGTACGATCTGCGGCGAGGGATATGTGGATGCTGCGACGGGGAAGCGGCTTTCTCAGATTGCAGAAAAAGCTTTGAGCGAAGGCGTCCAAGTGGATGTACGCCGCTATAAAGCTGCATAAATGAGACTGTACTGGTTACTTAGCACGCCCGTTTATAACACATGCAGAGAGGCCTACGTTTTTTCATGTGTGCTCTCCTCAATTTTCTGAAAACTTATGCGTCCAATTTTGATTTTCTGAAGTGATATGCATCTAAAGCGTCAAAAAGCTCTTCTTTGCGCTTGCAAGTTATGAGCGTGTGAGGGATGCTTTACTGCAATTTTATGGGTCTAGCGCACTGCAAAGAAATGGGAATAATCACACCTAAAGAGCCACTTGAAGTGCTTTTTGTTAGGCAAAGACAGCAAAACTGGCTCTCCCGCAACTTGAAACGTCATGCGCCGCAGGCGCACCACTCCCGATGAAAAAGAATCTTGAAGCCCGGCTCTATACTCAGGGTGGTAACCTCCTGGAGAGAAGACGACCAACACTGTACTGTGTCCCAACGTGTTTTTGAAACTATACTGAGGTGTCTGGACGAACCACTCCATGTTGCCTCACCGGCTAGAGCCACACAGGAGAGCACGAAGAATACACTGTAAAAGGGCAGACACCGCCTGGGATGTTGCCGCACACAGGGAAGAAGAGCACTGAAGAGAAAGGAGCGGTAAACATGAGTAGAGAGGTAATGTAGCAACGGTGCGCAGGCATTGACGTGCATCTGCGCTTTCTGGTGGTGTGTCTGAGTAGTATTGAGGCGGGACAACGACGCAAAGAGATCCGCACGTTCCGCAATGAAACAGCGGATCTGTTGGCCTTGCGTGCCTGGCTGGTGCAAGAGCAGTGTAGCCACGTGGGCATGGAGAGCACGGGAGTGTAGTGGGTGCAGGTGTATCGACGTCTGGAAGGCTTCTTTGAAGTGGTGGTAGCCAACGCCCAACATATCAAAGCCGTGCCGGGGCGAAAAACGGATGGTGCAGGACGCCGAATGGATTGCGGACGCGGTTCGCAGCATGG
>Ga0070708_100001407_pt1 | contig 18381 bp, 18 predicted proteins | sample KBSK5503metaG_FD_65469 | JGI IMG/M metagenome (GOLD analysis project Ga0070708, IMG submission 65469) | Corn, switchgrass and miscanthus rhizosphere microbial communities from Kellogg Biological Station, Michigan, USA - KBS K5-50-3 metaG | ecosystem: Host-associated > Plants > Roots >... | reverse complement strand
GGCGAAGGCGAGCCGTCGGAGGGAACCGGCTCCACGTTGGTCGCCGCCGAAGTCGGAGGTGTGGTCTTCTCGGACAGCACGCTCGCACCGGGGGCCGGCTGCGAAGAGCCGGGAGAGGATTGATCGGGCGGCCGCGGAGAAGACGCGGGCGGCGAGGGCGAACCCGGGAAGCGTTGCGTCACGATGCTCGAGGGGCCCGGCGGCAGGAACGCGATCGAGAAGTGCGATTTCACGTCGGGCGGTTGGAGGATCACAACGTTGAGCGTTCCACTGCGCCCGAGTCCTCGCACGTCGAAACTCCACGTCTTCTGGTCGGCCGAAACGACGCCCTTTACCCCGACGTCGCACGAGTAGGCAGGTTGCGCACTCCATGCACCTGCCTCAGCCGGTTGCCAGTTGCCGCTCGCCGGACACGCGAGAAGAAGAGCGCCTGTGCCCGTGTTCTGAGACACGTTGAGCACCAGGGTTCGGATCTCTTCGTCGACCGGCGCTCGGTAGCGAAGCGCAGACACGGCGAGTTGCCCAGAACTGTCCGTCGCCACCCACAAGCCGTCGGGGGGCACGAACTTCGGCGGCGGCAATCTCGGACCGCTCGATTTTTGGAGCCGCCACCAGTACCCGTGCTCGCTCGGGGCGGCGGCATGCGCGGCCGGCAAGAACACGCCGAGGAGCGCGGCGGCGATAGCTGCTGCGGCAAGCCGGCGGAGCGGAGACATGACGTGTGAAGTTTCGGCGCGGACGCCCCGAAAACCTGCGCTGAGAAGGCCCCGCGGATATCGGGAGAAAACGGAACGAGACCTATCCTTCTCCTTCCGGCGCCGGACACGAACGCCGATGGCCCTGTGATCAGCGACGTCTCGGCCGGTGAACCTCGAGTTCCGAGTGGCGGGCGATCGCATCAAAATCGCCGTCGTTATGCAGAACGGCCGCGCCGGCTCGGATCGCCGGCACCGCGATCAAGCAATCCGTCAGACTGCGTACCGTCTCACCTTCAGCGCGACATCCGCGGTACAGGAGGGCCGCCTCTTCGAAATCCGCCAAACCCTCCAGCGCGAGGATCGGGAACGCGATGATCTTCGTCCGCAGCTCGCGCAGATGGCGAGAGGAGCGAGCTCCCGCAAGAAGCTCCGTGACGATCACCTCCGTCACCACGAGGTCCTCGTCTCGTTCCAGAAGTCGTTCAAGCTCTACGGCAACCGGATGGGATGTCCCGCGGAGGAATTCGACCCAGGCGGAGGTGTCCGCGAGGATCATCGAGCCTGCGGCCGCATGCGTCGCAAGCTCTTGAGCTCGCCGTCCCACCCGCTGCCCTTCAGATCCAACATGTCGCGGCGGCTGCTCTCACCCGCAACGGCACGTAGCGCGAAATCGATGGCGGCTCGCTTGGTCGGGAGGCGATAGAGCCGCATCACCCGCTCAACGAGTCGGTCGTCGATAACCACGTTGGTTCGCGCCACGACGAGCACCATTATACACACTCATACACCTCGAGGTGTACAAGCGAAGCAAAAGGATCGAGCTCGACGGGCGGCTAACCGTTCGGATCTTCGCCGGCCCGGCGCCAGCGGACGAACGCCATGACCTCCTGAGCCACGGTGGTGAGCTGGAACGAGACGCGCTCATCGATCGGGTCCCCATCGGGCGAGAACGCCGGTTGCGACGTGTTGATCGCCGCTCCGAGCGGGGTCGGCCACCCGCGAAGGGCGTGCGCGACCGCCCGCAACGCCTCGAGCGCCGTCACCGTCCCCTGCCATCCGGCGCCGGTCGCGATGCAACCGACGGGCATGCCCGACCAGTAGACGCGTTCGTCCTCACGCAGATCCTCGACGTAATCGAGCGCGTTCTTCACCAAACCCGAGATCGTGCCGTGATATCCGGGCGTCGCGACGATGATGCCGTCGGCGCGACGAACGGCGGCGACGAAGTCGCTCGCTTCGTCGACACGGTCGGGCTTCTCGGGCGCGTAGTTCGGCAACGCGTCGAGTGTCGGGCCGTCGAAGATGATCGTGGAGGCTCCGTCTTTTTCGCACACGCCGAGCGTGAATCGCAGCGCCTTCTCCGTGGAGGAGTTCGCGCGCGTCGTTCCGCCGATGCCGACGATGAGGGGCTTGGAGGCCATGTTCGCTCGGGAGTCTACGCGTACGACGAACCGAGTCGCTCGATGTCGAGATCGTGCCCGAGCTTGTCGCGCTTCGCGCGCAGGTACCGGAGGTTCTGCGGCGTGGGAACGGTTTCGAGCGGAACGCGCTCGGTGATGTCGAGCCCGAACCCTTCGAGCCCGGCGCGCTTCGCCGGGTTGTTCGTCAGCAGCCGGAGCGTCGAAAGGCCGAGGTCGACCAGGATCTGCGCGCCGGTGCCGTAGTCGCGCGCATCGGCGGGGAAACCCAGCTCGAGATTCGCCTCGACGGTGTCCGATCCCGCGTCTTGCAGCCGGTACGCCCGAAGCTTGTGCATCATGCCGATCCCGCGTCCCTCGTGGCCGCGCATGTAGACGACGACTCCTTCGCCCTCCTGTGCAATCCGGCGCATCGCTTCTTGGAGCTGCGCGCCGCAATCGCAGCGCAACGATCCGAACACGTCGCCGGTGAGACACTCGGAGTGCATCCGCACCAGGACGTCCTTGTGGCCTTCAGGCTCGCCGAACAGCAGCGCGAGGTGCTCGCGACCGTCGACTTCCGATGCGAACGCGAGCGCGCGGAACGGACCGTAGGGGGTCGGGATCTCGGCCTCGGCGACGCGGCGCACGTGCGATTCGAACCGGAGCCGGTACGCGATGAGGTCGGCGATCGTGATGAGGAGAAGCCCGTGGGTGCGCGCGACCTCGATCAGGTCGGGCAGGCGCGCCATCGAGCCGTCTGCGTTCATGATCTCGCAGATCGCCCCGGCGGGCTCGCATCCGGCGAGCCGTGCGAGGTCGACCGCCGCCTCGGTGTGCCCGGCGCGCTCCAGCACTCCGCCGGGCTTCGCGCGTAGCGGAAACACGTGGCCCGGCGTGCGGAAGTCCGATGTTGTGGCGCCCGCTCCGACGGCGCTCCTGATGCAGCGCGCGCGGTCGGGCGCGGAGATGCCGGTGTTGCCGGCCGGAGCGGCGAGGTCGATCGAGACGGTGAACGCGGTGCCGTCGCCCCGGCGACCATCCTCGACCATCATGCGGAACCCAAGACGTTCGGCACGCTCTTCGGTAACGGGCAGGCAGAGCAGCCCGCGGCCGTGTGTGATCATGAAGTTGACGGCTTCGGGTGTGACGCGGTCGGCCGCCATGACGAAGTCGCCTTCGTTCTCGCGGTCCGGGTCGTCGACGACGATCACGATCTCGCCTCGGCGGATCGCGGTGATGGCTTCGTCGATCGTTGCGAACGGCGAGCCGGTTTGTTCGAGAGCCTTCATCACACCGCACCCCTCTCTAGGTCTTCATCCCCCGCCTCTTCTCGGCTAGAGGTGTTCGCTAGAGCAAACGACTGGTTACAATCGCAAACCACAAGGTAGACTCTCGGGCGAGCGCCGTCAAGCCCGGCGGCTATGCTCGAACGGCGGAGGAGCCATGGAAGACGTGCTGCAGATCTTCAGCTTGTCGGGACGCACCGCGGTCGTCACCGGAGCCGGGAGCGGCATCGGTCGGGCCACCGCCGAGGTCTTGAGCGGAGCCGGCGCGAACCTCGTGTGCGGCGACGTCGACGAGAAGGGCCTCGCGCAGACCGTCGGGACTCTGACCGACGCCGGCGGGAAAGCCGTCTCCCAACCGGTCGACGTCACGCGCCGCGAAGAAGTGGAGGCGCTCGTCGATCGCGCGACGGCCGAGTTCGGCGCCATCGACGTGATGTGCAACGTCGCCGGGATCGCCTCGGACGGTCTCCTCCTCGACGCGAGCGACGCCGACGTCGACACGGTGTTCGCCGTGAACCTGAAAGGCGTGCTTTACGGGTGCCAGGCGGCCGTGCGCGCGATGAAGGAACAAGGCAAAGGGTCGATCATCAACGTGTCCTCGACCGCGATCGACACGCCGGCTCCGAAGTACGGCCTGTACTCGATGACCAAGGCCGCCGTCGCTCAGTTGACGAAGACGCTCGCGATGGAGGTCGGCCGGTTCGGGATCCGGGTGAACACGATCGCGCCGGGGATGACGGTGTCCGGGTTCACGATGCGCCACATCTACGAACCAGACGGGACGATCAACCAAGAGCGGTACGACGCGTTCGTGGAACGGATGCGGAAGCTGTCGCCGCTCGGGATCGTCGGCGAGCCGATCGACCAGGCCTATCTGATCCTGTACCTCGCTTCCGACGCCGCGCGCTTCTGCACCGGAGTCATCTGGCGCGCGAACGGCGGCCAATCGATGCTCTGACCCATTCAGATCGAGAAATCGGTTCCGAGCCTCTTTCGCAGGGTTTCCCGGGCCCGGAAACCGTTCTTCTTCACGGTTCCCAGGGATACGCCTAGCGCTTGGGCCACATCCTCTTCCGACAGGCCCTCGAGGTAGCGAAGGACGATCACGTCGCGCTGTCTGCGAGGAAGCGCGGCGAGCGCGACGACGAGGGCGATGTGGGTCACCTCCGCGTCACGCTCGATGTTTTCATCGGGCCCGATGGCACCCGCAAGGTCGAGTCCGGCGGAGAAGGTTCGCGCGCGTCGTCTGCCCATGTCGACGGCTACGTTCGCTGTGACTCGGAGGATCCACGCGTCGAGATAGGGAGTCCGCCCGACCTTGCTCCACGAGGCATGGGCGCGTGCGAGCGCTTCCGCGGCCGCGTCCTCAGCTTGGGTCTCGTCTCCGAGGATGCGCCGCGCGACCCGAAGGGCGCGAGGAAGCAGGCGTCGGAACACGTCCTCGAAGGTTTCCTCGGCCACCCGCTCCCCTCTCGTGACACCAGGGCGGTGTAACAGTACGTCCCGACCAAGGACGCCTTCGAGCCTCGCCTCCGCCGCGGAGGCGTTCACGGCCCTCTCGGGGCGAACGCGGGATCCGCGTAGCTGAACGACCCTCCCGACAGGATCGTCTCTCTGGAGCCGTCGGCAGCGACGAGCACGATCACCGAAGGCCTCGTGCCTTGTTGCACGGCCACGCCGGCGACGTTGGCGTAGTGAGGATCGACGTCGGGATCCCTTTCGATCGCGATCACGGTTCCGTCGGGAGACCAGCTCGGGCTGAATTCACTCTCGACGAGGGTGTGGGTCAGGTGTCTCGGCTTGCCCCTCCCGTCGATGTCGATCATTTCGAGGTGAGGCAACTGATGGCCGATCGCGATGTATGCGACGTACCGTCCGTTCGGCGAGACGTCGGGCTGGCACGCGAAGACGGGATCGCGAGTCACTTGACTCTTGTTCGTGTTGGGTTTGAGGCTGTCCGCGGAGACCGTGATGACGTTGGTGATCTTCTTTTTGTCGAGGCCCCCGTAGGCGATGGTGTGACCGTCGGGTAGCCACGCCGGATCCGCTGCGTTCGTCGCGACCTCGCGCTGGTGCGAACCGTCGGCGTTCATGACCCACACGGTTGCGTCGAGCTCAGCCTGATAACCGGTGATGTCTTGCTTGTGGAAGGCGATCTTGGTGCCGTCTGGTGACCACCGAGGGTTCCCGCCTTTGGTCAGGAATTGTTCGCGTGATCCGTCGGCGTTCATCACGTAGATGTCGCCCGAAAGCGAGCCGATGTCGTCGACTCGGATGAACACGATCTTCGTGCCGTCGGGAGACCACGAGGGCTCTCGGTCGGCTTTGGGATTGAACGTGAGCCGGCGGAGGTGCGACCCGTCGGTGTTCATCGAATAGATCTCCCAGTTCCCGTCCCGATCTGTCGCGAAGGCCAGCTTGTCTCCTGTTGCGACGATGGGACCCGGGCCCGGACCTTCCGACGGCCCCTGACCTGGACCTCCTCCGCCTGCTCCAGGCTGCTGCGTGCGGCGCCCGACGGTGCAGGAGCACGGCCTTGGGGGCGGCGTCGGGGAATGTCCGACTGAAGTCTCTGGAGAGGGAGCCAGCACCAGCGGGTGATGGCCGGGGCCGAACGGTGAGCTTTCACCCGCGCCGCGGAGCACCAAGGGGATGCCCAAGCCGGCAAGGAGCGCGAGACACATGAACCCGGCGCCCGCGCGAACGACGGAACGACGGCGCCGGATCTTCGCCGACCGTCGATAGACCTGCTCCAGCAGCTGCTCTTCAGATCGCGGCACCCAGGGCACCCCCACCAAGAGGAAGGGTCTCCTCACCTATCAATCGCTCGAGCGAGCCGTCCGGTTGGCATGGAAATTTCCACACATGACGAGACATTTCATGCCAACCGTTGTGGGCGGCAGAACGATTAGAAGACAGAACGGGTCGGGCCCACGGGAGGAGCGGGGCGGAGCCCGGAATCATCCTTACGATCGGGGAGCTGGCCATGACTGGAGAGTTTGAACGGACCGTTCGCCCCCCTTCGCTCTGGAAAGCAGTCCTCGCGTGCGCGCTCGTCGTCGCGGCAGTCTCCGGAGGAGCCTCGGCAGAAGAGGGTAATCGTCCCGATGCTTGCCGGCCGCCGCGGTGCCGGTACGAAACGATCAAGTTTCGTGGTTACGACTTCAAGGTCACCGTGCTCGTTCCCTCCGACTATACGACCGCGGCCACCCAGCGCTACCCCGTCTGGTACCTGCTGCACGGAGGCGAAGGTGACGAGACGACGTGGCTCGGGCACTCCGACGTCGATGCGTTCACCGCCGACAAACCCGTGATCGTCGTGATGCCGGCCGTCACGTGGGCGGGGTTAGCAACGGATTGGGAGAAACCGTCGGAGTCGTTCCTGATCGACGGTCTCATCCCACATATCGACGCGACGTATCGAACGATCCCCGGCCGCGCGTTCCGCGCCATCGCAGGCCTTTCCGGCGGCGGCGGCGGAACGATGCACATCGCGAGCCGCCATCCCGACCAATTCGTGGCGGCCGGTGGCTTCTCGGGGAATCCGTACGACCTCAACGCATACGCTTACAGCGCGGGATTCACCGGTGTCGCCGAATATTGCGCTGTCTTCGCAGCGAACGATCTCCCCGGACTGTGTCACGGCGTCACTCGCGCGGCGCTGTTTCCCCCGTACGGCGATCCTGTGACTGACGAGGTCGCATGGCACGGTCACAACGCGACCGATCTTGCGACCAACCTGCGGGGGATGACGCTGTTCATGGCGGTCGGGAACGGTATCCCCTGCGACTCGACCGACGTAAAAGTCATCGCGACATCAAACCAACCCTTGTACGCGGTAGAAGACTATTCGTTCGAGGAAGCGGTCCGCTTCGATCGCGTCCTGAACCGTAACCGGATCGCCCACGAGTTCCTTCAGCGCCCGTGCGGAATCCATCACTGGCGCTACTGGGACCAGGATCTGCGTACGTTCTGGACCATGCTCACCGGGCCTTCCGGCTTCGGCTCGGCCGCGCCGGCGTCCTTCGAATACCGGTCGCCCGACGCTCGTTTCTCGCAATGGGGCTGGACGGTCGCGGCGGATCCACGTCGGGCGGCAGAGTTCATGGATCTCACCGGCGTCTCATGCCGCAGTCTCCGCGCGAAAGGTTCCGGATTGACGACGGTGACCACGCAAAGCTGCTTCGCGCCCAACGCTGTCGTGAGATTGAGCGGAGCGGTAGAGAGCACCGCGCGAGCCGACGGCAGCGGCGCACTCTCGTTCCACATCGACCTGGGCCCGGCCCATATGCAGCAGCAGTACACGCCGGCAGCCGACGTGCTCGAGGCTTCGCGCGCTTACTGGGTCACGCGCGATGTCACGATCGAGACAGGGCGGCGGTCGTGAAGGGATTTGAGCACACGATCGTTAATCGAAGCCGCAGGGGCATAGCGGCGTCGATGCACCGGGCATTTGTCGCTGCCATGGCGATCGCCCTTCTGGGGATGCTGCCGGCTCGGGCCCAGAGTCCGGTCTGCAGTCCTCCTCGCTGCGTGGCGCAGAGATTGACGTACGAAGGCGTCGTTTATCCGTTCAATGTTCTCCTTCCGTCGGGATACGACGACCGTGCCAACGCTAAGCGGTACCCCGTCGTCTACCTGATCCACAACGCGTTTGGGAATCAGGACACGTGGCTCGACAAATCCGATGTCGAGGCATTCACCGCTTCACTCCCACCCGATCGGCAAGCGATCGTCGTGATGCCGTTCAGCCGACCCTTCGGGGCCACGGTCGACATGGGACGATTCCACACCGAGAGATTCCTGACCGACGTTCTGGTCCCATACATCGACGGCACATTCCGAACCATCCCATTGCGTTCGCAGCGCGCGATCGCCGGCGCATCCTACGGCGCCTTCGGCGCGATACATCTCGCCGCGCGCCACCCCGATCTCTTCGTCGCTGCCGGCGGATTCTCGGGAGCGCCGTATTCTTTTGAGACCGCCGGCTTGCCGGTCGACGCTGCGGTTCCCTGGTTCCCAGTCCAGATCTTGTTCATCACGAACTGCACGGCAGGCGATCCAACCGGCCAGTTCTGTAACGGGGTACGCAATACGGGAGGGCCGTTCGCCCCGTTTGGCGATCCAGCGACGAACGAGATCGCGTGGCGCAATCACAGCCCGGCCGACCTTGCCGTGAACCTTCGGTCCACCTTGACCTACATCGCATCCGGGAACGGTATCCCGTGTGATCGGACCGACGTTTCCATCCTCGCGAGAGGTCTCGCACGCGGATACGCCTTGCTTCTTATCGAACCGTACCCTGTGTACTACACGACCCTGCGACTCGACCGGGCACTAAGGCGCGTCGGCGCGCCCCATGTCACGGATCTGTACGGGTGCGGGATCCACGATGCGTTGACCTGGCGCTATTGGAAGCGCGATCTTCGGGTCTTCTGGGGTCACCTGAATGGACCAGGTGGCTTCGGGACGCCCAACCCGAAATCCTTTGATTACCGCGCTGCGGATGCAACCTTCTCTGTGTGGGGTTGGACCTTCAACGCCGACCCCAAGCGGGCCTCAGAATTTCTTGTTTTAACCAGTGCCTCATGCGACGGCCTCGAGCTTAGGGGGTCGGGCGCGACACGCGTCCAAACCGGGCCATGCTTCGAACCGGGCCAAGGAGTTGCGCTTTCTGGCGCTCTAGAAACGAAAGTGACGGCCGGCGCCGACGGCCGGATCGCGTTCGACATAGATCTCGGACCGCCGCACAAATTCAAGCAGTACACACCGCCGGCTCGGGCGCTCGAACTCGCCGGAGGCTACTTCGTTACGCGCAGGATCACGTTTGATCCTCGAGGGGGGGTTTAGAGTGAGACGAACCGCGCTGGCCCGCTCCATGGTTGCTGTCTCCGCGTTGGCGCTTGCGACGTTCGCCCCGATGCCGTCGCGCGCAATGGGCTCCAGCGTCGTAGACGTACCGCTCACGTTCCACGTCGTCAACTCGAGCGTCACGAAGTGCCGGAACGACAACAAGCCCTACACGATCCGCGGCAATCTGGTCGCTCCTGCAGATGCCCTGACGGACACGACGCACGACGCCGTGACGCTCTACCTGCACGGCTCGGGCGACGGCTCCGTATGGCATTTCACGGCTGTTCCCGGCGTCGATTACGTCTCCGAGATGGCCCGTCTCGGCCACGTGTCGGTGTTCATCCATAATCTCGGGTACGGGGCGAGCGACGCCGCCGACGGAAATGCCGTGTGCTTCGGCTCCTTCGTCACCATCGCCCACCAGGTCGTTCAAGAACTTCGAAAGGGCATCTACGGGGCGGGCGGCAAGACCCCAGTCGCGTTCGAGCGCGTTGCTCTGGTCGGCATTTCCGCCGGCGGTATCGATGCCGAGTTGTACTCGATCACCTATCACGACATCGACGCGCTGGGAATCGTCGGCTGGGCCGACAACGCGCTGACGGTCACCGGCTTCTACCCCGACGTCGTCGGCGATGGCCTGGCGTGCGCCCGAGGCGGCGAGTCGAAGACTGCCGGCGGCCCGAGCGGCTGGGTGCGTGTGTTCCGCGGTCGAGATTGGGACTCGCTTCTTTACAACATGGATCCCTTCGTCAGGCAGTCGTTCGTGGCGCGTTACGAGGACGACCCGTGTGGCGTTCTTTCCGATGCGGGGCAAGCCATCGGGGAGAGCATCGCCCTCTCTCCGACCGTGACCATCCCGGTCCTCCTCGCGTACGGCGATCACGATCCCTTCCCGCCGGGGGCGTTCGAGATCCAGCGCGCGCGCTACGTTTCAAGTCCGGACGTCAGCCTGGCCGTGCTGCCGAACACCGGACACGTGAGCATGCTCGGCCGCACCGCCCCGGAGTTCCGTGCCGTGATGTCCGGCTGGCTCGGGGCGCGGGCATTCTGAGCTGCCTGGCGATGAGGGTCGAAGCCATGAAGACGTGGAGTTCGGTGTGGAGAGCTGCCTCGCATCGTGAAGGGAGCGGATGATGTCGCAGAAGACAAGAGGGCTGCGGTGGGGAGCGGTGGCGCTACTGACGATTGTACTCGGCACTTCGTCCATGACGTTTCTGCCCGCTCGGGCCGGGTATTGCGAATACGAGCCGGGCCTCCTGATCTACTCGGTGGTCAGGAACAGAATCGACAGCGTCGGTTACAACCTCGGCGGGCTGGGGTGCGACCTGCCGGTCGTCGGAAACGCCAACACCGATTACATCGCTCCGGGGGCCAACGCGATCATCGTCGGATTCACAGCCCCCTACTACGCATCGACCGCGCCGACCGACGGCTGGGTGACGATCCACGGCCTCGGAGTCGACGCGACGATACACCTCGTCTGGAGCGATGACGGAGTGAACCCCTTCACGGACGGCGTCCTCTACGCAAGTCAGCTGATCAAGATCAAGCCCGATCGAAAAGGATCTGCGAGGGCCACTGCGCAGCACGCTCTCGGGACCTACCGGGCGACGTATCGCCGCCCTACAGGCATATGAAGAGAAAACGATGAGCCTCAATTCTAAGGCGCGCCCATGATGAGGGAGCGAGATGCGATGCGACGTCCAGGCTGTCCGATATCGCGCGAGAAACGACGTGTCGGTGATCACGATTCCGGGCGCCGGCCACGAGTTCTTCCTGGAGCGCGAGGCGCCGCTGGCGAGAGCGCAGCTGAGTCTTTGGCTTGCCGCCCGAGGTTTCTAGTCAAGGAGGCTTTCGATGAAACGGACAACGGGCTGGGTCAGTACGGCGATCGTGCTCGCAGCGCTGGCACCGTTACAGTCCCGCGCGGCGAGCGCGGAGGTTGTCGACGTGCCGGTCACGTTCCACGTGTTGAACACGAACACGACGGTGACGAAGTGTCAGACCGACGGGAAGCCGTACACCATCCGAGGTGACCTCGTCGCCCCGGCGAGTGCGCTCTCTGAAACGACACACAATGCGGTCGCTTTGTACATCCACGGCTCGGGCGACGGTTCGACCTGGCACTTCACCGCCGTTCCGGGCGTCGACTACATCACCCAGATGGCGGGAATGGGTCACGTGTCCGTGTTCATCCACAACCTCGGCTATGGCACCAGCGATCCCGCGGACGGATCAAAGATCTGCTTCGGGTCGTTCGCCGACATCGCGCACCAGGTCGTGCAAGCTTTGCGTGCGGGCTCGTACGTCGCCGGAGGCCGAACACCCATCACGTTCGAGCGCGTAGCGCTCGCGGGACACTCCGCCGGCGGGATCGCAGCAGAGCTTTACTCCATCTCGTACCACGACATCGACGCGCTCGTGATCGTCGGCTGGGCGGACTCGGCGCCAACCCTGACGAGCCTTTACGGTGATGTCGGGCGCGTCGGAATCGAGTGCGCGCGGGGCGGGGAGTCCAAGCAGCCCGGCGGGCCCGCGGGATGGGCCAAGGTCTTCACGACTCGCGAAGAGTGGGACGCGCTCTTCTTCAATTCTGATCCCACCGTCGAGGATGCCTTCATCCCACGCTACGAGGACGATCCGTGCGGGGCCCTCAATGACTTGGGACAAGCGCTCGCAGCGAGCGTGGCGCTGTCACCTATGGTCGACCTTCCGATCCTTCTGGCATATGGCGATCACGACCCATTTCCGCCGGGCGCTTTCGAGATGCAGCGTGCTCGATACGTGTCGAGTTCAGACGTCAGCCTCGCGGTGCTTCCGGCTACGGGGCATCAGATCATGCTCGGCCGCACCGCTCCGGCTTTTCGCTCCGTCATGTCGAACTGGCTCAGCGCACACGGCTTCTGAAATGCGGATCGGGAGGAGATGCATGAGACTGAGGATCGGGAGGCACCGGCGGATCGAAGCGGTACTCCTAGCAACGGCCGTGGTGGCCGCCATGATCGGCTCGAATGTTGCGGTCGCTTCGGGCCCCCGATGCCGCGCGTTCAACATCCCAGTGACCGTTCCCGGACTTATGGCTCCTCAATCCATGTATGGCGAGCTGTGTCTTCCGGGTAGCGGACCGGCTCACACTGCGCACCTGCTCGTCACACCGATTGCAAGCGACCATCTGTACTGGAATCCGCCATTCACGCCTGCGAGCCACTTCAGCTACGCGCTCGCACTCACGAGCGCAGGCTATGCGACGCTCAGCATCGACCCCATCGGATCCGCCAAGAGTTCGACCCCGCCGAGCGTATTCATGACCGTTCGTGCCTACGCCGAGCAGGTTCATCAGCTCGTGACGATGCTGCGCTCGGGTGCACTCGGCGGTCGCGTCTTCAACAAAGTCGTCGCCGACGGCTGGTCGAACGGAGCGTTGACCGCCGTCGAGGAGGACGCGCGATTCCACGATGTCGACGGGCTCGTTCTCGCCGGCTACGCGTTCCCGCCAAACGGGCCCAACGCCGCGACCGGTGTCGGGACGGACATCGAGCCGGCCGCGGCGGAGCCTCGCTTCGCCGGCAGGGGACTCGACCCCGGATACCTGGCGTTCAAGGCGGACTTCTACCAGCGGCTCATCGTCTCGCCCGACGGATACGACCCCAAGGTGGTGGCCAGGATGGCCTTCTTCGCGGAACCGTTCGGCAACCGACATGTCCTGACGGTAGCCGCGGATCTGGCCGGGTCGGCAACGCCGGCAACGTCGCCTTCGCGCGACGTGGATGCCCCAGTCCTCGCGGGCATCGGTAGCGAAGACATGATCTTCTGCGGGACTCCGCCCAACGGCACCGACTGCTCGAGCTCAGTCGCTTTCGGCGGCGCCATCCGACCTTTGTTCCCTTCGGCTCCCCGCTTCGAGGCGTTCGTGCTGCCCCACTCCGGCCCTGCGATGAGCCTCGCCCTCAACGCGACGGAATGGTTCGCGAAAGTCGTCGCGTGGTCGAATGCCGTGGTCGGCCAAGACGGTCGCGTCGCCTGAGGAGGGATGCCATAAAAATGCATCTAAGGCCTGAATCAGCCGACGAGCCGAGGGCACAGACCGATACCGAACGGTGTGGCCACGTCATAGGCGCGGTGCCCCGTTGCTTAATACGGGACGTACTTGAGATCGTCTATCTCGGCGATCGAGGCTTCGTCCTCTGAGGTCCCGCTCTCGCCGCGGATCGCGACGTCGCGTTCGACGACTTCCCGTTCCAGGTGTTCGAGCCGGCGTTCGACGATTGTGAGCACGTCGAGGGCGCGCTTCAGCATGTCCTTGTTGGTCGGAGGGCGCGGCCGCGCCCGGCCCGAGGTCCGCTTCGGCGCTTCGAGGGGCTGCGTGACGGCTGGAACCATCGTCTCCGGCGCTGCGGCAGTTGCAGGTCCGTCGGTCACCTCGACCGCCGGACTCGGAACCACCGTGGGCTCTGAAACCGCGACGGGCTGTGGCGAGAGGAGCGGTTCAACCGCGGCCCTCTCCAGGATCGACTCCATCGTGAGGCCGGCGGGATCCATGGGCACCAACGTCGAGCGGCTGAAGAGTTCGCCCAGACGACGCGCGACGCGCATGAACCAATCGGTGAACGAGAGTCGCTTTCGGGGCCCGGCGACATCGAGGGCCGGCGCCTCCATCGTCGCAACCGGCACGACGCGATCCCCCTGGTTCTGTTCAGGAACCGGCCCGATCGTCGAAACCGATGCCATCCCCCGAGGAGAGCTCTCAGACGCATTCCGCGTCCGGCGCCATTGCCCGAGCTCCCACTGCACGCGGTCGTCATGGGAAGCCCAGACGGTCGGATAGCCGCAGTCCGCGCAGAACGGAGAGCCGACGTCGATGCGGCCCGTCGGACACGAATCACATATGACCCTCTGCGCTCGAGCCATCGACTTCCTCTGCCTTCAACCTGCCACGGATCAGCTCGTTCTTACTTTCTTCTAGGAACGATGAGATTCCCCCTATGAACATAGGCAAACCGCGAAAGAAACCTAGACATACCTACCATCTGCTCGGGTGGCGCGACCCTCGTCCTCGCCACGATGGACTTACATCACGTCCTGGTGGTGCCCAGAGCGACCGGACGGGCACGTCCGAACAGCCGGCAGTGGCGTGCGCTCCCGACGATTAGTGCACGGCTTCGAGTTCGGGGAACCGTGACCGGACGAATGCCGGCGGCGCGAATCCCACGTACAACAGCGGCGCGCTGACGAGTGCGACGTACTGCACCACCGTGCTGAGATGCCGGATCGTCTCCGCGGTCGGGTTCCCGAAGAGCAATCGAGGGATCAGTCCGATCACCACGCACAGCAAGAGAAAACCGGTCCCGATGGTAAGCATGCGGAATCGCGCCAGGCCGGCGCTGCGGAAGCCGTAGACGAGGAACGCCACCGCCAGCACACCGAACGCGATAGCAAGATAGACGAGGACGTATCCAAGGTACGCCTTGTAACTGAACGGATTATGGACACCGGAGATGGGAACGATCCCTTTCTTGGGATCGAAACGGATGTCCGGGCGGATGATGAAGGCCAGCACGATGTTCACGAGCGTGGCGACGATGATGAGAACGTGGACCGTCCGAGGGAAGGGAATGAAATCCGACAGGAACAGGAGGAAGAAATAGATGGACAAGAAGATGATGATGCTCGACAGGATCGTTTCCCATCGCGGCGCCGATTCTCCCTTCGTGCTGTCGTAGATCGTCGATGTGATCGCACCGAGGAGCGATGAGGTCCCGAAGAGCCCGGCCGCGAACGCGAGGTGAGCCGAGCGGCGGTCTCGCTGCCGACTCCACGTGGCGACACAGCTCATTCCCAGGGCGACGAAGATCGCCGCCTGGATGTAGGACGTCACCAGTGCGCTCGTCCTCATGGATTCATGCCTCCGCGCTCCTCGGTCGGTCTCTCACGAGCCGAAGTATTCATCGAAATCCCGCGTGGGGTCGTGAGGCTCGTTCGATCGCCCGATAACGCGATCGAACCAGCGCTTGATCGCTTCGACGATCCGATGCATGCCTCTCTACCGTCCAAAGAACTCCCGGAACTTCTGCTCGCTCGGGCTCGGGGTGCCGCTCATCACGCCGGTGACCCCGGCGAACTTCCCCTTCACGACCGCCCCGCCGTTCGTGATCTCGAACTCCACCAGGCTCTTGGTGTGGTCGCTGTCGCGCATCTTCACCACGACCAAAGCCCGGCGGATCTCCGATTCCAACTCTGTGTAGCGCAACAGGATGATGTTGTCCGCGATGTAGGAAAGCCCGTGGGCCAGCTCGAAGGCGGGGCCGAAGAACGCAGAGGTCTCGCTCGTGAGCACGACCGTTGCACCGTCTTTGCGCAGCGCGCCGACGAGCGCCCAGAGATAGTCTGCGAACCGGTCGCCGTCGGCTGCATGCTCGAGCTCGGCGATCGAGTCGATCACCACGCGCTGCGCGCCGACCGTGGCCGCCGCTTGCCGGATCTGTGCCGCGACGACGTCGAGCCCGATCTCCACCGGCTGGACGTGCACCACCGCGAGCATCCCCTCGGCGCTTGCGCGGTCGAGGTCCCAACCGAAACTGCGCGCCTTGACGCTCAGCTGGCGATCGCTCTCTTGGAAGGACGCATACACGGCGGACTCCCCTTGCGCGAGCCCTCGGGCGATGAACTGCAAGGCGATGACCGTCTTCCCGGCGCCCGACGGCCCGGCGACGATCGTCGCGCTCCCGCCGGGGACGCCGCCCTGCATCATCGCGTCGAGACCCTCGATGCCGCTCAACAGGCGCCGGCCGGTCCCCTCGGGCGGCGGTGTGAGGGTCGACTCGGGCCGTGGGTAGAGCGCGATTCCGCTCTCCCCGATCCGGAACGAGTGACGGCCGCCGAGATAGTCCGAGCCGCGGAGCTTGGCGATGCGCAGCCACCTTCGGTCTTTGTACCCCGCCGATTCGTTCGCGAGAAAGACGATCGCGTCGGCGACCGCGAACTCGGCCGCCGTGCGCATGTCCTCTTCGTCGTACTCGCCGACGAGGATCAGCACGGCGTCGGTGTGCGCGACGCGACTCGCAAGCTCGTACACCGCACGCCGGAAACCGGGCCCTTCGGATTCGTGCAGCGCCTTGGAGGAGTCGATCACGATGACCGAGGGCCGGCTTTCGAACGCCTGGCGCACGACCTCGGTGGTTACGGCCGACATCGGAACGTCGACGGCAGGATCGGCAAGTGCGGCGAGATGGTGGAACTCCACCGTCTCCCCCACCGCGGTCGAGTCGAAGAACGAGAAGCTCTCGAGGTGCGCAACGAGCTTCGAGTGCGGCTCCGACAACGTCGTGTAGTAGATGGCGCGGTGGTCGGGGCGAGCGTTGGCGAAACATATCTGTTGAGCGAGGATCGTTTTGCCGCTGCCCGGCGCACCGGCGAGCACGACACACGACCCAGGAGGGAATCCGCCTCCGAGCACCAGGTCGAGCTCGGCGATGCCCGTCGGGAGCCGGCTCATGATTCGCTCCCTCCGACCAGCTCGCCGATGGCGTTCGTCAGGTCGCGAGGGTTGAACGGCTTGCGCATCACGCGGTCGGCGCCGGACGAGTGATCGGGGTTCGCGCTGAGCAACATGATGGGAAGGTCGGCCGTTTCAGGAGCTTCGCGGACGTGGCGTATCAGCTCGCGACCATCCATCACGGGCATCATGAGATCGGTCAGCAGAAGCGCCGGCCGCTTCGCGCGGATCGACTCGAGCGCCTCTCCCCCGTGCGAGGCTTCGGCGACCTTGTAGCCGGCCGTCTCCAGCGTCAGCCGGAGAAGGAACAGCACGTCGGGTTCGTCGTCGACGATGAGGATGGTCACAGGCGCTCCGGGGTCGGAAGCGTACCGGGTTTCTGTTGCAGTGTGGCCGTGCGGAGAGCCGGGCTTGAGCCGTACGTCGAAACGGGCGCCCTGTGGGCTCGCACGTTCGTAGGAAACGCTGCCGCCGAAGGACTCCACGAGCCCCAGCGCGATCGAAAGACCGAGTCCGGTCCCTCCGGGCCCGGCGCGGAACGGTTTGAACAGGTGCGGCACGAGATCCGTGGGGACGCCGGGCCCGTCGTCGGTCACGATCAGGTGCACCGAGCCGCGGACGTCGCGCGATTCCAGCCGCACGTTGGCACCTCCGTAGCGGTAGGCGTTGGTGAGCAGGTTGACGATCACCCGCTCGAGCCCCGAGGGGGCGGCCAAAACGGTGAGGCCCTCGAGGACTGCAACATGCATGTGCACGAGTTTGGCCGGCGGCGCGCTCGCCAGCGCACCCGCGACTGCCGTGGACAGCGCGACGGGTTCGACAGCCGCTTCGAGCCCCCCTTTCTGCAAACGCGATACGTCGAGCAGATCCTCGAGGAGGGCGACCATGCGGATCGCCTGCCGGTCGAGCCGGACGATCGCTTCGGAGATCTGGTCTTCCGTCATCCGATCCCGGTCGGCCGCGAGCGTGGCGGTGAGCCCGCGGATGACCGTCGCCGGCGTGCGAAGCTCGTGCGCGGCCACCGAAAGGATCTCCATCAGGTCCTCTTCTGCCGGCTCGACCGATGGATCCGCGGGGGCGATCGAATACACGCGCTCTCCTTCTCTTTCCCGATCGAGTCCTCGTCGTCGTTTCCGGTTCATTACAACCCCGCACCGGGACGATTTGAATAGTCACGCCTGACTAGACGGAGCGCCGCGCAACCGCTCAACACGGCGAGTGGATGTTACGCGGCGCAGGCGGGCCTGCCGGCTTGGATGATAGGCACGATCAGGGGCAGCGCCCAATGGAGCTCTCGCTGCCAATAAGGCCACCCGTGATAACCGCCGGGGTAGAAGTCCTGTTTGAACGGAATGTGAGCGAGAACCAAAGCTCGCGCGAACGAAAGGTTCATCTGGAAGATGAACGACTCGATCGCATAACCGCCGGGGTTCGTCGGGTCGTCGCCCGCGGGTCCTCCGGGCGTTCCGGTGCCCGACGCGAGAAACAGCTTGATCCCCCTCAGCTTCGCCGCGAGGTTGGTTGGGTTGTTCGCCTTCCACCGAGGCAGGTCGTTGATCTGGTTCCCCCATACGCGCCGGTCGGGCGTCCCGTACATGTCGTGCAGCTTCGCGAACGCAAGGCCCGAAACAGGATACCCGTAGAGCATGTCG
>Ga0070708_100001406_pt1 | contig 18382 bp, 18 predicted proteins | sample KBSK5503metaG_FD_65469 | JGI IMG/M metagenome (GOLD analysis project Ga0070708, IMG submission 65469) | Corn, switchgrass and miscanthus rhizosphere microbial communities from Kellogg Biological Station, Michigan, USA - KBS K5-50-3 metaG | ecosystem: Host-associated > Plants > Roots >... | reverse complement strand
TCGTGTTCACCGTGCTCGCCGCGCTGTCGGGGATGGAGCGCGAGTACATCCGCGACCGCACCCTGGAAGGCCACGAGTCAGCCCGCGCCAGGGGCAAGTCGATCGGCGGTGCCGCCGTCACCGACGAGGCGATGCTCGCCGCAGCACTCCACCTGCGCGCCCAGGAATTGAGCCTGCGCGACATCGCCGCTAGCCTCGTCATCGCCACCGGAAAGAAGAAGGGCCAGCATCCGTCGCCGGCCACCGTGATGCGCATGCTGCGCGAACACGACGAGAAGACCGCTGCGGCGTCCGTGGTCGCCTGACCCGTCAACCTGACTCGCTCGCCCTGGCCTCCTCGAAACGGTCCAGTTTCCGGTTTCAGGGGCTGAGGTCGGTGCGTCCGAGCGCGCGATGATCGGGCAGGTACTCGTACGGGATGCCAAGGCCGGCGAGGTACCGCCGCTCGCGGTAGAAGCCGGCGAACGTGCGGCTGCCGGCGGTGAACATGGCCAGGACCCGCCGGGCCGTGTCCGGGTCGGTGCGGGCCTGGCTGATCATCGCCTCGAGTTCGGCTGCGGCCTGCTTCCGTTCCCATGCCCGGCGATCACCTTCGTAGACGTGGCGGTGCGGTTCGCGGGCCAGGTAGCGGCCGAGTGTTCCCCTGGCGGTGATCTCGCCGGTTCCGGCCAGGTGCAGGGCGGTAGCTGCGGCGCTGGCCATGGCCTGCTGGACCGGCCAGGCAAGCCGTTCGTAGGGCCGCCACACGGCCAGCCCGCCGCGGACGGGCATGCCGGCCCTGGACCAGATCAGTCCCAGCGTGGCCCGCGATGACGCGCTGAGTGCGGACGGAGCGGTGCTGACCTCGTCCAGCAATGTGCGCAGTAGCCGGAACCACACGCCGGCATGCACCGAGCCGCCCGGCAGGCTCACCCGCCCGGCTGTCAGCGCGTCGAAGGTGTGCTTGTCCATCGCTGCGATAGTCGGCCGGGCCGGGACTGGCCGGGGCTCGCCGCCGCTGAGGACGGCGAACCTGACATCAGTCTCGGGTTCAAGGAGGCAGCCATGCTCGGCGCAGCTGGTCATGAGCGGCAGCCGCCACATCAGCACCGTTCCGCGCCGCGGATCGGCCGTGCACACCGGGCAGGCCCGGGGAGCCGGCTGGGCGGGTACCCAGGGCAGCCACCTCGGGACGTGGTTGCGGCCGGCCTCGCCGGGACGCAGCAGGACCGAATGCTGCCGGACGTAGGTGCCGAACATCGCCTGCCCGTCGCCGGGGTCGAGGGTGTCCATCAGCCAGGGAACCCACTCGGCCATCGTCATCGGCATCAGCTCGTGCAGCCCGAGCCCGGTGCGCTCGGCGAGGGCGGCCAGGACCTCGCGCGGCGGATCCCAGTCCAGGTCCAGGCCGTCGCGGCCGGCCAGGGCGAAGGAAGCAGAGCCGAGATTGTGGCGCAGCAGGTCCGCGGCCGTCAGGTCATACAGCCGGGCCGTGCGGTCCAGCCATGATGACAGCGCCTCGACCGGGCCGGGGCGCGGGTGCAGCGGCCACCGCAGCGTGCCGGTACCAGGTGGCGTGGTTATGTCAGCTCCCGCTCGAACAGCCGGCGCCGCTCGGTCGGGCCGGCGTAGGGAGCCATCAGCAGCACGCGCTGGGTGATCGCCTCCTCACCGGACTCGATCGCCTCCACGGCCGCGTCGGTCAGTAGGTGCTCCAGCTCGCCGATGGTGCCCTCGCTGCGGGTGAGCAGGTAGCTGGCCATCTCCGGCGTCGCGATGCGGGAAGGGCGGCGCAGCGGGAACGACGCGGCGAAACTGGCCAGCAGCGAGCAGGCTTCCTCATCGGCCTGCCAGCGCGGCAGGGTGAGCGGGGCGAACCGGTTCTCCAGCTGGTCATCGGAACGGATCGCCAGGTATGCCTCCCGGGTGCCGACGCCGACCAGCGGGATGCGCAGCTCGTTGCCCAGGAACCGGACCAGGTTGAGGAACTCGCGGCGGCTGTCGCCGCGCCCGGCCAGCACGTGGCGCAGCTCGTCGATCACCAGCATCCGGACATGCAGCTCGCGAAGCAGCCGCAGGGCCAGCTGCTCCAGCTCGGCCAGGCGCTGCCGCGGCCGCAGGGGCGCGCCCATCGCGGCCAGCAAGGCGGTGTAGAAACGGGTCACCGACGGGTCGGATGGCATATGCACCACCAGTACCGGGATCTCCTCCCGGTCCGGGTGCGAGGCCGGCGGGTGGGCGCGGCGGAATTTCTCGATGATCATCGACTTGCCGTTGTTGGTCGGCCCGATGACCAGCAGGTTCGGCATCCGCTGCCTGGTCGGCCACGCAAGCAGCGTCTCGAGCTTATCCAGGGCCTGGGTAGCCCGGGTGTAGCCGATCCACCGGTCGGCGCGCACGTGCCGCAGCCGCTCGGCGGCGGGCAGCGTTGCGAGCTGGCGGGCGGCGGGGTGCAGGTGCGGCAGGTCTGGCGCCACGTCTGTCACCACTGCTCGATCACCTCGAACGGCCTCGCTTCCGCGTCAGCCTCATCTTGTTCAGGCGGGAGCGCCGTCGCCGGCTCTGCCCGCGCCGGGGTCGCGGCGCGGCGTTCCCGGTCGCGGCGGGCCTTGCGGGTCGTGGCCGCGGCGGCGTCGGTGACCTGGCGCATCTGCTCCACCATCGCGAACAGGGCGCTCTCGTCGACGTCGGCGCGGCCGAGTTCGCGCAGCCGTGCGACGGCGGCCTTCTGCTCCCACGCGCTGACCGGTGGCCGTGACAGTGTCCGGTACGGCACCTCGAGGTAGGCGCCGCCGCCGGGGCCGAGCGCCCAGATCCGGCTAATGTCGCGGGGATCGCGGCGCAGGATGAACCGGCCCACCTGCTCGCGGCGCGCGATCCACGGCTTGAGCGCGTCGCAGTAGTACTGCACGTGGTCGATCACGAACCCCGAGCGCGTCAGCGTCCGCCGGATTACCGGCAGGAAGTCGACCAGGAACGCGGTCTCGCTGGCCACCGTCGCCGGCGTGCCGTCCTCTGCGGCCTTCTCGGCCCAGACGGCGGCCGGGGTGCGGCCTAGCGACTCGTGGACCTCCCCGTGATAGCAGGCCACCGCCAGGGCGAGCCAGCGCTGCAGCTCGCCCAGCGTCAGGGCGGACATCGCGCCGCTGTCGTAGCTGCCGCGATCGGCGGTGCTGGAGAACGTCGTGCCTGGCAGTTCGTGGACCATCTGCATCATCGTGCCGATCAGCCGCTCGATGATCCCGCCGAAGTGCGGCTGGCCGGGCGGCCGGTAGCGCAGCCGGATCCCGTGCTGCTCGCATCCACGGCGCAGGGCCTCGCTCTTGAACTCGGCCGCGTTATCCACGTACAGCTCGAGCGGCTTGCCGCTCATCGGCCACGTCGCTTCATTCGCCTCCAGCCGCTCGAGCCAGGGCCGCTTGTCGGTCGCCGCGTGCGCCAGGCACAACCCGACCGAGGTTGCCGACGGGGCCTCCAGCGTCACCACCATGCCGACCACGCATCTTGAGAACACATCGACCGCGACCGTAATGTACGGGCGCCCGGCCGGCAGCCGGTGCTTTTCGTCGACCACGATCACGTCGACCGGGGTGTGATCGGCTTGCACCTGCTCCAGCAGCCCGGTGACCTCCGGCGGCGTCCCGCCGGCGGACCGCCGGTCCCGCGCCGCGTCCCTGCCCTCCCGGGCCGTGACCGTCTTCACCGGGTCGAGCATGGCTGTGATCTTGGGCGGTAAGGGGCACGGAATCTTCGGCGCTGTCTGGCAGGCTGTCAGCGGCACTCCTTGATGGGGTGTCGGTAACAATCGAGCCGTGAGCACCGCTATGGCGTCCAGTTTCCTGAACGCGGCTGGCACGATGGGCGGGTGGCGATCAGCGAGCAGATCGAGGCGGCCCGGCGGGAGCGGCGGGTGCTGACGCGAGTCTGCCGTGCCGCGTGGCGGCTGGAGCAGGCCGAGCGGGAACGGACGTGGGCGCTGGCCTCGGCCCGCGCCGAGGGGATCTCGATCCGCGCCCTGGCCACGGCGGCCGGGCTGTCACCCTCCCGGGTCCACCAGATCGTGGCCGCCGCCGACCTGGACGCGCTGGACGCGGCGCTGAGTGAGCTGCGGGCAGCGGGCTGGCCCGCCCCCGAAGATCCGGACTCCGGGGAGGACATCGAACTCGGCGACCGCGACAGCATCGCCGACCGGCTATCCGATGAGGTGAGCTGGCTGCGGCAGTGCGCGGACCGGCTCGCGCACCTGGACGCTGATCGCTACCCGCCAGCGGTCAACCTGCGCCCATCTGCCGACTGGCCGGACCGGGCCGTAGTGGCCGTCGACCTCGCGCGGGTGGCGGCGGTCATCGATCGCATCGCCGTCGACGTGGACGAACTCGCCCGGGCCCGGCGGGTCCAGGACCTGGACACCGCCGCGGTGCTGCCCGACCCTCGGGCCGAACGCCGTCGGCGGCTGGCCGAGCCGGACCTGGAGTTCCGGGCCTTCTGCGCCCGTCGGCGGCTGCCCGCTTCCTCAACCCCGCAGCTGGAGCGGGCCTGGGACGCCTGGCAGGCCGAGCGATACCAGCGCGGCGAGATTGACCAGCGGCCCGGCTACACCGACAACCCGTTCCGGCCACGCTAACGACCACCCCCGTGCCACCAGGGCAGTTCAGGAAACTGAACGCCATAGCGGTGCTCACGGCTCGATTGTTACCGACACCCTGTGATGGGCGGAGTTCGCCCTCCAGCTGTTTGCGCTGACTGCGCTTGGGGGCCTCCCGGGCCGGCTCTACCGTCCGAGGAATTCGAGGGCTTTGTGGACGAACTGTGCGTGGTACTGGAAGATGCCGCCGTGGCCGGCGTCGGGGTAGGTCACCAGCTCACTGTCCGGCAGGCGGCGGGCCAGGTCGGCTGAGTTCTTCGTCGGCACCATCTTGTCGCTCTCGCCGTTTGCGACGAGCACGGGCTGGCGTATGACGGACAGGTCGGCAGGCTGGGCTAGGCCCCAGCGGTGAATGGCCTTGAGCTGGGCGGCATAAGACCTCAGCGAGATCGCCTTGTCCCGGTTCTGGGTGCGTTCCTTCAGGCGGGCCAGGAATTCCCTGCCGGCCCGGCGTCCGTTGGGTGTCCTGGTGAAGAAGAGGAACTGTTTGGGGTCCTGGAAGGTGAGCAGTCCCCGGATGGTGTCCAGATTCGAGATCCTGGTCACGTTCTTGATGCCCTCGCCTCCGGCGGGCCCGGTGCCCGCGAGGATCAGCTTGCGGACGAGCCGTGGCTCGTCCTGCGCGATGACCTGGGCGATCATGCCGCCCATGGAGAAGCCGAGGAGGTCGACCTGGCCCAGGCCCAGCGCCCGGATGAAGGTGACAGCGTCCTTCGCCATCGCCGCGATGGTGTCCGGCGTCGAACCGGTGGAAGCGCCGACGCCCCGGTTATCGAAGGTGATGACCGGGTGTTCCGCGGCGATGCCGTCGATGACCCGGGGGTCCCAGTTGTCCAGGACCGCGGCCAGGTGGGTAAGGAAGATCACCGGGACCCCAGTTCTCGGGCCGAGCTCGCGGTAGGCGAAAGTCACTCCGCCGGCGGCGATGGTGCGGGTCGGCGCGTCCGCGTACGACGTCACCAGGTGGTGCGTTTCTTGGTCGTTAGTCATGGCCGTGCCCTTCTGTGGACGGGATGTGCGTGAGTGCTGCTGGCGTATGGGCGGTAGGCGGCATGACCGGGTGAGCCGGCGGCGGGTCAGCCATCGTGACGACGACCTTGCCCTTGGCCCGCCCGCTCTCGACGTAGGCCATGGCGTCCTTGGTCGACTCGAAGGAGAAGACCCGGTCGATGACCGGCCTGATCGTGCCGGCGTCGGCGAGGGCGGCGATCGCGCGAAGCTGCTCGCCGCTGGCCGTCATGAACAGGAACGAGTACCGCACGTGGCGTCGCCGGGCCCGCAGCCTGGTCCGGCCGCTGAGCAGCACCGTCGCGAGGCGGACAACGGGATTCGCGCCGATCTCCCGTGCGAAGCCGGGGTCGGGCGGGCCGGCGATGCCGATGACGATGCCGCCTGGCCTGAGCACGCGGAGGGACTTTTCGAGCGTCTGCCCGCCGAGGCTGTCGAGAACCACGTCGTAGTCGCGCAGGACCTTTTCGAAGTCCTCGCGCTTGTAGTCGATGTCCACGTCAGCGCCGAGGTCCTTGACCCATTCGATGTTGGCCGTGCCCGTCGTCGTCGCGACGTGCGCGCCGAGGTGCCCGGCGAGCTGGATCGCGATCGTCCCCACACCACCGGACCCCGCGTGGATAAGGATGTTCTGACCGGGCTGCAGGTTCGCCCGCTCGACGAGCGCCTGCCACGCGGTCAGCGCCACCAGCGGCAGCGCAGCGGCTTCCTCCATGGTCAGGGTGGCCGGCTTGAGGGCGAGATCGTCCTCATGGACAGCGGCCAGCTCAGCGAAGGTGCCGATGGTGTCCGTGCCGGGCCGGGCGTAGACCTCGTCGCCGGGCGCGAACGACCGCACCGCCGAGCCCGCCCGCACGACCACGCCTGCCACGTCGTGACCGAGCACGAAGGGCACGCGGTAGGGCAGGATCAGCTTGAACTCGCCGTCCCTGATCTTGGCGTCCAGGAGGTTGACACTCGCCGCCCGCACCTCCACCAAGACGTCATGCGCACCGATACCGGGCTCGGGCATCTCCCGCATCTGCAAGCCGTCTTTGCCGTACCGGCCGACTGCGAACGCTTTCATTACTTCTCATCCCTGTCCTCGCGCTGCCCAACGCGCGCGCCGGCAGGCGTGGCGTGAGCTGCCCGTAGCGAGACCTTGTCGATCTTTCCGAGAGCGTTCCTGGCGATGGAGTCGACCACGAGCAGCGAGCTCGGGCGCTTGTAGCCGCTGAGAAGACGCGCGCAGTGCGCGGTCAGCGCTGCCGTATCGATCGTCAGGCCTGGTTGTGGCTGGACGTACGCGACGACCACCTCTCCCCATGTGTCGTCGGGTACGCCGATCACCGCGGCCTCGAGGACGGACGGGTCACGTGTCAGGACGTCCTCGATCTCCTTGGGGTAGATGTTCTCCCCGCCGCGGATGATCATCTCCTTCGAGCGTCCGGCCAGTGTCAGGTAGCCGTCCGGGTCGAGGTGGCCGATGTCGCCGGTGTGCAGCCAGCCGTCGATGATGACCTGGGCTGTGTCGCCGGGGCGGCCGAGGTACCCGCGCATGACGTTAGGGCCTCGCACGACGACCTCACCGACGTGGCCTGGCGCCATCTCGGTACCGGTCTCGTCGACGATCCGGATCTCCTGACCAGGGAACGGGAGCCCGACAGTGCCGGCGCGCCGAGGGCCTGCGACGGGGTTGATGGTGGAGGCGCAGGTTCCTTCGGACAGCCCGTACCCCTCGATGAGCGGGAACCCGTAGCGGGCCTCGAACCGGGTCAGCAGCTCGGCCGGGGCAGGTGCTGCGCCGCAGATTGCGAACCGCAGCGACGACGTGTCGGGCGGCACGCCGGCCGGGAGCGCGGTGAGCATGCTGTAGATCGTGGGCACGGCGCTGAAGAAGGTGGGGCGCGCGTGCTCGACGAGGCCGAAGAAGGTGCGGGGATTGAACCGGTCGGCAATGACCACACTGGCGCCCGCGAGCAGCGGCATCAGGACGCTGACCACGATGCCGTTGACGTGGAAGAGCGGCAGGATCAGCAGGCACCGGTCGGCCGGCTCGATCGCCAGCGCCTGGCGCCCCATCTCTGCCATGGCGTCGAGGTTGGCGTGGTCGAGCATCACGCCCTTCGGCACCCCGGTCGTGCCGCTGGTGTAGATGAGCAGTGCCAGCGCGGACGAGTCCACGCGGGGTGCGGGATCCGAACCCGCCGCCTCGGCGTGCAGCTCCCCGACGGCGAGTGTCGCGACGCCCTTTGCGGTCGCGCCGTCCTCGGCCACGATCAGCCGTGCGCCGGAGTCGCTGAGCTGCCGCGCGACCTCGCCGTCGGTCATGGCCGGGTTGACCGGTGTGATGGTGGCGCCGAGCCGCCAGGCCGCGAACAGCAGGAGCACGAACTCGAGGCGGTTGGCCAGTTTGAGGGCCACGACATCGCCGGGACCGATCCCGAGGTCCTGAAGGTGACGCGATGCCGCCCGGACGCGGTCCAGCAACTGAGCGTTGGTGAGCGCCTGACGCCCGTCGCAGACCGCGGGCCCGTCCGGGTCGAGGGCGGCGCGGCGGTCGGGTAGCGACGCAAAGTTCATGGCGGCCATACCTACCGTCGGTTCGGGGCGGGCCGGCCGGCGGTGGACGTGGCCGGTGCCGGGCCGAGCTGGCGGGTGAGGAACTCGATCTGGTCGCGCACCAGGGCCTCGAAGGGATCGCCGAGATAGAAGTCGAAGTGGCCGGCGTCGTACCTCTTGATCTCCCCATGGGGAGCGGTGCGCGCATACCGGAGGGTCTGGGCCGGGGGCGTGACGGTGTCGCTGTTGCTGACGCAGAACAGGATGGGGATGGTGACTTTCTTCGCCGCCCGCCCGGGCCGGTAGGCGGCGAGGCTGGGAATGACCCGTGCCGGTACCTCATTGCGGAACGTCGTCCCCGCCGGCAGCAGCGCCTGGTATCCGGGCAGCGCATCTGGAGCGTTCATGAGCGCCGGCGAACCGGGGGACGCCGCGAGGGGAATCATCGCGGGCGCCTGGCCGAGGACCTTGGAGGCCAGGTCCCGGGCCAGTACCGGAGCCAGCCTCAGTGAGGCCACCGGGCCCAGCGCGAGCGCCGAGGCCAGACCGTCGGTGAACGGGCACTGCGCCACCGCCGCGCGCAGTTCCGGGTGGCGTGCGGCGACGGTGATCGCGTGGCCGCCGCCGAAGGAGCTGCCCCACACCGCGACGCGTGCGCCGTCGACGTCCCGGCGGGCCTGGACGTGGGCGATGGCGGCGTCCCAGTCGGCGAGCTGATGCTTGATCGACAGCAGCTGGCGAGGCTGGCCGCCGCTGTCGCCGAAATGCCGGTAGGTGAAGGCCAGTGCGGCGATGCCGGCCTGCGCGAACCGTTCGGCGAAGGCGTCCAGACGCATCTCGCGGGTGGCGCCGAGGCCGTGGCCGAGGATGACGGCGGGCGGCGAGCTGGCTCCGGCCGGGAGGTACAGCCACGCGGCGCAGGTGCTGTCGCCGGAGGCGAAAGAGACGTCGTGGCGGGTGAAGGGCTGCGGAGCTGTCATCGCCGGCTCACCGCCCCGCTCGCCGGGCGGACCCCGGGAACACTTCCTGATTCGAGCGCCTGTGCGTAGGTGTCGGGGTTGTAGAGGGGCAGCTCGCCGGTGGCGTCCGTCGTCTCTATGTAGCCGAGCATGAGTTCCTGACCGTCCTTGGACAGATCCCTGGCGAGGAACTCGGCGCGCTCTACGTGCAAGCCGTCGGTGAGCGACATCGAGCCGCCGAAGTACACCGCCCTCTTGATGGCCGCGACCGATCCCTTCGACCGCGATCCGAAGTGTGCGGCGAGCTCGGCCGCCCTGGCGACCACCTCGTCCTGCGGGACGACGTCGTCGACGGCCCCGTAGGCCAGTGCCTGCGCGGGCGTGAACGGCTTGCCCTCCAGGATCGCCACCAGGGACTTGTGGGTGCCGATCAGGCGGGTCAGCCGCTGGCTGCCGCCACCGCCCGGCATGATCCCGAGGAGCACTTCCGGCTGGCCGATGAAGAAATCGCCGTCAGCCATGACGCGCAGATCGCAGGCCCAGGCGAACTCCGCGCCCAGGCCGAGAGCCGAGCCGTTGAGGGCGGCAACGAAGATGGTGCCGCTGCGGTTCATCCGCAGGAACGTCGCGTGCACGCGGTCGAGCTGAACCGCCGGCCACAGCGGCGTCCGGCTCACCACGGGCTCCAGCACACGGGCCCGGTCCACGCTCTTCGCCGTGCGGGCGATGGCCGAGGCGCCGCGCCGGCCGACCGGGGGCACCGCCGCGCCCCCCTCCTGCAGCCACCGGACGTCAGCATGGCTGACGAACCGCTCTGGATGCGAGCCGGTGAAGACGACGGCATGGATGTCGGGGTCGCGGTCGGCCCGGTCCACCAGCTTTTCCAGCTGGTTGGCGATGTCGGCGCCGAACAGGCCGTGCGGGCCGCCGTCGACCCGCACGATCAGGACGGCTCCGCGGTCCTCGACCTCGAGATGACCTGTGAGTTCGCGTGTCATGGCTTGCCTCCTTGGGTGAGTAGGCCCGAGCGGCACCCTCGTGCTGCTATAACGAAGTTACGTGCTACTATAACGAGGTTATATGCGATGTCAACCCCCGGCCCGGAGGCTGGGCGACCGCGGGATGCGGAGTCAGGTGAAAACATGAGGGCCATGTCAGAAGACCCGGCGCCCGGTGGCGTGCCGGAGCGGCTCGTGCAAGCCACGGTCAAGCTGCTGGCGGAGCAGGGACCTTCGGCCATCAAGGCGCGCACGGTGGCGTCCGAGACCGGACTGTCGACGATGGTGGTCTACAGCCATTTCGGTGGCATCCCCGAGCTCATCCGCGCCGTCGCCGACCACGGATACAAGGAACTCGACAGGGCGTTCTCCCAGGTTCCGGTGACGGAGGATCCGGTCGCGGATCTCTTCGTCATGGCGCTGACAACCCGGCGGGTCGCCCGTGCGAACCCTCACCTGTACGACCTGATGTTCGGACTGTCCACGCGCGCGACCTACCGGCCCGTGCCGGACGTCCGGCTGAGCGGACGCTCGCCAGCCTTCCGGGCCGCCTACGCGCGCCTCCTGGACGCGTGCGGCCGGCTGGTGAGCTCCGGCCGGGTCGGTCCGGCGCAACCCGACGTGATCGCGGCTGCCCTGTGGAGCTTCGTGCACGGCTACATCACCCTCGAATTGGCCGAGCACTTCGCCGAGTTCGGCGACCCGGTGCAGCAGGTGCTGCTGCCCATGGGGGTGACCTTCACTGTCGGGCTGGGCGACACACGCGAATGTGCCCAGGCCTCCCACGAGGCGGCGATGCGCCGCTACGACTCGATCGCGCGGGCCTGACGCGAGCCGGGACCGGGGCCGGCGACGCCTGGCACGAGCTGGTCATGCCGGCCCAGGGCCGCCACCTCACGCTCGAGCGCCGGAACCGCCTGAGCGGCGAACCGCCGCATCCACGGCCACGCCAGCGGCGAGTTCACCATCGCCCGCGCCCAGTTGGCCACCACCACGGCGCGCGGGACGTACACGCGGCTGCGGCGGCGCGCGAGTCCGTCCACGATCGCGGCAGCGGCCTCGCCGGCGCTCGTGGTGACATTCCCCGGATACGGCAGCCGCCTGCGCAGGCCCCGGAACGAGGGAAGGTCCACGTCGGCGCCCCGGACGAGGTCGGTGTCGATCCACGAGGGGTGCACGAGACCCACCGTGACACCCAGATGCGCCACCTCCTGGCGATACGCCAGGGCGAGCATCTCGACGCCGGCCTTGCTCGCGCCGTAGGAGGCCATGGCGGCCAACGGGATGAACGACAGCGCAGACGCCACCACCAGCACGTGCCCGCGAGTGCGCGCCAGATGAGGCGTCGCGTACTTCAGGGTGCGGAAAACGCCGTTCAGGTTGACGTCCAGGACCCGCTCGAACGACGGCTCGTCCGCCTGCCGAACCGTCCCGTAGGCCACGACCCCGGCATTGGCCACGACCATGTCGATGCCACCCATGACCCCAGCGCACTCATCGATCGCCGACCGCAGAGCGGCGCCGTCCCGCACATCGGCCTCCCACCAGGACGCGGCGGGGCCCAGGTCCTCGGCGACGCGACGCAACCGATCAGGCTCCAGCCCGATCAGCGCCACCCGGGCGCCTCGGGCGGCGGCAACCCGTGCCACCTTCTCCCCGATGCCGCGCGCCGCACCGGTGACAACCAGCCGCCGTCCCGCCAAGTCACGACTCATGACATGACGATAACTTCGTTATCACCAGAAGGCAAGGGGTCGCTCACGCGGTCGGCCGCGGCCGCACCCCCAGCGAGGCCATCGCGGTGGGCGATGGCCAGCTGCCGGATCGCGGTCTCGGAGGCAAAGCCCCAGTCCTGGCCGTAGTAGGAACAGCAGCCCCGCGGGTTGGCCGGGGGCGATCTGGCGCACCCGCCGGTGCAGGGCCCCGGAGGCGCCGGCCGGTCATGCATGGCGGATGGTCCAGGTCATCTGACAGCGGCAGCCTGGCCGCCGGGGTGATGTCGTGATGCCACTGTTCGATCCAGTTGATCACCGGGGATCTCCGGGGCGGACTGTGGCATCAGCTGAGGGCGGGGTGAGGTAGCGGTGCAGCGATGTCTTGGGGATGCTGGTCTTGGCGCTGATCTGGCTGAGGCTGTCACCGCGGCTGCGCAGCAGCCGGGCGTACTCGATCTTGTCGGCGGGGTGTGCGACGGGGCGGCCGATCTGGCGGCCGGCGGCTTCGGCGACGGCGCGGGCGTGCGCCGCACGCTCGGCAGTAAAGGTGCGTTCCATCTCGGCGAACAGGGCAAGCAGCAGGAACGCGATGCGGCCCATGCCCTCGTCGGCGGTGTTGATCGGGAGCGGGTCGGCCAGGGACCGCACGCCGATGCCCTTGGCGGCCAGGTCATGCACGAGGTTGAGGACCTCCCGCAGGTTGCGGCCGATCCGGTCCAGGGTGTGCACCACGACCGTGTCGCCGGGCCGGGCGTAGCTGAGCATCTGGTTCAGGCCGTCGCGCTCGATGCTGGCGCCGGTCTTCTTGTCGGTCCAGATCCGCTCGTCGGGGATGCCCTCGGCGTTCAGCGCGTCGAGCTGGCGCTCAAGGGATTGCCTGGTGGTCGAGACGCGGGCATAGCCGAGGTCGAGCCCACGGGGTGGGTGCTGGTCGCCGTTCTCCATGCGCGGGACTGTACCGGAATCCAGCGCCGTACTGCGGTTGCGGAACGCGTGTTGCGGAACGAATTACGGAACGGGCTGGCCTGGGCTCCCGCGCCTGGCGGGCCGCGCCCGGCAGGGTGTTCCGCTTCATTGGTTGCGGAACGGTGACCATTCGCACAGCACCCGTCCGGGAACAGGAATACTGCCCATGTGGCGGCTGGCACTGATAATGCGCACGCCGGGCTGCCGGGTCTGGCTGAGGCGCAGCGGGAACAGGCGCTTGCCCGCTGGCAGGTGCTGCGAGCTCACCTCGAAGACGGCTCCCCGCTCGTGCGCGTCGCGGCTGAGCGCGACGTTCCCGAGCGCACGCTGCGGCGCTGGCTGGCGAGCTACCGGGCCGGGGGCCTTGCCGCGCTAGCCCGGCGCCCGCGAGCCGACAAGGGAACTCGGCGGATGCCGCATGATCTGCAGCTGCTGATTGAGGGCCTGGCGCTGCGCCGCCCGCCGCCCACCATAGCGACCGTTCATCGCCAGGCGGCCGAGGTGGCCCGGGCGCAGGGGTGGCCGGTGCCGGGCTACGCCGCAGTGTACGACGTCGTGACGAGCATCGACCCGGCGATGGCCACGCTCGCGCACGAGGGCTCCAAGCGGTACAAGGAGGTGTTCGACCTGGTGCACCGCCGCGAGGCCGCCAAGCCGAACCAGATCTGGCAGGCCGACCACACCCTGCTGGACCTGTGGGTGATCACCCCATCAGGCCGGCCGGACCGGCCGTGGCTGACCCTGATCGAAGACGATCACTCCCGCGCGGTCGCCGGGTACGCGGTCAACCTCGGCGCCCCCTCGGCGCTGACCACCGCGCTTGCGTTCCGCCAGGCGATCTGGCGCAAGCCCTGGCCCGGCTGGCATGTGTGCGGCATCCCGGACGCATTCCACGTCGACCACGGCTCGGACTTCACCTCCGCGCACCTGGAACAGGTGATGGCCGACCTGCGGACCCGGGCGTACTTCTCCCTGCCAGGGCTGCCTCGCGGGCGGGGCAAGGTGGAGAGGATCTTTGGCACCATCAACCAGATGTGCCTGCCGTCCCTGCCCGGGTACGCGCCGCGCGGCACCGCAGACCGGGCCGGGCAGGCCCGGCTGACCCTGGCCGAGCTGGACGCGGCGATCGGGACCTTCATCCGGGAGGTCTACAACCTCGCCCCGCACAGCGAGACCGGCATGGCGCCGCAGCAGCGCTGGGAAGCCGGCGCGTTCATCCCGCGGATGCCCGACTCACTCGAACAGCTCGACCTGCTGCTGCTCACCGTGGCCAAGCTGCGCAAGATCCACCCAGACGGGATCCACTTCCAGGGACTGCGTTACCTGGATCCGGTGCTGGCCGCCTACGTCGGCGAAACCGTGACCGTCCGCTACGACCCGCGGGACATGGCCGAGATCCGCGTCTTCACCGGCGCCGGGTTCTTGTGCCGGGCCATCTGCCCCGAACTCGCCGGGACCACCGTCAGCCTCAAGGACATCACCGCCGCCCGCAACGCCCGCCGGCGCGGCCTGGCCCGGGGCCTGCGGGAACGGGCCAGCGTGGTGGACCGGCTGCTCGGCGCCCACCAGGAACAGCCGCCGCCAGGCGTGCCCGAGACACCAGTGACCGCGTCCGGCCCGTCCTCGCGGCTCAAGCTCTACCGGACGGAGTAGCCCGTGCAAGATCTGCAATTGAGCCAGCGTGACGACCCCGTGGCTAGCGAGCCAGCAGTGCCCCGGCCTCCCGGTCAGGAAGCGGACACTGCGGCGAATCCGTTTGTGGTCACCAAGGAGCACCGGCGGTTCGCCGAGTTCGCCGACGCGGTCCGGCGCGATCGCTACGTCGGCCTGTGCTATGGCCCGCCCAGGGTCGGCAAGACCCTGTCTGCCTGGCAGTACGCCGGATGGGACATCGTGGGGCCTTACCTGCAAAGATTCCGGCCGCTTGACGTCGTCCCCGTGCCGCAGCAGGCCATGGCGAGCCGCACGATCGTCTACACGCCCAAGGTCCACAACACCCCGCGCATCCTCGATAAGGAGATCACGTTCCTGCATGAGCGGCTGAGCTGGGGCATCGAGTGGGAACTCGAGACCCCGAAGGATCTCGCCAAGCTGAGCAAGAGCTGCGGGCCGTGTGCTGAGCTGCTGATCGTCGACGAGGCGGACCGGCTCAAGACACCGGCGCTGGAACAGCTCCGCGACCACCACGACAGGACCGGCATCGGCCTGGTCCTGATCGGCATGCCCGGCATCGAAAAGCGCCTGGCCCGCTTCCCGCAGCTCTACAGCCGGGTCGGGTTCGTCCACCACTACCGGCCGCTGTCGGCCGGCGAGCTGGCATTCGTCCTGGCCCGTCACTGGCCCGAGCTGCACCTAGACGACACCGCTGACTTCACCACGGGCGAGGCGGTCGCCGCGATCACCCGCATCACCAACGGCAACTTCCGCCTGACCTGCCGGCTGATAGCCCAGATCCAGCGGATCCTGGACATCAACCATCTTTCGGTCGTCACCAGGGAGGTCGTCGAGGCGGCACGCGAATCGCTCGTCATCGGGGTCATGTGAAGGGCTGTGCCGAAGCGCGGTAGATGGCACCAGTGAGGTCGGCCGACCTGCGGTCCTTCGACGGCGAGGCACGCCAGGTGGCACCGCATAGACGCGCTACTTGTCACCACGGCAGAAACGGCGCCGTTGCTGGCACCGACACCTCTACGACTCGGACCCGCTGAGCTGGAGGAACCGCCCGGCCTCTCGCTCCGAGGGCCTCACAGGCGATCTTGGTGCCAACAAGCGTGCCCATGTGTCAACCACCGTGCTTCGGCTCAAGGGCTCAGCCGCGCATCAGCTCCCGGCCAGACAGCACCGAAGATTCCCTGCTACTTATCGCCGAAGATCACAGGCATTTCCCCTGGACTGATACCCACTCTACGACAGTCAATAGGCAATTGACTGTCGTAGTGGTCACGAGAGTATAACGATTCGAACACCGGGTCTCGGAACTGGCTGCACGTGCCATCTGGCAGGCATCGCCTCGCTCGGGTCACACGCTACGCGCACGCGCGCTACCTGGCAAGACTCTCCCAGGCTTCAATCTCAGCTTCAGACATCATGGATGATTGGGCCTAAAACCGACAAATCGCCCAACACCGACAGACCCGCACTATCGCAGGGCAGAAATTCCGAGATTGGAGCTAGGTTTGCTTTTCTGTTCGAATATTGATCAGCCGTTATCGGGTGTTCGATTCGGCGGGTCTGTGGTTATGTCTCGTGCCTACCGGCGAGGCGGCCGTTTCGATGCGAAAAGCGGCCGGGCTTGCCGTCGGCTGTGGGAGCATCTGGGTTCATGAGCGCTGATGACGTGGATGCGGGCCCCCGGGACGTTCCGCACACGGGGATGCCGGACCGGACGCTGGTCATGGAGGATGGCGGGCGCCAGCTGCTGTGGATAGACGGCGTGCTGCCCTTGCCGGAGGGGGCGCGGATAGAGCTGGCGGCGCCCCGGGCGGACGGGGTGGTCACGCGGGTGCGGCTGGCGGCGGCCAGGCCTGGCGTGACGCCGGTGCTGGTGCTGGACGTGCGCCTGTATGACGCTGGCAGCACGGATTCGCCGTGAGCCTTCGCGCTGGCCTTGTCTGCGGGGCGGTCAGGCTGCGCCGCGGCGGATGAGGCGTGCTGCACTCGGGGACAGGTCCCGCTGGTGGGTGCGGCCTTCGAGGGCTGCGCGGCAGGCGGGGCAGAGCGGGACCTGGCGGAGGCCGAAGCGGGATGTGTCTCTCTGCCAGCAGCCGGGGGTCATGCATATGGTGCCGTGGGATGGCTCGCCGGGGCTCACGGCGGTGAGTAGCGCGGGGGTGCCCTGACTAGCAGGCAGGGCTGGGGGCTGACTAGCAGGCTCGGCGCTGCTAGTCAGGTCGCCGGAGGCGTAGCGCTGGACGGCGGCGCGCATCAGGGCGCCGAGGGATACGCCTTCGGCTTGGGCGCGGGCCTGGGCGGGGTTCCAGATCTCGTCCTCGATCCGGGCTGTCCGCTGGGGTGCTGGCACATGCCCATTGTCCCACGTCAGCGGTCATATGGAGGCATAAAGCGCCGTTCGGGCGCTCCTGGAAGCGGCGTCAGGCGGAGGCGAACAGCCGGTCGGATTCCTCGGCCGGGGCGATGTCAGTGTCCCGGATGGGGTTGCCCTGGTCGACCTGCGGGAAGTCATCCCGCGGGCCAGTTCCTCACCGTCCAGGTGGGACGATCGCAGATTTCCGGGGCGACAGTGCAGCCGTTCTGTGTTGATGAGCAGACAGAGATCCTGACGCAGCGCGGCTGGATCACTCATCATCCCCTTGACGCCGGGGATATGGTGCTGTCGCTTGACCCGGAGACGCGGGACATTCTCTGGGAGCCCGTCATCTCGGTGCACCGTTTCCAGCATGACGGGCCGCTGACCCGGTGGATGTCCCAGAAGATGGACGCCCTTACCACGCCGAATCACCGCTGGCTCGTGGAGACGAAACGACGCCGGGCACCATGGCCGGAAATGCTCTCATGCCCCGAGTGCGGCACGACTGAGGGCAAGCGCGGACCGTTCCCGCATTCCCGGGCCGTGGCCACTCATCGTGCCCGCAAGCACGGAGTGCTGCGCGCCAGTGAGCCAGCCCACGTCCGCGCTGCCATTTTCACAGGGCAGCCAGAATTTCGCACCACTGCGGAGCTGGCCAACCGGTACGACTACATCATCACCGGCGGCGGGATGCCTGCATGCTTCGCCCCGGCGCCGGTCTACACGGATGAGTTCGTCGAGCTGGTCGGCTGGGTCATCACCGAAGGCCACTACCAGGCGAGTCCTGGGTACCAGGCGCGCGGCGTGGTGCTTGCCCAGGACACTGCCGCGAATCCCGCCTACGTGGAACGCATCCGGGGTCTTGCCGTCCACTTCAGGGCAGAGGGCGCGACCGTCTCCGAGTACGCCTACGGCGATGACACGAAGCTGCACTGGTACTTCGGCAAGGGCATCGACCGGGTGATCCGGGCAGCCGCACCCGGCAGGCAGCTCACCCCGGAATTCCTCTGCGCGCTCACCGAAATCCAGGCGCGGCTGCTGTTCCAGACGCTGATCGACGGCGACGGCTACCGCCGCGCGCCGCGTATGAGCAAGAGCATCCGCAGGAACGGCGGCGCCGACAGCGAGATGTGGGCGCAGAAGGATCCCGGCCGCATTAGCGGTTTTCAGATGCTCGCCGCGATGCTCGGGAAGCGCACCTGGGCACACCGGCGTTACGGCAGCGACTGCCAAGACGTTTCGGTGCATCAGGACACTCACTGCGTCGGCAAGACGATGCGCGCCGCGCAAGAGAACTATGCCGGCATGGTCTGGTGCCCGCGGACACGAACGCAGACGTGGCTCGCGCGGCGTAACGGCTGCACCTACTGGACCGGGAACACCTAAGGATCTGGGTATTTCGTGATCCCGGTAGATATGCGGAAGCCCGGCCAGCAGGTGACCGGGCTTCGTAGGGGCGACTTGGGCTGTCTGCCTGGACTCGAGGTCTGTCAAGTTCGGGGAATGAGCGTGCCGCGCGGGTCGCGCTCCCACTGGTTCTCTGC
>Ga0070708_100001405_pt1 | contig 18394 bp, 19 predicted proteins | sample KBSK5503metaG_FD_65469 | JGI IMG/M metagenome (GOLD analysis project Ga0070708, IMG submission 65469) | Corn, switchgrass and miscanthus rhizosphere microbial communities from Kellogg Biological Station, Michigan, USA - KBS K5-50-3 metaG | ecosystem: Host-associated > Plants > Roots >... | reverse complement strand
CTTTCTTGGACTTCCTTCTGAACGGATTACGCATTTCTTCTTTCACCCTTGCCGTTAAGTGCGTTCTGCTGGCTATAGGTGTTTTGGGGACATATCGCTGATCAACGCTTTGATCGGGGCACAGATTGCTGTAGAAAGCTGAATATTACCCTGTTTCTTCCATAATCCAGGTAATTACCTGTTTCTGGAACATGTGTCTGATCGGATTGTGGATTCGACTTGAGAATTCTGGCATCTTATAATCTCTGGACAAGCGTTTCTCGCGTTCAATGTCTGAGACTCTAGACATACACCGTCTGAAAGCGGAGCATATGCTGCGCCGGGCGAGGCTCGCGGCAATAGGAGAATCCTTTGTCATTCTAACCCTCCTTGTCTGGCTGAGCCTAGAATACCAGAACAACTTCTACATGCAACGCTGGGTAGCCGCGCATTTCTGGCCGGCCCAATGGTTGCTGAACGGAACACTGGTGGGATTAGCGAGCGGTTTGTTGGCGGGTTGGATACTGGCTACTTGGCAAGGAAAACGATCACGAGAACAGAAGATACTGGACGATTTGAGGAAGATCGTCTAGCGAGAGGCTGATATCGCGTTCGTTGAATGAAGAGTCGAACCTAGAACAGTTTCTACAATCTCCTCTTACGGGCCGAAGGTTGGCGATACTGAAGACTCGAGCTCTCAGGAAGCGGGTCTGGTATAGAATGTTGAGCAGGATAGAGAGAGGTCTCTTAGACCTTACCATGCGATGGGTCGGCGAAGTGAAGAGCAGAACGATGACACGAGCTGTGATAGGGATTCTGTTGAAGCTGGCGCACGCACTAAACAGAAGCATGGTAGGCATCTTTGAGAAGGGAGAGACTCTGGCCATGAATATCAGCGAGTTAGCGGTGAGTTGGGGCAATGACATAGCGCATAGTTGGCGATTCGACATAGGCTTTCAAAGAGCCCTGGGAATGAAAGTAACCAGCCTCTCGTAGAGCAACAATGACGGACAGAACCCCTACCCTAATTGTGGGCACATTTGCGACGCGTTTCATAGAACTGATCCGCCGACACAGCCTTGCGCTGGCGGCTTTTCTCGTACCACTTTGTATCAGGACTATTCCCGAGATTCTCTCAGGACCATATCCTGTTGGCTGGGATATCATCGCGTACTACACTCCAAACACCATCGACATGGCTTCGGGAAGGATGACCCTCTGGGGAGTAATCACGTCTGCTCCTACCCTGTACGCAATAGCTGTGCCAGTTTACTTGTTGACGAAGGCGAACCTCGTGTTGATCTTTAAGGTTCTCGGGCCAATTCTCTACGGATTCTTGGGCTGGTCGACCTTTTGGTTCTGCCAGCGAAGACTCCACTGGACCGGCAACAAGGCGCTGTACGGCGTCTTCTTCATTTCTGGATATTTCGTCACGATGCGAATCTCATGGGACGCCTACCATATGGAGCTGGGGCTTTCTCTATTCCTTCTTGCCGAGTCGATAATCGGAGCGCCAGCCTCGGTCAAGTCAACCCTCGTAAGGGTTTCCATATTGTCTCTCGCTGTTCTCTCTAACCAACTTGTAGGATTCATAGTCGTAGGCACTCAACTATTGATGCTTCTCCGTCCTTCGATTCGACGAAACCTCAGACTAGTCCCGCTGCAACTTCCTCCGGTTGCGCTCTATCTGCTGATTCTGTATGCAACTATGCAAACGCCTCTGGGTCCGGGGCTTTCAATCGTCGGATCCGCTACGGGCATATCGACCCTAACCAGTAACCTTGCCTTCCTCGGTTACGCCTACGTTTTCATTCTCCCACTCGTGCTGTTCGGAATCAAGCTTCGCGAAAAGCTAGTATTCGCGCCCTGGGTGACTACATGCAGTATCGGACTCCTCTTGTCAGTACTGCCGGGACACGTGTTCCAAGACATTGGCTACAGGTGGGTTCTACTCCTTTCTCTGCCTCTCCTCATTCTAGCGTACGAAGGATTCTGTAAGCTAAGAGTTTCAGAGGCATTCTTAGCGAGGAACTGGGGCGGCACCCTTCGGGTTGCTGTCCTGGTCTGCCTTTCGGGCTCTGCAGTACTGTATGATGTGCTTCCAGCTCAGTCAGCCCTGCCATTCTATGGGATGTTTCCTCAGTATGTTCCTTCTTCGATGGTTCAGAGCAGCTTGCCCTCATCTGATTATTCGAACGTTGTGAATGCCATGCTGTGGGTAGATTCGCATCTAAGTTCTGATAGCGTCCTGATTACACAGCAGGCGTTCTATGGATGGGCTCGATCGTATCTCTCGCCTGACAAGCAAATCGTGAACAGTTTACTCGAGTCTCCGACTTCTGTAATTGGTGAAACTGGATCCTACACTCACGTCTATACGGTCTGGTGGGTTGATGGAACAGGATGGTTTCAAACCTCGTTTCCAGTCGGCGCGAAACCACTGGTAAGTTTCGGAAACCTTGCTGTGTATGAGTATCGCTAGGCCAATGTCACAATTGGTAGGAGTATTTATCGAAAATGGGATGTGCCAACCAATACAATTAGCGTTATCAACCCTCAAGCTTAGGAGTCGGCACCTTTGATCCAGAACGCGGAGACCGAAGGGCTCCGGGACCAGGTCAAACAGAGACTCGACCTCGAGCCTCAAACGGCCATTGCCCGAATTGTTGACTTCATTCGGACATTTTTTGCGTCTTCCGAATGCGGAGGAATTGTTGTGGGCCTTAGCGGCGGGATAGACAGTGCGCTTACGGCCACTCTCTGCGTAAAGGCCATCGGGTCTGACAAGGTGACCGGAGTCTTCATGTTCGAAGAGAGAATGCGAGACGGAATCGACTCAAGACACGCTCATGAAATTGCGAATAATCTTCACATCCGGACCGTTAGTCTGACTCTGGACCCTCTCATCAGCCGTTTCTCGGAGACTTTTCCAGTCAGAGTTCAAGACCGGGTGGCGCGAGGCAATCTAAAAGCGAGAATGCGGATGATGAACCTCTACTATCTCGCAAATGCTGAGAATCTACTTGTTGCGGGAACTGGGGATAGGAGCGAGGACCTAATCGGCTACTTCACAAAATATGGGGACGGAGGCGTAGACTTTCTTCCGATCGCACATCTGTACAAATCGCAAGTCAGATACCTCGCTAAACATGTTGGCATCTCGCCTGAGGTAGTCGAAAAACCGTCCTCCCCAAACCTCTGGGAGGGACATCGGGCGACCGACGAGATCCCACTTGACTATTCGGAGATGGACAGAGCATTGGTCTGCCTGTTCGAAATGAAGATGAGACCTGAGGACACGGCGAAAGGGCTCGGAATCGATGAACAGAAGGTCCACGACATTTTGTCCAGATTTCACAGTTCCGCTCACAAGAGGTCCTATCCGCCTATGATCGGAGCTTGGTAATCTGAATCTCCAGAAGAAGCTGCGCAGTCACAAGGCAAAGATCGCAGTCTGGGGGACCGGATATATCGGGCTCTCAACAATGGCGTACTACGCTAGGAATGGGATCAGATGCGTCGGGTACGACATCGTCCCCGAAACCATCAGAAGCATTAACGCAGGTGAAATATCGCTGGCGGGTCTTGGACAGTGGTTGGGCTTCTCCACAGAACCGCTCGTCAAGAACGGTTTGATGCATGCGACAAGCAGGGTGAGTGATATCCTTAACGACTCCTCAATCAAGGTCCACTTCATTTCGATACCTACAGAACGGAATGGTAAACCCTGGGACGGTGCGCTGCAAGACGTTTCGAAGAAATTGTCGGCAAAGAAAGTCGAAAGAGGCCCGGATCTAGTCATAGTCGAATCAACACTCTCGCCGGGGCAATGCGACAAAGTGCTCGTCTCTACTCTGCGAAGATCAGGACGAGGCGTTCCAGAAGAATTTCAGGTAGCTGTGGCTCCCCGTCGCGACTGGTTCGACAACCCCGGCCTAAACGTTCACACTATTCCACGAGTTGTAGGCGGCTTGGACGAAGAATCGAGAGGAGCAGCAATGGACGCGTTAGGAATAATCTGCTCGAAACTAGTACCTGTTTCTGACCACAGAATTGCTGAACTGGTCAAGTCGACGGAGAATTCGTTCCGGGCCCTAAACATAGCGTTCGCCAACACATTGTCTCGCGCCTTTCCCGATGTTAACACGATAGAACTGATTAACGCTGCCGCGACAAAGTGGAACTATATCGCTCATTATCCGGGACTCGGGACTGGAGGATACTGTATTCCGCTCGCCCCTGAGTATCTAATTGAAGGCTCCCGGAATAAAGGAGAACACACTGACCTTCTATCACAGATCAACGAAGTCAATAGGTCACAGACAAGATTCGTGGGAGAACTCATTGCCAAGAGTCTCTCAGGAAGTTCGGTTGGCATACTCGGCCTGAGCTACAAGCGCAATCTGAAGGTCCACGTTCTCTCCCCCACCATAATGCTCGCCGAGGTTCTGAAGAAGGCGGGAAAGGAGGTCTTGATCCAAGACCCCTTCTACTCTGTGAAAGAGATAGAGGACATTGCGGGAGTTGGCACTTTCAACTATCCAGCAGACCTTAGAAAATTCGATTCTGTAGTGGTGTCTGTTCCCCACCTTGAATATACAGAGACCCCCGTTCCAGCTCTCCTGAAATCAATCAGGCGCGGTACCTTCGTGCTAGACGCGGAGGGTGCTTGGCAGAGTTACAGAGAGTTCTTCCAGCAGAAGCGAATCGACTATAGAAAAATTGGCGATGCTGGTTGGGCATTACCGAGAGCGGTGAAATGAACGGGCCTACCCCACGTATTTCAATTATAGTTCCATGTTATAACGAACAAGACAACATTGAAAACTGCGTAGATCAGATCAGAGAGGCCCTAGGGCCTAGGTGTGATCCTTACGAGATCCTTGTGGTGAACGATGGCAGTACTGACGACACCTTAGAGCGGGCTCATCTTTTGTCGAGGTCCAATTCATTTATTCGCGTTATTGACCTTAGGGAGAATTGTGGAAAGGCTGTCGCACTAAAGGAAGGCGTCCGTCGGGCTAAGGGTGATATTGTCGCTTTCTTTGATGCTGATCTCCAATACAGTCCGAAGGATCTTGTGACGATGCTAGCCCGATTGGAACAGGGTCTTGACTTTGTGAACGGCAACAGGGACTACAATGGCTATGGCACTACTAGAACGGCGTTCTCTCGTCTGTACAATAGAGTTGTGCGATTCCTATTTCGAATACAACTCAAGGACTCGAATTGTGGAATAAAGGTGTTGAGAAGGGAAGCAGCAGATGCGGACACGATTTTCAATTACGGCCTTCCTTTGGTCGTTCCGCTCCTAAAGATTAGGGGCTTCGAATCGACCGAGGTACCTGTAACTCTACATGAGAGGAAGAACGGGGAGTCGAAGTACTTCCAAGACGGGCATTTCCTCGGCGGTTCGAAAAACATTCGGGATATTACCTACCACTCAATAATGCTTGTGAACCTACTCGCTCACGCTCCCTTCGAGTCAATGCGACAAAACAATGGTTCAGGAAAAATCGTAAGCGCATAACCAAATTCCTCTCGTCTGGAGCCAAAGGCTATATGACAAACGTCGTCGTTTTAAGCAGGCGCGACATAACGCACCCCCGTTCCGGTGGGGCGGGCAGATATATTCACGAAATATTTCGCCGCCTCACCGCTCGATATTCGACCACAGTACTCGCCGAAGGAGGACCTAGTAGCGAATCCGTGGAGAAGATTGACGGCATAACGTACCGACACTTTCCTGGTACCCTTCACCGAATGCTACTCCCCGCCCGCTATGTCACAAACTATGCTGGGAAGACAGACCTCCTAGTGGACAATGCTGATGTCGGTATACCTTGGTACTCGCCCTTGTATTCTCGAAAGCCACGTATCACCATTATTCATCAGCTAGTTCGCGAAATATTCTACGATGAACTTCCCAGACCCTTGTCTAACGTCGGCTACACGTTGGAGCCTCTTCTGTACAGGCTCTACTCTACATCCAGGATCGTCGCTGCGTCCCAAAGCACCGCACGAGACCTGCTGTCCTGTGGCATTCCAGAGAAAAATATCAACGTGGTCTCGCCCGGTTGCTCGAATCCAGGTGTTGCTCGAACGCCTTTAGCGGACCGTTTTCCGAGAACAATCGGATGCGTCAGTAGACTAATGAAATACAAGGGCTTGCAGCTGGCGTTCAGGGCGTTTTCCAAGGTTGTAAGTAGTTCCCCCGATGCAAAACTACTCGTTGCGGGATCAGGACCATATCAGCGACAACTGGTTAAGATGACTTATGACCTAGGAATATCCGAGAACGTGAGGTTCCTTGGCAGGGTTTCTGAAAGTAGCAAGTTCAAATTGTATAGCGACAGCAGGGTCGCGATTTCTCCTTCACCCAGAGAAGGATTTGGAATATCAGTAATAGAAGCCAATTCTGTTGGGACCCCTGTAGTGGGCTGGGACGTCCCAGGATCGAGAGATTCGATTGTCGATGAAAGAACTGGACTACTGGCACCGTTCCCCGACGAAACGGCGTTCGCAGACAGAATTTCCAAGCTTCTAAACGATGATCAAACTTGGGGTAATCTCTCTGAGAGCGCTTGGAAATGGGCCCTCGATCACTCTTGGGATAGGTCGGCAAAGGATTTCGAAAAAGTTGTGGAAGACGCCCTGGCCGGAAAAAAGTAAAGCTGAAATTTTCTTGTCGATTAGCGTTATAATTCCAACCTACAATTCGATGAGGACTTTTCGACGTTGCCTAGGGTCAATTACAAGCCAATCTTCCGAGTGTGGAGAGATCATTGTCGTAGACAGGTGGAGTCAAGACGGTCTCGCTTCCAACGTGAGGATAAAGGGCATGACCGTCATCCAATCAGGTGCCAATCGAAGTGAAGCGAGAAACATAGGGTTACGAAACGCTTCTTCAAAGGGGGTGTTGTTCGTGGACGCAGACATGATCATGCCGACAACCCTAATTGAGGAATGTGAACGCGGACTGGACACACAGGATGCCTTAATCATCCCAGAGGAGTCAATAGGGGTTGGGTTTTGGGCAGATTGCAAGGCCGCGGAAAGAAGATTGCACGTTGGGGACGAAAGAATGGAGGCCGCTAGATGCTTCAGGAGAAGCGTTCTCCTTGAGCTGGGGGGCTACAATTCCCACCTGGAAGCGGGGGAAGATTGGGATCTCCAGTCTAGAACCGTTGCACACCATCTCAGAGTCGGACGAGTAAGCTCCGTTATTATCCACGACGAGGGACAACTTTCTTTGTCATCGATTGCGAAGAAAAAATATCTGTACGGGAAATCCTTCGCAAAGTATATGCGTGAAAACATGAAGACAGGAATGAGCCAGATTAATCCCCTTCGCCGCATAATCGTTCCCAGCCTCAAAGTGCTGCCGTGGAGCCCTAAGCTTGCGACAGGGATAACGATAATGAAATCTCTGGAATTTGCGTCAGCCGGGTTTGGTCATTTAGTTGGGAACCGATAGCATCAGCGTTTTTGATGCAAAGGCGGCCTCGTCAACAGGAGCAAATCGAGCCGCAAACTGCGTTTGACGAACCGGGGCATGACATTGAACCATTCATGCGGGACATTGGGAACGGCAAGCTACGGATCAACTTCAGTTAGACATGCACCTAACCTGAGACATGACATATCACCAAAGGCACTTTGTACGAATTGACGCCCAAGTTTCGAAGCATTCTCTACGGTTGGTTACCTACCCTAGCAATAATCGCAATGGTAGCGAGCTGGTTTCAAAATGGCAACTCTCAGTTCCTCGGTGATTTCTTTGTACCATCCAATCCGATTCAGTACCTTTCACGATTCTCCCAGAGCTGGGACCCGAACCTCGACTTCGGGATATTTTCCCTCTTCACTTTGTTTCCGACGCCAAGGATCTTCCTCATAGAATTTTACTCCGGAATATTCTTGATTACGGGAAGCTCAGTAGCAGTCGAACTTTTCCTAGTTCTCGCAATCCTTCTGCTAGCATACTTTGGTATGCGCTATCTCTGGACGGCGATATTCCGGGCCCCCGGACCCTCCCTCGGTCAGGCGATCGCGGGCTTGTTCTTCGTCGTCAATCCGTTTGTCACTTTGTACATAGAGAATCCAGTCGGGATAATTGCGTACGCAATGATCCCTTGGTGTCTAGGGTTCACGATAAAGGGTCTTCGCGGATGTGGGACACTGAAGTACTCCGCTTTGGTGAGTGCGTGTTTCACAATCTCGCTGATAACATTCCCGCAGGTTGCTATCAGCATCCTCATCGTTACGGGCATGATGGCGATCTTCGTCCATCACCTTATGGGAAAGCCCTTCACTCGGATGAAACAAACAGTCTTCATGGTTTCTTGTTTTCTGCTCACCGTCGGACTGAATGCCTACTGGCTCTTGCTGACGTTGGCTAAGACAAATCTCTTCTTTCAAAGTTACAGCCAAGTGCGGCCAAGTTCGCCATCTCTAAACGCGCAGAATACTATCTTTGCCACTCCTCGGCTACTTGGGGATTGGTCGCTCCTTGCTGGATACGGTGGACATCTCTATCTCCCATATTCTCCCAGTTACTACTCTGATGCTTTGACTGTCATCTCAACATCTGCCATACCGATAATCGCCTTCAGTATTGTCGTTTTGAGCCCCTTGAACAAACGTAACATCGCAATCGCCGGAGCGTCCTTGCTAGGAATCATTCTTGCCACCGGCACCAATCCTCCTTTTGGATTTGCGTATGGCCTGGTTCTTTCGATCCCTGGCTCCTCCCTCTTCAGGAATCCCCCTCGGTATTTTCTTTCGGTGGTTGCACTGGGTTACTCTATTCTCCTTGGCTGTTTTGTGAATTTCTTCGTCCTGAAATTGAGAATTAGCAGTTCCGTCCATCGAGTCTCCAGTATAGGCGTCGTCCTGTTCGTGCTTCTTGCAATCGCGTTTGCCTCCAGCCCGATGATCTCGGGTGAATTAACACGCAACTGGTACGATCCTACCATGAAGGGATATCAGGTTCCGACCTACTACTCTGAAGCTAGCAATTGGTTGTCGAACAAGGATTCTGTGAGCAGAGTTCTCATATTGCCCCATACCGGCGTCTATATGGCAACACTCTGGGGATACCAAGGCGGAAACATTTACCCCTACCTATTCGCAAACCCTGTAATAACCAGCAGTGGCGGCCAGTATTCCTCCTCCTCGGCGTCAGATCTAATCAACTCCGTTTACGATGAATTCTATGCGAACCACACGACCTACCTAGGGAAGGTGTTAAGCCTCCTTGGAGTTTCATACGTCCTTTTTGATCAGTCAGTAGACACAGAGTTCTACAATCTTCCCCCTCCGCAAATCACTCTGTCTCTACTCGGGAACCAGGCAGACATCCAGCTAGTTAGAGTATTCGGAAATCTAACGCTTTACAGAAACATGGAACATGTCAGCGTAGTCAATGGAGCCTACAACATCGACATATTAGGTGGGACTCCCACAAACCCAGCGTCGATTGCTAGAGTCGATGACTTTCGAAAAGGCTGGCAACTCGGCCCCAGTCTCTCTGGTGGCGCGGTTCCGGCTAATGGCTCGCTGACTTTCGAATCACAGCGCCTTGTGGTGACTGTTCCAGCAAACGGCCAGTATGTTTTTGCTGAGCTGTACAGGAATGTCACCTTTGCTTCGGGAGCCAAATACCTGATTGTTGACGCCCAGACTACAGACCCCACAAGCATTGCTCTCACCCTGGAGACGCTTCGTGGTGAAGTCCACCTTTACGCGGAGAACCCTCCCGACCAAACTCTACTGAATCATTACGAACTGACGAACCAGAGTTATCTAGTTTACAGAATAGATGGAATAAGTTCGAACGTGACAGAAATTAGGTTCGCCATATCAAACAAGCTGGACACGCTATATTCTGGCACTCTGAGAGCGGAATTCTCACGTCTAGTCTTGGCAAATCAGATTGGCGATCTGTCAGACATGATGGACATCGTTCAACAGAGCAACTTCGATCCGGCGGTCGATGCTGTTACACTGACGACATTCCTGAACCCATCTTTGATCAGAATGATGAATACGATGAATGCTTCAATTTCTCAGTCCCCCGACTTAAGAGTTAGACAGATCGAACCTACAAGCGTAACAGTTGACGCGAAAGCCTCTCATCCTTTCGTGTTAGCATACTTTACTAGCTTCGATGAGGGCTTCACAGCCAAAGTAGATGGCGGTCCTCCAGCTCTACACTTTCAAGTCGACGGTTTCGCTAACGGCTGGTTAATAGAAAACACAGGCTCCTTCACGATCCGGATTAGCTTTGTCACTCAAAGAACATTTCTCTTTGGAATTGGCATAACCTTTGCTACGATAGGGGTCATTGGAGGGTTGACTCTCTTCGACTCTTCGGCACGGTCGACGATCCGATCGGTTCTAACCAAACAACGGAGGAAGCCTGAAGGTGGCTGAACAGTTTTACAAAGACCTCTATGAGACGCATTTTCCGATCAAAGACTCACGACACCATGCCTTGAACAACGATCGGTTCAAGAAGACTCTCACAATTGTCAATCAGTGCAAACCTCGGGACGTGCTCGAACTGGGTTTTGAGGATCCAGTCTTGTCAAAGGCCATCGTGAAAAGTGTCGGAGCAAACTACGTTGGCGTTGACATCTCGCACTCCTCTGTCGAAGCTGCAAAAGATTGGGGGCTAAACGCAGTTCAACTCGATGCCTCCAAGGAGCCGCTTCCGTTCGAACCCAACTCATTCGACCTAGTATTGTGTTCCGAGGTGATAGAGCACTTGTATGACCCAGACTTTGCTGTCGAGCAGTTCAAGCGAGTTTTGCGACGAAACGGAAAAATAATAATTACCACACCAAATCTCGCCGCTTGGTACAACAGGTTCTTACTGCTTGCTGGAATCCAGCCTATTCACAGCGAGGTTAGTACCCGTAAGATTCTCGGAAGGCGTCTTCCAATCCTCGGTCAGGGTGGGGTCCCAGTTGGACATATCCGACTCTTTACTCTCCAGGCCCTTAACGATTTCATAAATCTTCATGATCTGATCCAGCTGAGACTCGAGGGATATAGTCTTGAATTCGTCAGGCAATTGCGATTCCTTGACCGATTCTTTTGCAACTTTCCATCCATGGCATCAGGCTTCATAGTCCTATTGGAGAAAAAGTAACAGCGGATCTCTGATGAGATGATGCCTAGAAGATGATCACCGGAACTTGATGACGAGATATCTTTCGAATATGAAATGGATCCTCCTTTCGCTTGACCCTCTAATTCTAAAGGTCCAGAACTGGGCTTCAGTCTTAGCACACTACTTGATTCCCGGTTTCTCGCCCATTATGCTCCGAATGAAAAATGGGGATCGACTGCTCATACCCCATTCGTACGTGTTCGAGGCGATCGCGGAAACATTGTTGATGGACGTTTACCATTTCTCAGGGGAACAACCTGAAGTCGTCGTGGACATTGGCGCGAGTATTGGTGATTTCTCTATATTGGCTTCAAGTAAAGGACAACGTCGGGTCTATGCTTTCGAACCGGACCGGAACACATTTGAATTTCTGAAGAAGAACATCTCGCTGAACAACCGCACAGAAATCGAGGCGTCAAACCATCCCGCTGACGGAAATGTGCTGAGAGATGTGTTGACAAAACAACGTGTTGATCATATTGACTTTCTTAAGATAGACTGTGAAGGGTGCGAATATGACGTTCTCTTGAAATGTTCCGATGCCGATCTCTCTAGCGTAATGAAAATTGCGATGGAAATCCATTCGTCGGTTGAATGCAGGAAATCAGACATTATCATGAGACTGCGAAAATCCGGCTTCGTCATAAGCCAAAGCAAACGCTTCGGGCAGGGACACTATGTCTATGCTTGGCGAGTTTGACCACGATCATACGACAATCATTCTTCTTCGGCGACAGCCTCGGAATCGGACCGGAGGAAAGAGAATACATCGCCGATACAATCATCGACTTCTTGAACATGGCCTCGGACAAATAGGTAGAGATTCACACTAGCTTCTCGAATGTCCAGCCATGTCTTGAGTCACATCATATTGAAGAGGGGCCGGGTGGCCCCGACGAGCCTTCCAAGGCAGCATCTATGAGTCGGATATGGTGGCTGATCGTTTTCGGGGCGGCGTGCTATGGTTTCGGAGCCCTCTCAGTCACCGCTGACGAGCTGTTCGGCATAGCCCAGTTCTACGGACCGAGCGGTCTCTACTACTTCCCCATCATAGGCCCCAGGGGACTCTGGGATTCATGGGTCTACGTATTCACGGGTCTGGCAGTCTGCCTCTTCCTCTCACTCTTCTCACTTCTAAAGCTCCAGCGACAAGAGCCTCAACGGCCAGGACAATGAAGCCTCGAAACACCCCGACCATGGGATAGTGTTAGGACTGCTAAACTCTCAGACGAGGATGCGACAATCATTCTTTTCGGCAACCACAACAGAACCGGACTCGAAGAAGGAGAATTCGTTGCTGAGTCTATCATCGATTTCCTGAACAAGGCCTCCCAAAAATAGCTACGTGACCGACCGCGTTTTCAAAGCCCCTCCGCTTTGAACCGGATGAAGACACTCACCACCTCGGGGACAGGGCCCACCTACCCATAGGGATTCTATCTTCAGCCATTCTGAGCAATCCCCGTTAGTCCGAATCATACTATCGCGATAGAAAGCCTTAACCCCTGACCCCTAGTAGGCTTCAACGAAAATTTCCTGGTGAAAACATGGTTAGAAGAAACAGTATCTTTCTCGTCGCTCTTCTCGCAGCTCTCACCCTAACAGCAACATTAGCCCCAACAGCCCTCGCCAAGACCTCAAAGCCCCCGCCACCCCAGTACAACGGACCCCCAATCTCAGGACTCCTAGCCTCAGCCGCCGACTTCTCCAGCGAGACACCTGGGATAGGAACCGTCGACAGGGCAACCTGCACGGACGGGACTGATCTAGGAGGGGGAAACATCCGGATAAACTGCGACGCCATCAACCTGCCACACAACGAAATGAGCATCGCTGTCGACCCCGCAAACCCCAACCACATCGTCGCAGGCTCTAACGACTACGAACTCTTCTTTCAAGGTCGCAACACGGTTCAGAGAATTATCGCTGGATACTACACGAGCTTCGACGGAGGCAAGACCTGGCTTAACGGGCACATAAACCCTGACGGGTTCACGTTCAACGGCGACCCGGGTTTGGCCTTCAACACCAAACTGGGCCTCGTACACTATGTCACTATCAACTCTAACGGCGGGCAGGCGGCCGGGTTCGCCACCGCCAGCATACTTCTCAGCAGCTCCAACGACGGTGGCCAGACCTTCGGCTTTCCGCAGGTAGTAGCCCTCGGAACAGGCAGTTCAAGAAACGTCCTCTTCAACGACAAGCCCTACATAACAGTCGACAACAACCCAGGCAGCCCATTCTACGGCCGGCTATACGTCACCTGGACACACTTCACCTTCGACCAGTTCGGACGCTACATCTCCTCACCCATATTCCTCTCCTTCTCCGACAACGGAGGACAAACATTCTCGGCCGGCACAGAGATCAGCGGAACAAGCTCAACTCTCTGCGCAAACCCTGGAAACTCGTTCAACACAAACATCTGCAACGAAAACCAGTTCTCCACACCCGTCGTAGGCCCTGACGGAACACTCTACATATCCTACCAGAACGATGAATTCCAAGGACCACAGACAAGCTTCCGGGACCAGTACCTAGTAATCCGATCAACAAATGGCGGCGCCAGCTTCTCCGGACCATTCCAAGCAGTATGGCCCATCTTCGACGGCGGCAACGACTACCCCATCAACGTCGACGGCCGCCAGACCCTCACCAACAGCCAGTTCCGAGTCAACTCCGCAGGCAACCTAGCCATCGACCCATCCTCAGGACCCAACCACGGGTCAACAGTACTCTACATCTCCTTCTCAGACAACCGCAAAGGAGTAGCCGCATGCACAGCACCCTGCACCTCCTCAACAGTCACCACAGACACCGATGTCTTCGTCACAAGCTCCCCCAACGGAGGCTCAAGCTGGAACAGCCCGGTTGGAGTAGCCACAGGCAGCGCAGCTACCAATGACCAGTTCTACCCCTGGGCCGCGGTCGGCCCAGGCGGCGTGCTAAAGGTCGCCTACAAGGACAGAAGCTACGACTCTGCCAACACAAAGTATGGTGAAACCCTGGCAACATCCACAAACGGCGGCGCGTCCTTCAGCACTGTCCGGGTTGACACGGGCCTATCGAACCCCAACGACTCACGGTGGTTCACTAACGGCGGAACAACCAACGGCAAGGCCACCTTCATAGGCGACTACGAAAACCTAGCCATAGGCTCCGACGGAGTCTCCCACCCAATCTGGACGGACATGCGGACATCCCAGTTCCTTACCCCTCCTGCGGGCAGGGGCCACAACACCCAGGACGCCGTCACAGCATCAATACCCAATTAGCCTGACCACCTTCCCCAAACAAATCCCCCTTTTTTTTCCACATCCACAATCTATCACTTGCAATGAGCCTCTCAGAGTTCAGGCCGGCCCCTAGGCTTGCCTTGCTTCTCTCCCTGAAGGGCCTCGTATCTTTGAGGCTGAGCGACTAGGCTGTGATGTTGACGGTCATTGTTACGGAGTGGGAGACTGAGCCGCTCGTTGCTGTCACCGTGATGGTGTATGCGCCGATTGGTGTCTTGTGTACTGCTCTTACGTTGAGGGTTGAAGTGCCTTGTCCGCCTGGCGTCAGAGTGACTGATGAGCTGCTAAGTGACGTCTTTGGACCCTGTGTCGGGGAGACTGCAGTTGAGAGAGTTACGGTTCCCGTGAACCCGTTGAGACTCGTCAGTGTGATTAGACTTGTCCCGGATGCGCCACGCGGCAGACTCAGTGAGGACGGGTTGATGGAAATGGAAAAGTCGGATACGATGACGAGAACGGATACGGAGTGGGCTAGCGACCCACTCGTCCCCGTAACTGTTACCGTGTAATTGCCAATCGTGCCGGAACTAACCGTCAGTGTTGATGTGGCGGTTCCGCCCGAGGCGAGAGCCAGACTGGTTGGGTTGGCCGATGCTGTCAATCCTGCTCCAGCCGAAACTGATAGAGAGATTGTGCCTGAGAACCCGCCGACGCTCGCGGCTGTGATGGTCGAGGTTCCTAAAGAGCCCACTAGTATATTGACCGTGGGGAGGCTTGAGGAGAGAGTGAAGTCGGCTGACTGTGTGACGGTCAGACTCAACGAGACAGAGTGCGAGAGACTGCCGCTCGTACCCGTCACTAGGATCGTGTAGGAGCCGGGAGTCGTGAGTGAGGATGTCGTAATTGTTAGAGTCGAAACTGCCGAGCCTCCAGGGGACAAGGTGAGGCTAGAGCTGCTAAACGAGATCACAGGCGGATTGCTAGTCGCAGGGGATAGGCTGTTGGTGAGGGTTACTGTTCCGCTGAAACCATTCAGGCTCGTTACCGTGATCGCAGAACTAGAGCTGGCCCCGCGCTGAAGTGTGAATGAGGTTGGACTTGCCGCGATCGAGAAATCAGGCACTGTCTTGACCGAGACTAGAACACTAGTCGAGTGCGATATCGATCCACTAGATCCCGTCACCGTGACGGTATAGTCTCCCGTGGAAGTTGAAGACTGGGTCGACATGGTAAGGGTCGTGGTGCCCGTCCCACCTGAAGAAAGCGTCACACTAGACGAGCTTAGAGACAGAGTCGGGCCGGGCGGGGAACTAGTAGTTGAGAGAGTGATGGTCCCAGCGAAGCCTCCGAGACTCTTCAAGGAGATCGTGGACGTAGCTGAAGAGCCGGGAGAAATAGTCACGGATGATGGGCTGGCAGCAATACTAAAGTCAACTACGTTGACTGTGACAGTTGTCTGATGAGACAACGAGCCGCTAGTCCCCGTGATTGTAACAGTGTAGCTGCCAGGGGTCGCAGAGCTGACTGACAGAGTCGACGTGCCAGTCCCTCCCGAGGAGAGAGAAACACTCGCCGGGCTCAGTGAGAGATTGAGACCCGCTGGAGAGCCTGCTGAGGACAGGGTTACGGTTCCCGCAAAACTGTTGAGACTCGTCAGAGTGATTGTCGAGGTAGCCGTAGATCCGGAGTTGACGCTGAGCGAGGCCGGACTCGCAGAGATACTGAAATCTGGAGAAGCAGATATGGGCTTGAAGAACTCGGTCATCGGCGTCGCGCTACCATCTCCAGTGCTGAGAGTCGCCAAGTTCCAGTTGACTTCCACCGTCTTCGGGAAGGAATAGTGGTTGTACAGATTGTTCGTGCCGAACGCTGTCTTGGCTGCTGGTCCAGCCCAGACTGAGTAGACACAGCTCTCACTGCTACCATTCAACGGGCAGTAACCATTGCCCTCGTCGAAGGTGATGAAGAGCGCTGAACGTCCCGTCTTGAACGTGTTACTGTTCAGAATCTGGGGAACAAGGCTCTTCAGATAATTATCTCCGAGAGTGATCGACGAAGAGCAGATGCCACTTGCACCCCGCATATTATTACAATCGTTCGGCGTAACCCACATGAAGTTCGGCGCGGACGCCGAGTTGAGATCGCTAATCAGAACGCAGTCGGTGACGCTACCACAAGTACTGGGGTTCGCGAGAACCAGCTGGTTACAGCGCGCAGCATTACTTGTAATGTCCTGGAAGGAGATGAACGGATTATGAATCGGCTCATACGGCTCATGAGAACTAGAGTCACAGCCCGCCGCAACATTCTGATTTTCAAAATAAGCCTTCCAACTCAGACCCGCAGCCTCAAACCGATCAACAAGGTTCGACGCGGTTATCGTAGGACATCCAGACGACGTGCACCCCTGAGTCGATCCGCTAATGAGCGCAATATAGTTAGGCTGACTAGTATTGATCAACGACAAGTATCGCGCCCCGATCCCGTACGCATTCGCTAGACCAGCCATGTAAGGAGCCGGCCCACTCGTCGAGCAGGGAGGCGGACTGGTAAGACAAATGTCGTAGACTCCTTGATTCTCCATCAAGATAATCACGACATGGTCGAAGTAGGCACCGCTCGGTGCCACCGTCGTCGCCTGAGCCACACCTACATTGGCCGAACCGGTAATCAAACTCGCCACCTGCGATGCCGATACAACCATCAGAGCGAAAATGAGAACGGTCAGAATCCTGACTTGAACTCGCATACGATTCAGCGAGCGGAACCCCTGAATATTTATCCATAGGGTCACGAAGGCTATCTGATTATATCCAGCGATGCATTTCAAGAGCCTCCAGTAGCACGACAGGCGTCCTCCCGGCAATCAGAAGATCTGCCAATCCGGTAAGAACTGTGTTGCACCCCGCCAACGAACAGGATTCAGGGAAGAACCATCAGACAGCCCACAAGGAATATCTCCGCATGGACCCCATCAGAAGTTAAGGTATGCTTACAATAGATCTGAAACAGCTCGAGAACTATGTCAGACCCGCTGTCTCTTACCTGCGATCTCGACTAGACGAACCCATCCGGGTTAGAGGCAGCCAGGTAAGGCTCGCGCGCACAAACGCGAGAACAGCAAAACTATTGCTACAGAAATACTTGCATCAGCTACGACTTGAAGGATACAGAATTCTTGTCATCCATTCAGGACTGATCGAAGTTCACGCGCTGGAAAAGGAGAAACGGCGCACTGTACGTGCCGCGGAACGAGCGAAACCAGCAGCTTGGGAGACGATTCCAGATCTATGGTATCTCACTCCTCCAGGGATCATCCGCCCGTGCAAGCGAAGCAAGAGAGAGATGAAGCGGGTGATGAGAGGACCTTGAACAAGAGAAGTCGTGTCCGGCTCCACTAGTCCGCTTGAAGCAAGGCTGGAAGTTTCACCAGGTCCGTTGAGAGCAGGTCATTCTATCCAGCGGGTTTTGATCCCTCGAATCCTTTGGATATGAGGATCGTCAGTCACACAGACGGCTCTTAGGCTCACTGCCGTAGCCGCGATTATACTGTCGGCCATAGGGACCGCGTACTCTTGTCTTATGTCCGCGGAAGTGACTGCAAGCGCTTCATCGACGGGTATGACCTCGAAGTCCTTTCCGACTAAACCTGCTCGCAGTTGGGCTACCTTTCTGCCCTCTTTCTGGAGCGTCAACCGGTAGACTTCGTGCACCACTATCGAAGAAACTGCCTTGTCTCTTTCTCTGCGAATCTCCCTCGTTGTTGATCGGGTGACACTCGTATCTCCAGAGTAGTAGTGTTCGACGAAGAAACCTGTATCGTAGGTGGTCCTAGTCATCTTCGGCTCGCATACGATCCAGCAGGCGTTTCATCGCTGATACCCGAGCCTTCTTTGCGCCTGAACCCGCAAGATCGGCGGTAGTCTGCTCCGGCTTCAGAAGAATTCCGTCCCCGGTGTCGATCGCTTCGAGCCGAGATCCTTCCTCAATCGCATACTTC
>Ga0070708_100001404_pt1 | contig 18411 bp, 16 predicted proteins | sample KBSK5503metaG_FD_65469 | JGI IMG/M metagenome (GOLD analysis project Ga0070708, IMG submission 65469) | Corn, switchgrass and miscanthus rhizosphere microbial communities from Kellogg Biological Station, Michigan, USA - KBS K5-50-3 metaG | ecosystem: Host-associated > Plants > Roots >... | reverse complement strand
CGTACAGGCTCAAAGGAGTTTTCGATCAACGGCATAGCGGGTGGCAGCGCTACGCGAGGAGACCTGAATCTTGCGGTAAATCGAGGTGAGATGAGTGTTGACGGTGCGGCGACTGATTACGAGGTGCTCAGCGATCTGCGCATCGGTCCGGCCCTGGGCTAATAGCCGTAGCACTTCCACCTCGCGTACCGTCAGGTTATCGGGATAAGTTGGTGCACGTGAAGGCTTGACGATGGCCCGCGAAGGGCCCGCGGGGAGAAAGGGTTCGGACGTGCTGACCGGTTCCGTCGCCGCCAGGATTTGTTCCAGGGTCATCGTATATCCTTCGCTCCATGCTGCTGCGAATGCCTGCTCTCCCAATTGGGCACGCACGCTGCTTATCATCCGTTCATAGTCATCACGCTGATTGGGGTTCAGTTCTTTGTTCACGTCATATCTTATCTCTACAGCTCCAAATAGCCGTGCTGCACGCTTCAGTTGAGCCTGTGCGACAGCCATCCTGGCTAATCCCATGAGATGCCAGGCGATGAACGTCTGGTTCCCCAGCTCCTGGGCCACGGAGAGGCCGTCGGTGAAGCATGCGATTGCTCGCTCCAGGTCGCCCTGAGACAAGGCAATAGACCCCAGCGTTTCAAGCGCCGAGGTGATGAGAGCCTTGTCGCCCAGTTCTCGGAAAAGCATGAGTCCTTCTTGTGCCAGGGCCGTTGCCCGCACCGGGTCACCTTGAAGCCATATAGTGTACCCCAAATTGTTCAAGGCACGGGCGATGAGGGTCTTGTCGCCCAGTTCTCGGGCGAGCGCGAGGCTCTCCTGCGTCAGGGCCGTTACCTGCGCCAGGTCGCCCTGAAGATATGCATTGTATGCTAACCAGAACAGCACATTGGAAAGCTCCCACTTGAGGCCCAGCTTGCGGCATAGGACGATGCTCTCTTCCATCAAAAGGATCCCTGCTGCAGGATCGCCTTGCTTGACCAAGACCCATCCTAACGTGGACAAGGGGAGAACAAGCCCACTATCATCTCCTAACTCTCGGTAGAGGGCCACACTTTCCGAGATGAGCAGGTGTGCCTCTCGCCAATCGCCCTGGACACCGGCCAGTTCCCCTGCAGCACTCAGCGCCCTGGCTCGCACTGCCGGTCGTTCTCCAGTTCCCGGCAGTGCGAGTACGGCTTTCAGCCAGCGTCGTCCCTCGCTCAAGTACCCACGAATTTGCCAGAACCGCCAGAGCGCTACACAGAAGCGCAAGGTCTTCTCCACTTCCTCATGCGCAATAAGCCAGCCCAGCGCGGCCCGCAGGTTCCCCTGCTCTCGATCCAGCCGTCTCAACCACAAGAGTTGCTGCTCTCCCCTGAGGTGTGGCTCTGCCTCCACTGCCAGTGCCAGGTAATAGTCGGCATGAACACGCTGGATGTGCTCTTCCTCTCCATACTCGCGCAGACAATCCAGCCCATATTCGCGCACGGTCCTCAGCATTGCGAAGTGTGGTTCCGTTCCCTCCTTCTCGACCTGTAGTACCAGGCTCTTATCGATGAGCGAAGCCATGCCATTCAGTACAGCTACAGCATCCTGCGGTTCATGGACCGCGTTTGCCAGGGCCTCCACCGCCTCAAGTGTCCAGCCACCTACGAAGACAGCAAGTCGCCGGAAGAGCTGCTGCTCGTTGGCATCCAACAGGTCGTAGCTCCACTTGAGTGTGTTACGCAGCGTTTGCTGGCGCGCTGGCAGCGTTTGCGCTCCACCGGTGAGCACCTCGAACCGCCGCGAGAGTCGAGCCAGCAGCGCTTGCGGTGGCAAGAGGCGGCTGCGAGCTGCCGCCAGTTCAATGGCCAGTGGTAGGCCATCCAACTGCATGCAGATCTCCGCGATGGTGTGTGCATTGGCCTGCGTTAACCGGAAGCTGGGCAACACCGCCTGGGCACGCTGGACAAAGAGGGCTATGGCAGCAGAGTGTGCGAGATCCTCACTGGTAGGAGATTGCTCGAGATCCGGCAGTGTCAATGGAGCCACCGGATACTCGTATTCGGCCTGTAGATGCAGCACGGCTCGACTGGTTACAACAATCTTAAGCAAGGGACATGCGGTAAGCAGATCCTCGATGAGGGGGGCTGCCGTCACCACCTGCTCGAAGTTATCGAGGATAAGCAACAGGTGCTTATCACGTAGAAAAAACTCCACTTGTTTAAAAATGGACAGATTGACACTCTGTTGAATGCCGAGCGTCTCCTCGATGATCAATGGGATCAGGGTCGGATCAGAGGTTGAGGCTAGCCCGGCAAAGCAGACGCCATCGGCAAAGAATGCCCGCATCCGCCTGGCTACCTGCAAGGCCAGGCGGGACTTGCCGATGCCCCCCGTACCCAGCAGCGTCAGCAAACGTACCTCCGTACGTATCAGCATGGCCTCTATCGCGGCCACGTCCTGCTCACGCCCGACAAGGGTGGTGAAAGTCGTTGGCACCTTCCACAGCGGCTCCGGCTTGACTGCTCTGCGCAGCACTTTGCGTTCCGCAATGGGTGCATGGAAGGTGAGAGAAGGTGAAGCAGCCTGAGCGGCATCTTGCAAGGCCATAGCAAAGTCCTTCACGCTGGCGAAGCGTTGCTCGGGCTCTTTGGCCAGGGCTTGCTGCACGATCTCTTCGATGTCTGGCGACAGATCGGGCACCTGCTCGCGTAAAGGCGAAGGAGGCCTTGAGAGGTGTTGCATGGCGATTTCGATGGGGGTGCCAAGAAAAGGGGATGTGCCGCAGAGCCACTCGTAGACAACCACGCCGAGTGCATATTGATCACTGGCCGGTTGTGGATGACCCTGCAACTGCTCCGGGGCCATGTAGCGCGAGGTCCCGGCCACGGCTTGCGCGATCTGGTGTGTACTATATTGAGGATCCGTATGGGATGCAAATACTGAGAGGCCAAAGTCACTGAGCAGGACTTCGGAACCCGCCCCCAGCAGCATATTCTCCGGCTTGACATCGCGGTGAATGAAACCCTGGTCGTGGGCATGCTGCAAGGCCGAGGCAACCTGCTCAACATAGGTGACGATCGTATCCATTGGCAGGCGCGAGCCGGCAGGATGTCGCTCTCGTAGCGTCCCGTTAGGAGCATAGATCATCACCAGAAAGGGCTGATCGTCTTCAATAGCAAAATCGAGCACACGCACGATATTGGGATGTGCCAGCTGCATCAACGTTTGTGCTTCCTTGATGAAAGCGGCGCGTTCTTCTTCGGTGAGCGACATGCGCATGACCTTCAGCGCAGCTTGGCTTTTGAGGTAAATATGCTCACCCAGATAGACATCGGCAAACCCACCACGTCCCAGCAGACGAAGCAAGCGATAGTTGCCCAGCTGTTGGCCTACCCGATCGATCATAGTGCCCTCCTCCACGTTGGTAGCTAATGCAAGCTATCAATAGAATGACGCGCAATGAGTCCTGGCTGCAAAGGATTGGTACTCTTGCAGAGAAGAGACGTTAGGGACTTACTTTCTAAATGTACCGCTACACTTACTATACTCTACAGTGAATATAACTTCAATCCCAACGGTCCATCTATTAAACGCGTGAGCCGGTATTGGATAGAAGTCCCGGAAATGCGCAAAACGTTCCAATATCCCGCCCGGTGGCGTAGAATAGCGGCACTTTAAAATTATCGTTGGGGGTATCTTATGGCATCGGAGGTTACGTGGCAGAGCAATCCACCAGAGAAATTACTCACAGAACGCTTTCATATCGGCACAGGCTTTCACCCAGGACAACGCGACATTATAGAGCAACTCGTCCAGGGCAGGCGACTTATTGTTATTCAGCGTACAGGTTGGGGTAAATCACTCTAAATCTGTACCATAATTTGATAGATCCTCTTGAGGCTTCATACTTTACGTTGTAGGTATACTCATAAAGAAGTCCTGAATGAATGACAAACTGCATGACTTCCTATCTATATGATAATGGAAGTAGCCCTCTCCCGTGCCTGTCCTTCAGTGAGCGGTCCTGGAACCGGAAGTTGTGGGGTATGGTATGTTACAATGAAATTTATGCATACACATGTGCCAAATTAAGTAGCAATGGAGTGTATTATGGCAGCAGAACGAAGTCTCATCTTTTATTCATGGCAATCCGATCTCCTCAACAAAACGAACCGATCGTTCATTGAAGAAGCCCTTGAGAAGGCCGCAAAGGCGATCAGAGACGATGATTCCATCCAGGTTGAACCAGTGATCGATCGTGATACCGTTGGTGTAGCGGGGTCCCCTGAGATTTCCAAAACGATCTTTAGTAAGATCGACCAGGCGCAGGTCTTCGTCTGTGACATCTCGATTATCAACCACGGCGCAGATACTCGCCTCACCCCGAACCCGAATGTCCTCATTGAACTAGGATATGCCCTAAGGGCGCTGGGTGAAAATCGCATTATCATGGTGCTCAATGATGTGTATGGTATGCCGGAAGTACTTCCGTTTGACTTGCGCATGCGCCGAGTTACGCGCTATCACAAGCCTGAGGAAGTTGATAGCCATACAACCCAGCCCAGGGATATGGCGAATAAGCTAAAAGAAGCACTCCTTATCATCCTGAATGAGTTGGATACTCCGCTGCCTGGAGAGATTATCCAACCTGTGTCCAGAGCTGAACAAGCACGGATCGCCATCGACGAGAACCGCCCAAATCAGGCCGCCCTTGTTCGGCAGTACATGACTGAGTTGGCTAACAAGATCGAGGAGATGACACCGGCGTTTACCGACCAAGAGCCTGATGAACAACTGATCCACGCAATCGGGGAGTCAACAGAGATGGCCATCGAGTTTGCGAGACTGGCAGAAACCATTGCACATATGCAAGCCGTCAAGGCCGCCCACGCGATGTACAAAGGATTTGGAAGCATTCTCAACTTGTATACGTTTCCACCCGACTTCCGGGGAACACATCACGAGTTCGATCATGACCTGGCAAAATTTCTTGGGCACGAACTCTTCGTCACCTTTTTCTCTTCCTTGATTGAAGATGACCAATGGGAACTGGTCGCAGACCTTCTTGACCAGGACCTGTATGCGAGAGGGGACGACTTCGGACAGCACGTTGCTGTTCCATTCAGTCAGATATCCCAATACGGTTTATTGCTCGAACATATTCGCAAACTACGTCTGGGCTCGGGCCGGTGGTCATATTACGCCGACTTGTTAAACGAACGCCATACACAGGGAGATCTTGCGAAACTCGTGCCGATAAAGCAATTTTCGGAGGTAGACTACTTCTTATTCCTGCGGACCGAGTTGCAGCCAACAACACAACCTACGACGATCGTGTGGATACCCTGGAGTGCGCTGTATTTGAAGCAGCTGCCTCGATTTATTCAAGAAGCGGAGCGCATCAAGTATGCACAACAGCTTCTTCGCCCCCTTGGAGTAGAGGATATCGACACTCTTCGCGCTAGGCTTAAAGAGCGTACACCCAAGCTTGAGGGGGTTTGGGGAGATGGAGGACGCTGGCGCTATCCACTGCTTGGATTTAATTTCAATACCATCGGAAGTCGCCAGTAGTCTTCACAGCGCACATCCGTGCTGTAAGGAGAAAGCAGTGACCAGGTTGATTATGCAAGAGGATCAACCTGGTCACTGCTTTCTGTGTATTCAGTTGTCATCAGCATTTTGAATCTGTGTCTATGACAAGCTATGTGTGAGGGATATAACAGCAATATCGAATCGAGGAATGACTGCAATCACAGAGAAACATCAAGATCTGCTCGCCCTAATCGCTTTCCCACACGACATACTGGACAATCGGATTGGGGCTCGACTGTTTGCCGTCGAACATCACCGGCATATGTTCGGTAGACCCACTGTGCAGGCAGAAGAGGTTGTTCACCTACAGCCCAGCGTAGGAAGCTCATCACAGCCAGAGAAGCAGTAATAGCGTTCAAAGAGACAACTGCGGGTGCTTCTAGGTTAGTCCCACGAATGTAGCCCAGCTGCACCTCGCGCTCCCGCTCCGCGACGGGCAGAAGTTCAATGCGCAACCTCTCTGGATCTATCACTCCCATGCAGAGGAGACAGGCCCCCCCTGCAAGGACAAGGCGGACTCTCCCATAGGCGCGCAGGTCCTGTCCTCCTGGCGAGATTTCGGTGCCACAATCCCAGTACGGTATGAAGCATTGAATGGCTAATCGATTGAGGATGACGCGGCTGGCGAGCGTATCGGTACATCCAAAAAGTGCATCGACCGTTTGAAGGTGTGCCGCTGTCTGTCGATCGAGCACCGTTCCTTGAACTGCTTCAACGATTGTTGGACCACCAACTTTTTCCGCATAGGTCTTAATGGCCCACACCTTTGATTGATCACGCATCACATCTTCAGTAAAAGCCGTAACAATACGGTTGAGATTGACTGTTTCTACCTGATCTGGATCGATGACAACAAGGCGACCAATACCAAGGCGGATGAGCTGTTCGCAGACATGTGAGCCAGTTCCACTTGCACCAACGACACCGACAGTGAGTGCTTCAAGCCGACGCTGGCCCTGCCTTCCAAAGGCACGAATATGCCTGGCAAATCGTTCATCGTATTCGGCATCTTCAGCGTGCTTTGATCGGTCATCGATATCTGTTACAAGAGGACCAGTACCGATATCACGGCATCTGCCTGGGATGATCTCGCCGTCGGATGTCCATCGCTCCGCCGCTTCCCCTTCTGGCCCAAGAACGACGGCAGTTGTGGGCAGTGCTGTGAGGCGTTCGAGAACTGGGAGAAGCTGTTGTTCCCCCGACCTATCCACTCGAGAAAAATGCGGAAAACCAAGGGCAAAGGGATGAGTATGTACTGGAAGGAGGGCCAGCTTCTGCTTCTTTGCCTGTTTTGCTGTCCGTGCCCAGAATCCCGGATCTATCCAGAGGGCATCTTCTCCCTGGACGTTTATCTCATCTGGTCGGGGAAGCTCAAGCCCGACAGCAAGAAAACGAAGGTGTGAGACACGGTTGTCGACGTGTGCCAGGATAGCTCCCCCATATTCTGAAGGCGCCGGGCGCAGCAGGTCTTGACGCATTCGGTCACGTAAACCGGCAGCCCAGATCACTTCCATTCATCGACCCTCCACAAAGCGTTGCTGGACGAAGCCAAGAAAGCTCCGCAATGTGTGTTTCCCAGGGCGCCATCCCTGAGGATGGTATGAGAACGCCCACCACAAGTCCGGTCCAAAAACAGCCGAGAGCGATGCATTTGTTGGTTGAGCACCTGAAGCCAATCGCACCGTTCCTGGGACATAGAATCCGTCGAGCTGTGCTTCGGGATAGCCCGTAATGCGGACTGCTAATGGAGCGATAGGAGGATTCCATGCAGCTCCAAGTGGAAACTCTTGCAGGAGAAGGTATCGCTGCCCATCGGAGGTAAGCTGTATTTGCCCGCCGTATCTCGCAATCAGGTCGGTGCATTCTTCGTCGATTTGGACTGCGCCAAACACACCGGGCGGGACAGCGTAAAATTTCTCGCCGTGATGCACTTTAAAGAGCCCTGTAGAGGGTGCCTCTGGGTCTGGTTCATCGCCAGCTGTTTCTCGGAAGATTTTGTTGTCCGGGGGGATGTTTCCCAGACGGCGGATCTCTTCAGCGCTAATCTCGTCAGTGGGAAGTTCGTGCCGCTGGTTTTCAACGTAAATGAAGGTACTTGTGTTTGACATGATACCCTTTCTTTATGGTAGTATGTATACGCTTACTGTTTTTCCATGACTTGACATTGTAAGCGCTTACTGATACAATCATAGCATAGAGAGGCCTGACCGTCAAGTACTGCATACATTACTTCAGTCTACGCAATATTTAGCACATGAGAGGGTTTTCTTGCATGAACATGTCACAGACCGATCTCTTGAAAACAGCACGTCAGAGGCTCCAATGGAGCCAGCGTGATCTTGCGCAACGGCTGGGCGTGACGCCCGGATATATCGCGTTATTAGAGCAGGCTGAACGTTCACCATCTCAGGATCTCTGGAATCGTATTACCCGTTTATTTCGCGCAGACCCACGATCTCAAGACCTTATTCCTGGCGATGTCGCCGGTCCGGCGCAGTCTTTTGCACATAGGACGTTCGTCGGCCCATGGCTAGGCTATAGTCCACCGCCTGAGTTCCCCATAGAATTTTCGCTTGATCCATCCTGGTTCGCACACGTCCCCTTCACGGTTGTGACTGGCGCTACAGGAAGTGGGAAAACGACGCTCCTACGCTCGTGGGGAGAAAAGGTTGAAATGACCGGTATACGCCGCGTCTTTTGGGCATCACTCAACACATTTTCGAACGATCTTGGTCGACTACCCGCAGAGTTGTTGCATTTTTTTGACAAAGATACCGAACCTTTTGCACAATCGGTCGATCTTTCCTTTGAAACCCCCCCCGATAAGCTCAGATATGCAGCGCAGATGGTGGCGAATCGAATTGAGGAGCATCCTCGTGCCAGTGCCGTCTTATGCTTCGACGAGTGGCAACCGCATGGAGATAGCTCACATGAATTTGTGCAGTATCTGGCTGCTAACCTCAAGGGAACCCCTGTTATCGCGGCGACAAATACCCAACGTCCTGTTGTACCAGGTGCTGTAATCGTCCCGGTTCCTGAGCAGCGAGATGAAAACTGGGCAGAATGGTGTAAGAGATGGCAGATTCCCGAACGGCTTGCACCGCGCCTCCTCGTGCGTATTCACCGGAATATTCTCGCGGCGGTGTATCTGAAGGGAGCTGTATACTTCGCGGTTTCTATTAATTCTCAACGCGAGCCAGGAACCCTCTGGGAGGAGATTATTCCGCAATTGCCTGAACAATCTAATGTTCCCTGGGAGGCTATCCTCCGGATCTGCCTGGAATTGCTCGGGTCTCAAGCAATGCAAATGATTCAGGAGGTTGCGGAAGCGCCTGGACCGATACCTGCAACGTGGCTCACACAAGAGCTGGCAACTGGAATTATGTCTCGCCTTACACATTACAAGTTCCTGGCTTCAATAACTGGCTCGGCAGAGCCGCTAGTCTCCGTCCATGAGGTGCTTCGTCGCTTTGTCAAACAATTGGGAACGCCTACGCTATCTCCACGTGTTGAGGCTGGAACAACTGCTTTGAGCAATATCCTGATCGAGATGCTCCTCAAATCTGGCAGATACGAGGAAGCAGCGCAGAGTATGGAACAATTGGCGCAAGAGTGGTCTCGCCGAACTGAAGCGCCATCACTCTTCGTAGAATGGATGCAGCAGCTCCCCGAGACAGTCAGACAGGATCATCCGGCACTTACGATGACGCTTGCACGCGCTCATTCTCTACGTGCTCATTCGACAGACATCGATCGCGCCCGAGCGATTCTTGAGAACTTGCTAAAGCGGAGAGACCTCGGCGAGGGGGTGTGGTTGCAGGCTGTCCGGCAAGTAGCAGACGTGGCGATCCGCCAGCTTGACTACACAGGGGCTGGGAAATGGGTGGAGCAAGCTCAACGAATCACTCGATCAGCCCCAGGGAGCTTTGATGAAAATCCATTACAGATACTCGCTGCTCGCATCGCATGGGAGCAGGGGCAATTTCCGGAAGCGCTCGCTGCATTAGCGAGGGCAACGCTCCAGAATGGTGCCGATGGAGCACGGTTCGCTAGCTGGGAAGGACGAGTTCACGCATCACTCGGAGATGTTGCAGCGGCAGCCAAGGCCGTTCAAAGGGGACTAGAGATTGCACGTCGCGAAAACATCCGCCGCGCAGAAGCTTACAACGCTGTGTTGCTTGCTGAATATGAACTCTTACGAGGGAACTTCGCGCGCGCACAACGCCTTGCCGAGCGTGCATTTGAGTTGGCAAAGAACATTGGGCAACCGAATCTTGAAGCACAGGCGCTCATGGTCGAGGCCGAGCTCGCTGCTGTCGGTTTGCAGATCGCTGAAGCCCAGAAACTGCTCTTTCTCGCACAGGACGCCCTCACGCAGCGAGCTGATGATTCATGGAGCCATTGCTACCTGCTAGTGAGCCAAGCACGAGTTGCCCAGATGCAACCCGATTCGAGACACCTGTATTCGCTGGCGCAACAGATTGAAAATGAAGCTGGTATAGTCCAAAGCAGGTCTCCACGACACCCTGTTGTAGGGGCGATGCGAGTTGAGGCAGCATGGTGTTGGGCAACCGCCAATTATATGCATCAGGCCCAACGTGTACTCGACATTGTCAATCTGGGCCAGTGTGAGTGGCGAACGAGGTGGGATGCGAGAAGGCTCGAGTTAGTCATGGGAAGACTATCCGCATCCGCTTTTGAACAGATGACTCAACAGTTAATTCAAGACGCGCAAGAAGCTGGCTGCCCGTACCTGGCAGCTGTTTGCGGATACACGGCGGCTTCTTACGGATGGTTACAAGGCTTCTATGATCTCGCGACGCGGTATGCCCAATGGACGTCGCAGGTCGCACAAGCGCGAGGATGGACCATTTTGGCACTTATAGCGCAGGGATTATCGCCATCTGTGACAGAACACCAACCTGTATCACGAGCCCAGATGGTCATTCATGAAGATGGAACGCGAACCGTTGTTGCACCTCGCCGGGGACAGCAACGGGCACGTAAGGATACCGGCCTTCCACTTACCGATCCGTATGAGGAGTAATTCGTAGTGAAGATACAGTATGAATGGTTTCCACCGTTAGACCGGCTCTATGGAGCCAAAAGTCCTATTGATGCTGCACGGGATATCCACCAAGGGGATATCTATAATGACGTTGTTTGCTGCCGTTTTCCGTATCGCGATGCCACGGTTGTAGAGCCAAAGCAACCACGCGGATATGCGATGGTGCTGGGTCATCCTTGTGAGATATCCGACGGTGAGAAAGGTGACATACAACCATGGCGAACTCTTTGTCCTGTCTTCGAGGATCGTGACCATCGCCTTACACTTGATGGCGAGACGCATTTTTTTGCGTTTCCTTTACCAAATTTACGAGAAGATGGCGCACTTTGGTATGCTGACTTTCGATTCCTGGCCACGATGGATAAGCAATGGTTGCATCCCAACAACCGTATCGCTGCACTCTCTGAGGAGGGATGGCATGCCCTCCAACGTCGCTTGGTGCATTTTCTTACGCGCGTTGTGATCGACTGGTCTGATTTCAAGGAAGCAGGTGAGGGTTTACATCCTGATGCGTGTGCGTAGCCTTTTACTCAAAGAGAAACATTAGTGTTAATCATGTGAGAGGGGATCATTCAGGAGAGCAGCTTGGGCAAGTCTGGACTTTAGATAGCATGCGGATTCCATTTGGAATAGGATAGGAATATTTTTCTTGACTTTTGCAAAATGCTCCGCTATACTCATTACAAGCCCAATAAGGCAAAACAAAATATCAGAGGTCTTGTATGTTGATTTCTAAGGAAGAGTTCGATAAGGTATTCACGGCGGAGCACAAGAGGCTCCTCCTGGAATGTTTCCATGAAGGTCTCGGGGATTACAACAATCCAAAGTATTATAGTGACGAGGCTAAGCGTGATCACACACCAAGCGCCCGCGCTCTCAACCGCCATTGTCATATTGTAGCTCGGATAAATCGTGCGTTGATGGAAAGGCATGATATTCGACCCATCAACAAAAGAGGGCGTACCCTCTTCATCTTCAATGATAAACTGCAGTTCTCTATTAAAAAGTTCGATGGTCGCCTGCGCACATCCAATGCCCCTACCCAGCAGGCAAAGGCCTTTAAGGCGCAGCTCCCGCTCGATGTAGACATGCCTGCAGAACTGACAAATATCTTTGCGGGTTACAAATACGACGTCGCTGAAACTAACTACGAGATCTTTATCACTTGCCCTAATGATGAGCAGAATTTCTGGGTCTGGAAGATATCCGGTGCAGAAATCCGTGATTTCTTCTCAAACCCTTCGGCCAATATCGATGACATAGGAACGGTTAGCCTGAAGAAGCCACGTGTTCGTATTCGACCGGATGCTCTAAGAAAAGCCATAGAAATCGGATAATGAGAAGATAATGGCATGAGTAACCAATTCAAAGCTGCGAATCCGAATATGGTAATTCTCGCGCGAGAGGCCCGTGGTCTCTCGCAGAAGGAGCTTGCCGATTCGCTCAGTGTCACACAGGGCAGAATTTCCAAAATCGAGATGGGCCTTTTACCTGTCCCGGCTGATCTGCTGGAAGCACTCTCGCGTGTCTTGGATTACCCAACGCATTTCTTCTTTCAAGAAGGCTCCCTCGTCGGCGTAGGAATGACGGAGATATTCCATCGCAGGCGGCAAGATGTCCCGAAGAAAATACTGAGCAAGGCCTACGCGCAAATGGATGTCCGCCATAGACATATAGCCGCTCTGCTTCGAGCCGTCGAGATTCCTTGCGATGTCCCACGCCTTGATATTGATGAATATGGCGGTCGTGCAGATGAAATTGCACGCATTCTTCGAGAGCGGTGGCACCTTCCTCGTGGGCCGATTCTAGATCTTACCAAAACTGTTGAGGATGCAGGTATTGTAGTTATTCCTGTAGATTTTGAGACGCCCCGCATCGATGCCATCAGTCGGTGGATTCCCGGACTTCCCCCTCTGTTCTTTGTGAACAAGGATATCCCTAAAGATCGTTATCGCTTTTCGCTTACGCATGAGCTTGGGCATGTCGTCATGCATGCGCTCCCTAATGCTGATATCGAAGAGCAGGCAAATCACTTTGCTGCTGAATTTCTGCTTCCAGAACGCGACATTCGCGCCGATTTGATCAAATTGGATTTACCAAAGCTCACGATATTAAAACGCTACTGGAAAGTGTCAATGGCAGCTATTTTATACCGCGCTGAGGATTTAGGGATAATTACAACAAACCAGGCCCGCTATCTTTGGGCGCAAATGGCCAGGGCAGGGTACAAAACACGAGAGCCTATCGAACTCGAAGCAGGTGGTGAGCAAACGAGCCTATTAGAAGAACTCATTGAGACCTATCGAAAAGATCTTGGATACAGTATTGCTGATTTGCAGCAGGTAATACCCCTAAACGAGGAGGAACTATTGTCGCAATATCTTCAAGGCCATGACCAACCACCTTTAAGGATGATACACAGAACATGAGTCCATGACGAAAAAATTCCAGGGCGCTGGCCTCGGAAACCTCACCCTGGAATACTCTTCATCGCCCTAGTGGCGTCACGGTAAACGCACTCGGTTTGGGATCGAGTAAGACTGGTGCTGCGTTAAGGCTCACCAATCTTGTGGGTTCGAGTCCCGCCTAGGGCATTTCTGTCTCATTTTACCATGAGACAGAGACATTTGTATAGGGTAGATGGTAGTTGATGTGCCGCAAGACAAATTGGAAGGAGGTGTAGAACACCAAGAACAGGGCAATCACTTCTCGGTTTTAGTTTTATTGATGAACGACTAATAGTTTCTCTCCAGAAAGGAGAAGAATTCCATGGCTGATAAACCTAAAAATCCCAGTGGCGGTAAAGACAAAGCTGACCGACGTGCTGGTCCTCATCAAGGGCCGTATGTGAATAACGGCAAGTTGCCAAGATCGCGCAATGATGATGGCACCTGGCGCAAGAAACGATCCGACGCTGGGAAGCCACGCGACAAGTAGTCGCTGCTTTCTCTATCAGAACCACCTTTGATATTTCTCGGAGGTGGTTCTGAACCGAGCTAATGTAAAGTAAGGAGAATTGAGATGTCAAAGGAAATAGTACCCAAAGAGGGAACTTGTGCTCTATGTGGCAACTTTACCGCATTGATGAAAAGCCATATCGTGCCAAAGTTTACAGCCGAATGGCTCAAGAAGACGTCAGGAACAGGATACGTACGACAAGTAACTCAACCTAATGTACGTAAACAAGATTTCCCCACATTCAGGCTTCTGTGTGCAACCTGTGAAGGCATTTTCTCGCGATGGGAGAAACAATTTGCAGAGGATATCTTCATCCCTTCCCAGGAGAGCAGAAACTCCTGAGTCAGGCGATCGAAGTCCTCTTGACCGATGAGCAGCGTCCGGGAGCGCCAGCCACCTTTACCTTCGAGCAGTTCATGCAGATCATGGCCGTGGCGTGTGAAACGCCAGCTGAGGCGGGATACTTGCTCAAGACCTGGGCTACACATACTTGCACTCATCGGTTGCGGGTAAAACTGGAAAGTATGTAGAAAAGAAGCAGAAAGCGAGAACGAGCCAGTAGCCAAAAATGGCTATGGCTCAGCGCGAAAAGCAGGCAGAAGTTACTCTTGAAAGGCACAAACCGACAAAGAAATCAGGAGAGAGGAAACAACGTGAAAAGGTGGTCGTCATGCCTGCGCGCAAGCGGAAGCTTCGAGAACGGACCCACGATTGGCAAGAAATCCAGCACTATACGCTTTGGCCGGAGCAGGAGCAATATGAACGGCTGCGCCCTGTCATCCTGTTCGGAGAGACGGCGGCTGAGCGTGCCAAAGAAACCGGAACCAGCGAACGCACGTTGTACCACCAGGCCCGGCTCTTTGAGCAAGAAGGCATGGCAAGCCTCTTTCACAAGGAGCGCGCCCCTTCCACCGAGACCGGGCGCAGTCTCCCACTGGAGATGCGCCAACTGATCGTCGATTTGAAAGCTGAGCACCCAGGCTTTCGTCCCCATGAGATTGCCACCATCTGTTTTCTGCACTTTGAGCGCAGGCCGTCCGACCACACTGTGAAGCGTATCCTGGCAGATGGACCCAAGCCCTCTCTTTCAGGGCGGCGCTATCCCCCCTACGCTCAGATTGCCGACGGGTATGAGAGACGCCATACCATTGTCGATCTACACACGCAGGGATGGTCTGTCAAAACGATGAGCGATTACCTCCAAACGTCACGCGCACGGGTCTATGAAGTGCTCAAGCGCTGGGCGGCTGAGGGCTATGCAGGACTCGATGATAGGCCAAGCAGTGCGCCACACCAGCCCGCACGCAAAGCCAGCATGGATGCGATCAGCGAGGTAAGGAAGTTGGTCAGGGAGTCTCCTGAATTGGGCGCATATCGCGTGCGCGCCGCTTTGGAGCAGATCGGCATCCATCTCTCCCAGGCTACGTGCGGAAGGCTGTTGGCTCTCAATCGGAAGCTCTACGGATTGCCCACGAAATCCGCGGGAGCCCCGCGCGAGCACAAAGAGATGCCATTTAAGGCACGGTTCAGGCAGGAGATATGGTCAGTTGATATCAGATATATTGAAGAGCATAACTTAGGATTCCCGGAACCCGTCTATCTGATCAGTATATTAGAGAATTACTCAAGGGCCTGCCTGGCAAGCAAGATTTCTGCGACGCAGACCGGCTGGGATTATCTGGAAGTCCTCTTTGAGGCGCTCTCAGCCTTTGGTGCGCCATCGATGATTGTCAGTGATGGGGGTGGGCAATTTCGCAGCAATCAAGCAATGGACGTCTATACAGCTTTGGGCATGAGAAAAGAGCAGATCGAGAAGCGGCAGGCATGGCAAAATTATGTCGAGTCGCACTTCAATACCGTCCGAAAAATGGCGGACGCGAAATTCGCACGAGCACGCTCCTGGGAAGAGATGACTGCTATTCACCGGCAATGGATGTATGATTACAACGTGCAGCGACACTTCGCACATGAAAAGCGAGAGGATGGCTGTCATAGCCCCGCCGCCGTCCTGGGAGGCGCGACCGGCACAGTGTACCCCGAATCGGTGCTCAGTCGCATTCTGTTTGCCACCCGGTATGTCAGGCGGTTGGATAAGCATGGCTTTCTTCGCTACCAGGACTGGAAATTCTATGGAGAACGGGGCCTGGCGAAGGAGAAAGTGACGGTCTGGATTTATGAGGGATCGCTTCGAGTGGAGAAAGAGGCAGTCACGCTCTCTCAGTATGAGGTTTCGATGCTTAATGATCACAAGCATGTGCAGGTGGTACGATCCGCGCGAGCGCACGAGACGCCGTTTCATTCCCCTCAACTCACCCTCTTCGATCTCGGACCGGACGGCTGGATTCTCTACTGGAAAACCCCTGAGCAAGTGCCTCGACGGAACGTCCGCAGCATGGAAGGTATCACACAACTGCCGTTGTTCGAGACCCAGCTTCTGGAAAAGGCCGTGGGTGCCGATGCAGGAAGTGGCGCAACACGCTCGCGTACCCCTCTCCATCTTGTAGGGGAGTCGACCGAGAGGCAAGGGATAGAAGAGTAATCCGTCCTTGATCGTGCGACTCAGATTCCCAAATTTATTATGGTTCTATTTAGCTCATCCTCATTCGTTTACTCGAGTAAAGAGCAGCGAGGTAAGGTGATCAGCGAAAGATGACGGAGCGTCGCATGCAAAAGGATCACTTGTTTACCTCCAATCACCCGGGTCTCCATTGGCTTCTCTTGAGAACAGATTCATCATGCTCACAGACGATGATATGGGCGATTCTGCTTTCCATCGGCTCCACAACCTCTCTCTACCCGTTTTCCCCGTTTTTCTACTAATATTTACACTGGGTAGAAGATCATGTATTCTAGTAAAGTATCCATTTTTCTATAATATACCCGAATTACCCGTTATTTGGACTGCTTCCAACGAAAGGGATGAAGCCGCATGACTGGATCTACTATTTCTCGCCCACAGATGAGTACCGCCTTCGTCGGTTTTCTCCTGATTGGAATGGCATCAGGGGCATGGGGGGTGCTCTTGCCGGGCGTGAGCGCCTATTACCACGTAGGCCGATCAGTGGTTGGCTTGCTCTTCTTCGCCAGCGCTACTGGCTACATTCTCTCCGCTCTTGGGACTGGTCCACTTACGGCGAAGCTTGGACAGCGTTGGTATCTGGTGATCGGCACGGCTCTGTTCCTGTTCTGCTGCGTGAGTTTTTCGCTCAAGCCACCTTTTGTGCTTGCCCTCCTCGTTCGCCTCTTCCAGGGCATGGCAGGAGCAATGATCGAGGCCGGACTCAATCTGTTGCTCGTCGCACTCCCCAACAATACCGCTCTCCTCAACGCTCTGCACGCCTTTGGAGGAGCTGGAACCCTCGCAGGTCCGTTGATTGCCAGCACGCTGCTGGCGTTCGGCTGGGGATGGAACGCCGCTTTTCTCGCCTGGGCACTGCTTGCTCTCCCCTTGCTGGTTGGGCTGCTCACGCTCTTTCCCCGCTCCTCTAGCAGTGTTGGGAACGCCGAACAGAGAGGGAAGAAGGAGCGTACATTGCTTATCATAGTCAAGATGCCGATGGTCTGGTTCACAGCACTGTTCTTGCTCTTCTACGTGGGAGTTGAGGTCAGCCTGGGCGATTGGGGCTACACCTTTCTGACCGAAAATCGAGGCGCAAACGTGGAGCTTGCTGGTGGGATCGTGAGTGGGTACTGGCTGGGCTTGATTCTTGGGCGTTTCATCTTGAACTTCATTGCTAGGCGAGTCCATCTGAGCCTCTCGGGCCAGATGAACACCTGCATAGTTGGGATGATCTTTGGCATTCTGATGATTTGGTTCATTCCCAGTGTCGTTGCCTCCGCCGCTGCTTTCTTCGTGGTTGGCACGTTCCTGGGACCGATTTACCCCTCCACTGTCGCGCTGTTGCCGAACATAGTGAAGCGTAACCTAGTTGAGAGTGCCATGGGCTTTCTCCTCGGCATGAGCATTCTCGGCGGAGCGCTCTTTCCCTGGGTTGCTGGCACGTTGGCACAATACAGGAGCATTGGAGCACTGTCTCCTTACGCACTCAGCCTTACCGTAGTTATGCTCGCGCTGTGGTGGGCCATGAGGCGTGGACTTCAAAGCTCCTCACAAGAGAACGGCTGACTTTCTTCATTTAAACTCTACTTTTATCACAGATAAACAGGTGCGGAGCTTCTTTTTCGTCCAACGGCTAGGCCATATATATGTCAAAACTCCTCTGGCGAGGTTTCAGGCAACTGGGATGAGGGAACGTAGAGGCTAAGTAGAGTATATCAGGCACTCTGTTAGGATTCCTCTCCGAGGTCGCACGCGCCGGTTGGGCACTGCCTCGGCCTTTCAATGGTCACTCCCTCCACGGGATACCAGCGCTCCCGCCCACGAAGCAGAGTCAGGAGTTGTCCCTTCCGCCTTCTGATCGCCATCACCTGTGCCACGCCCCAACTCACCCGTGTACACGAATTGGTAATTTGGCTGAATGATCGAACGAAAATAGTGGGCTGAAGGCCATTGCGTCGAACATTCAGCCCAAAATTTTTTGTCTGAATGTTCGACGCAATTTCCATATACTGGCTCATTTTCTCAGAAGAGATGTTTATACATGTAAAAGACGCATAAATGGTTTCCATATGTCCCCTGGTAGCTTCGGCCGTGGGAGCGGTACAAACGACGAAGGTTCTGGCTTGGTCGAACCTTGAGCCCAAAATTCGATTGGTAAATAAGGTGACAAGTAAGCAGGTTTTAAGGTGACGAGTGAGCAATCGGCGCGAAGAGTGAGCACTGGGAGGTATCCGCCTGGAAAAACCGCTCCCCATCTGGTATACTCCCTCTA
>Ga0070708_100001403_pt1 | contig 18412 bp, 16 predicted proteins | sample KBSK5503metaG_FD_65469 | JGI IMG/M metagenome (GOLD analysis project Ga0070708, IMG submission 65469) | Corn, switchgrass and miscanthus rhizosphere microbial communities from Kellogg Biological Station, Michigan, USA - KBS K5-50-3 metaG | ecosystem: Host-associated > Plants > Roots >... | reverse complement strand
CTTCTTTCACCCTTGCCGTTAAGTGCGTTCTGCTGGCTATAGGTGTTTTGGGCACATAACGCTGATCAACGCTTTGATCGGGGCACAGATTGCTGGAGAAAGCTGAATATTACCCCGTTTCTTCCATAATCCAGGTAATTACCTGTTTCTGGAACATGCGTCCGATAGGATTGCGGATTCGACTTGAGAATTCTGGCATCTTATAATCTCTGGACAAGCGTTTCTCGCGTCAATGTCTGAGACTCTAGACATGCACCGTCTCAAGGCGGAGCATATGCTGCGCCGGGCGAGGCTTGCGGCACTAGGAGAGTCATTTGTCATTCTAACTCTCCTTGTCTGGCTGAGCCTAGAGTACCAGAACAACTTCTACATGCAACAGTGGTTAGCCACCCATTTCTGGCCGGCCCAATGGTTGCTGAACGGAACATTGGTGGCATTAGCCATTGGATTGTTGGGGGGTTGGATATTGGCTACTTGGCAAGGAAAACGATCTAGAGAACAGAAGATACTGGACGACTTGAGGAAGATCGTCTAGCGAGAGGCTGATATCGCGTTCGTTGAATGAAAAGTCGAGCCTAGAACAGCTTCTACAATCTCCACTCACGGGCTGGAAGTTATCAGGGCTGAAGACGCGAGCTCTAAGGAAGCGGGTCTGGTACAGGGTGTTGAGCAGGATGGAGAGAGGTCTCTTGGACCTCACCATGCGATGGGTCGGAGAAGTGAAGAGCAGAACAATGACAAGAGTTGTGATACGGATTCTGTTGAAGCTGGCGCGCGCATTGAACAGAAGCATGGTAGGCATCTTTGAGACGGGAGAGAATCTGGCCGCGAATATCAGCGAGTTAGCGGTGAGTTGGGGCGACGACGTGGCTCATAGCTGGCGATACGACGTAGGCTTTCAAAGAGCCCTGGGAATGAAAGTAATCAGTCTCTCCTAGAGCAACAATGACAGACAGAATCCCTACTCTAAGTGTGGGTACATTTGCGCTGCGTTTTATAGAGCTGATTCGCCGACATAGGCTTGCACTGGCGGCTTTTCTCGTACCGCTTAGCATCAGAATTATTCCTGAGATTCTCTCAGGGCCATATCCTGTAGGCTGGGACATTATCGCGTATTACATTCCAAACACTATCGACATGGCATCCGGGAACATGAACCCATGGGGAATCATTACGTCTCCCCCGGTGATGTACGCGATTGTTCTGCCAGCGTACTTGTTTACCAAGACCAACTTCGTATTGATCTTCAAGGTTCTTGGGCCAATCCTCTACGGATTCCTCGGCTGGTCAATATTCTCGTTCTGCCAACGAAGACTCCACTGGTCCAGCAACAAGGCTCTATACGCCGTCCTCTTCATTTCCGCGTACTTCGTCACCTTGCGAATCGCATGGGACGCCTACCAAGCAGAGCTAGGACTTGCTCTGTTCCTTCTCGCAGAATCTACCCAAGTCGTTTCCTCGGTTAAGTCAGCATCAGTCAGAGTTTTCCTACTGTCTCTTGCTGTTCTGTCTAACCAGCTTGTCGGAGTACTGGTCGTTGGCACTCAACTTTGGACGCTTCTCCGTCCTTCGACAAATCATAGCCCAAGGCTCATCCCGCTGCAACTCTCACCGGTTGCACTCTTTCTGTTGATTCTGTATGCAACCATGCAAACACCCCTAGGCCCCGGACTGTCCTTCGTCGGACCCCTTGCAAACCTGTCGATCCTCACAACGAACCTCTCCTTCCTCTTCTATGCCTACATCCTCCTCGTTCCACTCGTGATGCTTGGAATCAAGCTCCGCGAGAGGTCAGTATTCACCCCGTGGATGATTGCGTGTGTAATCGGGCTAGCGCTGTCGGAGATGCCAGGACACTTGTTCCAGGATATCGGGTACAGATGGGTCCTTCTTCTTTCGTTGCCTCTATTGATTCTAGCCTACGAAGGCTACTCTAGGTTACGAGCCTCAAGCACGTTCAGGGCAAGGAATTTGGGAGTCGTGCTGCGTGCGATTCTCATAGTCTCTCTTTCTAGCTCAGCAATATTGTACGCCGTTCTTCCAGCTCAGTCAGCCCTGCCCTTCTACACCATGTTTCCTCAGTATGTTCCTTCCTCCATGGTTCAGAGCAGCTTGCCCTCCTCTGACTATCCGAACGTTGTGAATGCCATGTTGTGGGTAGATTCGCATCTTAGTTCCGATAGTGTCTTGATCACACAGCAAGCGTTCTACGGTTGGGCGCGATCCTATCTCTCTCCCGACAAACAGGTCGTGAACAGTCTGCTCGCGCCTCCGAATTCTGTAATTGGTGAAACAGGATCTTACACCCATGTTTTCACCATTTGGTGGGTCAGTGGAAAAGGATGGTTCCAAAGCTCGTTTCCGATCGGCGCAAGACCACTGGTTACTTTCGGAGATCTAGCTGTCTATGAGTTTCGCTAGGCCAATGTCGCAATCGGTTGGACTATTCCTACAAGGAGGGGTGTGCCAACCATTGCAATTAGTGTTATCAACCCTCAACCTTAGGGGTCAGCAAGTTTGATCCAGAACCCCGAAGGGGTAGAACTGGAGGACGTGGTCGCGCAGAAGCTTAGCCTTGACCCTCAAAAGGCGACCGCCCAAATAATCGAATTTGTCCGGACCTCATTCGAGTCTTCAAGATGCGCGGGAATCGTTGTGGGTCTCAGCGGCGGAATTGACAGTGCTCTTACCGCCACCCTTTGCGTCAAGGCAATTGGACCCGAGAAAGTGACGGGGGTCTTTATGTTTGAAGAGAGGATGCGAGATGGGGTCGACGCTCAGCACGCTCGCGAGATTGCTAAGAATCTCCGCATCCGAACCCTGGACTTGACCCTGGACCCTCTCGTCAAACGGTTCTCAGAAACATTTCCTGTCAAGGTCGAGAACAAAGTGGCCAGAGGCAACCTGAAGGCAAGAATGCGAATGATGAGCCTCTACTACCTCGCGAACGCGAAGAACCTACTCGTTGCCGGTACGGGAGATAGGAGTGAGGACCTGATCGGATATTTCACAAAATATGGAGATGGTGGCGTTGACTTTCTTCCGATTGCCCACCTCTACAAATCACAGGTCAGATTCCTAGCTAAGCATACTGGCATCTCGCCAGAAGTAGTCGAGAAACCCTCTTCTCCAAATCTCTGGGAAGGCCACAAGGCTACGGACGAGATACCGCTAGACTATTCAGAGCTCGACAAGGCCCTCGTTTGCCTCTTCGACCTGAAGATGAGCCCGGAGGGTACAGCGAAGAACCTCGGATTCGACGAGAGCAAGGTTCGTGAAATCTGGTCGAGATTTCAGAATTCTGCACACAAGAGATCGTATCCTCCGATGATCGGAGGCTGGTAGCTTGAACCTTCAGAAGAAGCTGCGTAGTCACAAAGCCAAGATCGCCGTCTGGGGCGCCGGATACATTGGCCTTTCGACAATGGCCTATTATGCCAGGAATGGGATCAAGTGCATCGGCTACGACATCGTTCCGGAAACAATACGGAGCATCAACGCCGGCGAAATCTCCCTCGCGGGTCTTGGACAATGGTTGGGGTTCTCCGCCGTTCCGCTCGTCAAGAACGGCCTTATGCACGCGACGAGCAAAGTGAATGATATTCTCGACGACCCCTCGATCAAAGTGCATTTCATTTGCATCCCCACGGAGCGGAGAGGCAAACCTTGGGACGGTGCACTACAAGACGTCTCGAAGAAACTCTCGGGAAAGAAAGTCGAAAACGGCCCAGATCTCGTGATTGTGGAGTCTACCCTCTCGCCTGGGCAATGCGACACGGTACTAGTCTCGACCATTCGAAGATCCGGACGCAAGGTTCCGGATGAATTCCAGGTTGCAGTTGCTCCCCGTCGTGACTGGTTTGACAACCCTGGACTGAATGTCCACACCATTCCCCGAGTTGTTGGAGGCTTGGACGAAGAGTCGAGAGGAGCCGCAATGGACGTCTTGGGAATCATCTGCTCAAAATTGGTACCTGTTTCTGACCATAGGATCGCCGAGTTGGTCAAATCGACAGAGAACTCGTTCAGAGCCCTAAACATAGCCTTCGCCAACACTCTCTCTCGCGCATTTCCCGACGTCGACACAATCGAGCTGATCAACGCCGCGGCGACAAAGTGGAACTATGTTGCACACTATCCAGGACTGGGAACCGGCGGGTACTGCATCCCGCTAGCTCCCGAGTATCTCATAGAAGGGTCCCGGACCAAGGGGGAGCACACGGACCTCTTGTCACAGATCAACGAGGTCAATAGATCCCAGACCAGGTTCGTCGGAGAACTTATCGCAAAGAGTCTTTCCGGAAGCTCAGTCGGCATTCTTGGTCTGAGCTACAAGCGCAATCTGAAGGTCCACGTCCTCTCGCCAACGATAACGCTCGCCGAGGTTCTTAAGAAAACCGGAAAGGAGGTTTTGATTCAGGACCCATACTACTCAGCCAAGGAGATACAGGAAATAGCGGGAGTTGGAACTTTCAGCTACCCAGAGGATCTAGCAAAGTTCGATTCTGTGGTCGTATCAGTTCCGCACTTAGAATACACCGAGACTCCTGTTCCAGCGCTGCTAAAATCCATCAAGCGCGGTACCTTTGTGCTGGACGCAGAGGGAGCCTGGGAGAGTTACAGAGACTTCTTCCAGCAGAAGAAAATCGACTATCGCAAAATTGGCGATGCTGGTTGGGCGATCCCGAGAATGAAGAAATGAGGGGGCCAAAACCGCACGTCTCAGTTATCGTTCCATGCTATAACGAAGAGGATAACATTGACATTTGCGTCAATCAAATAGACAACGCCTTTCGTCCTACACCGTTATTGCATGAGATTCTACTCGTTAATGATGGAAGCACGGACGAGACGCTCAACCGAGCCAGATCGTTGTACGAATCCCATCAATCTGTGAGGATCATAGATCTTGGACGGAATTGTGGAAAGGCCGTTGCGCTCAAGGAGGGGGTTCGTCGAGCTAGAGGCGACTTAGTCGCTTTCTTCGATGCTGACCTTCAGTACACCCCCGGAGATCTAGTGAGAATGGTCGCGCGATTGAACAACGGTATCGACCTCGTCAATGGAAGTAGGAACTACAACGGCTATGGTGCCTCGAGGACCGCATTCTCACGTCTCTACAACAGAGTCGTTCGCTCGTTATTTCGAATGGATCTTAAAGACTCCAACTGCGGCATCAAGGTATTGAAGAAGCAAGCTGCTGATTCAGGTTCGATATTCGATTATGGCCTTCCTCTAGTTGTACCGCTATTGAAGCTAAGAGGGTTTGAATCCACCGAATTTCCGGTAACTCTGCATGAGAGGAAGAACGGTGAGTCAAAGTATTTCCAAGATGGTCGTTTTCTCGGAGGCTCAAGGAACGTTCGAGACATAACCTACCACTCTATGATGCTTCTGAGCCTCCTCGCTCACGCTCCAATGGAGTCCGGAGCGAAACGCCGTTTTCCTCAAGAGAAAGTCAATTCATAACTCTCTACGTAGCAAGGCATAGAATCAATGCCGAGAATTGTGATTCTGAGCCGGCGAAACATTACGCACCCTCAGGCCGGAGGAGCCTCACAATATCTACATGAGATATTCAAGCGGCTTACCGGTTCCCATAACATAACAGTACTGACTGAAGGCGCCGCGTCGGCAAAGGGGATAGAAGAGATCGATGGTATACGTTACTTCAATGTAGGTAAGGCATTCCCCAGGTTTGCAATTCCCATCAAATTCATCGTTAGCTTTGCAAGAAAGGCCGATGTGCTCATTGATCATGCTGACGTTGCGATTCCATGGCTTTCGCCCTTGTTCGTCGGCAAGCCTCGAATCACCATTGTTCACCAACTTGTGAAAGAAATCTACTATTATCAGCTTTCGAGACCGTGGGCAGAGATCGGATTTCGGGCGGAAAAAGCAATCTACAGACTTTATTCCGGTTCGAGAATAGTCACTTCCTCAGGAAGTGCTGCAAGGGAATTGGAAGAACTTGGAATCCCGACTGAAAACATCACGATCATAACGCCTGGATACGACAAACGTAATACTTCAAGGCATCAACTGCGGGATCGCGCCATCAGAATCGGGTGCGTCAGCAGACTTGTTCGTTACAAAGGCATTCAAAACTCGCTAAGAGCATTCCGTGAAGTGCTCGTAACATGCCCCCAAGCAACTTTTCAAATAGCCGGAGTGGGTCCTTATGAACAGACGCTACGTAATGTCACAAAGTCACTTGAAATAGACCGAAAAGTCGAATTCTTGGGACGCGTTTCCCAAGATGAAAAGTTTGACCTGCTGTCAAAGTCGCGAGTCGCCGTTTTTCCATCTATTCGTGATGGATTTGGAATATCAGTGATCGAAGCCAATTCTGTCGGCACTCCCGTGGTGGCATGGGATGTTCCCGGACCCCAAGATTCTATTATTAACGGGATCACCGGTCTCTTGACACCCTTCCCCAACGAGCACATTTTCGCACGTAATCTTAGGACACTCCTTACTGAAGATGAAATTTGGGAACAGTTGTCGAACAATGCATGGAAAATGTCAGGTGAGTTTTCTTGGGACAGGGCCGCGTCGACCTTCGGCAACGTGATTGATTCGACTGCCAAAACCGCACGTACTGGAGCAGGATAGGTTGGAGGGTCTCTCCATAGTAATCCCGACATACAATTCTAGCAGCACTTTGGATTCCTGCCTCGACTCGATTAACAGGCAGAGTCGTCAGTGCGGGGACATTGTTGTCGTGGACCGCTACAGCATGGACGGAACCGTCCAAATAGCCAAAGCGCACGGAGCGTCAATAATTCAGTCAAGTGCAACGCGAAGCGCTGCGCGAAACATTGGTGCTCGAGGCTCCGATTCGTTTGGGGTCTTATTCGTAGATTCTGACATGATATTACTACCCACATTAGTCGAAGAGTGCGAGGAACTGCTTCGTCAATATGATTCTCTCGTCGTCCCCGAAGCCTCAATTGGAAGAGGCTTCTGGGCAACCTGCAAGCGCGTAGAACGCGAGAACTATTTGGGGAACATGTTGATCGAGGCCCCCAGATGCTTCCGGAGAGAGTTATTTTTGGCAATAGGTGGCTACGACGAGAACTTGGAGGCTGGAGAGGATTGGGAGTTGCGACAACGCTCGGCGCGCAAGGGTCTCAAGCTGAATAGGACTAGAACAATGATACTTCATGACGAGGGAGAATACTCGCTTTCCACAGCATTCAAGAGGAAATATATGTACGGAAAGACAGTGCGACGTTACCTCAACAGAAATCCCTCAGCGAGCCTCATACAAGTTAACCCCATGATCAGAGTTATGGACCCAGGCGTGAGAATAATGTCCCATGACCTAAAGCATGGTTTAGGGGTCATCATACTGAGGGGAATAGAATTTGCTGGTGCAGCCGCTGGAGTCGTCTCGGGCAGAACCAGAGCTCCGACAGAAGACTCTAGACACGACTTCACGGACAACTTTGGGGTCGTTGAGAAGGAGCCAAACTCGGACTCAAAACCAGCCGCTAGGCTAAGCGCAACCTGAGCGATTTGCCCTTCTTTACAACAGAGCGAACACTAATCTGCTATGAAAAATAATTCTCGCCATACATGGGCGTTCTGGATACCGATAGCTGTAATCATCATTGCGGTCACCGCCTCATGGTTCTGGGATAACAGACTTCAATTCGAAGGCGACTTCGTCGTGCCTCAGGACCCGACGCGATACGTTTCAAGGTTAACACAGAGTTGGGACTCGACTCCAGACTTGGGGCTGTTAAGTCTGCTGACGCTGATTCCTGTTCCTCCTCGATCCCCTATTTTGATCTTCTTTTCGGCCATCTTCGCAATCACGGGAAGTATGGTTGCTGTAGAATTCGCACTTGTCGCCCTTTCACTTCTGTTATCGAGCTTGGGTATGTACTTGCTCGTGGGACTTTTTGACAACCCTGGAACGCGTTATGGTCAGGTAGTCGCATCTTTGCTCTTCACTTTGAATCCATATGTGACAATCTATCTCCAAAACCCATTGGTAATTTTCTCCTACGCAACTATTCCGTGGTGCCTCTTCTTTGCGATCCGGGGATTAAGGGGGGAGAATCCTACAAGGAATTCGATTTGCTTGGCGATAGGTTTCACTTCATCTCTAGTCACTTTTCCCCAAGCTGCAATCAGCGCAATCATATTCATCGTTCTCATTGGGCTCGCAGTGTACAAGGCGATAACGGCCGCAAAGATGCGTTGGACCCAATTCAAGTTTGTAGCAGCATCTCTAATGTTGACCTTTGGCCTCAATGCGTACTGGCTTCTTCTCCTATTCACGCGCGTTGACTTCTTCCAAAGGGTTGCCTCCAGCGTTCCCTCAAGTCAAGCTGCACTCAACAGTCAGAACAGTGCCTTCGCGGTGTTTCGTCTTCTTGGCGATTGGACCCTCTTCGCACAATATCAAGGGCGATTGTACATTCCCTATTCTAGTCTCTATTCCAACGACTTGCCGACCCTACTCGCGACGATAACCATCCCGGCTCTCGCTTTCACGGGACTTGTCATGAAGCACGCTGAAAGACGGTATCTTGCTATCGGCGCCGCCACTTTGTTGGCGCTGTTCTTGGCGAAAGGAGTCAACCCTCCCTTGGGGTTCCTGTTCAGTGATTTCCTCAATGTTTCGATTTTCAAGATCTTCCGGAACCCTCCAAGATATTTCCTTGCAATTGTGTCCCTAGGATACGCACTTCTGATCGGTGGCTTAGTGTCGACTCTCCTGGCCACTCAATTCAAACGGATTCGATCCGTTGTTCGACTACGTTGGGTCATCACTGCTCTTGTTGTTGCGATGATTTTGATTTCCGCCAGCCCAATGCTCACTGGGGCTGTGACTACCAATTGGTACCAACCGGACCTTCACGGGTATCAGATCCCAACGTTTTACAACGCAGCGGAACATTGGCTAGTTGCAAACGGCGCGACCAGGGTCTTAGTACTTCCTAGAACCGGAGTATACATGGCGACTTATTGGGGATATCAAGGAGCCAACATTTACCCGTACGTTTTCTCGCAAGACCTTGTTACAGCAAGCGGTGGACAATATACAAGTGGAGGACAGTACGCTTCGACTTCCGGAGCGGCGTTGATAGACGCCGTTTACTCGAGTTTATACGAGAACAAAACTACAAACTTCGGGCAAGTGTTGGAGATGATCGGAGTATCGCATGTTGTGGTCGACAAATCCGTCGATACTCAATTTTATCCTCTACCATCATCCAATGCGACTATATCTTTATTGAGACTGCAAACCGACATTACCGAACGAACGACTCTTGGTCAATTGACTATCTTTCAAGTCAAAGCTGCCGGAGCCCAAGTGAGAACTGCCTCAAAGATGATCCTCTTGAATGGAACAGCCAATTCTCCCGCAGACATTGTTTCCGTCGATAACTTTACAGATGGCTGGAACATTTCCGCGACATACGTCCAGGGAGGCAATTGGGGTCCATCTGCAACCCTGACTCATGGCCAGGGAGAAGTTGACATCTCCATCCAGGCAAATGGCCAATACGAGTTCGCGGAACTTCGCAAGAATGTTAGCATATCAAACGATATTGCAAGATATGCGGTACTGCGCTTCGAAACCTCCTCGCCTACCAGTGTTGCCCTTTACGCGGATACGGCAAATGGCGAAATTTCGCTGTACGCAGCAAATCCTACGCCATTCAATGTGTTGAACCATTATTCAACACCTCTGGAAACGAATCTGCTGTTTCCACTGGACCAAATTAGCTCAACGATAACGACTTTGAAACTGGCCATCTCTAACAAGCTTGACCCGAGTTTTTCCGGAATTCTGAGTGCTGAGCTCGTCTCGATCTCATTCGCAAATCAGGCGGGACAGGCTTCGGACGTGGTCGATTTCGCTCAGAAACCTCAATTCAATCCAACCTTTGAATCCATAGCTCTTACAAGTCAGATTGCGACGAGCGTTTTCGCAGATGCATCACAATTGTCCTCCAGCGGCACTAGCCCGTCCTATTTCGACACGATCTCGTTTCAACCTACACATGTCACGGCGAGGTACACCTCGAGTTCCCCGTTTGTGCTAGTTTACTTGACAAACTTCGACGAGGGCTTCGCACTTCTTGTTGATGGACAAGAAGTCGCATCGCATTTTCAGGCAAATGGATTTGCTAACGGTTGGGTTATTACTGAGACTGGCTCTCACACGATAGAAATTGAATTCATGCCTCAATTCATTTACACATACGGAATCTACGTGACGCTCGCGACGATTTCGCTTATTGTGATGATCGTCTCTGGCATTTTCAATAGATTTGTTAGGCTTTTAGGTTCCTTAGGTGCTCGGGCACGAGATTCTCAAAGTCCCGTTCCGGAGAGACTGATCTCCTCTCACGAGAGCCGGGTCAAGGAGCCTTCCAACTCAAGCGGGCCCGTCGCGACCGAGTTCCGCCTTTCAGGCAAGGCGAGTATTTGAACGAGCCCGATCTGGCTCCTTCGGGCCTCCATAATGTGACATCGGACAACGAGGTCTGGGCGGCAAAAGCTTCGTTTGAAAATCTTCAAGCTCCAATGGATGAACTCATAACACGGCTACGAGTTCCCCACCCTGTTCGCACAGTTGCGGTCAAGGTCAACTTATGTGATTATAGAACGGCAGAAAGCGGGGCGACATCAGACCCCAGAGTTGTAGAAGCACTCATTAAATCTGTCAAGAAAACATACGGCGACCCATTGATTCGCATTGTAGAAACGGACGCATCGGGAACGGATTGCGATTCTCTCTTCTCCTTTCTAGGATTCAGGCGACTGGAAAAAGAGTATGGAGTCACGCTCGTGAACCTTCGACGCTCGTCATGGAGAGAGGTACCCCTTAACGGCAGACTCTTCAAGCGCATTCAGATTCCTGAGATTCTGACCGAAACGGACTTATTTGTGAACCACCCGAAATTGAAGACCCATGGAAAGACGAAGATTACGGTAGGGTTGAAGAACATCTTTGGATGCCTTAGACAAAAATACAAAGCTAGGTATCATTCGGCTTTGGATGACGCCATCGTGGATGTTAACTGTGCAATGCCTAGCGACCTAACCGTCGTTGATGGAATTATCGCGCTAGAAGGATGGGGTCCGACCTATGGATTTCCGAAACGTCTGAATCTACTTGTAGCTGGGAGAAACGTGGTATCAGTTGATGCGTTCTGCGCAGACCTAATGGGATTCGGTGCGAAGTCGGTTTCGCATATTGTCTTGGCAGAGAGGATGGGAATAGGTTCCACCAAGTACCACCTCCGCTCCGAAATGAACATGGCGATTCTGAAATCGAGTCGCTTCAAGTTCGATCCAATTCGCTACCGTCTGAAAGGTCTTGCTGAGTCGCAGTTCTCATGATTGACGTTGCGGTCTTAGGATGCGGTCGGATTGCTCGAGATTTCCACATTCCAAGCATCCTTTCGATTGAGGACGCTCGAATAGTTGCACTGTGCGATACTAGTCGAATATCACTGGATAGAGCTTCAAAACTCTACCCGAAGGCAGACCTCTTTGAGTCTCCCGACGCCCTCTTAGGTTCCGAGCTGGCAGATGTGGTAGACATCTGCACACCAGGTTTTACGCATCATTCCCTAGCGACCAAAGCCCTTGAGACAGGTCATCATGTGATTGTCGAGAAACCAGTCGCGCTATCACTGAACGACACCCTGAAAATCGACGCCGCTATGCGGAAGGCAGGACGCCAAGTTTGCGTCGTTCAAAGTCTACGCTTTCATGACAATGTGCGACAGTTTATGAGGGGTCTAAATAGCAAACAACTCGGCAACGTTGCCAAGTTCTCAGGCATTCATCACGGGAGGAACATGCACAACGAGGCCTCGTGGGTTCATGACGAGAATCTCAGCGGTGGGCTCGTCTACGAGATAGCGATACATCTTATCGACTTGATGGCGGTTCTGCTCGGCAAACCGAGAGAGATTGTGGGAATCAATGTACACTACCATCCTGACCTTAGGCTTATCACCGGTATAGAGACAATGGTCCGATTTGGACAGGGAAGAATGGGCTACCTTGACCTCGCGCAGGATGCTACTCTGCATTCGGCAATCTTCACCCAAGCCTCCGTTTATTGCACCGGGGCGGACGCTTTCCTCAAGTTCGGACCAGATTATCTCAGAATAAGCTCTGGTCAGGTTGACCCCCTTCAGGAGACGGTCTCGGAGACTCGGAGGCTTGTGAACTTTGGATTCAATGTTGCCAGTCGACGATACAGGAGCAGCCGAATAAATCCCCACCGAGCCATAATACATGGTTTCTTTCGTTCGCTTACTTCCCAATCCGAGCCACCGGTTCCTCTGGACAGCGTGTTCGATACCATGACTTTGGCCGATCTTCTTTGGAACGAGGCTAAGAAGCGAACACTCGAAGTTGCACAGTAGGGCCATCCCCTGATGTCAGCGTAGAAATCGCTTGCAAGAATACCGAAGCAAATTCACAATCAGACGGCGCCTGAACGCAGATTTCAATGTCTGTCCCTGACCATAATTGGAGGGTCAGAGTGAGTAACCGTCAATGATTCATCTGGTTCAAGCCAAACTGTTGCTGGCGCTGCTGTAAACAGGACCGTCCCATCTTTCGATATCTGCGATATAACTCCCCCCTCAATGTAGACCGCTTCTGGAACCCCATCTCGATTTGTGTAAGTGAAGGGAGAATCTCCCACGGGAATTGTAGCAAGGCCCAGGGGGTTATAGCCAAGATTCCCCGTAACCCGTTTGCGGTCACAATCAAGCCCGCCAATTCCGCCTATTCCGTTGCCTCGAAGGTCATTGTTTGATACCAGAACGTCTGTTATGAGGTTAGACATCTGAGTTATCGCGACCCCATAGCTTTGGGTGGGTGTCGCCTGATCGTCAAAACATCGGTTTCCAATTACTGAGACATCCGAAATAATGGGCGACTGGCCCGTCTGAACTAGTATTCCAGCCATTCTCAGAGGAGAGTCCTTAGAATCCTGATTATTGTTATAACATATGTTACCTTCGACAATCGTCTGTGATGCAGCGATAGTTATCCCGGAAAGTGCGTTTCCCTTGCAAATGTTACCCTTTACTATGACTGTTCGCTGGACCGGGCCTCCTGTTGTCGAGGTGTCTACTAGGATACCAGACCCCGCTCCCCCCGAGTTAGGGGCGTCAAAACAGCCGTTCGAATCAACAATAATGTCTTCACAACCCGCCCACACCACGAATATTCCCGGACCGTAACCAGTAACGCGGTTGCTTCTCAGAATAATCCGCTTTGCTCCATCATCTACAACTATCCCAGCAGTCTCTGCTGAAGACTCCGGGACCTTTGTCAGAATGTTATTTGAGACTATCGAGTCGGTGTCGAAGTGCAGGTATATTCCGCGTCCATAGGTGTCTCGGATGACGTTATCATGAATGTTTGATCGATGCGTCAATGATTGCAACCGGAAAACGTACACTGCACTAGCTGATTGTGGAGGATTTGTACTAGAGGGGTCAGTGTAACTTCTGCCGGTGTGATCGATTTGGCAACTCGCGATCTCTGCCCCTGTAACATCACCGTCTGTCGCTGCCAGCCAAATGCCTGCGTTCCATGTGTCATGAACGTAACAATTCGCTACCTCGACATTCTGACCGGAGCGAACAACGATTGCGCTCTGCATATTCGGGTTTGCGGGAGGGGGATCAAGAGTGGTCCCCGCGACGTTGGGGTTTGATTCTGTGTTTCCATCCAGCTCAATGTTCTCTATTGTAACATTATCTCCGATCACTTCGAGAATGTTGAATGGATTAGCGGAATTCTGTGAGCCATCTCCTGCTCTAAGAACTGCGCCCTGTTCGCCGAGTAGGTCGATTCCCTGACGCACAATGATGCTATTCATTAGAGGGTAGATTCCTTTTCTGAGAACCACCAGACCGCCATCAGTGAGCGCGTCGATTGCTGCTTGAATTACCGTCGCAGCATCTGCCCCAGAATAGTCAATGCTTCCTGTAGTGCCATTTTGCGCGTAGAAGATCTTTTGATAGTAGATGACGTAGCTTGCGGTTGATAATTGGATTCCAGGTGTTGGAGGTGCAGATGATGGAGACTTTGACGAGGCAAAGCCCGGATCTACTCCTAGAGCTCCTACCAGGCCGACCCCGGCAATAACCGGGACTGCTTTCTTCAGAAAGTCCCTTCGAGAGACGTGACCCACGGTGTGCTCAGCTTTGCTCTTTGTCTCTTCCTCTCTTTCCTTCTTCGAAGGCTCGCCTAGCCTCGCCCAGCGCCTTTGCAAGCTCGGGTACTTTCTTGGGACCCCAGGCGAGCACAGCCACAATCACCAACACTATCACGATTTCAGGACCCACAAGCGCCATCTAACACATGACACCTACACTTCCTATCGGATAGAATTGCGTTGGATTCCGATGAGGATACTTGTCTCTCTAGTTACCAGTAGCCTTCAGTGTAAGTGACTATTAATGGCCACTTGCGATCAGCTGTAAGATACATTGCTGAAGTTCACTACTTTCGCTCATTACTGTCGGATGTGTTCTAAGCACCCGCCTCAAACAGGATCTCTGCGGACCAGCGTCCTCAAGGAAGACTTATCATCTCAATATGGGAAAAACGGCAACCTCCGTCGGTAATCCAAAGTGTCAAAACCTGCTCTTGACAAATCCCTCTGGAATGGCAAGAGTGTTCTCGTTACGGGCGCCAGCGGATTTGCTGGTCGAAACCTATGCAACCTTCTCTCCCATATGGGTTCAAGGGTTCGCTGCTTTGTAAGGTCCACGAACGATTTCTTGGCTTCTGAACCCGGTACTAGCCTCGTTGTGGGAGATGTCCAAGACTATCAGAGCGTACTGGATGCACTTAACGGTGTGGATGTAGCATTTCATCTCGCGGCAATCACGCTCATACCTGAAACTAGGGCTAAGATCTTCAATACTTTCGCTACCAATGCTCTTGGAACTCTCAATTTTCTTATGGCAGCCAAAGCACAGGACGTTCCGAAGCTAGTCTATGTGAGCACTTGCCACGTCTACGGAAAGCAGGAGAAACTTCCGATTACCGAAGATACCGCTGCAAAACCGATCGACATCTATTCAGCCAGTAAACTCTCCGGGGAGAGCCTGGCGCTCTCATTCGCAGAGATGTATGGAATGAACATATCCATCAGCCGAGCTTTCAATCATTATGGACCATACCAGAGACCCGACTTCCTCATTCCATCAATTATTCTCAGACTGTTGAGAGGAGAGAAGCTTGTGATGGGCAACCCCAATCCTACAAGAGATTTTAGTTATGTAGAGGATATTGTCCGAGGCTACGCCCTCCTTGCCGAGAGCGGCCGGTCATCGGAAATCTACCATTTCGCGAGCGGGGAGGAGAGATCGGTCCAAGAGATAGTTGAAATCATCATGAAGATAAGCGGTGTCAAGTCTGAAGCTCACTGGAATCCTGAAGCACGGCGCGTAGACATTCCTAGAAGCGTAGGGGACTACTCGAAAGCAAAGAAGGAATTAGGATGGACTCCCCGAATCGATTTCGAGGAAGGTATGAAGAAGACTGTAGCGTGGTACCGGTCCCAACTAGACCATCGGAATTCTGAGATAATCCATGTCCCAAACGCTTGACCGGATAAGGCCCTATCTGCAAAAGCACTTCGAACTCAACAAGACAGAATTCGTTCCGGGTAAGACCCGGATCCCTCTCACAGTACCCACCTACGACCATGAAGAGGTGGAGGAAGCGATTGGCAGTCTCCTCTCAACCTGGGTAACGATGGGGGCTAAGGTGAGGAAGTTCGAGGAAGCCTTCGCCCAGTACAACGGCTCCGAGTACGCGGTAATGGTCAATTCGGGCAGCTCAGCAAACCTTCTCGCCCTCTCAGTCCTCACCAACCCAATTCTCCAAGACCACTTCGAAAAGGGCAGCGAGATCATAACGCCCGCCGTCACATGGGCAACAACTGTCTACCCAATCGCCAACGTTGGCTGCACTCCAGTCCTGGTCGATGTGGACCCTCGGACCTTCAACATTCTCCCTGAAGAGATGGAGAAAGCAGTCACATCAAGGACCAGGGCAGTCGTCCCGGTCCATCTCCTAGGTGGCCCATGCGAACTGGAAGAGATCAGCCGGATTGCTGAAGTGCACGACTTGTTCCTTATAGAAGACGCTTGCGAGTCTACTGGGGCTGAGATTCAGGGCAAAAAGGTCGGCAGCTTCGGCGATATGGGAACCTTCAGCTTCTTCATCAGCCACCACATCTCGACCATCGAAGGCGGAATCGTCGTAACTAACGACGACAACCTCTACGAGTATCTCAAGGCCATGCGGGCGTTCGGCTGGGTAAGAGATCTGAGAGACAAAGAGAGCTTCTCCACGGTGAACAATGGAATAGATCCCAGGTTCCTCTTCATAACCCATGGCTACAACCTCCGCCCAACGGAGATCCAGGGCGCCTTCGGAATACACCAGATCCGCAAACTAGACGGTTTCATCAAGCAACGCCGCGAGAACGCTGCTTACTGGACAAAGAAACTCTCAACTTACGAGGACGAGCTTAGCCTACCCAGCGAACCGGAACATGCCAAACACGTCTACTTCGGCTATCCCATTACAGTGAAGCCGGACGCAGGCTTCAGCCGAAAAGAACTGGTGGATCATCTGGAGAAGAAACTCATCGAAACCCGGCCCATCATGGCAGGGAACATGGCCGAACAACCAGCCATGAAATACATCGACCATAGAACAGTGGGGGAACTGCCAAACTCTCGGATGATCATGCGACAATCATTCTTCTTCGGCAACCACAACGGTATTGGACCGGAAGAAAGAGAATACATAGCTGATACAATCATCGACTTCTTGAACATGGCCTCGAACAAATAGGCGGTAGAGAATCACACTAGCTTCTTGAATGTCCGAGCCCTTGTCTTCAGTCACGTCATGTTGAAGAGGGGCGGGTGGCCCCGACGGACCTTCCAAGGTAGAATCTATGAGTCGGGTATGGTGGCTGATCGTTTTCGGAGCCGCGTGCTATGGTTTCGGAGCCCTCTCAGTCACGGCTGACGAGCTGTTCGGCATAGCCCAGTTCTACGGACCCAGCGGTCTCTACTACTTTCCCATCATAGGCCCAAGGGGACTCTGGGATTCATGGGTCTACGTGTTCACGGGTCTGGCAGTCTGTCTCTTCCTCTCATTCTTCTCACTTCTGAAGCTCCAGCGACAAGAGCCTCAACGGCCAGGACGATGAAGCCTCGAAACACCTCGACCGTAGGACAGTGTTAGAACTGCTAAACTCTCAGACGACGATGCGACGATCATTCTTCTTCGGCAACCACAACGGAACCGGACTCGATGAAGGACAATTCATTGCTGAGTCTATCATCGTTTTCTTGAATAGGGCCTCCCAAAAATAGCTACTTGACCGAGCGCGTTTTCAAAGCACCCTCTGCTTTGAACCGGGTGAAGACGCCCCCGCCTCGGGGAAAGCGCCTGCCTACCCATAGGGATTCCATCTTCAGCCATTCGAGCAATCCCCGTTAGTCCGAATCATACTATCACGATAGAAAGCCTTAAGCCCTGACCCCTAATAGGCTTGAACGAAAATTTCCTGGTGAAAACATGGTTAGAAGAAACAGTATCTTTCTCGTCGCTCTTCTCACAGCTCTCACGCTGACAGCAACGCTAGCCCCAACAGCGCTCGCTAAGAACTCAAAGCCCCCACCACCCCAGTACAACGGACCCCCAATCTCAGGGCTCCTAGCCTCAGCCGCCGACTTCTCCAGCGAGACACCTGGGATAGGCACTATTGACAAGGCAACCTGCACGGACGGCACCGATCTAGGAGCGGGAAACATCCGGATAAACTGTGACGCCATCAACCTCCCGCACAACGAGATGAGTATCGCTGTCGACCCCGCAAACCCTAACCACATCGTCGCGGGCTCTAACGACTACGAGCTCTTCTTCCAAGGTGGCTTCACTGTTGAGAGAATTATCGCTGGATATTACACGAGCTTCGACGGAGGTAAGACCTGGCTTAACGGGCACATAAACCCTGACGGGTTCACGTTCAACGGCGACCCCGGTCTGGCCTTCAACACCAAACTGGGCCTCGTACACTATGTCACTATCAACTCTAACGGCGGGCAGGCAGCCGGGTTCGCCACCGCCAGCATACTCCTCAGCACCTCCAACGACGGTGGCCAGACCTTCGGCTTTCCGCAGGTAGTAGCCATAGGAACAGGCAGTTCAAGAAACGTCCTCTTCAACGACAAGCCCTACATCACAGTCGACAACAACCTAGGCAGCCCATTCTACGGCCGGCTATACGTCACCTGGACACACTTCACCTTCGACCAGTTCGGACGCTACATCTCCTCACCCATATTCCTCTCCTTCTCCGACGATGGCGGCA
>Ga0070708_100001401_pt1 | contig 18432 bp, 14 predicted proteins | sample KBSK5503metaG_FD_65469 | JGI IMG/M metagenome (GOLD analysis project Ga0070708, IMG submission 65469) | Corn, switchgrass and miscanthus rhizosphere microbial communities from Kellogg Biological Station, Michigan, USA - KBS K5-50-3 metaG | ecosystem: Host-associated > Plants > Roots >... | reverse complement strand
CTTCGTATTACCTCCTACCCGAAGAAGCTGGACGCCGACCGTATGCATTGCTCACCAAGGCGCTGGAGGAAAGTGAGTACGTAGCCATCGCCAAACTCACCATGCATAACCGCGAATACACTGTGTTTCTGCGCCCGCATGAGGGAGGGATGATGCTGCACACTATGTATTACGAAGAAGAAGTGCGAAAGGTAGAAGGTTTTGGCGCACCGGATGTGGAACTGAAAGAGTCTGAGGTCAAAGTAGCGCACCAGCTAATCGAGGCCCTGGCCGCGGAGTGGGAGCCAGAGAAGTACAAAGATGATTTCCAGGAAAACCTGAAGAACCTGATCCAGACCAAGCTCGAGGGCGGCACGATCGCCGAAGTGGAAAAACCAAAGAAACTTGCTCCGGTCGTGGACCTGATGGCGGCATTGAAAGAAAGCCTGGCGCAAATGGAGGGGAAGAAGAAGCCTGCGGCGACTGCGCCGGGCGCGGCTGCACAAGCGCGCAAACGCCGGTAAGTCTCCAGGACTTGCGGCTTACAACCCGGCGTTCGTCCCTCGCTTCCTACTCTGGAGTGGGTCACTGGCGCAGATTCCGTTGAGCCTTTAGAATAGACGCTTTCCCGAATGACAATTCCTGTCCAGGAAAAAACTAGCGCGTCTCCCGTATTTCTCCGCGCCGCCGCGAAAGTTGCGTTCGTGCTGATCCTTGTCGTCATAGAGGTAAGTTGCGGAGAGACTTATCGACCGGTCGCCCAGGTGATTCCGCAACCACCACCCAACCCCGCAGCTTTCCATTTTGTGATATCCGTCAGCACCAATGGGGCCTTCGATCCTGGAGCCGCCAGCCGCATCGATGTTTCGGGAGACTCGACAGTAGGCGTTTTCCAGACGGGCGCTGCTCCGGCCCACGCCGCTTTGATCCCCAACGGAACCAGGCTGTACGTCGCAAATAGCGCTGAAGACACCGTTACTGCGAACAACACTCCAACGCCGACGGTGGCGACCACGATCAGCCTCCCGCCCCCTCCTCAAGGGGCGCCCAGTTTGCCTTGCCCGCCAAACTCGTCTCCGGGTTGCGTGAATTTTCCGGTCTTTGTACACACGACTGAAAACGGGAATGTCTACGTGGCTAACTATGCAGGTGGCACCGTCTCTGTGATCAACACGACGTCGAACGTCGTTACTGCCACAGTTTCTGTGGGTACACATCCGGTCGTGCTGGCGGAGTTGCCAAACGCGCAGAAGCTTTATGTGGCGAACCAGGGAAGCGGCGACGTTAGTGTGATTAGTACTGTCGACGACAGCGTGAAACCACTGTCTATTCCTGTTGGTTCATCGCCCGTGTGGGCTGTGGCGCGCTCTGATAGCGCTAGGGTCTACGTCCTGGACAGCAGCGGAGTGGTCTACGATATTGACACGCTTTCGGACACTGTAAAAGCGACGGGATCAACCGGTGGTGCAGGAGCGAATTTCATGTTGTACGACAGCACTTCGAATTCCCTTCTGGTCACGAATTCCGGTTCAGGCACATTGAGCGTGCTGGACGCCGCTGCTGATCCGCCTAGTCTTCGCGCCAACAGTCCCATTTCGATTCCTGCGCCAGCCATCGCGAATCCCTGCCAGGGTGCGCCCGTCGTTCCCTCGGCGGCTACGATATTACCCGACGGACGGGCTTACGTCGCGAGTTTTCAATTGAGCTCAGGGCGGGTTTGTACCCAATCTTCCGTCATCGATACGGCTGCTGGAGCTGTGACAAAAACTATTCCGCTGGCGCAGGCCGCCGATCTTTCCACTCAGACAGGGTGCGCCTCGGCGGGATTCCGGGTATTTACGGCGTCCTCCGGGGGCGGGAGCACTTCCAACTTCAAGGTTTATGTTTCCCAGTGCGATGCTGGCAACGTCGCCGTGATTGACACTTTCCCGTCAGGTTCCAACCCTCAAGACACTTTCAATGGAGTGTCGCTTCCAGCACCGTTGAGCTCGTTTCCCGCCCCGTCGGGAAGCCAAATTCCGCCACCCCAGAATCCGGTACTTGTAGTGGCTGGGCCCTAGGATCGAGCAAATTCAGACGAGGAGTTTCTTCCTGGCAGGATAGACAAAGGGCGAAAGCAAACTGAGAGTTGGCCTTAGGGTAGTACGTAATCCGCGACCGTCACACTCCCGCTCCGGTCGTCGCCTCTTTGATCGAGCTGCTATACCGCAGAGCGATATTCATGAATATGCTGCCGCTGGAGGTTTCGAAACACAGCACAAGGGCTTCTGTATCTTCCGTGCTTTTTGGACCGTGCTCCGAGGTGTGCAGCTCCGGAGGATGGACGCGGAAGTGAAAACCCTGATCGTTGAGAGTGGCCACTGCATTACCGATGACCTGGTTTGCCAGCTCACAAACCGCCTCCTGCACCAAACCGTCCGATTCGGGCAGTTCGGTTCCTGCAAGACGGCTGGCCACTTGCGCCGCAGTCGCTGGCGCAAGATCAAAAATGATCCGGCCTTCGATATCGCCGGTTAATTGCACCACCGCTGCGATTCCCTTCCGGCGGTAGGCTTCCTCTTCCATGCTGAGGTTACCGATCGCCAGGGGAGACTGCAGACCCTGCGACAATACGGCGTCAGCCGCGTTGATGAACGGCTGGATGAGCTCCATTTTCATTTTTAGGCCCCTGCGCTGGCCGCGCTAATCACCGCTCCGTCTTCGCCCAGCACGTACTTAATGACTTCGTAAAGCACTTCCGGCTTGACGGGCTTCTGTACGAAGTGACGTGCTCCGCGTTGCAGCGCCGCTACGATGTTCTCCTGGTATCCAACGGAAGACACCATAACGATGCGTGCGTCCGGATTCTGCTGCACGATCTTTTCCGCCGCCTCGATGCCTTCCATCTGCGGCATGGTGATATCCATGAGCACGATATCGGGTTTGATCCGTTCGTATTCAGTGATGGCGGTCAGTCCGTCCCCGGCTTCACCCGCTACCTGGCCGCCAAAGGTTTCGATGATGCGGCCCAGGTTCTTGCGTGCGAAGACTGAGTCATCCACCACAAGGTATCGGACTTGCTGCCCGTCCTTGCTCCGCTTGATTGCTGCAAACTGCTCCATAACAGCCTCCTCTATTTTTCGTTCTACCACCCGGCATCCTCGAGTGCCTGCCGGGAACTGCAAAAATCAGGACTGGCCCGCACTTCTGGCCCTATCCGGCAAAGCGTTGCGGCCCTGCGAGCATTGGGCCAGCAGTGTATTGGCTATCGCTTCCAGATCCACCACTCGCATGGCGTGACCGCGCTCGATAGCTGCCTTGGGCATGCCAAAGACGACGCAGGACTGCTCACTCTGCGCGATTGTTGTCGCGCCGGCAGCCTTCATCAGGCCTAAGCCGAGGGCTCCGTCCTCACCCATTCCAGTCATAATGAGGCCGACAGCTCGCTCCCCGAACTCTTCGGCCGCGCTTTTAAACAACACATCGGCGGAAGGGCGGTGTCCGTTTACTCTTGGATCATCGCTCAAAATGGCGATGTCTCCCAGGGGAAGCCGTTTAACCTTCAGATGCCGACTGCCGGGACAGATGAGGACCCTCCCTGCGAGAAGGAGATCGCCGGATTGTGCCTCCTTCACGTTTAGCGCGCAGCACTCATCCAGCCGGCGCGCAAACATCTCAGTGAATCCCTCTGGCATGTGTTGCACCACGACAATGCTGCCCGAAAAATCATGCGGCAACTGGGCGAGGACGTACTGCAGGGACTGAGGGCCCCCGGTGGAAATTCCAATGGCCACGATTTTCGTCGGCTGTCGCCGGTCGGTGGTTTTTACCTTTTGCCGCGGCACCGGCATCGGAAGATCCGATGGGACAGTGATGGGGAACCCCCGGCTATGCGCCGCCGCTTTAATTTTGGAAATCAGGTCCCGCGCGATCTCCTGCATCCGCACTGAGACGTCACTCGGCTTGGCAACAAAGTCGAACGCGCCTAGCGAGAGCGCCTTCAGGGTTATCGAAGCTCCCTGAGTGCTATGCGAGCTGACCACGATCACCGGAATACGATGGCGCCGCATGATCTCTTTCAGCATGTCCAAGCCGCCCATTCCGGGCATCTCCAGATCCAGCGTAATGACCTGGGGTTTGAGTTCCTCGATCTTTTTCAGGCCGAAATTACCGTCCATCGCGGTGCCGACAACATGGATGGAGTCGTCGGTCTGCAGAATCTGCGGAATCAGCTTCCGCATCAGGGCGGAGTCATCCACCACGAGTACCCGTACCGGCTGGGCGCTCATTGCGGCACCTCCGATGAAACCGGACTATGGTTCCGCTCCACATCTGAAAGCAACAGGCCGGAATTGGCGGAGCGGCTTCTGGCGAATCGTTCAACCACGGCCGACAGATTCATGATCAAAACAACGCGGCCGTCGCCCAAGATGGAAGCGCCACTTACGAGGTCGGTAGCAACAGTTTGATCGTCCAACGCTTTGATGACCAGTTCTTCTTCGCCGTCCAGCGAGTCCACGATCAGGCCAAGCCTGCGGCCGCCGAGGGCCATGACCAGGACGAAGATCTTCCCGCGCCGTTCGTTCCAGTCTGCCGCAGGCTTTCGTCCCAGCCGTACCAGGGGGAGTACCTGGCCCCGCAGTTGTACCACCTCGCAGTCGTCGACCAAATGCAAGTCGGTCTCTTGGGCCCTCGCAATCTCCGCGACTGCGTTTAGTGGGATTGCATACAGCCGGTGCTCGACGCGGAACAACAAAGCCTTAATGATCGCCAGCGTCAGAGGAAGCTTGAGCCGGAAACTGGTGCCCTGTCCTGGACGGGTATCCAATTCCACCGTCCCCTTCAATCGGAGCAGGACGCTGCGTACGACGTCCAGCCCTACTCCTCTTCCTGAAATTTCGGTGATCTCATCTGCCGTACTGAAGCCAGGGCGGAAAACCAGGTCGAGTATTTCGGAGTGCGACATGCGCTCGAGTTCGTCCGCAGCGACGAGATTCGCTTTCAGAGCCTTGGCCTTGATCTTGTCTTCATCGATGCCGCGTCCATCATCGCTGACTTCGACGATCAGTTGGTTTCCTTGGTGATACGCATCCAGGCGGATCTTTCCCGCGCCCGGCTTGCCAACCGCTGCGCGCTCCGCCGTCGTTTCCAGGCCATGTCCCACAGCGTTTCTTACGATATGGGTGAGAGGCTCCGCGATTGCGTCCAGAAGACCCTTATCCACGTCGGTGTCCTGGCCGCTGATAATTAACTGCGCCTGCTTGTTCAAGCGTTTTGCCGCATCTCGCACCAGCCGCGGGAACCTACGAAAAAGTTGTGCCACCGGGACCATGCGCACCTTCATGACGGAGCGCTGCAGGTCGTTTAGCACCCGCGATTGGATCGCCATCGCGTCGGCAAAGCGAGCGCGCAATGGGTCCTTCGGGTACCGGTGAGAAAATTCATGCACGACCTGCTGCAGCATGGACTTGCCGATGATCAGTTCCCCGACCAGATTCAGGACAACGTCAATGCGTTCGGCATCCACGCGTAACACGTTTTCTGAAGCCGACACCGGCTTAGCGCCAGAATTCTCTTCCGGCCCGCCGCTGGTTGCTCGTTCACGCATATGTTCATGCTCAGGAGAGGCAGCCTCCGCAGTTGGCCGAACCGAGTCGGAGTTTTCGGATGTTGGCGCGGCGACCCTCGCCTCAAAGCAGTGGGCCTGCGAAATGACGGTAGGGATGCGGCATTTACCAATAATGTCAATCTCGGATGCGGTGGTTGCTACCAAAAGATCGAGGGTCTTGGCATGACCAGGAGAACCAGGCTCTGGCCTTGCGCCCAGGACGTCAGCTACCGCGGCCAGTGCATTGGCAACGAGCTGCCTGGCCGCGATGGGCATAGTGCAGAGCGGATCAATCTGTGCACTAACATGGAATACGTTCTTGCCTTCCGCCTGGGCAGCTTTCGCCGACACGATTTCGTATTCCGTCCACACCACTTGCGGGTTGTCGGCCGGTTTCCGAGTGCTACTTTCCCGGCTTGCTTCCGGTCCGGGCGAGAGAGCCCTTACCATGTTCTTCAACGGAGTACTGTCAGGTAACGAACCCTGTTGGCGGTAAGCGGCCAGCATGCTGCTAAAAACATCAGCGGCAGTGAAGCCCAGCTCTGCCAGCGAGACCGGTGAGGAAGTGACGTCCACGGCGAGAGCGTCCTCAAGCAGATGCGCCAGCTCACTCAACTCCTTGAATCCACACGCTGCGGCATCACCTTTAAGGGTGTGCACGGTACGCCGGATGCTGCGAATTGTTTCCGTGTCCTGCGGAGCCTTCTCCAGTTTTAGAGCGTCATCGTTCAGGGACTGGAGTAGGTCTTGCGCTGTCTCAAAGAAGAGATCGCGCATTTCGGTGCCCCGGTCATCGAAGAACTGGCTCACTGCGACACCTCAGTTCGTTTATAGGCCGTGCCGCTGTCGTGGTAGACCATAGTGAATTTGGTGGTCAAACCCAACAGGCTCTCCGCATGTCCTACCAGCAGGTAACCACCGGGACTCAGGCAACGATAAAATTTCTCAACCAATCTTCGTTGCTCCGCTTCATCGAAATACATCATGACGTTGCGACAGAAAATAATGTCGTTGGTTTGCGGCAAGAATTCAGTCTTCAAGTTGTGGAAATCGAAGTGGATCACTTCCTTTATTGCCTTCTTGACGGCGTAGCGCTCCCCGACTTTGTCGAAGTAACGGAGGCGGTAGCTGTAATCGACGGATGACATCTGATGCTCGTTGTAAATGCCTTCCTGTCCTGCCCGCAGGACGGAATAGTTGATGTCGCTGGCAGGAATCTCAACTTTCCACGGTGGCGGGACGAGTGGCTTCGGCCAGGTGGTGTCTGCGGAATGGGGCATTCTGAGCTGGTGATAGGCCAGGGCATCGGCGACCAACATGGCGATCGTGTAGGGCTCTTGACCAGTGGAGCAGCCGGCGCTCCAGATACGCAAATGGTGTTCCCGGCGCGCCTGTTTGTGACGAATGATCTCGTCCAAAATGTGTTTATGGAAGAGGTCGAGCTGCGCTTTGTTACGGAAAAAACTGGTCTCGTTTACGGTCAGATTTTCCAGCAACTGGGCGAGTTCCTGCTTGCCGGCTGCGCTGATCAGGAGCCGATAGTAGCTGTAGAAGGAATCCATCCGGCACTCCCGGAGCCGTCGTTGCAACCGGTCCTGCAGAAAGTGAGTACGCCGGGCATCGAAATACATCCCGCATTCCTGATACACCAGGTTCTGCAGCAATCGCATTTCGGCGTCACTGAACTGGATCGCCAGCGCTGGAGTGCTCATGAGCTCTTTCTATGCCTTACTTTCCGGCCGCAGTTCGGCGGCTTTCTGGAGCTGCCTCGGCCTTATCCGGCGCAACGGGGTTTTTCAGGGTCGCACCCAGATCAAGCAGCTTGGTCATGTCGAGCAGAACGATCAAACGTCCTTTGTACTTGGCCAGCCCAGTGACGCAATTCAGGCCTCCGTCTTGGAGCGCGGTGGGGGAAGGTTCGACGTCGGAAGCCGGAATTTTTAGCACCTCCGAAGCGGAGTCCACAATCAGCCCGGAGAGTCTCCCCTTATGCTCCACCACGAGGATTCGGTTTCGCCTGCTGAAACTGACTTTCTTCTCGCCCAGCCGTTTGCGCAAATCAATGACTGAAACGATCTTTCCCCGGAGATTGATCACGCCTTCCATATAGTCGGGAGCGTCCGGAACTGCGGTGATTTCCGGGACGCGCACGATTTCGTGCAGAGAAGTAATAGAGACTCCGTAGGTTTCGCGACCCACCTGGAATCCGACGATGTGAAGTTCGCGGCTAGTGCCCGCTGCTGAGTTCATGCGAGTGATCCGGCGGCCTGACGCGCAGCTTTACGGCCCCGCTCCTCGGTGGCAAAAACGGAATCGTGCTCGATGCCAAAACGGTTCATGGAATCCAGCAAGCCACGCGACATCTTGGACATCTGCTCGGCAGAGGCTGCCAGCTCCGTCGATCCGGAAGTCGTCTGCTGCACCAGTTCGCGCATGCGCTCCATAGCTTTCACCACGGCGTGAGCGCCGGAGGCTTGCTCCTCGACCGCGGAGTTGATCTCGTGAGTAATCTCGTTCAGACGGGTAGTGGCGCGGGCAATCTGCGAAGAGCCATGGGATTGCTCATTAGTGGCAGCACCAATCTCCTGCGCGAACTTGTAAACCTCAGTTACTACGTTCGAAATTTTGCGCAGCGCGGTGTTCAGTTCGTTGCCCAGTTCGAGGCCTTCGTCCACGATCGTCGTGCTCTGGTCCATGTTTTCGACCGCTTTCCGGGCTTCCTTCTGAATGCTTTGGATCAATTCAGAAATTTCTTTTGTGGACTGAGCTGACTTTTCTGCCAGCTTGCGCACTTCGTCGGCAACGACCGCAAAACCGAGACCATGTTCGCCCGCGCGCGCCGCTTCGATAGCCGCATTGAGCGCCAGCAGGTTGGTTTGCTCGGCTAGGTCGTCAATGACTTCAATGATCTTGCCGATGTCATCTGCGCGCTGGCCTAGGACGCCGATGATTTGTCCCGAAGAACTGATCGTGTTGTTGATCTTGTTCAATCCTTCTGTAGCTTTCTCCATGGTGGTGATGCCGCTGTGCACCTCTTCGCGGGAGCGGTTCGAAATGTCAAGCAGGACCTTGGCCGTGTCCGCGACACGCTGTATAGAAGCAACCATCTCATCGATCGAAGCGGACGTCTCACTGACGCTCGATGCCTGTACCTGGGTGCTCTTTACCATGTTCTGAACATTAACGCTCATTTCGTGCATGGTGCTGGTGACCTCATCAATGGCGGACGAGGTTTGCAGGCTGATCTTGGCGGACTCGTCAGATGCCCCGGCAACTTGCGCGGAGGCGCTGGCGACTTGCGAAGCGGCATCTCTGACGTTACGGACCAGGCTCCGTAGGCCTTCAGTCATTTTGGCGAACGCATTGCCCAGAGTGTCGTTTTTCGAACGCGACCTGACCTCGACTGTCAGGTTGCCGCCCGCGATGGCTTCCGACACACCAGCCATCTCCTTGAGGTAAGTCACCATTCCGCCAAAGGTGCGTCCCAATTGCCCGATTTCGTCATCTCTTTGAATGTCGATTTTATGATCCAGGTCCCCGGAGTCGCCGATCTGTCCGGCCACTTGCATAAGATTGGTCAGCGGCTTGGTAATGGAGTTCGCGGTCCGGTAAGCGATCACAATGCCCCAGCCCAGTGCACCGAGGGTACTCAGAAGTGCGGCAACGATTGTCCAGGTTCCGGCGGTCTCATCAGATTTACGACGCTCATCCAGAATGTGCTTGGTTTCATGGTCTGCCATGTCTAAGTAGTCGGTCGACGTCTTCACCCAGGAGAAAGCATCTTTTTGGAGATAGTAAATTTGCAAGTCAGCAACGGTTGCATTGCCTGCATCCACTTCTCTCCGCTTCTGCAACATCGGTTGCAAGAACTCTGTGCTCCATGCGCTCTCGTTTTTCGCCACGCTCTCTAGCGCGGAACGCTGCTGGTCGGAGCTTGCCAGCTTCAGGCCGTTCTCCAGAATCTGGGTCAGCTGGTGGGACCCTTCGTTCACGCGTTCGACCTCGCGGCTATCTCCGCTCAGCAAATAGTTACTGAGAAAGAGGCGGTTCTGCATCACATGGAAGCGGATACTGTCGGTAGTGTCCGCCATCTCCAGCGCTTGGGCGGCCGCGGCTTTTGCGCTGTGCTCGCGCTGCACCGCGATCAGGTTCACCGCCAGCAGAACGATCACTGTAGATAGAACGTAGCCGAAGTTCTTGTAAAGCTGTTTGCTGATAGACATGAATGTCTCTCCACGTATTTTCAAACTTGTTCCCGCTCACTACTGACCGGGAGAAAATTTGAATTCCACTGTCCCAGTGCTTTCGGCGCCAGCGGGTTCGAACTTCCATTTTTTCACTGCATCCAGTGCGGCAGTGACAAGAATCGGGTGACCACCGATTACTTTCGTTTCTTTCACGCTGCCGTTGGGCGCGACCACTAGCTCAAGTCTCACTGTGCCAGATAGGCCCATTTTTCGCGCTATCTCAGGATAGGCTGGAGACACCTTGCTCTTCACTTTGCGATCGATATCGTCTTCTGCAAGCCCTGGTACAGGACAAACAATTGCAATCAAGGTTGTCAGAGCAAGTAAAAGCAGAAGTGAACTTCGCACACGTCGAACTACGGTCAGATAAGACACAAGCCCCCTCCGAAGAGAATGATTCCCATAATGCAATGGCCCTGCCACCTGCAAGATCGTTATTCCCTATTTGGAACACATCATGTTTTCATCGGTTTAGGAGGAGCTTGCCGGTAAAAATGGGGCTGACCACAGGATGTGAATCGTCTCACTCCCAGCTGGTTTTGTCTCAAGAAGATACAAATAGGGCTGTGGCAACCCAGATGCCGGGTCTGTCGCGGCGACAGGATTTTTCCTTGACTCAAATTGAGATTGCAGGATAGAGTCCAATTATTCAATAAGTTGTAGCTACGGGGGCATCTGCAAGAGTTGCTGAGGTGAGCTTCTGACGAAAGGATCCGAACAGACACTGAGCCGGTACGCTAACGGATCCAGTGAAGACGACCCGTTTCAGAGACTGCTGCTCGATTTCTCGAGTGCCGCCTCCAAAGGGCTTTCCGCGGCCGCAATCCTCGAAGTCTTCTGTAGGAGTACGCGTAGCTACTTGCAAGTGAGTGGGGCCTACGTATGGCATTTTCATCCACCGGATCAACTCGTGGGCGCGGAAGCCGACGGGTGGATGGCAGACCGGTTCCGAAATTCGCGTCTGAGAACCAGCGAAAGCGCCACTGCACAGGAGGCAATTCACAATAAGCGGGCAGTTTACATTAATGCGCTGAATACCGAGCAGTATCCAATGGCAGCGGAATATGGCGCCAAATCAATGATGGCGGCGCCACTGGTCGTATTCGATGAAGTGATCGGCGCCGCTGTGTTTCTGCACACCTCTGACCCGTATTTTTTCAATCCGGACCACGTGGCCAAGGCGACCATACTGGCGGGGCAGCTGGGGAGCTTTCTTGAGGCAGCGCGTCTGTCTGAACGGGCCCGCGAAGAACAACGGCGCGCGGGAATTTTGGCGGAGGTGGCCCATAGCCTGCATTCAGAATCAGATCTCTCCGTGCTAGTGGAGGCAGTGGCCGATCGTGTGAGGGCCCTGTTGCGCACTCCACTAGTCTGCATTCTGGTCCGTGAGGCAATTGGTTTTGATTTGTGGGCTGTAGCAACGGAAAGTCCCGCATTGGGCCTTTCGGTTAGAGCAAGGCACGATCGTAAGGGCCTTCAATTCGCTTCCGACCTCGCCAACAGGGCCATCCAGGCAGGTGAACCCATCAGCGTGGCCGTCAATCCCGCCGCGCACTCTTTAGGCGATCTTGTTCCCGCAGGTACGTTGCTGGCGGCGCCGTTCCGTACCTCCAGCCATGAGGGTGCGGTCCTTGTTTATCCACGGCGGGAGGGGATGTTCAGCACAGAAGAAAAAAAACTGCTGCCGGTCATTACCAGCTTCGCTGCAGTGGCGATTTCCAATGCCGAACTCTACGCCAAGGCACGCGCCCAGTCACACGAACTGCACCAGATCATAAGCATCGCCTCAGAACTGGGATCGATTTCAGACCTCGACCAGTTCATGCGAAAGTTCATTCAGCGAGCCAGCGATTTCCTAGGCTTCCGGCGCTCGTTCGTTGGCCTGATCGAGGAGGGTAAGGTTGAGGTTCGCTGGAGCTACGTTGAGGGGAAACACGGTCCTGCGGGCTACGTAATTCCAGAGGGCATTCTGACCCGGGCCATGCGGAACAAGGAAGTGTTCTGGGCTGACGACGCAACCCAGTTGCCGGGTGCAAACCAGCAAATTCTTGCGGAATTCAAAGTGTGCCAGTTTCTTGCAGTGCCCCTCCTAGGCACCGGCGGGGAACCATTAGGCATGTTTGGCGTGCTGGACCGCCTTGATCAGGGCCAGATCTTGCAGGAGGACATTCGCCGTGCTCAGGCTGTGGCGGCCCAAGTCACAATCGCTCTCGAAGTGAGCCGCAACCTGCATGTGTCGGAGCAGCATCGGCAGCGGGCGGAGTCTCTCACCAGTTTGGCACTGGAAATGAATTCCGTTCTGCGCGGACCAGAGTTCGCTCACCGGTTTGTCGAGCGCGCAGCTGGCATGATGGAGGCCAGAGACGCAGCACTGCTGGTTGAAAGCGGCCACGATACGGACATCGTCGTTCTGCGAGCTCTTGCCCAAGGGGACACTGACAACAAGCAATTGAAGTCCAGGTTTGCTCGCGCTGCAATTGCCGCTCTTTCGTCTCAGCCGGATGCAATTATCAGCGTAACCGCCGAATCTCTGCTTGGGGCTGAGCTCGCAAACCAGACCGACTGGAAGGAGATCATTCTCGTCCTCCTGAAAGGCAGTGCAGGAGAACTTCTCGGGGCGCTGTGCCTGGCTGATCGGAGTGAGCCGTTGAACCCGCAAGCGCGGCTACTCTTGCAGGTCATAGCCGGGCAGGCTTCGGTGTCGCTTGAGAATGCCCGCTTCTTCACTCGAATGGAGCAGGCGAACCGCCACTGGATCGAAATCTTTGACGCGATTTCCGACTTCATCGTTGCGCATGACGAGTGGGGCAATATTCGGCGCGTAAATCGGTCACTGGCTGAGTTCATCGGAGTTCAGCCACAGCAGTTGATTGGGTTGAACATGGGTGCGCTCTTGGCCACCGGCGGCAATCCGCCTTCCCGCTCGTGTCCCTTCTGCCGCAGCACGGGCAATGTGACGGACGAATACATGCATCCGGTGCTGGAACGGACATTTCTGGTTTCGACTTCACAGGTACACGCCGCCAGCAGTGAAGGACTGCAGACGATCCATGTCCTGAAGGACATCACTGACCGGCGTGAGGCCGAACGCCGCTACCGCGAACTGTTCGACAACATCCAGGAAGGCCTGTTTTTCTGTAGCCCTGATGGCCGATTCATCGAAGTCAACGACGCCCTGGTTCGGATGCTCGGCCACAACAGTCGGGAAGAGCTTCTGCATTGCGATCCTCGGGAGGAGGTGTTTCCCGCTCCAGAACAGCACCAAGCACTCTTTACCCATATGGAGCGGCAGGGAACATTGCGCAATCGCGAGGAGGTCCTGAAGCGAAAGGACGGCAGCCCGGTGCACGTCTTGATCAATGCATTCGCGGTCCGTGACGCCCAGGGACGAGTCGCGCAGTATCGCGGCCTGATGCTTGACGTCAGCGGCTTGAAAGCCTACCAGTCCGAGCTGCAGAGAGAGCGGGACTTCTCCGGCAAAATCTTGAACAACACGCAGAGCCTGATTCTGGTCGCAGACACGTCTGGGTTGATCAGCTACGCCAACCGGCGCTGGCAAGTAATGGGCTACGAACAGCAGGCGATTCTCGGCCAGCCTTTGGAAACTCTGGTTGCGGCTGTTAAACGCGCGGCAGTGCACGACGCGTACTCCACGGTGCTCTCCGGCAGCCAGGTGGACAACCTTGAACTCCAAATCTTGCGGGCCGACGGGCGCATAGGACAGTTCTCAGTCAACCTAAGCCCCATGCGCGACGAACAGGGTCACGTCAGCAGCGTCGTCGTGGTCATGAGCGACGTGACGGACGCGGCCTCGTTGCAGTCCAAGTTGATGCACGCAGAAAAGATGGCGGCTGTAGGGCAGCTGGTCTCAGGCGTGGCCCATGAAGTCAATAATCCGCTTACAGCAATCCTGGGATTTTCGGACCTGCTGATGGAGAACACGGAACTGCCGGAGAGCGCGCGGAAAGACTTACGCGTAATTCTGCAGGAGGCGCAGAGGACCAAGCAGATTGTCCAAAACCTGCTCAGCTTCGCCCGCCAAATGCCGCCACAACGCAAGCCGGTGCAGTTAAATGTAATTCTGAAACGGACCATTCAGCTGCGGGCTTACGATTTTCATAGCCGTGGCGTGGCAGTAACAGAGCAGTTTCATGAGCATCTGCCTTTCGTGATCGGAGATTCGCAACAGCTGCAGCAGGTGTTTCTTAACATTCTGAATAACGCCTATGATGCCGTGCGGGAATCGGTACAAGGGCCTCGTCTGGAGATTTCCACTTGCTGCAGCAACGAGTTCGTAGAGGTGTCTTTCCGCGACAACGGCCACGGGATCAGTCAACCCGACCGCATCTTCGATCCTTTCTTTACCACTAAGCAGGTGGGTGAGGGCACCGGCCTCGGCCTGAGTATCTGTTATGGAATCGTGAAAGAACACGGAGGAGAGATCCTCTGCTCGAACAATACTGACGGCGAGGGCGCAACCTTTACAGTCCGGCTTCCTGCTGTGACTGAGATGGTGTCGCTTTCCGCCGCTGCTGGAGTTACAAAACCATGAGCACACCCGCGATCCAACCCGAGCAACTTCCAGTTTTGCTCATCGAAGATGAACCCGGCGTAATGAGCTTTGTACGTGAGGCACTGGAACGCAACGGCTACCGGGTCATCTGCAGCGAATCCGGCGCGGAAGGCCTGCGCTTGCTCGAATCCGGGGAGTTTCTCGGGATCGTCTCCGACATGCGAACCCCGGGCGGAGTGGACGGCGCCGATGTCCACGCCTGGGTCTCCCGCAATCGTCCCGAGCTCTCCTCTCGCCTGGTCTTCATCACCGGTGACATTGCGAACGAAGAGACCGCGGCCACTCTGCAGAGAACCGGCGCGCCGTGCGTGGAGAAGCCGTTCAGGGTGCAGCAATTTATTTCAGTGGTCGAGCAGACGATAGGGAAGCCACAGTGACCGAACATCTGGAAATCCGATTTCTGGTGGTGGACGACGAAGAAAGTATCCGCCGCCTTTGCATGACTGTAGCACAAGGCCTGGGCTTCACGTGCATCGAAGCCAGCAACGGAGAAGCGGCGCTCACATTGCTGGAGGAGCAGACTGCCAACATCATCTTGACCGATCTGGTCATGCCTCAGATGTCTGGTCTGGAGTTTCTCGAGAAAGTCAAAAAAAACCTCCCTCGCGCTGAAGTTGCAGTCATGACTGGTCATGGTTCAGTTGAGACCGCGGTGCAGGCCATGAAACTCGGGGCTTACGACTACATTGCCAAGCCCTTTTCTCCGCTCGAAGAGTTGCGTCTGTTTCTGCGCAGAATGGCAGAAAAGATTGAGCTGGTGGAAGAGAACCACTTCCTGCGTGAGCGCATGGATACCGAAACCGAGTTGCACGGTATTGTTGGCGCCGCTCCCCGAATCCAGGATGTGCTGAGGATGATCTCCCGTCTGAAGGACACGCGTACCCCGGTGCTGATCACCGGCGAAAGCGGCACCGGAAAGGAACTGGTCGCGAGGGCAATCCATTTCCGGGGCACATTTGCCAGCCGGCCATTCGTAGCCGTCGATTGTGGCTCCTTGGTGCCCACTCTTATCGAGACCGAACTTTTCGGACATGAAAGAGGTGCCTTCACCGGTGCGTTGCGTTCTAAGCCTGGACTCCTACAGTCCGCAAACGGGGGCACAATTTTTCTCGATGAGATTGGCGAGTTGCCGCTCGAAATGCAAGCGAAACTCCTGCGATTCTTGCAGGAAAAAGAAGTGCGTCCGGTCGGCAGTAATCAAAAATTTAAGGTAGATGTGCGGGTCATAGCTGCAACCAATCGCGACCTTGAAGCCGAATACCGCTCCGGCCGGTTCCGCAAAGACCTATATTTCCGATTGAATGTAGTTACCGTTCATCTGCCTGCTCTCCGCGAACGGCGCTCCGATATTCCGATGCTGGTTCATTGGTTCCTTGATCGCTATGCGAAGGGCTCTGCCATTCAAGTAACCAGCGCGGCCATGAAATGCTTGTTTCAATATGACTGGCCGGGAAATGTTCGCGAACTGGAGAACTGCGTAGAAAGGGCTACAGCGCTAGGGGACGGAAAATTGATTGACGTCAGTGACCTGCCTCCGGCCATACTTTCTCTCACTCCTCCACCGGACCCGGCTGCAGGAGCCCCAGCCCCGAGCTCGTTGCCTTCGACCGATCTCGAGGACATCGAAAGGGCGACCATCCAGCGGGTCTTCGAACAGGTGAAAGGCGACAAAGTCGTGGCGGGCAAGATGCTCGGTATTAGCCGAGCCACGCTTTATCGCAAGCTAAAGCGCTATAACATTGGTTCTCGGGCAGAACTGCCACCGGCCAGCACTGCGCTCCAGTAATCGTGAGACTAGGGTCTCATTGTGAGATACACCGTCATTCTGGTTCGATATTGAGGAAATTTCTGCATGTCAATTCAAGTACTTAGGCTGAACAGCCTTTGGCCTGGTTCGTGCACCCAATTTTCACAAGTGGTTGTGCCTCCGCGCCCAGACGGAAAGACTGGATGTTATGACGATTCCGAATGTAAGTGACTTCACGACCGCCTGGCGAAACCTGCGCAGTCTTTACCCTCTTTACGGTGCTCTTGCCCGTGAATTTGTGATTGAGATGCAATCCTGCCGGGAGTTGGAGCAAGAGGACGTTCCCTCGGCCGAATCAATCGCTGGGGGCGAAAAATGGGTGGCCGAGATGGACCAGAAGATACAGATCCATCAATTGCGCCAATTTCTTCAAACCTCAACCCAGGTAGACGAACAGGCTTTGCGGGAACTCCTGATCCACCACCTGAATAAGACGCAGCGCACTGACCATGACCGTGACAAAGTGGATTTCTTGCTGGTCCAGCTTTTCTCGCAGTGTGCCCCGTCCGACTTTGCCGACTCCGGTGTCGACATGACAGAAGCTGCAAAACTGCTCGAGCCGGTGCTCGGGGCGGTGGAGATCAGCACACCAGAGTGGCTCACCGGGTTAGATGACCTGCTCGCCAACGCAAATCGCGCCAAAGACCTGAAAGCACTCTTCACCTCCCGAATTATCGAGCGCGGTCGAGAGATCAAAATCTCCTGCGGAGAAAAGTTCTTTGAACCGGTTGCGATGGTGGCGTTTGCGCGTTTTGGTTTTCTGGTTCGCCGGGCTTTTTTTCGTCTGATGCATCAAGACCTGAATGCGATCCTCGATGGACTACGCGAGCTGGAATCGCGAGGCGTGACGACGCTGGACTGCCGCAAAGCCCAGTTCGCCGCGGACGAACCGATCTCCAGGCTTCGCATGATTTGCCAGTCCTGGAAGGTAATGTTTCACGCCGAGTATTCCTCCGGTCAGCCGCTTTGTATTTTGGTGGATCTGCGCACGGCGGTGGAAGCAGCGCTCCTACACAATGCGAGACTCGGCGGCTCACAGAAGGCAAAGGCAGCCGAGGCCGGCGTAGGGCCGTTCTCCATCGCGAGCGCCGATGCTCCGGAATTCGAAGTCTCCGGTGGTTCCGCGACCTGGGACGGCGAAGCGGTTCGGGACTCTGGTGCGACATCCCGGAAATGAACGCTACAAGGGAGTAAGAGCAGTGGACCGTGCAACAGTTGTAATCGTCTCTGATGAAACGGAATTCTCCCGCGCCGTGACCAATCGCTGGCAGGCCGAGAGAGATTTGCCTTCTTTTCTGCTGACAGGAAGCAGTTCCTATCGCCAACTGGCGGGAGAGAATTTTGCTCTCGCGATTCTTGGTGGCCTCCAGCCTGAGTCGCTGGAATCGGCGCTGCACGTCCTGAAAAGTTCCGGGAAACCGGCGATCCACGTCTCACGGCTGAACGGGCATTCTCCAAAAGGCCCTGATATTTTTTCTTTGCCTCAAGTTGCCGAGTGGCCGGACTTGCTAATTCAACTTGCTACCCAAATTCTGGCACGAGAGCGCGCAGACGCTGATCTCGTCAAACTTTCGGAAGCGACTGCACAACTTGAACACCAGGCTTCGCTGGGCCGCTACATGTTAGAGATGAGACATAATCTGAATAACGCACTCACCTCGGTCATGGGAAACTCTGAGCTAATTCTGCTCAATCCCGAGCCGCTTTCCGCCAACCTGAAATTCCAGATCGAGACTATTCGCAACATGAGCATGCGCATGAACGAAATCATGCAGAGATTCTCATCGCTGCAAAAAGAATTTCAACTGGTTGAACAGCAGGTCTGGAAGAAGACCACGAAGAACGCTACCGCAGGCGTATAGTTTCACATCACGCAAACAAAAATTCTTTCGTCCGCAACTCCTTGATCCGGTCCCTCAGCTTCGCCGCCTTCTCAAACTCAAATCGTTTTGCCGTCTCGCGCATCTCGGTCTCAATCTTTGAGATATATGCGTCCAGCTCTTCCTGACTGGTGAAATCCGGGATCCCCTCGGCTTCCGAGCTGGCGAAATCAGCGTAGTCTGCTTCGATGACGCGGACTAAAGACATGTCCAACGGCCGCACAATTGACTCCGGCGTGATCCCATTCTCCACGTTATAAGCTTCCTGGATCGCACGCCTGCGATCGGTCTCGTTCATCGCCTTGGTCATCGAGTCGGTCATGCGGTCTGCGTAAAGGATGGCCCTGCCATTCAGATTG
>Ga0070708_100001400_pt1 | contig 18435 bp, 20 predicted proteins | sample KBSK5503metaG_FD_65469 | JGI IMG/M metagenome (GOLD analysis project Ga0070708, IMG submission 65469) | Corn, switchgrass and miscanthus rhizosphere microbial communities from Kellogg Biological Station, Michigan, USA - KBS K5-50-3 metaG | ecosystem: Host-associated > Plants > Roots >... | reverse complement strand
TGCGGCGCAGGGCTCGAGCGTGGCCCGCGTCATCGGCGCGGCGTGGCCCCAGCGGGAGCACTCGCTGCAGCGATACCGGCCGTGCGCCGTCACGCGGGCCCTCGGACAGGAACGGCGTGCGCCACCAGAGTGGCTCGACGCGGTGCGCGCGACGCACGAGGTGCACGATGTCGGCTAGCTGGCGCGACGCGGCACGCTCGTTCCGTCGCCGCGCCCTGCTCGCCGCGACGGGCCCGCATCGCCCGATCAGCGGCCACTGGGGGTACGACCGGGGCCAGCCGATCGATCGCTGGTACATCGAGGCGTTCCTCGACGCGCACCGTGGAGACGTCCGCGGCGACGCGCTCGAGGTGAAGTCGGACACCTACGTCCGTCGCTACGGGTCGAAACTCGGCCGGGTTCACGTGCTCGACGTCGACGCGGCGAACCCGGCAGCGACCGTGACCGGCGATCTCGGTGGTGAGGCGCCGCTGCCCGGGGGCTCCCTCGATTGCTTCGTGCTGACGCAGACGTTGCAGTACGTCTGGGACCTCGGAGCGGCGGTTCGGAACGCGCACGAGATGCTGCGCTCCGGCGGTGCGCTCCTGCTGACGGTGCCGGCCGTCGCGCGTGTCTCGTGCGAGCTCGACTTCGGCGACTACTGGCGGTTCACGGTCGACTCCACGCGGCGGCTGCTCGGCCCCGTGTTCGGCGAGCAGAACGTCTCGATCGCCTCCCGCGGCAACCTCGTTGCGGCGAACGCCTTCCTCGCCGGGCTCGCGGCCTCCGAGCTGAGCCGCCGCGAGCTCGACGACGACGACGAGCGCTTTCCGGTCGTGATCACGGCCAGGGCCGCACGCGCATGACGGCTCTTCCCGTCTCCGTCGTGATCGCGACGGCCGATCGAGCGGGTCTCGTCGCGAACGCGGTGGCGTCCATCCGGGCCGGTGAGGACGTGTCTGCGGAGGTGATCGTCGTCGACCAGAGCCGCGACGAGTCGACGCGGGGCGCCCTGGAGGGGCTCGAGGGCCTGACCGTCGTGCGCCCGCCTCGACGAGGACTGTCGGCGGCGCGCAATCACGGGGCGCGGGTGGCGCAGAGCGACGTCGTCGTGTTCTGTGACGACGACCTGCGCGTGACGGCCCGGTGGCTGCGCGCGCTCGTCGACCCCGTCCTCGCAGAGGAGAAGGTCGTGACGACCGGCAAGGTCGAGCGCGACCCGGACGACGTCGGCCGCGTGGTCCCGGCGCTCGTGCTCGCGACCGAGCCCGCGGTCCATACGACCCGCGGTCCTCGCGACGTGCTGGCCGGCGGAAACATGGCGATCCGGGTCGCGGATCTGCAGAGCCTCGGTGGCTTCGACGAACGGCTCGGCCCCGGCAGCAGGTTTCCGGCGGCGGAGGACAACGACCTCGCGCTGCGCCTGCTCACGCACGGCTACACGATCCGGTACGAGCCGGCAGCGCTCGTCTACCACCGCGCATGGCGTCGCTCGGCGTCGTACCCGCTCGTCCGCTGGCGCTACGGCCGCGGTAAGGGAGCCTTCTATGCCAAGAACAGTCCACCCGGCGATCGCTACGGCAGGCACCGCGCCGCAGCCGACCTCGCTGCGCGGGCGCGCCGCCTGCCGAGAGTCCTGCACAGGCCCGTCTACGCCGCCGGGGAGGTCCTCTACGCGGCCGGCGTCGTCGCAGGCGGGCTGGAGTGGCTGCTGCGGGAGCGCCGATGAGGTGGCTCCGCCGGCGCCTGCTCGGCTATGAGCTGGTGTACCGCCGGGACGTGCCTGACGGCCGGATCGCGCTGACCTTCGACGACGGCCCGTCCGAGTGGACACCCCCGATCCTCGACGCCCTGCAGGCGCATGGCGCGCGGGCGACGTTCTTCCTGCTGGGCGAGCACGTGCTACGGCTTCCGGAGATCGCGGCCCGGATCGCGCGAGACGCCCACGAGGTCGCGTGCCACGGCTTCGATCACGCCGACCTCGCATTGCTGCCCTCGGAGACCGTGCGAGGGGAGCTGGGGCGCGCGCGGGAGGCGATCTCGTCTGCGACCGGCGTGCGACCGCGGCTGTTCCGTCCCCCCTTTGCGACCTCGAGCGCACGGGTCGCCCGCGCGGCCGCCGCCGTCTCGCTCGAGCCGACGATCCTGCGCGACGTCGACCCGGCCGACTGGCGGGCGGATGATTCGGCGACGGTCGCCTCGGCCGTGCTCGACGCCGTGCGTCCGGGCTCGATCGTCTGTCTGCACGACGGCGTCCCGCAGGGGAACAGAGGCACGAGCGACCGCACCGTCACGATCGCGGCCGTCGAGCAGCTCGTCCCGGAGCTCCAGGCGCGCGGCCTCGAGCTCGTGACCGTGTCGGAGCTGCTGGCATGACGAGCGTCAGCCTGGTGATGCCGGTCTGGAGCCCACCCCCGGAGTGGCTGCGTCGCGCGGTCGAGAGCGCGCTCGAGGACGACGCCGTCTCGGAGCTGATCGTCGTCGACGACGGCTCCGAGGAGGAGATCGAGGCCCTTCTGCCGTCGCCCCTCGACCCGCGGACGCGCGTGCTCCACACCACGCACGGCGGCCCCTCGCACGCGCGCAACGTCGCTCTCGCCGAGGCCGGCGGCGCGTACGTGCGCTTCGTCGACGCCGACGACGTCGTGGTGCCGGGCAGCACCTCGCGCCTCCTCTCCGTTGCCGAGGAGCACGGCGGGATCGCGCATGCGGCCACCGTCGTCTGCGACACGGACCTGCGGCCGCAGCGCACCGTCGCCTCGGAGCTCGAAGGGTCGGCCGTGCGCGCGTGCCTGCTCGGCACGTTCGACGTGCGCGTCGTGTCGCTGCTCTTTCCGCGCGCGGCGGTCGATGCTGCCGGGCCGTGGGACGAGGACTTCGCCGTCAGCGGCGACTGGGACTTCGTCCTGCGCTGTGTGGAACATGCGGACGTGCATCGGGAACCGGGAGTCGCCACGTACTACCGACGGTGGAGCTCGTCGGTGTCCCGCTCGGCGAGCATCGCTTCTGGCGAAGCCGCGAGGCGGCGGGTCGTCGAGAAGTACTTCGAGCGCCACCCCGGCGACGTCGGCTCGCCGCTCGAGCGCGCCGCGCGCGCGGCGACGCTCGCTTCGTCGGCGAGGGGCTATGCCGCGACCGGCGAACTGGCGCGCGCGGTACGTCACTGGGCCGGCGCGAGCAGGCTCGAGCCACGGCAGGCGGCACCGGCGTTGTACGACCTCGCCCGCCTCGCCGCCGCCCGCCGCCTGCGCTCGTCACCGTGACGGGCTGGTTGCTGCTCGTCGTCGCGACGGCGCTCGTCGTCGGCGCGGCGTGGTTCGGCGCGCGTCTCGCCGGGACCGAGCCGGGCTTCGAGCGGGCCCTCGCGGTCGCGATGCTGACGACTGTCGGCATCGTCCTCTGCTCGCTCGCGGCGGGTGCGGCGGCCCACCGCTACACGCGGACCGGGGTTCTGGTGGCGGCCGCCGCGACGGCGCTCGCGCTCGGCCTGCTCGACCGCCGCTGGAACGGCTGGGGGCGCGGCCCGAGGCGTCCATGGTGGCTGCGGCTCGAGCGCTGGCAGGCTGCGCTGCTCCTGCTCGCCACGGTCGCCGTCGTCTGGCGGATCGTGCTCGCAGCGATCCTGCCGCCGTTCGCGTTCGACGCCCTGACGTATCACCTCACCGCCGTCGCCGACTGGGTGCAATCCGGCCGGATCGGCGCCAACGCGTACAGCTTCTGCTGCGCGCAGTATCCGTCGAACGGCGAGCTCCTCTCGGCGTGGCCGGCGGTCTTCACGCGGAGCGACGCGCTCGTCGACGTCGCGCAGGTCGGGACGGCAGTGGTCGGCGCGCTCGCGGTCTGCGCGCTGGCGCGGTGGGTGGGCGTCTCGGCCGGCGCCGCGGCGGCCGCGGGCGCGCTGTTCCTCGTCACCCCGATCGTCCTCACCCAGGCGAACACGCCGTACGTCGACGTCACGTTCACGGCGCTGCTCCTCGCGGCTTCCGCGTTTCTCGTCCGGTTCCTCGACGCGGAGGCCTTTCACGTGGACCGCACCCGGACCGGCCGGTCGCCCCGGTACGGGTTGCTCGTGCTGGCCGGGCTGGCGGCCGGCGGCGCGCTCGGCGCCAAGCATCTCGCCGTCGCGGCCGTCGCGATCCTCGCGCTGCTGGTGGCCGCGCACGTGTCAGTCGCCGTCGCGCGTGGCCGTCTCGGGGTTGCGACCGCGGTCGGGATCGTCGTGTGCTTCGTCGCGTGCTGCGCCCTCGTCGGGGGATCGTGGTACGCGCGCAGCTGGATCGACACCGGCGATCCGGTCTGGCCCGCGTCGGTGCACGCCGCCGGCGCGACGATCTTCCGGGGGCGAGAGCAGATCGACCAGATCTTGACGGTGCCGCCGGGAGGAGGCCGGGCTTGGTGGTACGAGATCGCGCGCTCCTGGTACCACGACCTCACGTTCTGGTCGCGCCGGACCTACACCTACGAACGGCGTGACGGCGGGCTCGGCCCCGTCTGGGGCTGGCTCGGCTGGGCGGCCGTCGCCGGGCTCGGCTGGTGGGCCGTGCGCCGGAGGCCGGCGGTCGCCGTGAACCTCCTCGGCCCGTTCGCCGTGTTGTTCGCGATCCAGCCCTACCGCTGGTGGTCCCGCTTCACGCTGTACCTGCCCGCGCTTGCGGCGGTCGGCCTGGTGCTCGCGATCGAGCGCGGTGCGCGCGGCCGCGCCGGGACGCTCCTGGCGGCGGCGACGGTTGCTCTCGCCACGGCGGGCGTCGCTCTGGCGTCATGGCAGATCGATCCCGCCGGGTACGGCCGGGTGCTCGACGCACGCGACGTCCTCAGGCTGGTCGATTCGGACCGCAGCAGAACTGCAGGCGCGCTCTTCTTCCCGGAGTACGCGTGGCTCGATCGCGTCCCGCCGCGGGCACCCATCGCGGTCGAGGAGTTCGCTCCGTCGATTCGCTTCGTCTACCCGTTCCTCGCCCCGCACTTCGATCGCCGAGTCGACCTGTTGACGGGCCGCCCCGGCGCGTCGCTCGCCTCGCGCGTCCGGCGCAACGGGATCGAGTTCCTCGCCGTCGAGTCGGGCGGCGACTACGCCGATTGGGCGCGCGCCTCCGGCCTCGGATTCACGCCGTTCTGGCAAGGCGACGGTGTCACCGTTCTGCGGCGACCCCTATCCTCGCCGTCGTGACGCCCGACCTCCGTCGCGTGCTCGACGCGCTCCGCTCGGCGAAGGGCGCGTCGCAGGAGGCGCCTCTCGCCGGGCGGCTGGCGACGCGCGCGGCCGCCGTCGTTCGCGTCGCCGGCATCCGAGCTGGACGACGCGTGGTGTGGCCCTCGGCGGGTCGCGCGCTCCTCGAGCGATTCGAGCTCCCTGCGGCCGGCCGAGGCGAGGTCACCGTCGAGATCCTCGCCAGCGCGATCAGTCCGGGGACGGAGCGCGCGCAGTACCTGCGACTGCCGAATGCCCGGCCCGCCTTCCCGCATCACCCCGGCTACTCCGCCGTCGGCCGTGTCGTCGATCGCGGCCGCGGAGCCGGCGGTCTGGCGGTCGGGGAGCTCGTCGCGGTGCCGCGCGCGCCGCATGCGTCGCTCGTCACCGTCCCGGCGTCGGAGGTCTACGCCGTGCCCGACGGGGTGGCATTGGCGGAGGCTTCGCTCACGTATCTCGCGATCATCGCGGCGTACGGTGTGGACCGTTGCGGGCTCGAGCCCGGCGAGCTGGTCTGCGTGATCGGCGCCGGGCCGATCGGCCTCCTCGCACAGCGGATCGCGCACGCGCGCGGCGCGCAGACCGCCGTCGTCGCGCCGAGCGAGAGAGCCAGGGCGCTCGTCGAGCTGACGCCCGGTGCGCGCCTTCTGCACGCGGTGGACGAGCTCGCCGCCGCGGCCGCGATCGATGCCGCGGGGCAGGAGGACACGTTGGAGCTCGCCGCGTCGGCCGCCGCAGACGGCGCCCGCGTCGTGCTGCTCGGATCGCCCCGTGGGCTGCAACGGCTGCCGTTGTCCGCCATGGGGCGGCGACGGCTGACCGTCGTCGGCGCGCACATCTCCCGCCTGGCGGGTGAGCGGGCCGAGACGGGCCGCGACGACTTTCGACGCTTCGCAGACGAGTACCTGACGGGCCTTCGCGAGGGCACGATCGCCGCTGCCGACCTCGTCGGCGAGGCCGTCGACCCGCGTGAGCCCGAGCTTGCCTACCGCCGTCTCGCGGACGGTTCGCTTCGCTCCGCGTACTTCGACTGGCAACGGCTCGAGCCGTCCGAGCGGGTGGCCCCGGCTCCCGTTCTTCCCCGGCGCAGCTCCGCGCCGGGCTCGGTCGTGGTCTCGGCCCGCCCGCGCGCGACAGGCGAACGGCTCGGGTTCGCAGTGATCGGGTGCGGCGACATCGGCGCCGAGAATGCCGCCGCGATCGCATCGGCCGCGAACGCCCGCGTCGTCGCGTGCTACGACGCGGTTCCCGCGCTCGCGCAGGCGGTCGCAGCGCAGCACGGCGCTGTTGCAAGCGGGAGCCTCGATGCGGCGCTCGCAGAGGCCGGTGTCCAGGCGGTCGTCGTCTCGGTGCCGCACGCCGCGCACGAGGAGGTCTCCCTCGCAGCGCTCGAGCGCGGGCTCCACCTCGTCGTCGAGAAGCCGGTCGCACACGACCTCGCGTCAGCTCGTCGGATCGCGAGTGCTGCCGACCGCTCGAGCGGCCTCGCCTCCGTCTGCTTCCCGTTCAGGTTCGAGAGCGCGGCGCTCGCAGCGCAGGCGCTGATCGACGAGGGCGCGCTCGGCGAGCTGCGCGGGAGCACGATCACGATGCTGGTCGACAAGCCGCCGTCCTACTGGCTGGGAGGCTATTCGGGCCGCGCGACGAGCAGCTGGCGCACCTCGCGCGTGGCCTCGGGCGGGGGGATCCTGATCATGAACGCAACCCACCTCGTCGATCGCGCGCTTCACCTCACGGGCGCCGCGGTCGAAGAGGTCGCCGCCTTTGCTTCGCAGTCCGCGGAGACCGGGGAGGTGGAGGATTCGATCGCGGTCTCGATGCGGTACGCGGGCGGCGCCGTCGGCTCGATCGTCGGCGCCTCCTCGGCGCGCGGAGGCTCGAGCGCGTCCGGGCTGACGGTCTGGGGAACGCTTGGCCAGATCGTGCTCGACGACCGTCCACGGGCGTTCACGCTGCACGCCGCCGCGGACGGAGAGGCGGGGCGGTGGCGGAACCTCGACGCAGCAGAGTCGGCCGACCCGCGCGTCGTCTACTTCGAGCGGTTCGTGGAGGCGGTGCGTGGCGCCGCGCCGCTCGACATCGCGCTGGCTGCCGGTGTGACCGTGCAGGAGGTCGTCGAGGCCGCGTACCGATCCGTCGAGAGCGGGCGGCCGGTCCGAATCGAGGAGCTCCGTTGACGTCGCAGCCCCACGAAGACCTCGCCGCGGCCGTGCTGGAGATGCTGCCGGACGGCCCTGTCGAGGTGACGGGCGAGGGCGCGACGGCCGAGACCGTCCGGCGCTTGCTCGGCGGTCGGAGCGCCGGCGAGGCGCCTCCGAGGGCGGTCGTCGAGACGACCGGCACGGCTGCAGGCATCGCCGCCGCCCTCGAGCGCGTCGCGAGCGGCGGGCGCGTCGTCGTCGCGGCGCCGGTGGCCGACGTGCCCGCGTTCGACACGTACAGCGAGCTGCACGTCCGCGGCCTGGAGCTCGTCGTCGTGCCGTCATGACAGGCGCAAACGTCTTCGCCGTGATCCTCTGGTCGAATGCACCGCACCAGGAGGAGGTCGTCGAGGATCTGGCGCGGCGGTTCACGGTGCTGGAGCTGCTGCGCGTGGAATGGACGCGCGAGCAATGGGTCGGCGATCTCGCCCGGCTCTACGGCGACCGGCTTCCGTCAGCCGAAGAGAAGGCCGAGCGCTGCGGCACGGGGCCGTTTCTGCTCGCCGTCGTGGCGGATCCGCGCCCGACCTACAGCAGACGGCGCACGAGGCGTGGGTTCGCGCGCGTCAACCGCAACCTCTTCGCCGCGCGCGAGAGATACCGGCGCCTGACCCGCGGGCACGACCTGGTGCACGCGACGCTCGACGAGGACGAGGCTGCGAAGGATCTCTTCCTGATCGCCGGCCGCGAGCGCGCGGACTTCCTCAGCGCGAAAGAGTGGGACGGAAGCGTTCGATCGCTCGCATCCGACCTCGTCGGCACGCACGGTTGGCGAGACGTGCGGGAGCTCGTGCGTGCGCTCGAGTTGACCGGCGGCTGCTCGCTCGTGCACGACTCGGACGCCGGCCTGACGCTCGCGGTCGGCGACCCGTGGTGGGCTGCACGCATCGTTTTCGGCTCGGACGACCCGCCGACGGCGGGCCTCGTCCGGATCGGGGATGAGGAGCTCGACGTCTCCCTCGTGCCGGCGGAGCCCGAGCGCCGCCGCTTCAGCTTCTTCCGCCGGTAGCGGTCGCCGCCGTGACCGCGCGGGCGAGCTGCAGCCGCAGCCCGTCTTCGGTCGTCGCGGCCTCGTATCGCGGGACGAGCAGCGGATCGGCGTCGGCGAGCACCGGCGTCGCCGCGCCCGTGTACGCGCGCTCGTAGCCCGCATTGCGCACCGCGGTCGCAGCGCGCTCGTCGGCGCGACCGTGCGGGTACGCGAACGACACGATCTCGGTGCCCGCGGCGGCGGCCACCGCGTCGCGGCCTTCCTGCACGAGCGAGGGCAGCGCCGCCTCGGGAACGGTGGCCGGCGGATCGTGCGTGCGCGTGTGGAATCCGATCTCGAAGTCGCGCGCGAGCCCGCGCACGTCGGCGGTCGCCAGCCCGTGGTCGCCACCGGGCGGAGCGACGCGGCGGAGCTCCGCCGACACGGCGTCCCGCTCGGCGGGTGCGAGGGCCTCGATCGCTCTGGCGGCTTCCCTGATGCCGCTTGGGCCGACGCCCGGCAGCTCGGGTGCCACGCCGTCATGGCGCACGATCCGCTCGAGGTCGTCCCACCAGAACGGCGCCGGGCCGTCGAGCGTGCGACCCGTCAGGAAGAAGGCCGCCGGTACGCCGTGCGCGCGCAAGGCCGGCGCGGCGACGCGTGCATGCGACTCGACGTCGTCGTCGAACGTGATCGCGACCGGGAACCGGTCGCCTCGCCGACGGTCGCGCGCCGCGTCGACCACGTCGCGCGGTGCGACGACCCTGTACGCGTCGACGAGGTGACGAAGCTGACGGAGGAACACCTGCTCGCCCACCGGCGTGTCGAGGGTGGCCGGCGCACCGATCCGGTGGTAGACGAGCACGATCCCGGCGGCGCCGGGTCGACGCTCGGCGAGGCGGCGGAGGATGCCCGCGTGAACCGCGGCTCTCACCGTCGTGCTCGCAGGCCGTAGAGAAGACCACTCACGGTGCCTGCCAGCACGCGGAGCTCGCCGGCGTCGCGGGCCAGCAGCCGCAACCTCAACAACAGCCAGCGAACGAGGACGAGCGCCGCCGAGAGCTCGCCGCGGCGCAGCCAGAGCCCGATCGCGGCGCCGACGCCGCGCCCGTACCGACTTCTCGTCGCCCGCCGGGCTGCCGGCGGCTTCTGCTCGTGACGCACGACGACGCGCGCGTCGTAGCGGATCGGCCCCTCTCGCAGCAGCCGGTGCAGCGCGTCGACGTCCTCGCCCGCGCCGCCGCCCGAGCCGGCGCCGAGGCGCTCGTCGTAGCCGCCCAGGGCACGCAGCACCCCGGTGCGGCAGACGAGGTTCCCGCCGCTTCCGATGCGCCACGGCTCCAGGGTCCGTTCGAACGTCGCGCTCGTCCGGTTCATGCGCGACGAGACCGGTACGAGCGTGCCGGTCGGGTCGGGCAGGGGGAGGACCGGGCCGCAGACGGCGACGAGCCGCGGCTCCCGGTCGAGCACGCCCGCCGCGACTGCAAGCCAATCGGGGTCGGGCTCGCAGTCGTCGTCGGTCACGGCGACGAGGGGCTGCTCGACGAGCGCCAGTGCCGCGTTGCGTGCCGCCGAGAGCCCGCCGGGGGGCCGGCGTTCCACCGTCACCGCCACCGGCGCGGCGGCGGCGACGCATGCGTCGGCGAGACCCTCGCCGCCGGACTGGTCGACGACGACGATCTGCACCGGCGTCGCGCTGCCGCCCGCGACGGCGCGCACGCAGCGGAGCAGGCTCTCCCGGCGCCCGAGCGTCGGGATCACGACCGAGACGGGAACCTGGTTCACCTTGCCGCCTGCTCGTAGATCGCGTCGTACTGCGGGGCGATCCGATCCCACGAGAAGCGCCCGATCATGAGCTCGCGACCCGCGGCGCCGAGGCGGCGACGGCGTTCGGGATCGTGCAGCAGCGAGACGATCTCGCGTGCCAGCTCGTCCTCGTCCTCGGCTACGACCGCCTGCTCGCCGGGTTGCACGCCGAGCCCCTCTATGCCGAGCGGCGTCGACGCCACGGCCTTCCCGGCGGCGAGCGCCTCGAGCACCTTGACGCGCATGCCGCCGCCGCTCCAGACCGGTCCGAGGACGACCGAGGCGCCGGTCAGGTACGGCGTGACCGACTCGACCTCTCCGACCGCGGTGACGCCCGCCCGGTCGACGAGCTCGGTAGGCGGCGCCGCCCCGACGACGACGAGCCGGGCGGCCGGCACGGCGTCGCGCACGGCAGGGAGGACCCGGTCGACGATCCGCCGCAGCGCGTCGACGTTCGGCGGATGCACGAAGCTGCCGACGAACAGCAGGGACGATTCCGTGCCGGAATCGCCTAGCGCGTGCGGCGGCACTTCGACTCCGAGCGGGATCACATGAATCGTGGCGTCCTCGCCTATGACGGAGCGCAGCTCCGTCACCTCGTTCTTGGTGAAGCAAACGACAGCGCTGACTCGCCGATAGGTCTTGCGCCGGAACCGTCGCATCGCGGCGTCGTCGAGACCGTCCGCCGCCACCGAGTGGTCGGTGACGACCACCGGAGGGCCGGCGACGTCGCCCGCGTACTGCGCCATCACGGCGAACTCGGCGTGGACGACGTCCGGCCGGTGGCGCTCCACGGCATCGCGAAGTGCGGCGTGGAGCGCGGCGACGTCGGTGCCGAGCACCCAGCCCGGCTGCCGCCGCAGCGCCCCGAGCATGCGCTGCCGCTCGGTCCAGAGCGCCGCCGGAGACGCGCGCGCGAGTGGACGCCGCACCTCCACGACCTCCTCGCATGCCGCGGCGAGCTCCGGGTCGACCGGGGGTTCGTCGTCGGCGCGCAGCGACAGGAGCACGAGCCGATGACGCGCCGCGAGCCGCCGGTGAAGCGAGGCCAATGCGCGCGCGCCACCGTGACGACCGTCGCTCCGCGGCGGGAACGGCGCGAGGACGATCACCTTCACTGCAGGACGTCCGCCAGCACCAGGCGCAGGATGGCGAGGAACGAGCCGTCGTGCCCGCCGCTCCGGACCTCGTTCGCCGCGTGGTGGGCCCAGCACGAAACGGGCACGAGCGGCGCGATCGTCGCAGGCAGGCCGGTGGTCGCGGCAATTCGGCGGCGAACGGCGTCGACGGGCGCACGGGAGAAGGCGGCGATGCGATCGGCATACGACGAGGCCGCGGCCGTCGCGTCGACGAGCGCGTACTCGGCGTCGAAGCCCGGCAGCATCTCCTCGCAGGCGGCCTCCCAGTCGACCAGCGTCAGGCCTCGTGGTCCGACGACGAGGTTCCACATCGAGACGTCGCCGTGCGCAGGCGCGACGGGAACCGTTTCGGCGGCGAAGTCGCTCAGCTGCCGCCGGATCGTTCGAGCCTGTACCGGGTCGAGCTGCGGTTCGAGCACCTCGAGGTCGGACAGCAGTTGTCGCGCTGCGCGACTGGTGCGGAAGGCGGTTACCTGCCGAGACCCCAGGTTCCACGCTTCGAGCGTGCTCACGACACGGTCGGCGAGATCGGGGAGCCCGCTCGGGCGCCGCCTCAGGATCGAAGCGGCCGTGTGCCCCGGGCGCGCGGCCGTGACGAGCGCTGCGGCGCCCCCCAGGCGGAGCAGCCGAGACTCCGGAACGTCGAAACCGGCCGACCGTGCTCCGGGCGCGAACGCATCGGAGCGCTCATGCGCTCGCGTGAGTCGTTCGACGTCGTCGGCCGCAGTTGCCCATTTCGCAAACGCTCCGGCGCTCTCGACCCGGATCGAGACGCTCTCCGAGCGGTGTCCCGCGATCAGCGTGGCGGCGCCGGCCCCGTCCGCCGACACCCATGCGAGCGGATGGGGGCCGTCGCGATGCGTGAAGAGCGCAAGGGGGGTTGCACTGCGCGCCACGACCGCGACCGGGGCGAACCGCAGCGCGAGCGCCCGCGTGCCCGGGAGGACGGATTGTTCCGCGAACAGCCGCCGGCCCCCGGCAGAGGCCTGCACGAGGGCCCTGCTGCTGCGCAGGAAGGTGCCGCGATGGGCGAGACCCTCTTGTTCGAGGATTCGCTGCGCGGAGCGCAGCCCGCGCGGGGTTGCCGTCACAGCGAGCAGCCCGTCTCCCGCCAGGCGCCTGGCGGCACGAGTGAGCGACATCGGCTTCGCCCCGGTCGCCAACACGATGCGTCCGCGTTCCCCGCTTTCGTCGGCGCTCTCGACCGGATCGGGCTCGCCGCGCGGCGACGCCGCTCGCAACAGCGTGGCGAGCCGGCTGTCGAGCTTGGGCCGCACAGGCTTAGTATCTCGGCGTGGCGGGGGTGTCGGCAATCGTCGTCTCGCACAACTCGCGCCCCCACCTTCGGCGTTGCCTCGAGTCGGTTGTGCACCAGGTCGACGAGACGATCGTCGTCGACGCCGCGTCCAGCGACGGCGCGATCGAGGAGATCGAGGCCGAGCTTCCCGACGTTCGCGTCCTCCGGCTGTCGGCGAATCTCGGCTACGGCGCGGCGCTGAACGCGGGCGCGGCACGGGCGAACGGCGAGCTCCTCCTGCTGCTGAATCCGGACACGTGGGCGCTCCCAGGCGCAGTCGAGGAGCTGGCGCAGGCGCTCGCCGAAGCGCCCGGCGCGGGTGCCGCCGGACCGAAGCTCCTGAACGAGGACGGCTCGACGCAGCAGTCGGTGCGCGGCTTCCCCACTCCGTGGCGCCTCGCGACCGAGTACTTCTTCCTTCGCTGGTTCGCGCCCCGCTCGCGTGCGTTGAACGCGTTCTACGCAGCCGGGTTCGACCACGCGAGCCCGCGTACCGTCGAGTGGCTGGTCGGCGCGGCGCTCCTGGTGCGCCGTGACGCGTTCGAAGGCGTGGGCGGCTTCGACGAATCCTTCTTCATGTACGACGAAGAGGTCGACCTCTGCTACCGGCTCGCAGCTACGGGCAGGTCGACGATCTTCGTTCCCTCCGCCGAGATCGGTCACGCCGGCGGCGCATCGACGAGCGCGATGCCCGAGGCGATGTACCTCGAGCAGCTGCGCTCGCACCTGCGGTTCGTCGACAAGCATCGAGGGCGCGCGTCGGCCGAGCGGACGCGGCGGATGCTGGTCTGGGCCATGCGCCTCCGTTCGGTCGTGCTCAGGGGAACGCGGCGGGAGATCTCCCGCTCCGGGGCGCGCTGGGCCGCTTCGGGCCCGGCCGCCGACCTGATCGGCGCGCCCGTTGGAAGATCCGAGACGGCTTCGCCGTCGTAGTGGGGAGAACTAGCCGAACGGCTGGCTTTGAAAATGCCATTTTGCCGGGGCGGCATTTTCTGTTTCACTTAGGGTTCGGGAGTGAGGGGAGAGGAGCAGTTGATGGTCATGAACGATGCAGCAGCGACCTCGCTGGTAGGCGCTGCAACTCGCCGCCCCGCGTTGCGGCGGATCTCGGCGGCCCGCTTGATCGTCGTCGCCGTGATCGCGCTCGAGCTGGCGTGGGTCGGCGGGCTGAGCGTCCTGTTGTACGAGGTGATCCACTGATGGTCGTCCTGCTCGACGTCCCGACCTACACGGTCGCGAGCCTCGACGCGCCGGCGACGACGTGCATGGCGGTTCCGCCTCAGTCGGGACGGCGCTACGCCGCGCTTCCCTGCGGGCTCGCACACGGCCACGCTGGTCATCACGAGACTCACGTGCGCGTCCGGCGCGAAAACGGCACGAGCGCCGGCTACACGTACTCCTGGCTCACCTAGGCCGCGGCGGCAGCGCCGCGTCGTCGACGATCGCGCGCGGCACGTCGTTCGTCAGCCAGCGCGCGAGCCCGCCGCCTCCGACCGCGCGGGCGGCTGCCGACATGCCGACGGCGCGGATCGTCGGTGCGTGAGCGTCGCTCGCGAGGAGGTGCACGCAGCGATGCTCGAGCAACGTGAAGGCGCACCGGCGCGCGCGCCGACCGCTGCGACCGTCGACCGAGGCGGCGGTCACCTGCACGAGAGCTCCGAGCTCGACGAGAGGAGCGATCAGCTCGGGACGAATCTGCACGTCGCTGTTGCGTTCGGGATGCGCGAGCACAGGGGTGAGCCCGCGCCCGATCAGGCCCGCCAGCTTCGGCACGAAGTCGAGCGGCCAGCCGAAGTAGGGCGTCTCGACCAGTAGGTAGCGCGGGTTGCCGGCCAACCCGAATCGCACGAGATCGTCGGTCGGGCGGCCCAGCTCCTCGAGGGCGATCTCCCCTCCCGGCAGGACGCGGATGAGGTCGCCTGCGGCGGCCCGGAGGCTCGCCAGCGCGGCCTCCATCTCGTCCGCGGTCGTCCCGTGGTCGGTCCGAACGTGCGGTGTCCCGGCGATGGCTTCGATGCCGTCGGCGGCGGCTGCACGGCAGATCGCGAGCGCCTCGTCGAGGTCGGCCGCTCCGTCGTCCAGACCAGGCAGTACGTGCGAGTGGAGGTCGATCAACTCGGCGGGGTCGCCGGCGATCTAGCTCTCGTAGATCGGGTTGTCGATGATGCCGCGCTGGTAGGCGAGACGGACGGCTTCGGTGCGGTTGGCGGCGTCGAGCTTGCGGTAGATGTTGGTCAGGTGGAACTTCACCGTCTGCTCGGCCACGAACAGCTCCTTGCCGATCGCCTGGTTCGACAGCCCCCTGGCGAGCGCGTTCAGGATCGACACCTCGCGGCTCGTCAGTCCGAGCTCGGCCGCGGCCGAGCCTGAGCCGTGCTGCGGGAGGCCGACGGCGTGGAACACGCTCCCCTCCATCACCTGCCGAAGCGTCGAGGCGAGATCGACCGGATTGACGCTCTTCAGGACGTACGCGCTCGCGCCCTTGGCAAGCGCCGCCTGGATCACCGCTTGGTCGGACGAGGCGGAGAGGATCACGACCTTGATCGACGGATGGTCCCGTCTGATCTGCTCGAGCGAGGTAAGGCCGTCGGTGCCGGGCATGCGGAGATCGAGTAGAACGACGTCGGGGTTCGTCCGGCGGATGAGCGGCATCACCTGGCTCCCCGTCTGAGCCTCCCCGACGACCTCGAAGTCGGGCTCTTCCTCGAGCGAGCGTTTGATGCCTTCGGCGATGAGCCGGTGGTCGTCTGCGATCAGGACGCGCACGTGCCGTCAACGCTAGCCGTTCCGTCGGCGTGCGGAAAACGGCGCCGGCCGATCTCGGTCGCCGATCGGGAGGCGGGAACGAGGCAGGAGCCGACCGGTTGATGCGAGAAGCTGCGCCTGTGCGTCGGTGACGGATCCCGAGAACGACGGCTACAGGATCGCCGCCGGCGCACCTTTTGGTTTCGCTGCCCTTCTAGACCGGGTGCCAGCGGTGGACGGCCGCGGTGACCGTCGTGGGGCCGCCGGGGCGGCTCTCGACCGCGAGGGAGCTGTCGAGCAGACGAAGCCGGTCGTGCATGCCGTTCAGGCCGAGGCCGCTCGTCGCCTCGCTGCGCGCCGCCTTCGGGTCGAAGCCGATGCCGTCGTCCGTCACGCGCAGGTAGATGACCTCGTCGGACTCGAACAGCTGGACGCCGACGTGTCGGGCCTCCGCATGCTTGTTGACGTTGGTGAGGGCCTCCCGGAGCACCCGGTGCAGCACGATGCGCTGCGAGTCGGTCTCGGTCTCGATCTCCTCGTCGATGTCGAGCCGGAGCTCGGCATCGTCGAGCCGCCGGAAGCGCGCGATCTCGCCTGCGACGAGCTCCGCGAGGGACTCGGCGCCGGCGCTGCCGGGCTGCGCGGACGCCATCTCGCGCAGTGCGACCTCGATGTCGGAGAGCTGCTCGCGAATACCGTCGACCTGCAGGCCGAGACCCTGGGTGTCGACCGGCAGCTCGTCGATGTCGCGACGGAGCCGCTCGAGGGAGAAGCCGACTGCCATCAGGTCCTGCATCGGCCCGTCGTGGAGGTCGAGGGAAAGCCGAAGCAGCCGTCGTTGGTCCGGCTTCGTCTGGGGCCGCGAGCTGGACTGTGGCGTCGCCATCCGCAAGCTGAACGTCGTCGCCGAGAGCCTCCGAGGCCACCCCCGGATGGGGGATCACTAAGACAGGTGATTGCGCGTGGCTCTGTCGTGCGGATGATCAGGTGCGAGGAGGGCGAGGCGGCGCGGCCGGCGAGAGCGGACGGTGCGCGAGCGCGGCATGGGCGAAGCGAGACGAGAAGTGGACAATTCGGAGCTGGAGCTCCACGCGTACGAACGGCTCGCCGGGCTGTTCGCCTCCCTGCTCTCCGAGCAGACGCTCGAGTCGCTGCTCGCGACGCTGGCCGACGCGGTGGAAGAGCTCGTCCCGTGCTCGGGCCTCGTGTTCTCGGAGCTGAGCGAGGCGGACAACACGCTCGTTCCGCTCGTCTCCCGTGGCTCGCACCCGGGCCCCGAAGTCCTGAAGGCTGCCCTGGTCGCCCACGGCAGCCTCAACGGCTCACTCAGCCTGTTTCGCGAGGAGTCCGAGCCGCGGTTCTCCGACGCCGAGATCAGGTTCGTCCGTCGACTCGCGGATGCCACGGCGCTCGCGCTCGACAGTGCGAAGACGCGAGCCAGCCTCGCCCAGCTCGCGCAGACCGACGAGCTGACCGGTGCTCTGAACAGGCGGGGTTTCTTCGAGGCCGCCGAGCGTGAGCTCGCGCGCGCGACGCGCGACGGCGCCGAGACCGCGTTGCTCGTCGTCGACGTCGACGACCTCAAATCGGTGAACGACCGCTACGGCCATTCGCTCGGAGACGCGCTCCTCATGCGCGTCGCGCAAACGCTCGCTGCCCGGACCAGGCGCGGGGACATCATCGGAAGGCTGGGCGGAGACGAGTTCGCGGTCGTGCTGCCGGGGGCCGGCCTCGACGCCGCGGAGCACCTCGCGCACGAGCTCGAGAGCCTCCTCCACAACGCGATGATCGAGACCGAGGCGGGTTCGCTCGTCGCCGATGCGAGCGTCGGCGTCGCCGCCTCCGACGGCAGGCGGGCCGGTGTCGTGCGGCTGCTCGCGCGCGCCGATGTCGACATGTACCGCAGGAAGCGGAAGCGGAAGGCGCCGCCTTAGGGGCCGTAAGGGCGAGGCGGGGGTTGGGGGGAGCCGGGGCCCAAGCCGCTACTGGGGCGCGAGGCAACCTGCGGCTGAAGCCTTACCCCTTGGTCGCACCCGGCTCCCAGTGCCGATCTTCCCGGCTCGACGGGCCCTTGGACCTAGCGGGCCGACTAACGGGTCCTATGCCTCCGGCTAGGAGAATCCTTCGAGTGCCGCCTCGACCAGGTCGGGCAGCGTCTCCAGGTTGTAGCCACCCTCGAGCACCGCTGCGACGCGTGGGGCGAGGCCGGTGCAGCGTCGCGCCAGCTCGGTGAACGTCCCGGTGCTGAGCTCCAGATCGGCGAGCGGATCCGCGACGTGGGCGTCGAAGCCGGCCGAGACGAGCAGCAGGTCCGGCTCGAAGCGCCGCAAGGCGTTCTCGACCGTCTGGAAGGCGTCCAGGTACTCGCCGTCGCCGGTGCCCGCGCGGAGCGGCATGTTGACGAGCGTCTCGCCTTGCTCGTACGGGCCGCCGGTCCCGGGATAGAACGGCCACTGGTGCAGCGACGCGAAGAGGATCGTCGGGTCGTCGGCCGTGATCTCCTGAGTGCCGTTGCCGTGGTGAACGTCCCAGTCCACGATGGCAACGCGTTCGACGTCGAGCGTGGCCTGCGCCCACCGCGCCGCGATCGCAACCGAGTCGAAGAGGCAGAAGCCCATGGCCCGGTCGCGTTCCGCATGGTGGCCGGGCGGGCGGGCAAGCGCGAAACCACCGAGGCGCACCGCGTCGATCGCCGCGCCTGCGGCCAGCAGCGCCGCCTCCAGGGTCGTCTCGGTGCAGATCGTGTCCGGGTCGATCAGACCGCGAGTCGTGCGGACCCGTTCGACCAGCTCGGGCGCGTGACAGCGGAGGACGTCGGCTTCGTCCGCACGCTCGCATTCGGTGAACCGGAAGCGGGCATGCAGCGCGTCGAGTCTTGCCTGCGACTCGGGATGCGAGCCCGTCGGATGGAGCCGAGCGAAGGCTTCGTGACTTACGAGCTCGATGGGCTCGAGGATACTGCCGCTTCGAGGATGTCCTGAAGCTGCGACTGGACGCGTTCGTCGGAGAGGTCGATCTTGTTCGCGTCGTCCTCGCCGAGCGCCGCCTTGATGCGCGTCTTGCCGTTCCCCTCGTCCTCGGTCGTGACGGGAGCGGTGATGCCCTGA
>Ga0070708_100001399_pt1 | contig 18444 bp, 9 predicted proteins | sample KBSK5503metaG_FD_65469 | JGI IMG/M metagenome (GOLD analysis project Ga0070708, IMG submission 65469) | Corn, switchgrass and miscanthus rhizosphere microbial communities from Kellogg Biological Station, Michigan, USA - KBS K5-50-3 metaG | ecosystem: Host-associated > Plants > Roots >... | reverse complement strand
GGGTTCGTGACGTCGGAGTCGGGCGTCGCCGGGATGACTTCGCTGCCGAGCAGATCGAGCTTGACGCCGTACGCTCGGCCGCTCGCCGCCTTACCGACGTCGCTCACCGTGACCTCGGCCGTTCGCGAGTTCGGGCCGATCTCATCGGCGTCGAGCGTCACGGTATTGGTGAGGACGGTTCCGATCGGAACGTCGTCCGCGACCGTCACGCGGATCGCACCGGTGTACTCCCCGGCCGCGATGGTCGGGAAGGTCCACTTGACGATGCCGTCGTCTGCTCCGACCGCGGGGGTCGTCGGCGTGACGCCGCCGATGGGCGACGCGCTGACGAACTTCACACCCGCCGGCAGATCGTCGGTGAAGGTGGCGTTCGTGAGCCCGCTACCTTCGATCGAGAACGCGAGGCTGAAGTCGACGACCCCGCCGCGGGGCGAGACGCCCGGGCAGGCGGACTTCGATACGTCGATCGCGATGTATGTCTTCGTCGCATGGTTGGTGCGTGTCGCGCCGTTGGCAACGATGGTTTCGTTGTTCCACGTTGCCGTGAGCGTGTACGTCCCGGCCGTCGACGAAGTGATGATCACCGAGCACGTTCCGGCTTCGTTCGCGGGTGTCTGTGGGTCATCCTCACGGGTGACACAGGTGGAATCCGTTCCCTCTGCCGGTGCCCCGTTGATCGTCGTGAAGTGGCCGTCGCCGCCGTCGGGCCCGGTGAGCACGAGGTGAACGGTCTCGCCGGCGAGACCGGTGAGGCCGGAGCCCGAGTTCTGCTTCAGCGTGACGGTGAACTCATGCGACTGTCCCACCTGGTTGTTCGCCGAGGGAGGAGTCACGTCGAGGGTGAAGTCGAGGAACTGCTTCGTCGCGGTCGCCGTCTTCGTCGCCCCGCCGACGACGATCGTCTCGTTCGACCATGTCGCCGTGACCTTCACCAGTCCGGCCGTCGTCGCGGTGATCGTGGCCGTGCAGGTGCCGTCTTCCGCCGTCACGCAGGTCGCGTGAGTGGCGTCGGCGATCGTCCCGCCACCGCTGACCGCCGTGAAGTGAGCGTCGCTCCCTTCGGGCCGGTCGAGCACGAGCGAGATCGTCTCGCCCGAGAGTCCGGCCGGGCCGGTGCCGGTGTCCTGTGAAAGGGTTGCCGTGAAGGTGTGGAGGTTACCCACCTCGTTCGTCGCAGAAGGCGGCGTAAGGGTGAGGTTGAAGGCCCGGTACTCCTTCGTTGCCGTGGCTACCTGGTCGGCACCGCCGGTCGCGATGTGGTTGTGCCACGTCGCGGTCAGGGTGACCGTTCCGGGGGTCGTCCCAACGATCGTGGCTGTGCACTTCCCGTCGGCGCCGGTGACGCACGTCGCGTGCGTGCCGTCGACGATCGTTCCGGTCGGGGCGACGTCCGTGAAGTGAACGTCGCTGCCTTGTGGGACCGTCAGCACGAGCTCGATCGTCTCACCGGAAAGCGGCTGCACGGACGAGCCGGTGTCGCTGGTGAGCGTCATCGTGAACGTGTGCGGCTTGCCGACCTCGTTGCGGGCCGACTCCGGGGTGACGGTCAGCTCGAACGCGCCGAACGTCTTGGTCGCGCTGGCGGTCTTCGTGACCGTCCCGCCGCCGGAGAGCGTCTGCGACCAGTCCGCGGTCAGTTTCGCAGTACCCGGGTCGGTGCCGTGGATCGTCACGGTGCACTTGCCGTCGGCGTCCGTCGTACAGGTTGCCGACAACTTGTCGGCGGCGATCGTGCCGTCCGACACAGCCGTGATCGTCGAACCCGTCGTCCCCGGGTTGAGCGTCAGAGTGATCGAGGCGCCCGAAACACCGACAGGTCCGGAACCCGAATCGCGGGTGAGGGTCACGGTGAACACGTGATCCGTCCCCGTCTCGTTCGTCGCCGACGGCGGCGTGACGGTCAGGTTGAACTCCGAGAACGTCTTGGTCGCGCTGGCGGTCTCGGTGACCGTCCCTCCGCCCGAAAGCGTCGAGGACCAGTCCGCCGTAATCGTCGCGGTGCCGGGCGCGTTGCCGTGGATCGTCACCGTGCACTTGCCGTCCGCGTCGGTCGTGCACGTCGCCGACAACTTGTCGGCTGCGATCGTGCCGTCCGACACAGCCTTGATCGTCGAACCCGTCGAGCCGGGAGCCAACGTCAAATCGATCGAGGCGCCCGAAACGCCGACCGGGCCCGAACCCGTGTTCCGGGTCAGAGTGACGGTGAACGTGTGGTCCGATCCAACCTCGTTCTCCGCGGACGGAGGCGTCACGGTCAGGTTGAACTCCGAGAACGTCTTGGTCGCGCTGGCGGTCTTCGTGACAGTTCCGCCGCCCGAAAGCTTCTTCGACCAGTCCGCGGTTATCGTCGCCGTTCCCGGCGTGTTGCCGTGGATCGTCACCGTGCACTTGCCGTCGGCGTCGGTCGTGCACGTCGCCGACAACTTATCGGCCGCGATCGTGCCATCCGACACTGCCGTGATCGTCGAACCCGTGGAGCCGGGGTCGAGGGTCAGATCGATCGAGGCCCCCGAAACGCCGACGGGACCAGAACCCGAATCACGCGTCAACGTCACCGTGAACGTGTGATCCGAATCAACCTGGTTCTCCGCAGACGGAGGGGTCACGGTCAACTCGAATGCGCTGAACGTCTTGGTGGCCGATGCGGTCTTCGTGACCGTCCCGCCGCCCGAAAGCTTCTTCGACCAGTCCGCGGTGATCGTCGCGGTGCCGGGAGTGTTGCCGTGAATCGTCACGGTGCACTTCCCGTCGGCATCCGTCGTACAGGTCGCCGACAACTTGTCGGCCGCGATCGTGCCGTCCGACACAGCCGTGATCGTCGAACCGGTCGTCCCCGGATCGAGCGTCAAGGTGATCGAGGCGCCCGAAACGCCGACGGGACCAGAACCCGAATCACGCGTCAACGTCACCGTGAACGTGTGATCCGATTCAACCTGGTTCTCCGCCGACGGAGGCGTCACCGTCAGAGCGAAGGCACTGAACGTTTTGGTTGCCGATGCGGTCTTCGTGACCGTTCCGCCGCCCGAAAGCTTCTTCGACCAGTCCGCGGTCAATGTGGCCGTGCCCGGCGAAGTGCCGTGGATCGTCACAGTGCACTGTCCGGCCGAGTCAGTCGTGCACGTCGCCGACAACTTATCGGCCGCGATCGTGCCATCCGACACAGCCTTGATCGTCGAACCCGTCGTCCCCGGGACGAGCGTCAGATCGATCGACGCCCCCGAAACGCCGACGGGACCAGAACCCGAATCACGCGTCAACGTCACCGTGAACGTGTGATCCGAATCAACCTCGTTCTCCGCAGACGGAGGCGTCACGGTCAGGTTGAAGTCCGAGAACGTCTTCGTCGCGCTGGCGGTCTTCTCAACCGTTGCGCCACCCGAAAGGGTCTTCGACCAGTCCGCGGTTATCGTCGCGGTGCCCGGCGCGTTGCCGTGGATCGTCACCGTGCACTGCCCAGCCGAATCAGTCGTGCACGTCGCCGACAACTTATCGGCCGCGATCGTGCCGTCCGACACAGCCGTGATCGTCGAACCCGTCGAACCGGCCGTCAACGTTAGGTCGAGAGACTGACCCGAATAACCGACGGGGCCGGAACCCGAATCACGGGTCAACGTCACCGTGAACGTGTGATCCGAATCAACCTCGTTCTCCGCCGTGGGGGGCGACACACTCAGCGCGAACGCGAGGTACCGCTTCAGTCCGTCGCTGTTTATCTTCACGGTTGCCCCGCTGCTGTCCGTCGCCGTGTACGAGGCGGTGAGCTTTGCCGTTCCGGGCGAGGTGCCGTGGATGGTCACCGTGCACTGCCCGGAGGCGTTCGTGGTGCAGGTCGCGTGGGTGTCGTCGGTGATGGATCCAGCCGACACGGCGGTGATCTTCGCGCCGGTCGTCCCGGGGTCGAGCACGACGGAGACGCGTGCCCCCGAAAGCCCCGCTTCCCCGCTCCCCGAGTCCTTCTTCAGCGTGACCGTGAATACGTGGTCGGTCTCGGTCTCATTCTCAACGTCGGCCGGCGAAACCGCGATCGAGTAGGAGACGAACCGCTTGGTCGCCGTGTCGTTGGCTTCGCCCGTGTCGAATCCGGCCGTTGCCCCGGTCGCCGTCCCGTTCACCCACGCACGCACCGTCGTGGAGCAGGGGTTCGCGGACGTGAGGGTCGTCGTCACCTGACCGCTGGCGTTGGTTGTTCCACTTGATGGGCTGATGCTCCCGCAGTCTCCTTCGTTCGCGAAGGTGACGGGCACATTGGGAAGTCCGGTGGTCGTCCCCGCGATGAACACCTTGGCGGTGAGCACGTGCGGTTGGGCCGTGCCGGCGAACGAGTCGGAGAAGTTCTCGGCGTCCTCCGGCGTCAGGCTGATGTTGTAGGCGAGCGAGCCGGAGTTTGTCTTCACCTCTCCGGTCGCCAGCGTTTCGGTGGCAGCCGGGCTGGAGTAGATCAGGGCGGTTCCGTTGCGGACCTCGAAGTGATAGGTCACGGAGCCCGGCGGAACCTGAGCGTCCGAGGCCGTGTATTTCCCGTCGTGGTCCGGGTCCGTCAATTCAAGCGTGCGGGTCTCCACGGGATTGGTAGCGACCGTGTAGACGGCGTACACCTTCGATCCCGCGATGCCTTGCGGGCTAACGGTGAACTCCCAATCCTTGCGAGCGCACGAGTTCAGCGGAACGTCCTTGCGGACCGTGCGGTCCTTCAGGACACCGTTGTTGAAGTCCGCGGTGGAGTTGGACTTGACCCACGCCTTGCCGAACCCGGGGCAGGACGGGCTTACCCCGAAGGCCTCGAGCCGGAGAGCGGTCTCCGCGAAGTGGAACCGGTCACCGCTGCCGTCGGTCGCGACGTCCCAATCCGTTCCCTGCACGGGCGAGCCGCCGGTCGAGATCCAGTTGCCCGACGTCTGGCTTCCGCTCCACTTGTAGATGTTGGGCTTGGTGACAGAGCCGCCGTTCGTGGCGTCGAGCGTCACGAGAAGATCGCCGGCGGTCCGGACGGGGATCTCCGGCGTCGACGCGTTCCCGTCGTTGTCGAACGTCGCGTTCGATCGGTTGAACTCGAAGTTGAGATGCGCTTCGCCGTTGCCGGATACGCGCGTGAACGCGAGGTACAGCCAATGAGAGCCGCTGATCTCTCGCGTACCGATGCGGGCTTGCGTGAAGTCGTCTTTCTGCGGAGCGCTGCCACAATCGAAGGTCCAGGTTCCTGGGGTGAGCTCGGTGGAGCCGCCGCCTCTGAAGATGTCGTCGGTTCCGCTTGGACAGCCCGAGACCGCAGGTAGTCCTGGATCGTCGAATGTGATCGCGCCGGGGAGCGTGTCCCAGTCGTACGGGGCATTCGGCGGCGCCGAATCAGGGATGTTGCCGTCGATCTCGAAGTCGCCGACGATGCCGGCGGCGTGCGCAGTGATCGCGAGTCCGCTCAGTACGACTGACAGAACCGCGATGAGAACCAGGAACGTCTTCTTCGATCCCCGCATGACCAGTCTCCCCGTCCAAAGTGACCTATGTGCCCGACATCAAATGGATGCCCGGCCCGCTCAGACTTGGACGAGTATGCGGTAGGTCCTCCCCCAGTGGGGGGATTCAAGGCCCAGAAAAAGGGCCCTATTCAGCACACCCGGTACAACTGCACGCCGATGTGTCCGAATCGGGCGGATGGGTTGACCAGCGCAGACCGGACCTAGGACTCCTGGTCGGTGTCCTCGGGGAGGTCGATCAGACCCAAACGCAGGGCCGCGGTGATCGCGCCGGATCGGTTCTGTACTTGAAGCTTTTCAAAGATGCTCGACAGGTACGCCTTCACCGTTCGCTCGGAAACGAACAGCCGTTCCGCGATCTGCTTGTTCGGCAGACCGCGCGCGAGCAATCGCAATACCTGCAATTGACGTTGCGTGAATGTTTGCGACGCGAACGCGGTCGGCTCGGATACCACCGTCGTCTCCTCGGTGATGAGGGACGGATCCTCGAACAGCGCACGGCTCGAACCGACGACGATGGTGTCGCCGTGATGCAACTGTCGGATCTGGTGCAGTCGCTCGTTGTTCACGTACGTTCCGTTGTGGCTCCCGAGATCCTCCAATAACACGACGTCGCCACGCCGCATGAAGATCGCGTGCAGCCGCGACACGAGTGGATCCTCGAGCGTGAGATCGTTCTGTTTTCCTCGACCGATGGTGAGCTCTTCGGTGCCCATCTCGACGCGCCGCCCCGCGACCGGACCGTGGATGAAGTTCAACGTCGGCGCCGCCATCTACCGTTCCCCCCGTTCCTTCGCGAGCGCCTCGAGTGTGGAGAGCACCTCGGGCGCGGTCGTGTTCTCGCCGATCTTCCCACCGTGGTCGTTGCCGTGGTAGTCGCTCGAGCCGGTGGAGACGAGCCCCAGTCGATCCGCCAGCGCGCGGAATCGCTCCCGTGTCGGCGGATCGTGATCCGGATGGTCCACCTCGATCCCTGCGAGCCCGAGAGACGCGAGCAGCTCGATCAGCTCCTGCTGGCCTTCCGGGGTCTTCGGATGCCACACCGGATGGGCGATGACGGCTACTCCACCGGCCTCCCCGATCAGCGTCACCGCGGCCTCGGGCGTCAGGGCCTTCTTCTCGACGTACGCGCGCCCGCCTTCCAGGATCCAGTCGGGCGTGAAGGCGTCGACGGTGCTTCCGATGACGCCGAGGTCCACCATCGCCTGCGCGACGTGCGGACGGACGATGCTCTCGCCCTGGGCGATCGCGCGCACTTGCTCGAAGGTGATGGGGACGCCCAGCGCGTTGAGCTTTTCGATCATGCCTTTCGCACGCCAGACACGGTCGTCTCGGATCGAGCCGAGCTCTTCGACGAGCTTCGGGTGTTCGGTATCCAGGAAGTACCCCAGGATGTGCACCGAGCTTCCCTGGTAGACGGCCGAGATCTCACTTCCGGGGATGACCCGCAAGCCCAGGCGCTCGCCCGCCTCTCGCGCAGCCGGGTACCCGGCCGTCGAATCGTGGTCGGTCAGAGCGATCCCGTCGAGGCCGGCCTCACGCGCGATGCGCGCGACCTCCTCGGGCGGGAAGGCGCCGTCGGAGTTGTTCGAATGGACGTGCAGATCGACGCGCATCACGAAGGCGTGAACGCGTTCACCCCGGTGAGGTGACGCCCGAGCAGAAGCTTCTGGACCTGAGAAGTCCCCTCGTACAGAGTCGTCACGCGCGCGTCGCGCAGATACTTCCCGACGGGGAACTCGTCGATGTAGCCGTAGCCCCCGTGGACCTGGATCGCGAGGTTGGCGCACTTCACGGCCGATTCGCTGGCGACGTACTTCGCGATCGACGCTTCGATCGTGTTGCGCACACCTTTCTCTTTGAGCGCCGCGGCTCGCCAGACGAGCAGCCGGGCCGCTTCGGTTTCGATAAGCATCTCCGCGAGCATCTCCTGGATCAGCTGGAATCCGGCGATCGGACGGCCGAACTGCTCTCGCTGTTTCGCGTACTCGACGGACGCGTCGAGGCACGCCTGGGCGATCCCGACGCAGCCCGCACCGAGGCTGACGCGTCCGTCGTCGAGCGAGGAAAGGGCGATCTTCATCCCGCCGCCGATCTCGCCGAGGACCGCGGACGCCGGCACTCGGACGTCGGAATAGGAGAGCTCCGCCGTGGAGGCCGCTCGCAAGCCGAGCTTGCCTTTGATCTCCGTCGCGGAGAAGCCCTGCGTATCGCAGGGCACGAGGAACGCGGTGACACCCTTCGCGCCCTTGGAGGGATCCGCGTTCGCGAACGTCAGCGCCAGGCCGGCGACCGTGCCGTTGGTTATGAACATCTTGGATCCGTTGAGGATGAAATCGTCACCGTCGCGCACAGCGGTCATACGCAGCGAACCTGGATCCGAACCGGCGCCGGGCTCCGTCAGCGCGAAGCATCCGATCGCGTCCCCGGCCGCCAGCTTCGGCAGCCAATCGTGTTTCTGCTCCTCGGTGCCGTATTTCACGATCGACGTGCCGACCAGCGAGCAGTTGACGCTCAGGATCCCGCGGATCGACGAATCGGCGCGGGCGATCTCCTCGATCACGAGGCAGTACGAAATCGGGTCGAGGCCCATGCCGCCGTACTCTTCGGGGATCGAGGCGCCCAGGAACCCGATCGGCTTCATCTTCTCGAGCACCGGCCAGGGGAACTCCTCGGCACGGTCGTATTCCATGGCGACCGGGGCGATCTCGCGCTCAGCGAAATCGCGCGCCGTCTTGCGGATGAGCTCTTGTTCGGGAGTGAGATCGAGGTCCACGATGCCTCCGGATTTCATGGGCGCCGCAGCGCGGCGACAGCGTACCACCGGGATCCGCGGACGCTTGGCCCGGCACATCGGGGCGTGTAGCCTGAGCGCTCGTGGTCGAATCCGGCATCACCGAACTCGTCGAGCGCGCCCTCGACATCGCCCGCGCCGACGGCGCTTCCTACGCCGATGCTCGCTTCCTGCAAGAGGAATGGGAAGCGATCGACGTCCAAGACGACCGCGTCCAGGGAGTCGATAGAGGCGCCACTGCCGGCATCGGCGTCCGTGTGATCGTCGACGGATCGTGGGGCTTCGCCGGGACGGCCCGGCTGGACGCGCGCGACATCGAGCTCGCCGCCGCTCGCGCGGTCGAGATCGCTCGGTCCTGCTCGGCGGTGAAGGCGGCGTCGGTGCGCCTCGCCGACGAGCCGCCGAACACGGCGACGTGGGCGACCGCGATCGACGAAGACCCCTTCGCGGTCTCGCTCGAAGAGAAGATCGCGACCCTTCTGGACGCGTCGGCGCGGATGAAACTGGTGCCGGGTCTGACGATCGCGGAGGCCTCGATCGACCTGTGGCGCCGGACGTCGTTCCTGGCGACAAGCGAAGGTGCGCGGATCGATCAGACGGTGACGCAGTCGGGCGCCGGCATCCGCGCGCTCGCGGTCGGCGAACGCGAGGTGCAGCAGCGTTCTTATCCGAACTCGTTCCGCGGCCATTTCGCGTGCAAGGGCTACGAGCACATCCGCGCCATGGACCTTGCGAGCAACGCTCCTCGCATCGCCGAGGAAGCCGTCGCGCTCATGAAGGCACCGGAGTTGCCCTCGGCCGAAACGACGCTGATCCTCGACGCGCCGCAGCTCGCGCTCCAGGTTCACGAATCGATCGGTCATCCGATCGAGCTCGACCGCGTCCTCGGCATGGAGGCCGCCTACGCCGGCACGTCGTTCCTGGCGCCTCCCGATCGCGGCAGCCTGCGGTACGGATCGGAGCTCGTGAACATCACCTCCGACGCCACGCTGCCGGGAGCGTTGGGTTCGTTCGGGTTCGACGACGAAGGCGTCGAGGCGCAGCGTTCGAACATCATCACCGACGGCATCTTCCGTGAGTTCCTCACCTCACGCGAGACAGCTCCGGAGGTCGGCGAGGCCCGTTCGAACGGCACGATGCGGGCGTCGGGCTGGGACGTGATCCCGCTGATCCGGATGACGAACGTCAACCTCGAACCCGGCGACTCGTCGCTGGAGCAGATGATCGCCGACACCGACGAAGGCGTGTTCATGTCGACGAACCAGTCCTGGTCGATCGACGACAAGCGCGTGAACTTCCAGTTCGGGTGTGAGATCGCGTGGGAGATCCGGAAGGGCAAGCGCCGCCGGATGATGCGCAACCCGAACTACGCGGGGAAGACCGTCGAGTTCTGGTCGTCGTGCGACGCCATCGGCGGTCCCGACGAGTGGGCGGTGTGGGGCACGCCGAACTGCGGGAAGGGCCAGCCCGGCCAGACGGCGCGCGTCGCGCACGGCACGGCCCCCGCGCGCTTCCGCAAGGTCAACGTCGGCGTCCGGGGCTGAATCGATGACCGAGCCCATCGGACGGGAGCGACTGCTCGAAACGGCCGACGCCGCGCTGCGGGTGGCCGCGGACGGCATCCAGGTCCTCGCGTTCCACTCGTGGGGCGGGCTGACGCGCTTCGCGTCCTCACGGATCCACCAGAACACGTGGCGCGAGGACATCGAGTTCAGGGTCATGGCCGTCGTCGACGGGAACCGGACCGGCGTCGCCTCCACGCACTCCTTCGAACCCGGCGCGGTCGCGCGCGCGGCCGAAGACGCGGTGGCGATCGCGCGCCACACTCCACCCGACCCCGACTTTCCCGGGCTCGCGCCTCCCTCGCCGGTGACGACCACGACTCCTTTCGACGAAGCGACCGCGAACGCGACGCCGATGGAACGCGCGTCCGCCGTCGCCGTGGCTTTGGCCGAGTTCCCGAAGGGCATGGATGGGGCCGGCTACGTCGAGACGGTCGCCGATGAGGTGGTCGTGTGCTCGACCACCGGACTGCAAGCGTTCGGCCGGACGACGCGCGCCGGCGTGTCCGTGCTCGCGATGGCCGACGACTCGAGCGGCTACGCCGAGCGGCTCGAGCGGCGCTTCGGCGACCTCGATCCGCGCGTTCTCGCGGCGCGTGCGGTGGACAAGGCCGAGCGGAGCCGCGACCCACAGGCGGCCGAGCCGGGCGCGTACACCGTGATCCTCGAGCCGGCGGCGACCTCGACGATCATGCAGTTCCTCGCGTTCCTTGGACTCGGCGCGAAGCCGTACCTCGAGGAGCGGTCGTTCATGTCGGGCAAACTCGGCGAGAAGATCGCTTCCGAGCTCATCACGATCGTGGACGATCCCGTCGCGCCCGACTCCCTCGGTCTCCCGTTCGACTTCGAAGGATCGCCGTCCCAGCGGGTCGCGTTGATCGAGAAGGGCATCGCCGCCGGCGTCGTGTGGGACCGGACCACAGCGAAGAAGGCGGGCACGGAATCCACCGGCCACGCCCTCCCGCCGCCGAACCCATACGGTCCCATGCCGTTGAATCTTCGGATGGAGCCCGGCTCCTCGACGATCGAAGAGATCATCGCTTCGACGGAGCGTGGATTGCTCGTCACCAGGTTCCATTATTCGAACGTGGTGAACGAGAAAGAGGCGATCCTCACCGGGATGACGCGCGACGGAACCTTCCTGATCGAAGACGGCCGCATCGCCCGGGGCGTGAAGAACCTGCGTTACACGCAGAACGCGATCGAGGCGCTGTCCAACGTCGAAGCCGTCGGCGACACGACCGAGATCTCAACCGAGCTGTTCTTCGGCGGGAGCCGGGCCCCGGCCCTGAAGATCCGCGACTTCAAGTTCTCTTCCTCCACGACACACTGACCCCCCCCCTCACGCGACCTGAGTGAGGAACGCCACAGTCCTCGATCGGGGCATGTGCTACAACCCTGACCATCAGCGGCGAGGGGGAACTCCCACGGACTGCCCGGCCTGCGGAGCGGCGAACAGAGCGGGAGCGCGCTTCTGTGACTCCTGCGGCGCGACCCTGACCGCTCCCCTCGAGAACGATTCCTCGGTTGCCGAGCCCCGTTCCTTCGCCGACGGGCGCTTCGAGGTCATCCGGTTGCTGGGAGAGGGAGCGCGCAAGCGCGTCTATCTGGCCCGCGACGACCGCCTCGATCGAGAGGTCGCGGTCGCGATCATCAAGACCGCGGGACTCGACGAGATCGGGCTCGCTCGGGTCCGACGCGAGGCCAAAGCGATGGCGCGGCTCGGCGACCACCCGCACATCGTGACCGTCCACGACATCGCCGAGGAAGACGACCATCCGATGATCGTCAGCCAGTTCATGGCCGGAGGCTCCCTCGCCGAGCTGCTCGATCGGTCGGAGGGGCGCCGGCTGCCGATCGAAACTGCGATCCGGATCGCGACTGAGGTCGCGCGGGCCCTGGAGCACGCACACGCCCGCGGCGTGATCCATCGTGATCTCAAGCCCGGCAATATCTGGTTGACCGAAGACGAGACGGCGATGCTCGGAGACTTCGGACTCGCCGTCGCGCTCGACCGGTCCCGCTTGACCAGCGAGGGGATGATGGTCGGCACGGTCGCCTACATGCCGCCGGAACAGGCGACGGGTCGCGATCCCGATTCGCGCGCCGACCTGTACTCGCTCGGATGCGTCCTCTACGAGACGCTGTGCGGACGCCCGCCGTTCCTCGGTGACAATGTGATCGCCGTCGTCTCGCAGCACATCAACACCCCGCCGGTTTCGCCGTCGTGGCACAACAAGGCCATAACTCCGGCGCTCGAGCAGCTGGTGTTGGACATGGTCGCGAAGGCTCCGGAAGACCGGGTCGGCTCAGCGGGCGAGGTGCGCGAGCGACTGGAAGCCATCTCATCCGCGTCGAGCATCGGTCCGGCGCCCGTCGGGCCACTGCCGCAGGCGCGCGTCACGATGGGAGCCACGCCGGCCTGGGTCCGGTTCGTGGGTCGCGACGGGGAGCTCATGACGATGCATTCGGCGGTGGACGCCGCCCTCGGCGGTCGCGGCGCGATGCTGATGATCGTCGGCGAGCCGGGCATCGGGAAGACGCGGCTCGCCGAGGAGGCGGGGGTGTACGCGCGCTTGCGCGGCGCGCAGGTCCTTCTCGGCCGCTGCTACGAGTCAGAGGCGTCCCTTCCCTACATCCCGTTCGTGCAGGCGATCCGCTCCTACGTCATCGAACAGGACCCCGACGCCCTGAGGACCGAGCTCGCCGACGGCGCGTCCGACGTCGCCAAGCTTGTGTCCGAGATCCGGCAGCGCATCCCGGACCTTCCTTCGGCTCCTCAGGTCGAGCCGGAACAGGAACGGTACCGGTTGTTCGAGAGCGTGACCTCGTTCCTGACGAACGCCTCGCTCTCGAATCCGATCATGCTCGTGCTGGACGACATCCACTGGGCAGACAAGCCGTCGCTTCTGCTGCTGCAGCATCTGGCGCGACGCGTACCGTCCAGCAGACTCGTGGTCGTCTGCACGTACCGCGACGTAGAGCTCGACCGCCGTCATCCACTTTCTGAAGCGCTCGCGTCGCTGCGCCGCGAACACGCCTTCGAACGGGTCCTGCTCCGCGGTCTCAACGTCGAAGAGGTCGCCTCGATGCTCGAGGCTGGGGCTCAGCAGGAGCTCGGGCCGCGAGGGGTCCCGCTCGCGCAGGCGATCCACCGCGAATCCGAGGGCAACCCCTTCTTCATCGAAGAGATCGTCCGGCACCTGATCGAGACCGGTGGCCTGTACCGGCGCGGCGATCAGTGGGCGATCGGAGCAGACCGGATAGAGGACCTCGGGATACCGGAAGGGATCAAAGAAGTGATCGGCCGTCGCCTCTCCCGTCTTTCGGAGGCCTGCAACACCGCCCTCTCAAACGGTGCGGTCCTGGGACGCGAGTTCGAGTTCTCCGTCGTCGGAGCGATGAGCGGACTCGACGAGGATGCTCTTCTCGGCGCTGTTGAGGAAGCTCTCGAGCATCAGCTCATCGTCGAAGCCCCCGGGCGGGTCGGACCCACGTACGCGTTCACGCACGCCCTCGTGCGACAGACGCTCTACGACGAGCTGTCCCTTCCGCGGAAGCAGCGATTGCACCTCAAGGCGGCACAAGCCATCGAAGAAGTCCACACGAGAAACGTCGAGCCGTTCGTGTCGCCGCTGGCGGTCCACTACCGTCTCGCGGGAGCGGCCGCCGACCCTCAGAAGACGATCGAGTACTCGCTTCGTGCGGCTCAGGCCGCGTCGATCGTGTTCAGTTGGGAAGAGTCCGCGACACATCTCCACGCGGCGCTCGAGCTGATGGAAGAGCAAGGCGCGCCGCCGGAGGCGCGCGCCGGCTTACTGGAACGGCTCGGGACGCTGATGTACGCGGTCGGCCTCGATCTTGCGGCCGGGGTGCATCATCTGGAGCAAGCGCTCGCTTTCTACGAGGAATTGGGAGACACGACTCGCGCCGCGCGCGTTCACATCCGACTCGGGTTCCTGCGCTCGACGTTCCCCGAGACGATGGACGTCCCCGCAGCCCTCGCGCATCTCGACGCGGCACGGTCGACGCTCGATGAAACGACCCCGAGCCCCGCGCTCGGATACCTGTACATGGGGTACGGCTCCGCCGCACTGTGGGGCGGACGTCCACGGGTCGGGCTCGAGATGGCGAAGCGCGGTCGTGACGTCGCCGAAAAACTCGGAAACGAAGTCATGGCGTCGATGGCTCAGACGATGGAGGGATGGTTCAACGTGGTTCTCGGTCGAATCACGGAAGGTCGCGCGATGCTCGACGAAGCGTGGCATCGTGCGGACCACCTCAACCACTACTTTGCCTCCTTCCTCGCGACGTGGTGCCTCTGTGGATGCGATGGGATGGGTCGGTGGGATACGCAGAGGATGGAGGAGGTCTGCAACCGCGAGCTGGGACGGCCTCGTATCGAGCAAGCGCCCAACCTACGGCGAGCGCTCGAGCAGATGATGGCGACTTCGTACATCCTCCGCGGCCGGTTGCCTGAAGCGCACTCGGTCGTGGGAGACGTTTTCCTCGATTGGACGTTCGTCGACTCACAACTCGCTTTCGTCGAGGGCGATTGGGAAACGGCGGAAGCGTCATTGAATCGGTCCATCGAGCTCGCGACGCAGCGAGGATCGGAGGTGACGGGAGACAGCGCCCGGTACCTCCTCGCGAATATCGCTCGCCTTCGTGGGGACTACGACCGAGCGCGAACGCTCAAGCAGGCGGACATCGACATGGCCGTCGAGCACGGGTGGGTCTGGCCGGAGGTGACGGACCGCGGCCTGCTAGCGGAGGTCGAGGCCGAGGCCGGTCGGCTCGAGGAAGCAGAGGCGCACGTTGCGCGCTGCCGTCAGCTGCTCGAGCAGGACGATCATGGAGGAAAGGCGGGCATCATCGCGCGCGTCGAAGGCCGGATCGCCGCTACGCGTGGCCGCTTCACCGAAGCGGACGGTCATTTCGCCAGGGCGGCCGACGTGTTCGATCGACATGCGCATGTTTGGGAGCGCGCTCACACACTGCACGTGTGGGGCAAAGCGTTTCTCGATGCGGGAGATCACAGACGCGCTACGGAGAAGCTCGGCGCCGCATTGGACGTCTACCGGCAGCAGGGTGCCGGAGCGATATGGATCGAAAGAGTGCTCGCGGACAAGATGAAAGCTCAGGGCATCGACCCGTCGAGCATCGAGACCTCGATCGACGCCGTCTGCTCAGCCGTTCGTGACGAACAGCCCGACATCGGCTCACATGCCGCGCCAGACGGAACCGTTGCGATCGTCTTCTCCGACATCGAAAGCTCATCCGAGATAGCCGAGCGGCTCGGCGACGAGCGGTGGCTCGCGGTGCTGCACACACACAACGAGATCGTGCGAGAACTGGTCGCCGCGCACGGCGGCACGGAGGTCAAGGCCCTCGGCGACGGCTTCATGCTGGCGTTCCCGACCGCTGCCGGCGCGGTCGTCTGTGCGGCAGCGGTGCAACGCGCTTTCGCCGAGCACAACGCGGCCAACCCCGGCGAGCCGATCCGCGTGCGGGTCGGCGTGCACGCCGGCCAGGCCATCCGCGAAGGCGAGGACTTCTTCGGCAAGACGGTGATCCTCGCCGCGAGGATCGCTGCGGAGGCCCGGGGTGGAGAGATCCTCGTGTCCGATTCGGTGCGCCAACACCTCGGCGCACTGCCGACCGACGAGCTCCGTAACGCCGAGCTGAAAGGCTTGTCCGGCCGTCACGATCTCCACCGCGTGGCCTGGAGCGCGTGACCGGAACCCCCACCGCTGGCACGAACCTCCCCGAACAGAGCAGAATGCGTTGCATCGGGTGAAGGGGGAACCGTGGGGAGCTACGTCTTCGACAACTCCTGGGAACAGGAGCGCGAGCGTCTCGCGGGACTCGAAGCCGCCAACGACCCAGACACCATCGGACATCTCGAAAGCCTCGGCGTCTCGCCTGGCTGGCGCTGTCTGGAGATCGCCGCCGGCGGTGGTTCGATCGCCCAGTGGCTGTGCCGCCGCGTCGCGCCATCGGGCAAGGTAGTCGCAACCGACGTCGACACCCGCTTCCTCGAGATCCTCGAAGAGCCGAACCTCGACGTGCGCCGCCACAACTTGATCACCGACGAGCTTCCCGAAGACGAGTTCGATCTCATCCACGGTCGCTTCATCGTCGAGTACCTACCGGATCGCGAGCAGATCGTGAAAAAGCTGATCTCGTCGTTGAAGCCGGGCGGCTGGATCCTCCTGGAGGACGCTGACTTCAGCCCGCTCACCTCGCAGCCGTCGCACACCATCATGTATCCGGACTCGGGCGAGAACACCGCGAGCAAGGTCTGGAGGGCGGCGTTGGAGATCGTGCGTCGCTCCGGGGCGGACGACGAATACGGCCGCCGCCTCCCCATCGACATGATCACCGCGGGGCTCATGGACGTCGCGGCGGAGATCCGCGGGTTTTTCCGCTGGGGTGGCTCCCCGGCATCGGCGGCGTCGGTCGGGACGCTCGAGCTGCTCCGCGAGTCTCTAACCGGAACGACGGATGTCACGGACGACGAGATCGACCAGACCATCGCCGTCCTGTCGGACCCCGAACAAGCGAGCAGCGGTCCGCTCGTCGTGCGAGCGTGGGGACGCCGCCCTCAGGTGGACAAGCCGGGCGGAGAGGGGCGCGGGATGCCGCCCCGCACGGAGACCGTCAGGAGCTGGCTGCGCACGTCGCCCCTGTTCTCGAACACCAGCGAGGTCGAGCTCTCACGGATCGCATCGCTCGCCGACGAGCTGCACGTCGAAGCGGGCGAACGGCTCACGATCGAAGGCGACCCCGGCCACACCTTCATGGTGATCGCCAAGGGAACGGCTACCGTCTCGCGAGGAGGCGCTCGCCTGGCGGCGCTCGGGCCCGGCTCTTACTTCGGAGAGATCGCGCTCATCGAACAGGGACCCCGAACCGCAACCGTCACCGCAGATTCGCGGATGTGGCTCTTCGTGTTCGACGCGGCCGGCTTCGCGTCGCTGATGAACGGGATCCCGGTCGTCGCCGACGAGATCTTCCGGGCGCTCGCACGGCGCAAGCAGGCCGACCGCGGCGCACGGAAGAAGCGGTAGCTCACCAGCCTGCGACCAACTCGGGCACCTCGTCGAGCGTACGCACCGCCCCGTCCGGAACCGAAAGCTGGGCCGCCGTCGGGCGATCGGGCGCCTCGTTCCGAAGCACCCACACCGTTCGCATCCCGAGCGCCTTCGCCGGCGCGATATCTCGGTCCAGCCGGTCCCCCACCATAACGGCGCGCTCGGGCGCGACGCCGGCTTCGCGGAGCGTATGCACGAAGATCGCCGGATCGGGCTTCTCCAGGCCCAGCTCCGCGGAGATCGTCCACGCGCTCACGAGGTCGGCGAAGCCGGCGTCGCGTGCGCGGTCTCGGACCCACGAGAAGTGATTGGTGATACACGCGAGCTTGTAGCGACGCGAAAGGGTGCGCAGCGTCTCGGGCACTTCCGGATAGAGCTCGTCGTGCGAATACCCGTGCATCTCCCATCGGGCGTCGGCCGCCGCGCGAACGGCGGAGTGTCGCGACGTGTCGAGGACGAAAGCCCTCATCAGTGCTTCGGTGAAGGGTTCCTTCTGCCCCGCGCGCAGAGAGTCGAACCGCGCGTCGTAGGCCTCGCGCGTGGTTTCCGGGGACGCGCCGGCGATCGCTTCATAAAGAGCGTCGAAGTAGGAGTCGTCACTGAAGAGGACGCCGCCCACGTCGAGGAAGATCCACTGGATCGGCATCGGCGCATCATACGGGCGCCGGCGCGCCATCCGGGCGGTGATAGGCTCGCTCGCGTGACAACCGGACCGGTCGTGGCGGTGGGCGCCATCGTGATCGACAAAGGCTCGATCCTCTTGGTGAAACGCAACACCGAACCCGCCCGCGGCCAGTGGTCCCTCCCCGGTGGCCGCGTCGAGCTCGGCGAGACCTTGCGTGAGGCGCTCGTCCGCGAGGTACGAGAAGAGACCGGGATCGATGTCGACGTCGACGGGCTCATCGGCACGGCGGAGCGGGTCGTGCGCGACGACGACGGCGAGATCGCCTACCACTACGTCATCCTCGACTACGTGTGCACGCCTCGTTCGACGGACGTGAAGGCCGGAGACGACGCCGCCGACGTGCGCTGGGTGCCCGTCGGCGAGCTGGCCGACCTTCACCTCACCGCCGGGCTGCTCGAGTTCCTTTCCGACCGCGGGGTGTTGGAGGGCCGGCGCCTGCGCGTCGACCGCTAGTACCTGATCAAGACTTCGAGATCGCCGTCCTTGCGCAACACCTGAGCACCGGTCGCCCCCTCGTGCGAGTGGAAAGCGAGGTCGACGCGTGATTCGCCGACGCGCATCCCGATGATGTCGCTTCGCGTCAGCCAGAACGGCAGCGTCGGTCGCACGATGAACAGCGTCCCCGCCGGTGCGTCGGCCGAGATGCCGCCGTAGGAGCGAACCATCAGCAGTGTCGCGCCGGTCGCCCACGCCTGCGGTCGGCAGGCCACCGGATACTCGACAGGCACCGGAACGTCTTCGCGCGAGAAACCGCAGAACAGTTCCGGGAACCGCCCCGCCGGGAAGTACGCCCCGCACATCGAGAGCTGATCGATCACTTTGTTCGCCGCGTCGT
>Ga0070708_100001398_pt1 | contig 18447 bp, 18 predicted proteins | sample KBSK5503metaG_FD_65469 | JGI IMG/M metagenome (GOLD analysis project Ga0070708, IMG submission 65469) | Corn, switchgrass and miscanthus rhizosphere microbial communities from Kellogg Biological Station, Michigan, USA - KBS K5-50-3 metaG | ecosystem: Host-associated > Plants > Roots >... | reverse complement strand
CCCGTCAGCAGGTGACTCCTACCCCATCGGGAGGGATCCAGAGCCCACTAGGGACGCTTGCGTGTCTGGCCCGAACGCCCATGCTATGCTAGACCACTACACCACCGGGCTACGAAGGTCACCGCCCCAGCCCAGGTGTTCATAAGGGGTTTCTGCGCAAGAACCAGAGGTTCCCTATATACTTGTCGAAAGCCTTATATTACGTACGCACCCCCACGCTTTCACTTTCCTAGCAAGCCTTTGGTGCGCCAGATCGCGCCCGGTTCGCTGCTCAGAAGAGGCGCTCGGGAAAGCTGGAGAGCTAATCTTACGACCACGCCAACACTTCCTGGGAGAAATCCTTCGAGAGTTCATGTTTGTCCAGAATGTGGAGGCGTAAACCTCATCGAAGACTTCGACCAGGGGGAGACGATTTGTCAGGACTGTGGGCTCGTACTTTCTCAGAATCTTATGAGCCGTGGGCCCGAGTGGCGCGCGTTTACTAAGGAGGAGAAGGATGAGAGGGGACGGGTGGGTATACCCACTTCATTTTCTATTCACGATAAAGGTCTCTCCACGGTCATAGACCGTGTCAATAGGGACGCATTTGGCCGCCAACTTCCGATGGAGACCAGGATGGAGATGCTTCGGCTCCGGAAATGGCAGATCCGTACTCGAGTACACTCATCGTCCGACAGAAATCTCGCCCAGGCCATGGCGGAACTGGATCGTCTCACCGACAAGCTTCATGTCCCCGCCAACGTGAAAGAGAGCTCAGCCGTCGTCTACAGGAAAGCTTTGGATAACGGACTAGTGCGCGGCAGATCTATCGCCGCCATTGCAGCTGCGTCTCTCTATGCCGCGTGTCGATCTTCGGAGACACCTCGAACGCTGAAGGAGGTGGCGGCCGCCAGTAGGATCAAGAAGAAGGACGTGGCCCGATGCTACCGGTTGCTTTTACGCGAGCTCGAAATTTCGATGCCGGTTGAAGATCCAATAAGATGCATCTCGAAGATCGCTAGCAGAGCTGAAATCTCGATGCAGACACAACAATCAGCCATCAGAGTCTTGAAGGATGCCCGGAAGAAGGGCGTGGTCGCGGGAAAGGACCCGATGGGTCTAGCTGCAGCCGCCCTCTACGTCGCTTGTGTCCTGGAGAATGAGAAGAAGACTCAGAAGGAAATCGCCGAGATCGCAAATGTGACGGAGGTCACCGTACGGAATAGGTACAAGGGCCTGAAAGACGCCCTCGGGCTAGCCGCCTAGAGGAAAATAGCCTAACGAAGATACTGCCGCATATTCTGAACGTTGTTGAAGACGGTACTCCACTGCGGATGCGTGCTGGGCCCTCCGCTGCTGAAACCGTTGAGAGCTATAGAGAACTTGACGCGAGGATCGCGCGAATAGTAGTAGATAATGTCCAACTTCCTCTTCGGTGTGGCGTTTGAAAGGCTTCTTTTCAATGCGTTGAACAGATACTTGTTGAAGAACTCAAGCTCAATCGAAACGGAGATGCGCTCGCTCATTCTCCCACTTGAAAGCAGGCTTATCCATGCTAGTCTTGAATATTTATCACTATACCTTGAAGCCGACACTGCTCCGTCTTTCAGCAGACTTTGGAAGCCTGCGGCAATCTCTGGAACTCTATATGTTCCGTCCCGCCGTGCGATTGTCTCGACGATAGTCAAGCTGGTACTTCGGGCAACCGGATGAGAGTTACAACCCCGATTTTAGCGATATCCCTCAAACTATTCATGAGAAGTAGAGAATGCACGAAAAGCAAATGGTCGTGATCGTCCTATTCTCCGCGTGGCTATTCTGGTTCGCGCTCTTTCTCTCAATGGGAATATAGTCTCCGGCACTGAAGGCACTCTTAAATATGCACGAGGAGTAATGTAGGTTCGTGGACGACCACAAAGGAGTTCTAGGCCTCTAGAATGGCCGATGTTTGTTCGACCTGCGGCCTTCCTAAGGATCTGTGCGTTTGCGGCACCATCAGCATGGAGCAGCAGACGGTGAAGGTCCGAATGGAAATGAGGAAATGGGGCAAACCAGCGACCATTGTCGAAGGCATTGACGGGAAGAGCGTTAGTCTTTCTGATCTTGCAACGAAACTTAAGACGTATTGCGCCTGTGGCGGCACCTCCAAGAATAATTCTATCATCCTACAAGGAGATCATCGAGACAAGGTCAAGAAGGTCCTAGTCGGCTACGGGTTCCCTGAAGCTAGCATAGAGCTACATTAGAGAAACTCGAACTTGTCAGCTCTGTTGGACGTTCTTAGATCCATCCGTCGGAGTGAACAAGGTCTACTCTCATGCCCTCAGTGCGGAGCAAGCGTGAAACGGTCCCGGGCACCTTTGGAGGGATGGATTCTTCCAATCCGATATTTGTGCGACAAGTGCGGCTATTCTGGATTCCTCGCGCTTGAGGAAGAGCGGCCGAATGAATAGGATCACTGCCGCCTCCTCAGCGAACTAGATCGTCTTGCGACTCCAGAGTTCGACGGCTTGCTTCAATCCTTCGTCGAGGCTGTGACGTGGATGCCAACCGACCTCTTTCTTAATTCTCGCGTTGTCTAGCACGAGATAGGCTGGATCCTGGCTTTGAGGTCTTTGCGGGTATCCAGGAGGATATGTTCCGAAGACAAGCCTTCCCTTGAACCCTGTCAGGCCTGCCAGTTTCTTGGCGAGTTCCGCATTTGTGACCGGGTTGCCAGGGGACACGTTGTAGACTCCGCCGACGGCCCTCTCGGATTTCGCGACTTCGAGGTAGGCATCGACATGATCCTCGGCGAACATGTAATCGCGGATCGAGTCCGGGGCACCGATATAGCACGTCTCACCAGTCAACATCTTTGAGATCAGATACTCCGTGTAGAAGCCGCTCTCCCAGACCCTGCCATAGCTGTTGATAGGTCTCATCACAGTTCCTCGGAGATGGTAGATCTTGTTTGCCATTTGGATGTACTGATCTGCAGCTGCCTTCGATACGGCGTACGGCGACGCAGGGTTGAGGAGGGCACTCTCTGGGATGGGTCGGTCGCTGGGCTGCCAGCCATAGACCTCGGCAGACGAGGCGGCAATCAGTCTAGTGTTCGGTGACTTTCTGATTATGGAATGGACGAGGTTCACAGTTCCATCAAAGTTGATCCCAATGTATGGATAGGGATCGTCGAATGATAATCGGACGGGAGTCAGTGCCCCCAGGTGATAGACAATGTTCGGATCGGAGGTTTCTACGGCGGAGAGAACGGAGTGGAATCTGACCAGGTCACCTTCAATGAGATGAATTTTCGGAACGATTTTCTCTATTCTCTTAAGCTCTCTTTCCGACGAATGTCGAACCAGGCCATAGACATCGTCTCCCTGATCCACCAATCTTGTGGCGAGTCTTGAGCCGATGAATCCGGTTATTCCTGTTACGAGAACATTCAATCCGCCTTACTCCTCAACTGCTTCTCCGCGTCTTCAAGCTCCCTTAAGGAATTAATCGTAATGAACGACCCCTTATGCCTGAACGCGTCTACTCTCCCGATCCTCGAAAGCTTGGGAAAGGTTGTTCTCTCGACATCACCGACTCGAGGAAGATGTTCGACGATGTCGTGCTCAAACACGTAGATGCCCGTGGAAATATTCATGTCTTTCAATACCGGTTTTTCGAGGAAGCCGCGACAATAGTCATGCTCGTCGACTTTCACGAGTCCGAAGGGAAGTCGGGGATGGACTACCGCGATCGTGGAGAGCGTTCCGCTCTTTCGATGCTTCGCGAGCATAGTCTTGAGTCTGAGGTCTGTGATCTGGTCTCCGTTAAGGGCGAAGAACGTCTGATCCTCAACGTAGCGGCCTATTGCTAGCCTGAAGCCTTCGCCTGTCCCTCCCGGTACGGTATGGACGCTGTACTCGATTCTCACTCCATAGCGGGCTCCGTCTCCAAAGAAGTCGATTATCTTCTCCTTCAGATACGCCACTCCCATCACAATGTTCGTGACCCCGTTTGCTTTGAGCCATTCAACCACCCATTGAAGAAGTGGTTTTCCGCCAACTCTTACGAGGCCTTTGGGCAAGTCCGCGGTTATGGGTCTTAGCCGAATGCCCTCACCGCCGGACAGGACGACCGCGGTCCTAGGGGAGTCGGTGAGTCTTGGCAATCTGGTTATCAGAATGCTCTGATTTACCAGACTGCGTATAAGCGTTCCATGAGATGAGCCTTAGATGTGGCCGAGGCGCGCGAGATCAGGGAAGAACAATTGTTTTAGAAAAGAATTCTTGGTTTTCTTACGCCTGCTATTTTTCTGGTTTTGGAAATCGTTGTTACGATTTTCTGGTAGGGGTGAGTGTAAGTGTTGAATCTCGTGTGGATTCCACCGTTCCCTCCTAACGCACTGAGTGACATCATAGATGATTCTAGATCGCAGGTTGTGTCTTTGAATCAAGGGCATGCCAATAACCGAGGGCTGGATGAGAGATTATGGACCGTCTTAGTTACAAAGAAATAATTAGATGGCCCAGTGTTGCTGGGGGAAGAAGTCGATGAGCGAAGACCCTCCAGCTACGAAGTACGTCGTCGAGATCGTTACGCCAGAGAAGCCACCCTCAACGCCAAAGCAGTATGTTCAAGACTTGAAAGGCGTGGCCGGAGGGAAACAGATCGCTAGAATGAAGAAGGAAGCAGTCGCCTGCCCGGTCCTGAATAAGACCGTATCCTTCGTCCAGTGTTTCGCATGCCCAAACTTCATCCGCAGAGTCAAGGGAAAAGTGGACTGTAAAGGCTTACCTCTTCCTCCCGCATAGATCCAGAGATGGACCGTACTCCTTTCTCCAGACTATTCCCGAACTTGGTGGTTCAAGACAGCCGTAACTAGAGTCTTGACTGGCCTGGAGCACACGTGCTTGACCAGGATTGGTTTGGACAACGCTGAGTCACGAGTTAACTCGCGACCGCTCCAGAGCGAGCACCAGATTAGTCAGTAGATCGTTGAACGGGGTGCTCACTCCGACTAGGTTTCCTAGCCCCGAGATCGAACCGTTGAGTTGTCTGATCTCAGTCTTTCGTCCAGCTTCAATGTCTTGGAGCATCGACGACTTGTTTCCTGGAGTCAGAGCCAAGGTTTTCGCAAGCAGGGATTTTGGGGAGGGCTTGAGAAGAATCCCGTTTGCCTGGGCCACCGCAACGCCTTCATCAACTACTTCGGACACGATCTCGCGTAGTCCAGGTCTCTTGCTTACATCCCCATTACTTAGGCGGGTAATGGCCGTGATGGGATTGATTGCTGAATTTACAATCGCCTTAGCCCAAAGCACTCCCCTGATGTCATTGCTGATGATCGTGGTGAGGCCTGCTTTGCGAAAGGCTCTCTGAATGGTGAGGCATCGATCGGAAAGCTTACCATTCATTTCTCCTACCCAGGTCATCCCGCGTCCAGTATGAATCACTGCACCTGGTTCAGTTGTCATAGCTCCTTCAGTCGTTGTACCGGCGATCGTCGAGTCTGCGCCCAAGCGACGGGTCAACTCCTCAACGTTCCCTAGTCCATTCTGAAGGCTCAGCACGGGCACGTTGCGCATGATTGATTTCTTGAGAACTGAAGCGACTGCTTCTGAATCGTAGGCTTTCACCGTGACTAGTACGAGGTCTGGCTTGTCTAGTCTTGACAACCTTGCTCTTGTTTGTATGTGCGCGCGGACAATCTTTCCCGAGAGCTCCTGAATCCTAACGCCTTTCTCTTCAATGGAGGCAGCGACGCTTCTCCTGTGGTGTATCAGCAGAACAGTCTGTCCGGCCTTATGTAACCGACCGCCGAAGAGACACCCGATTGCTCCCGCGCCGACAACGGCGATCCGCAAGAGTTCAGATCTTCCGCTTAGAATCGAGCTTTGCCCGCTGGTCTTCGTCCATCCTGAAGACGTGCTGTTCCTCAGGGAATACTCCGTTTCGAACCTCAGCTGTAAAGTTCTGAAGAGCCTGCTTTATCGTCCCACCAACATCTACGTAACGTTTAGCAAACTTTGGAGTGAAACTTGGATACAATCCGATCAGGTCATGGAGGACGAGTACCTGCCCATTACAAAACCGCCCGGATCCTATCCCGATCGTCGGGACGGACACGGTCTCGGTTATGACCTTAGCAACCTCCTCGGTTACCATCTCGAGAACGATCCCAAATACTCCGCTTTCCTCGAGCGATTTGGCGTCTGCAATGAGCTTGTCGCTCGAATCAACGTTTCTGCCCTGAATCCTATAACCAGCTTGTAATGTTGCGGTCTGCGGAGTGACTCCAATGTGGCCCAGCACGGGAATACCTATGCGGGAGATCGATTCCACTATCTTTGACACTTCAGAGCCGCCCTCTATCTTGACGGCTTCCATGCCACCTTCTTTCACAAATCTGCCCGCCGTACGAATCGCTTCTTCTGGCGAGACTTGAAAACTCATGAACGGCAGATCGCCAATAAGTAGAGGGTGCGCCGCGCCTCTCCTGACGGCTCGGCAGACCGGTAAGAGTTCCTCGACAGTTACTGGAATCGTGCTTTCATAACCCAGTACGACCATTCCGTACGAATCGCCTACCAGAATCGAGTCGACGCCCACTGCATCTGCAATCGCTGCAGTCGGATAGTCGTAGGACGTTACCATGACAATTCTGCGATTCTCGGCCTTCATCCTCATGAACGAGGCGACAGACATCTTTTTCTTATCCGGTTCGTTTGCAGGTTTCAATTCTCTATCACTCCCTTGAGATATTGAACGATCTGTCCAATCGCACTCGCTAGGTTCGCCTTGTTATTGAAGTTGGAAATATACGTCTCTAATTGGCTTCGCGGCAGTTCCTTCATTTTCCTAGAGGCCACGATCAGCGCGGGAATGGCTCTTACAACATTATCAACAATTGATACTGAAGCGACCTGTGAGGTTCTCGACAACGGGTTTAGATCGATTGAGATAATTTTCTTACCTTCGGCCTCTAGAGCTTGTGCTCTGTCTCCATCTTCGAGTGGGAGCAATACGACATCTGCCTTTCCGATTCCATCGGGATCCACTCTCGCCCTAGGGCTGGAAATGCCTCCTACGACCTTGCTCGCTGCAGGACCCACGCCGAGAATCTCCTTGGCTCCAAATTTTTTCAAATGGCGAGCGACCAGCCTTTCTCTCTTCAGTGTGCGATGGAACAGGTTCACTTCAATGGAAGTCGAAACGGTAGATGCCAGCCTCACTATGTCCTCGCCAGCAAGTGCAACAGCATTTCCGTTGACAGATATGACCGGCCATTCTGCTTCTAGAAGAAGCGCCGATGCGGCCATGGTTGCAACGGAGGCCGCTGGCATAGTTCTCTCACCAATGATGTAGTCGAAGGCTTCCCCTCTCCCATGGGCGATCAATCCCTGCGGAACTACCAAGCCGCTTGCTTCTGCCTTGACAAGGGCGTCGCGTATCTTGAGAGACAGAAAACGAGGATGCGTCGGGGTAAAACTCAGATCAGATCCGCTCCTGACCCCGCTACTAACGAAGTTACAGGGGTCAGTTCATGACTACGGAAAATTGCCTCGACGCGCCCTACGTCTTCGCGGGGAAGGAGGCAGAATAACGACTCGCCGAGCATCATCATGCTACAACTGAAACCCGACGAATCCAGCGCATTCATGGCTCGTCTTAGTCGGGACGATATTAGTCCAATGCAATCCGAGAATTTTCGAGATATGGTCATAAAATTGGAATGTGAAACGTCCCGAAGAAACCTCTCAATGAGGCCGCGTCCACAAGCATTGATCGTCTTCTTGAGGTAATGGTTTGCAAGCACGCGTCGTGTCGAAATAGGTCCGAAGCTACCCGATACGATCCTCAAAGAGGAGGGAAGAGTCAGCTTTCTTACCTGTCCGACTCCTGGAGCTCCCGGCACGATTCTAACCGTGAGCCCTCCCGAGAAGACTGATGCGACCGTCCCCAAGCCCGTCTTGCACCGTATTTCGCAGAGGTGGGCTATCTGCGCAGCCTCGGGCATCGAGAATGACAGTCCCATAACATCGTTCAAGGCGAGAGACAGACCTAGAGCGCCTGCCCCACTCGTACCGTAGCCTCGCCCTGGAGGGAACCTACACTCATGTGAGACCTCAACCTGCCACGACCTATCATCAAGCTCGGAATAGATTCTAGCAACCTCATTCGACACCGCCCTGCCAACCAGCCTTTGACCATTGAACCTAGTAACTATGCTGGGATGCCGCGTCCTTCGCAGACTCACGCTGGTGGTGACCCCAGTATCAAGAGCGACACCAGCTCCAGTTGAGCCTACTCTAAGCGGGTCCCGGAAAGAGTCCTGAATGGTGAAGAAGCCAGTAATATTGCATGGTGAGTACGCTGACGCTTGGCTTGTCGTTGCTGCAAACCATACTCGGACAGGATCACGCGGGAATTGCACTATTCCAAACTATTCTCTGTGCACCTTCTGAGAATGAGGAGAATGCCACATACGGTTTTTGCGTAAATAAAGTAGGATTCTTCGTTAACGCGTACCTTGAACCTACGGAACCGTCTTAGCATCGATATTGACTAGAAGACATCAATGCCTTTGTCTCAGAAGGGAGAAGTCAGGCTCCAGGTCGTTTTCTCGCACGGGAATCTATAGTTCCGGGAGGTTGCGAAGATATTAACTGAGCAGAGTGAGTTAGGTATGATTCGAAAATCCCTGTCCGTCCAGATTTGGGGTGAAAACTATGTTTGAGGAGGAGCCGAAGACACGATGCCCCGACTGTAATCAGTCATTGACGTTTGTCCGAACAAAGTCTCATGAGAAGAGATGGTACTGTTACGGTTGCGAGAAATATGTCGACCATATCCCGCAGACGCCATCCCTAAAGGAGTCTCACTCGCGACTAGAGACTCTAAGCGGCCTTCAAGTGGTTGACTCACACGGAATCCTTGTTGGGAGAGTACGAAAAGCTATCCCAACTGACTCTGGCGATATCAAATCCCTACTGCTATCAGTGGACAAAGAGCAATTCAAAACGTTACTCGACGATAGAGACCTCTCGAGAGAGTTCGAGGTCTCGCATGACAAGATCGCGACCGTTGGAGACGTGGTAATTCTTGCAGACGTGTTCTCTCCCAGCGCTCTCGCCCCGCAGCAGCCCAATGATACAATACAAGGGGCCCGCTGGTGCGGAAAGTGCGGCGCTCAGCTCCTCCAAGGAGCAAAGCACTGCATCAAATGCGGTTCTCTATTAGACTCGACCGACTGTCCGACATGTCGAACGATGAACCCTATCGAAGCAAAGTTCTGTAAGAACTGTGGTAACAAGATCTCATAGGTTCTTCACGCGATATCTACTCCGAGAGAAACCGTCCAGGTAGAAACTGGAGCAATAAGAGACCGAGAGAGGCTGATAGAATCAAGACGCCCTCCCAGTTCAGAACCGACTGTCCAACGGGAAAATTCGAACGGACCCAAACTTGCAGAGTCAAGTTCGATTCGTACTCTTGTACAAAACCAGCGTAGAGGGCGACGAGCACGAGGCCCTGGGTGAACGCGACACCACCCAGCGTGGAACCCGGACCAAACATCTTTCGTCTTCCTCTGAGACCCTCAGCGCCTTGAGTAGAGTCAACTTCAGAATGTTCATCGGTCGATGATGCCATCGAGTTCTCTAGTTTAGCCTCGCGATTCGCAAGGGCGAACATGAGGGTCCCGGCTCCGCATATCAGTAGTAACAATCCGATTGATCCGAACGCTAGCGGAGAGTAGATCGCTTGTCCCCAAGCTCCAAGAGCCTGATGAACCTCGGCCCGAAAGACGGCAAAGGTGGAAAGAAACAGCCCGGCCACAACGCCCAATGCGCCAGTGAGAACTTCGCTACTTCGCACGTGGCTCCGGGAGGTGAAAAATGCTTCCAGACCTTTCCGTTCCTGCTTCGCTCGACTAGCGCGGATCAATGAAACATCCACTCGAGCGCCGCGTGAATAACTCATAGGGTCCGCCCCGCTTAACCGCCAATAAAGGCTATAACACTAATTTCGACTGCGAACTCTCCGCTGAGCATCGGAGGCAACATATTGAAGGGGTTGATTCTTGCTGGTGGATTCGCGACAAGGCTCCGACCCCTTAGCTGTTCAAAGCCTAAACTCCTCTTTCCTCTAGTCGGCGTGCCTCTCATAGATCGCATGGTCGAATGGTTTGCTAGGGGGGGCGCTACTGAGGTGATACTTGCTGTCAACCATCTCTCAGACAAGCTAAGGATAGAGGTCGCAAGGAAGAAACTCGCGGCCAGGACTGTGCTGTCGGTGGAAGAGACTCCCCTTGGAACAGGCGGGCCGATAAACCTTGCAAAGGCGGTTATGAGTAAGGACGAGCCTTTGATCGTTGCAAACGGCGACGTAATCAGCGACATTGACCTTCGAGTGTTGATAGCAGAGCACACTAAGTCTGGAGCAGAGGCAACGGTCGCACTCGTATCTGTCGAAGATCCTCGGCCTTTCGGGCTAGCCACTCTCGATCCAGATAATCGCATCATTAGATTCGTGGAAAAATCCGGGAGCGTGCAGGGGCGTGGGTGGATCAATGCGGGTGTCTACGTGTTAAACCCCGGAGTTGTTGCAATGATCCCAAGTGGACGCCCGGTAAGTCTAGAACGAGAGATTTTTCCGATTCTCGCGGGTCAGGGAAAAATGAGTGGCTGGAAACATGGGGGATTCTGGTATGATATCGGAAAGATTCCCGATTATGTGACAGCCAATAGAGAATTGCTGAGACGGGCCGAATACCGGAAGGCAGTGGACTCTGACTGGAATAGGCAGAGTGTCGAAGTGACCCAACCATGTTTCGTCGGGAAGAACTGTATTCTCGGAGACGGCGCAAGGATCGGACCAAACGCGATCTTATCCGAAAGAGTGAGTGTGGGAAGACGCGCAACTGTCCGGGAGACGATCGTGTTTGAGCAGACAACCCTGAGCGAGAATTGTATTATTGAAGACGCGATTGTCGGTGAAGGAGTTACTGTCGGTAGAGATGCAAAGATAGAGGGGGGATCAATCATCGCCGGCCAAGTATTCATTCCTGATGGAGCAGTCATCAGACCAGGTTCTATCATCCTGAACTAGACGAAGGAGTGTCAAGCCACGAGTGAAAAGTTGACCGCGCCCCGGCTCTTTGGAACCAACGGAATACGAGGGGTTGTTGGCGAGACCATCACCTCTGAATTTGCCTTCAGAATCGGCTCCAGCATAGCTTCGCTCTACAAGAACAAGAGAATACTCCTCGGCCGAGACGGACGAACCTCTAGCCAGATGATAGCTGAGGGTGCAGTCGCTGGGATTCTCGCACAAGGAAACAGCGTGGAAGACTGCGGAACAATCACCACCCCCGGACTGCAATTCCTGGCAAAAACTACCATGAACCCAGGGCTCGTCATCACGGCAAGCCACAATCCGCCCGAATACAACGGGTTCAAGATTGTAGATTCTGACGGGATCGAGATCCCCCGCGAGAGAGAAGAGAAGGTCGAACGGTTAGCCGTCAGAGACTCCTGGAAAGTGAACAAGACTGCGGGACAACTGGAGCAGCGGACTCTGCCGCTCGAACCCTACCTCACAAGTCTCAGAACACACGTGACGAAAGAGAAACGTGGCAACCCGCTCAAGATTGTGGTCGACACGGGCAACGGAGTATCAGCATTGACTACTCCCGTATTGCTCCGAAGCCTCGGCTGTCGAGTGTTCACGATTAACGATAACATCGACGGGAGATTTCCAGGTCGCACTTCCGAACCTAGGCCAGAAAATCTGGGTCCCCTCTCAGAGCTCGTCCAATTCGAGAAAGCAGCTTTCGGGGTTGCTCACGACGGCGATGGCGACAGGGGCGTGTTCGTCGACGAAACCGGAGTCGTTCATTCGGGAGACAATAGTCTGACATTAATTGCTGACGAGATTCTCAAGAAAAATCCGAGAGTCAAGGTGGTTACTCCTGTCAATTCCTCAATGTCCGTGACAGAAGTTGCTCGGAGGAGGAAGGGGAGGGTGATTCTAACCAAGGTGGGAAGTATTAATGTGGCAAGGACAATGGTTCGTGAGAATGCGATTCTTGGCGGTGAGGAGAACGGCGGGATATTCTATGCTCCGCACCAGCCCGTGAGAGACGGGACAATGGCTACCGTGCTGATTCTGAACTCTATTCTGGAGAATCGGATGGCTCTGTCCAGACTGATGGCTCGGCTACCGAGATTCTTCATGGCCAAAGAGAAGCGCAAATGTCCAGATGAGAAGAAGAACGATACGATGAAGAGGATTCATCAGCGGCTCGGCGAACGAGTGACGAGCACGATAGATGGGGTCCGCGTCGACATCAAAGGCCGAGGCTGGTTCCTAGTCAGACCCAGCGGAACAGAGCCACTAATACGAATCTATGTCGAAGGAAAGACCGAGAAAGATCTGAAACAGCTACTGGACGAGTTCAACCCGCTCTTCGACGAAACAATCGGAACCTAAACCAGAAAAATCAATTTTACGGCGAAAGGACGCCGCAATCTTTCCTCGTCACTCTAGAAGGGGAGTCTTGTGTCGCGAGAGTCAAGTACTTTTGGCACTTCTGGGTTGCTAACGGGTTTGGTAAAATTGAATGGTAACAGATGGGTTCGCAGAAGAATATTTCTTGATCCGGATGAGGAAAAACGCGATTTCTCTACGCACGAATCGCTAGTTCTCGGTCTTCCAAGTCTTCCTGACGACTCCAGAGATGACCTTCACCGGGTCTTCCATCTGATGGAGCAGTTTCACGCCTCGCTTCTCTTGCTCCTCTCTTTCCTCTTTCGATGCCAGGGTCTTCTCGACCCCTAGCGCGATCTCTCTCGGAGACCTAATCGTCTTGACCAGGCCCTTACTCTCCAAGTACTTGATGTAGAGCGGTTTCTCTCCGGGATAATTCGAGATGGCTGGGCGGCCCAACAAGGCTGCTTCGACAGTCATCGTACCTCCGGATCCGATGAAAATGGTCGAGTAGTAGAGGAGGCTTGTCGCGTCGATGATATGATCGACAACCCATACTCTATCCCCAAACTTCTCCCTAAGAACTGGTGCTTGACGTCCATATCTCGTCGAAATGACGATCTGAGCATCCAGTTTCCGTCTCAAGATTTCTTCAGTGACCGGTCCGATCACAGGCGCACTGTCACTCGCCTTCCCCTCCAAGTAAGAGGCGAACGATTCTTCAGTTCGCAACACGATAATCGGTTTGTGCCTTTTCAGCGACAGCTGCCTCAGCACTCCTGGATTCGGCTTGTATCGTTTCAACCAAGCAGCAGCATCCAATGCTTTGTATGGCACAATACCATCGGGCCGTGCTCCGAAGGACAGCCAGACATTTCTGCGAATTATCCAAGGCGAACACACGTATCGGGATAGGGGAATACTGAGACGCGCGACTAGCCAAGAGTGGGGCGAGTCGTTTACCGTAACGTGCGGAACTCCGAGGCCAAACGCCACTCTTGCCGCCTCGGGAGACGAGAATGAGACTGCTGTGTCCGGTTTCCAACTCTCAATCAGCTGGGCTAGCTTCACTACTCTACGCCCGCTCGCCAACAGTTTTCCGTAGCGGGTTGCACCTCCGTGCTCTCCCACAACATGGAATCGTAATCGTTTCAGTTCTAGTGCTTCTTGGGCCTCGCGGTAGGTCCGAGTGGTCAGTATCAGTTCGTGTCCGTCTCGGGCGAGGCCCCGATAGAGTGGCTCGAAGAAGAGAGCATGCTTCGGCGTCAGAATATCGATCCAGACTCTCATCGCCAGCCGATCCCAGATCGAAATTCTGTAAGACAATCCTGGGTAGATAAGAGATAGAAGCCATTCCCATTTCTGGGAGAATCATCAATCCAAGAGTCGAATATTCATGGTCAGCACTGACGGATCTTGCGTCCAACATAGGCGGATTTGCTACTAGCTAGATCAAAATCTGTCAGCAGAGTAGATACAATCGGTTAAGCAGAACAGGAGCGACTCCGAGGTTCCCCCGCAGGGATTGATGAACCAGCTGATGGGTCTATGGAAGAAAGTCATTCCGTCGCGATTGTCGGCGATAATCCGGAAGCACTTCTCCTCTCCGTTCTCTATGCTGAGGCCGGCATTTCCAATTATCTTGCCGGACCCTTCGGGGAGGACGGCAGAACACATGCGAACAGACCGGGCTTGGAAGAGGCTCTCTGGCTACTTGGGATTTTCAAGAAGTCCGGAAAAATTAGGGTAACGTCGGACTATCATCGATTACCCTTATCCCAAGTTAGGACATTGATTCTGTCCACTCACGCCTCCAGCTCCGAACAAACCAATGCACTTGAGATGACCGTTCGGAACATAGGCCCCGTACTTGCAATCGGAACCACTATTGCCTTTGCGGGCCTCTGCAAACCCCGCTACACCTCGTCCGTAGTAAGATCCACGATAGAAAAACACGCCGGATTGAAGATCGGAGCCGACATGAATCTCTACTATATCCCCTTATTCTGGGCGGGTGAGACGATCCGAGAGTTCAAGGAAAAACGGAAAGTCATCGCAAGGTTCGATGGGACCCTCTCAAGCTCTTTCCAAGAGGAATTCCTTCGAGTCTTTCCAACAATAAGCCTGACTTCGACAGTGGAAGTCGCCGAAGCATCCGGACTCTACTCTGCCGTTAGTCGAGAAGTGGCCAGAGCACTTGAACTGGAACTCGCGAAAATATCAGAAGCGCATGGAATCAATTATGATGAAGTGGCAGAGCTCTACAGAGACACCCGAGTTCCCCTCACAGAACGCTCGAACCCAATTCCAGAGCGAGAGTCGATCGGAACAAGCATAGCCCTCTCGAGCTCGCAACGAAAGCACGGGCCGAGACTCGTGCGAGCAGCCCACTCAATAAACGAGGAGTACCAATCTCAGATAGTGGACATGATACGGAGAGCACTAACCCACTGCGGATACCCTTTCAGAAGATCCAGAGTGGCAATCCTTGGAACAGATGGGTTGCTCAGGAATCCCTGGTCCAAGCCTGAGTCGCCACCAATAATCGAATCACTTAGGAAGAGAGGTGCTCGAATATCACTCTACACCGGCGAGACTGGATCCCAGCCCTGGGCACAGATGGTTGGGGACCACGCCCGAGTCGAGAGTAGCCTAATGAAGGCTGTCGCGAAGGCTAACTGCACAGTTGTTGCGCTTACGAAATCGTACGCCTCGGAGATTGATCCAGACCAACTTGCAGCCGAAATGAATCGACCCGGGGCGATATGCGATCTGACCAGAGTTCTGGAAGCTTCAAATGTTGAGAAGGCCGGCCTCTACTATACGACTATAGGAAGAGGCACTCTCGACGGATGAAACGCGTCGGCGTAGGGGTCATTGGTGCAGGTTTCTGGGGCGAAAACCAGGTCCGGGTACTGCGCCAGAGCCGAACGGCCGATCTAGTCGCCGTCTGCGAGAAGGACGAGAGGCGGGCGAAGGAGATCGGCGACAAATATGGTGTCCCATGGTTCACCGACCTGAGCAAGTTTCTCCGAGTTCCTCCACTCGAAGCAGTTACCATCTGCACGCCGACGAAATCTCATCTGAAGGTTGGATCAATGGCAATTGAGGCCGGCAAGAATCTTCTGGTCGAGAAACCAATGACCGGAGAAGAACGCTCAGCAGAGAAGCTTGTCAAATCGGCGAGGAAGGCGGGTGTGAAACTGCTGGTTGGGTTCATCGAGCGATTCAACCCTGGAGTGCGAGCCGTGAAGAAGATGTTGAGCCAACAAGCAGTCGGAGACGTGATCATAGCGACTGGCCGTCGAGTCGCCAGATGGCCTATACGGATAGGAGACGTTGGCGTTGTCAAGGACACGGCGATTCATGATATTGACGCAATGCGATATCTACTGGAGGAGGAGGTTTCTGCGATCTTTGCCCAGACAGGTTCCTTGAGGACCCGAGCTTACGAGGACTATGCAGAGATGATGCTGCGTTTCAATGGTGGTACAACCGGCTTCATTGATGCCAACTGGCTTACGCCCCGCAAGGTCCGAACCCTGATCATCACTGGCAGTGATGCCACGATAAACCTAGACTATATCACGCAGGAGATTACGGTCGAAAATTCCGAACGAATGGTCAAACCCTATACTCCCTGGGCTGAACCACTCAAAGTCGAACTTGAAAATTTCATGACAACAATTCTTCGAGACGTCAAGGAAGCGCCCTCGGGTGAGGATGCACTCAAGGCAATTCGGGTCTGCGATGCCGCGTTGAAATCGGGCAGAACCAAGACCCTCGTTAGGCTGAACGCGAACTAGACACGGTCAAACCTTATCTTACAATCCGAGGGACCTCAATCCTAGACAACGATTGAAGAGACGCCTTCTGGACATCCTTGCCTGTCCAATAGATAAGCACTATCCACTCGAACTTCACGTCTTCGAAGAGAAAGAAGAAATCGCCGAGGGACTTCTATTCTGCACCGAGTGCAATCGATGGTATCCCATCTCAGATGAGATTCCGCAAATGCTACCAGACGATTTGCGCGAAGCCAAAGAGGACCTTGAGTGGCTCCGGCGATGGAAGGAACAAGTTCCCGATAAAGTCCTGACTCAGGGAAAACCCTTCAGGCTAGAATCCTAAGCAATCCAGTGTACAGCTTCCAAGCAAGAGATTCGCTAACAACAGCAAGCCGCCCTAACTATGACGATAGTCTGTTTAGGGAGTAGGAGCGGAGTTGAGTTTATCGTTGGGATCACCCTCTGCCCGTTCTGGCGTCCCCCTTTGCGGGCCTGAGCTGCTTCCCACTTTCGACTTGGGACGCATGATCTCCGCAACAGTTCTCCACGGAAGAGTCACCGACGACTTCTCCGGCAGGATCCCTCCTGGCCGAAAGGCCAGGATCAAGATAAGCAAGGAGGCGAACATCAAGTATTCCAGCCAGTTAACGTCAAAAGGTATGGACCCTTGGAAGTAGAACTTTACTTGATCCACTACCTTAAACAGAAAAGTAAAAGAAAATGCTCCCAGAGCAACTCCAGCATTGTTCGCGGCCCCGCCGATAATGAGCATTACCCAAATCCAGAACGTCCAAGTTATTCGCGTCCAACCCTCAGCGTTAACTGCCCCAACATAGAATGTGAGGAGTGCCCCCGCCATGGCACTAATTGCAGACGCTATGATGATCACGTTTCTACGTATGGCAACGTCGTCCTTGCCCAATGCCCTTGCCGCCACTTCGTTATCCCTCACAGCCCTTAGTGTTCGTCCAAGAGGGGATCGAGCGACCCTTTCCGCATAGAAATAGACAAGGGCTGCGAACAGGGCAAGGAATCCAAGGACAACCACATCCCTAACCTCAATCCCATTGCCGGCCCAGCCGAATAGATTGGGAACCTCAATTCCCTGGGTCCCACCAATCAACGGCTCGTACCCCCCCAGGAAAATCTGAAACAGTTGGGCAGACGCAAGCAGCAGCATCCCCAGGTAGTCCTCTCTCAGCCTGATCGCCGGATAGGAAGTAAGGAACCCAAGGGATGCACCAATAGCCGCCGCAAGGACGACTCCCAGCAGCAATATCTCAATTGACAGGACAGCGTCTCCCGAGAGGGAGCTGTCAAGCTGTGTAATTATCTGAGCAATGAAGCCATTATAGTTTCCATGTGTATTCACGCCGAGAATGAAAGCGGCAAGCCGGCCAGATACCGAGCCTGCGACAACTGCTCCTGCTGCCACAAACATGACTTTTCCGAAGTTGGGAACACCTGCAAAACCAGCTTCAAGATTTAGCGAGAGACTAACAACGAGGTACAACGCAAAGGCGATCATCAGATCAATCATGAATCGAATAATATTCACACCGAAAAGGAAGAAAGTCGGAACGTCCAACTACTCCCCTCGCACAAGTCGAAAGAACTGAACCAAGCGATCCCCCACCAAATCAACAAAAGCGGCAATCGGGCTTATGATCCTTTGCCAGTTAATGGACACGAGACCTCGAGGAAACAAGAGTAAAGTTATGACCATGATTAGGAGCGGGAATCCCTTTTGGTAAATAGAAATCCATGATCCGAAAACAGCTATGCCTGCCTGAGTCAGCAGAATCTCGGTAGCGCCTATTATGAGTCCTCCAAGCGCCGCGCCATATACGCTGGCCAGCCCCCCCAGGACACTTGCGGCAAATATCTCGACGATGAGTCCGGAGCCAAAGGTAGTCCCTCCTTGAAGCCACAAAACGGAAAACGATCCTGCAATAGCCGCAAAGCCGCCTGCGAGAAACCATGCAAATACATACGCTCTTTCGACGTCGATTCCTAACACCCGAGCTAGGCTAGGATTCTCGACAGACGCGCGCATTGCAATGCCAAACTTCGTTCTGGTGAGAAATAGGAATAGCGCGATAGTTATTGTGGCAAGGGAGATTGGTGCGACGTAGAACAAGCCAGGCAAGCCGAAGAGTGAAAAGTCCGCCAGAAGTCGGAAAAAGTTCTTGGTGTTCTCAATTCTGTA
>Ga0070708_100001397_pt1 | contig 18449 bp, 19 predicted proteins | sample KBSK5503metaG_FD_65469 | JGI IMG/M metagenome (GOLD analysis project Ga0070708, IMG submission 65469) | Corn, switchgrass and miscanthus rhizosphere microbial communities from Kellogg Biological Station, Michigan, USA - KBS K5-50-3 metaG | ecosystem: Host-associated > Plants > Roots >... | reverse complement strand
TCGTTGACCCTCTTGCCCGCCCCAACCATCGCCGAGGCCTGAAGGAGCCAGCGCTCCGCGTCCCGCACCTGGTTGTGGAGCAGCGCGATCTCCCCCAATCGCCGATAGCCTTCGACGTCGACGTCGTCGGCGTCCGCGGCGAGCGCGGCCTGGTAGCAATTCCGCGCCTCGGCGAAATCAGCGGATCGAAAAAGCCGATCCGCCTCCCGCAGCCTGTCGGCGCTCTCACGCAAGCGGCCCTGCGGTGCACAGGCGGCCGAAAGCAGCACCGCCATCGATATGAACCGATTTCGAATTGCCGCCCCCTCAAAATAAAAAGGGACCAGCCACCGGCTGGTCCCTCTTGGCATCATCGGCGCTAGATTAGTAGTCCGTGTTCATTTCCGCATCGGATGGAACGTCAACCGGCGGGTTCGGGTTGGTGATTGGATCCAGTCCGGCCGAGAACCGATCCGACCTGACCTGCGCGATTGCGAAACCCTGCGCGCTTGGGTCGATGGTGATCTGGATGCTGTGGACGACTCGGTCCGAGCACTCAACCCCGAACAGCCGCGCGCCTGCGCGGCCGAGCATTGACCTGGAAATCGTGGCGACGGTGGCGCCCCCGGCATCCTTGAACACCGCCGTGGTCACGTACTCGGTGTCGAAGATATTCTGCTCAATCTCCATTCCGGCGATCGAAGCGTCGGCGGTGAGGGTCACCGTCAGAGTGGTGCCACCCCCGTTGAATCCGACGACGAGATTCCCCGTCGGGTTTGGCTCTTCCGCCCAGGGCGGGGTGGACCAGGTCGCCCAACCGGCGCCGATGCGGCGCAGATCGAGCGGGATCGAAAAGTTCGCTCCAGCCGTCCCGTCGCTCTCGGTGCATACGGAGGAGAAAGAACCCGGCGTGCCCAATGAGCACCTGCTCGACGCCGTGCGGTAGCAGCTCGCAGGGTCCGGCTGATCAATCGCGGCACAATCTGCTGCCGCCTTGCCCGCCATTCCCAGTACCAGTGCAAGACCGAAACACAATCTTAGAAGTCTCTCCATATAGTTTTCCCCGTTCATCTAAAATCGCAAGTGGTGAAACATTAAAAGCAGATTGATACAACGTCGTCCTTCAACTCGGTGAAGCTGCAGCCTGGTGTCGGATATGTTGCCCCCTCTCTGGATTTAAGTCTGGCCCTCGCCTCCCCAGCAGAAGGGCAGCGACCTCTTACACACGGGCTATGGAAGAAGGCAAGAACTTCCGCGCCAGGTCTTTATCCGCTACTCGACACAGCCGACCGAGTCGGTAAACCCAGCGAGATAAGAATATCCTGCAATTAGAGGCATCGACCTTTGTTGATGGCTCAAGGTCGTCAGTCGCTGGAAATCCAGACAAACCCGTCAGCCCCCGAAAAAGCGTGGGTCGATGGCGGGGGGCGATTCGATTGCCTGCGATTCCCGCAAGGCAGGGGTGCTTCAGGGTCCGCCTCTCGCCCGGACCTGGTCAGACACGATCGCCTGGCCGATTCTGCGCAGCGGGTGGAATTTCTTGATCAACTTCTTGCCGAACCGGCTCTCCGTCCGCACGGCGTGCAGGTATTTCCCCATCAAATCGAGCACGAATCCGCGCTCGTTTGCCCCTCCGGCGGCGATGAGCCGCACGATCGTCGGGGGAACGAGGATGGCGTTCAACAAGTGCAGCTCGCGCGACAAGTGCCCGGCGACGTAGAGGCCGGGCACGGTGGTCTGGTGGGTCGCGGCGTCGTACACCGGGCGGCCGTCTTCGGCGATCTCGGCTCCCACCTGGCGAAGAAGGGTCAGATCGGGATCCGCTCCGATCAGGGCGAAGATCCGCTGGCACCGGATGCGGCGGTGACCTTCCCGCCCGTCCATGCGCAGGGTCGCCTCGGCGTGCGAGATGTCGACCAGCTGCGAGGAGTAGACGATGTTCACCTCGCCGCGGGCGTGGAGCGCCTCGAGATGACGGCGATTCCATTCCTTCACGACGGTGTAGAGGTCCTGCATCGGATCGACGGGCGCCAGCGAGGCACGCCTCAACGACAGCGTGACTTTCGCCTCGGCCTCGTGAAGGTAACGGGCGGCCTCGGCGGCGGAGTTGCCTCCCCCCACGACCAGGACCTCCTGGCCGGCGAAGGGGAAACCCTCGCTGAACCGATAGGTCACTCGCGCATCCGACTCGCCGGGAACGCCGAGGCGTCGCGGGATGCCGAAGCCTCCGGTGGCGAGGATCACGTTCCTGGCCTGGTATCTCCCCCTGTCGGTCTCGACCTTGAAGCCCAGGGGCTCAGACCGGGCGAGCGTCTGCACCTGCTCGAGCGCGCGAATGTGAAGGCGCTGCTCCCGGATCGCGAACCGGGTGTAGTGAAGGAGGACTTCCTCGCGCGTCGGATGGTAGTTGGTCGGGTGGAGGGCTCCCCAGGCGAGCTCGACCGTCTCCGGGCCCGAGTGCAGCGGCTTGCCGATCGGGTAGTCGTACACCGTCTGCGCGATCATCCCTTTTTCGATCACCAGGTAGGAGAGCGACGCCTGCTTGGCGGCATGGGCGGCGGCGAGACCCGCGGGCCCGGCGCCGATAATCAGCAGGTCGTAGGGTGTTTTGAAATCGTTCACGCCGGGTTCTCGGGCCGCAGCCAGTCGCCGTGCCAGAGGATTGGACAGCGGCGGTCGCAGGGGCCGTTGTCACCCAGCGCGGCGCCGGTGCAAGCCACGCCCTCGAGAACATAGACCGGGCGACGGGTGGGCACGAAGTGATTGTGCTCGAGGACATTGGCGAGGCGGTAGGCGACCCGAAAGCGCCGGCCGGCAAAGCCGTACATCTCGTTCATCACCATGAGCCCATCGCGCCTCCCCTGCGAATCGAGCGACGCGCGGATCTCCTCCGCCGATCGCACCACCACGTAGAGGGGGCTCGAAGGCGGCGAAGGCGTCCGGGGCTGGGCGGTCGCGGCGTCCGGCGCGGGCTCGAGCCATTCGTCGCGAAACATGAGCGGACAGTGGCGCCCGCACCCTTCGGTTTCGGGGATGCCGCCGCAGGAGACACCGTTTAGCAAGACGGTGCGATGCACCGGGCGGTACTTGCCCTGATCGTCGATGATCCGGCGCATGATCTTGCTCACGCGAAACACGCCGCCGCAGAACTCCCATTGTTGAGGCGTAAACCAGAGGCCGCGCGAGCGATCGGCCCCGTCGAGAATCGCGCGGATGCGTTCCCGTTCGAGCACGCGCACCCAATCGCCCTCGCGAAACCGGGACGGCTTGCCCAGACGTTCTCTTTGCGGCTTGCGCAGAAGGTCCCGCAACCGGGTGCGAATGCGCAGAAGGTCGCTCAGATTCGTCCGTGCCCGCGCGCGCCAGCAGCGAGTGGGTGCCGATGACGTTGAACTTCTGACAATATTGCGGGGGCATGCGCAAGTCTCGAGGATGTCGCCGGCGCGCGGAAGGAACACGGGCGGGCGCTCTTCTGGTGCGGCCAGCATAGCAGTCATCGTGCGGGGGCCACACCCCGTCCCATTGCTCAGGCCATGCCGAGAGCCTTGACAAGACCGCAGGCTGAGCGAGAAGCGGTTAAATCCCGCAAACGGGGTGGAAGGTGTAGGTCCCCTGGATCTTGCTCACGCAGCGGCCGCCGAAGCAGGGCTCGCCCACGCCGTCCCCGCTGAAGAACACGACCGAGATATTGTCGTCATGCGTGCCATCGCGCTCGGAGTCCGGCAAGTCATCGGCCTGGCGCACCAGTAACGCAAATCGGGAATCGGCGTCAGAACGACAGGCGCCGTGCCGCGATCCGGGTGGGTTCCAGCAGCCTCGACTGGGCGCGGCCGTTGCAGTAGAGGAAGCGCTCGTATCCCTCGGCGAAAGGAGTCGCGCGTGCAACTTGGAATGATCGGTCTTGGCCGGATGGGCGCCAACATGGTGCGAAGGCTCCTCAAGGCGGGAGAAGAGTGCGTCGTCTTCAATCGGTCGCCAAACGCCGTAAAAGAGCTCGCCCAGGAAGGGGCACTCGGGGCCTCCTCGCTCCCTGAATTGGCCAAGAGGCTGCAACCGCCGCGGGCGATCTGGTTGATGGTCCCGGCGGCCGCGGTGGACGCGACCATCGGTAGTCTGTTGCCCCACCTGGAGTCCGGCGACATCCTGATCGACGGCGGCAACTCGTATTACGTCGACGACATCCGCCGCGCCAAGGAGCTCGCGGCGAGGGGGATCGAGTATCTGGACGTCGGGACCAGCGGTGGCGTCTGGGGTCTCGAGCGGGGTTACTGTCTGATGATCGGGGGCGAGGAGGCTGCGGTGAAGCGCCTCGATCCCATCTTCGCCGCCCTGGCGCCCGGTGCCTCCGGTATCCCGCGCACGCCGGGACGCGGGGGGACAAGTGGCGGTACCGCCGAACGGGGCTATCTGCACTGCGGGCCGCACGGTGCGGGGCACTTTGTGAAGATGGTGCACAACGGAATCGAGTACGGAATCATGGCCGCTTACGCCGAGGGCATAGGCGTGTTGCAGGCCGCCAACGCCGGGAAGCAGCAACAGGCGAGCGATGCGGAGACGGCGCCGCTTCGCGACCCGGAGCTGTATCGCTACGACTTCAACCTGCCTGACGTCGCGGAGCTCTGGCGGCGTGGCAGCGTCATCGCCTCCTGGCTCCTCGACCTCTCGGCGGCCGCCCTGATCGCCGATCCTACCTTGGCAAGCTTCGCCGGCCGGGTCTCGGATTCGGGCGAGGGGCGGTGGACCATCCAGGCGGCGATCGACGAGGGCGTGCCGGTGCCGGTGCTCTCCAGCGCGCTCTACCAGCGGTTCAGCTCGCGCGGGAAGGCGGATTTCCCGAACAAGCTGCTCTCCGCACTGCGTCACCAGTTCGGCGGACACGTGGAGAAGCCGGCCGGAAAGTAGCCGAAGCCGCAATGGCAAACATCGATGGGGGATTAGAGCGCTCGAGAACCGACGCGCGTCCTCAGGGATTCGGCAAAAGCGATCGCGGGATCTGGTACGCGTCGTAGAGATCGTCGTGGCGCCGAAGCCCCATCGCCTCGCGGTGGACGATCAGAAACCAGAGCCGCCGCGAGGCCCGTTGGCGCAGAGTCTGATGTTCCGGCTCCAGCCTGGCCCTCTCGCCCAGGGGGAGTGCGGACACGCGCTTTTCGAACGTGCGCAGGCGCTCGAGCTCGTGTTCGAAGGCGTGGGCGGTCCGACCGAGGGCCTGAGCCTTCTCGCCCTGGATCTCGACCTCGATCGCCAGCGGCGCGTCGAATCTCTTCACGGGTCAGATATATGAAACAAGCGCTCGGCTTGCATCGTCCTTCGCGGAGACCACCCTCCCCAGGCGGCAAGTGGCGCCTTGAAGCTCGTGTGACGACGACGCGAGTCAATCGATGGCAATGTCGTGCGGCTTCGCAGCGCCACGGGTCGGCGGGCGCAGTCATAACGCTGTATGGCGCCGGGTAGACGGCCCGAATAGACCGGTCGATCAGAAGGTATTGTTGTAGAGGATGGAAATCAGCTCGGAGTTCCAGTTCGCGACAGCCAGGTCGGGCTGACCATCCCCGTTGAAATCGCCTGTCACCACGAAATGGGGCTCGGTGCCTACCTGAAATTCGACCGGGTCGCTGAAGGTCCCATCGCCGTTGCCGGGAAACACCAGGACTGAATTGGTGGCTGCGACGGCAATCGCCAGATCGGGGAAGCCGTCGCTGTTGAAGTCGCCTACGGCAACCGAAAACGGGGCTACCCCAGCGTGGGTGTCAACCCGGTCTCTGAACGTGCCGTCGCCATTGCCGGCCAGGAATGAAACGGTGTTCGACGTGCTGTTGACAATGGCCAGATCCTGCGCCCCGTCTCCGTCGAAGTCGCTCACGGCGACCGAGTTGGCGCTTCAACCAATTGCGTGGCTGTCGACCTTATCAAACGTGCCATCGCCATGGCCGGCGAGGATGACGACGGTATCGGTTCCATGGCTGTCGGTGACGGCGAGATCCGGAAAACCATCTCCGTTGAAGTCTCCTGTGGCTACGTACTGTGGGTTGGGTCCGCCGGCCAGCGCGCCAGACGGCGACCAGGTTCCATCGCCATTGCTCAGAAACAACAATGTGCTTTCAAAGTTCGTCACCACCAGATCCGGAGAGTCACCGGCGTGGAAATTGCCAACAGCGACCGAAAAAGGCATTCCGCCGACGGGAATCGTGTCCCCCACCAGGAAGGTTCCATCGCCCAGGCCCCAAATCACCGTCAGGTCGGACGAATCCCGATTTGACACCAAAATATCCAAGGCCCCGTCCACATTCAGATCGGCCACGGTCACGAACCAGGGATAGGTGCCGACGTCGTAGTGGACCGGATTCTGGAAAGTCCCATCGGGGTTGCCGAAAAACACCGAGATGTTGTTGGCGTCGCTGTTCGCGACTACCAGGTCCAGGACGCCATCGGCGTTGAAGTCACCCACCGCGATTGATTCCGGAAGGCTTCCCGTCGTGAGATTCACCGCCGGAAGGAACGACGGGTCCAGGGCCCAGACGTTGACCCCAGGGCAGGCTAGAAGAACGAGGAGCACCACGCGAGGAACAGTCAGAGGGATTCTCGCGTTCTCACGCAAGGAAAACGAGGTACAACGCATCTTGGTTGAGCCACCGAGCATGAAGTGTTCCCCTTTTTTTGGCGCGATCCTTCGACTGGATCGCCGAAAAAGGCAAGGGGTTTTGGCGCCCGAGCCGTGCGAGCCACGGATGCCGTCAGGAGTTGCGCGGAATTCCGGGAGACTTTGCAAAGTGAGGCCGGGATTCCTCAAAAGTGGATGGGCGCTCGCGCTCGTTTGCCTGGTCGGGCGGCTCGCGCTGGCGGACGCCGCTGAGCGCGGAACAGCCCGGGACCGCTGGCAGATGCCCGGTGAGGTCGTTTCCACTCTAGGTCTGAGGACGGGCGTGGTCGTAGCGGACATTGGCGCTGGAGCCGGATACTTCACGATGCCCTTTGCTCGCGCGGTCGGTCCCCATGGAAGGGTCTATGCGGTCGACATCGACGCTCACGCCCTGGAGTATGTGAAAAAGGAGGCGGCCACGCAGAACTTGAGCAACATCGAGACGATTGTTTCGCGAAAAGATGATCCCCTGCTCCGACGCAGCTCGATCGACCTGGCCTTTTTCTGCGATACGGTCCATGAGATCGCCGATCGCCCGAGCTTCTATCGGAAGGTCCGCCAGACGCTGAAAAAGGGTGGGCGGATGGCCGTGATCCATTGGATACCCGCCAATTCGGCCGGTGGTGGGGGCTCGCCCGACTCGGACCGGCAAGTCTCACGCGAAGCGACCTTGCGCGAAACCGCGGCGGCGGGCTTTCGCCTGGTCAAAGAACCGAAGTTCTTGCCTCAGCAGTACTTTCTCATCTTCGAGAGGGCGGCTCGCGACGGGGCGAGGGACAAAGCGCTTCCGGGCCGAGAACCGTCAAAGCCGTGAGGGCGAGCGCCTGACAGCCGAGCAACCAGGGGGATGCAGAGAGGGCGGTCCCCTGCCGAGCCTCGGCAGGTCATCGTCGGCCCTGACAAGTTTTGGACAAAGTCCAAGCTGCTAGCTCCCTCGGCATCGACTTAGAAATGACGTCTGACGGTGAATAGGCCCGAAAGCATTGTGCGAAGGCTTCCGAACTCCGATTGACGCGAGCCAATGTTCGCCGCGCCGATCACTGCCACCGTCCAGAGGTCCGTCACCGAATAGGAGGCCGTTACCTGAGCGAGCGTTGAGCCGTCGTACAAGTTGATGTTGGCAAACGCCGTCAGCTCCAGATTGAAAACGAAAGCGTCGGTCCAGTCCGCGCGAAGAAAGAGCGCATCCTTGGACGTGGGTACTTGTTGTTCTTGCGCGTATCCTCGGATGTACCAAAGCAGCGGAGCCAGGGAGGATCCGTTTGGGCCGGTCCCTTCGGCGAACCACGAGCTCCAATCCCGGCGCGAGAAGCCCGCCTGGTGGAGATGGTACTCCAGCCAGAAGGTCATCTTGTGCTCGTTGGCATAGGACAGCCCGGCGGACAGGTCGTTCTGAAAGTGGGTGGTGGAGCTCGGGTGCAGGGCGGAGGCCGCCGGGGCGGGAAAGCTGCCGGTCCGAACGCCGTACGAGAGCGCTTCGTTCGCAAGCCCTGTCTGTCTCCCACCGGCCCACTCGGCGTAGGCCACCACCTTCTTGCCCAGGGTCTGGGCAATGTTGGCGCCCACGCGCACGTTGCCGTCCTCGTCGTAGAAGAGCAGCTCCGGGCTGAAGTCAGCGACCAGATCCACGTTGCCTTTGACCAAAATCCGGTGGTGGGCGTTCGTCCGGTCGAACATCGGGTTTAGGCTCGGCAGGGTGGAATTGGTGTAGACGGGTGTGTTGGACGAAAGCCGCGGAGCGTACACCGCGCTGAGGGACCCAAAGCTCCATGTGTACTGGCCGCGGAGCATGAGCGTGCCCAGACGGTCTTCCCGCAGCACCGCAGGGTCCACCGACAATGGCTCGACCACCGCCCGCGTCTTGAAGAAGTCAGTCGGATTGAAGCCAAGCGCGACCCCGTCTTTCAGGTTAACCCGACCGGCGTCGATGAAGGCACCGTCGAACGGCTGCCAACTCAAGTACAACTCTCGCCAGTCGACGCGAATGTTCTCGTGCGCGGGAAATGGGAGGTTGTCTGCGAGCCTCATGCCCGCGCGCGCACTGAAGTGGATGCTCAAGTCGTGGCGAACAATCCAATCGAGGAGCGCGTCGGCGAAGAGGCGCTCTTCGATCGTCGGCGGGTTCGGCGGCGAAAGGGGAACGTCCAGCCTGGAGCGCAACAGCGCGGCTTGGGTCGCGCTTTCCAGGTACAACTTGCGGTGGAGCGGTCCACGGTCGGACGCGCTGGGAGGCGCCGATGGAGGCGGCTTCGCCTCCTCCGCCGGAATGCGGCTGAGCTCGTCCTCCGGCCCGGGTGGGGACTGGGCACCGGCCGCAGACGCCCACAGGCAAGCCAGCGCCACCGCACACGTGCGGAACGCCATCGCTTCATTCCGTCGGCAAGCGCGAAAGGTACTCGCGCTGGAACCAGCTCTCGGGAATGTCTGCCGATTTGTGGCCGGTCGCCTTGATGGTCGTCACCCGCGAGCTGTCAACCGCGTCGAGTAGGACTGCCTCGGTGGGTCGCTCTCCTCCGAGGACGCTTTCGAAGGCGCGATAGAACAGGATTTTCAGGAGCCGACCGCTGTCGGAGTAGAACTTCGCCTTGACTGGGCGGAACGTTTGCTGCTCAACCCAGTATTCAACGCGGGCATACGTGGAGAGGTCGCTGGCCGCTTTCAAGTCCAGGTGCCAGCACGAGCGAGTTTGGTGGCCCGCGTCCTGAATGGTTTCGGTCGACACCAGCGTTGGGGCGTAGTCGATGGACAGAGTGACGGTAAGCACATCGCCGATCGACGCCTGGCCGATCAACCGTTGTTGGGGCGAGATGCGCACGCTGGATTTGGAGGCCGGGTCGTAGAACCAGAAAGCGCGGGCGTCGAGAAGCACGGCTTTGCCGGCGTCGCGCGGGGGCTCGACATACCGGACCAGGTTGCGGAATTGATGGGTGCGCGGATCCTTCTTCGAGAAGATCGCAAGGATGTTCTGTGCCTGGGCCTTGCCGGAGACGTATTCGGTGAGAGTCGAGAGGAAACGAAAAGGTTGGTCCGGATTACGAATCGTGTCTGCGCGCGCGACGATCTCCGCCGCAGTCTGGGCCCCAGCCAGGTGCGAGACCAGGGTCACCGTCGCCGCGACCGCAAGACACCATTGCTTGGTTGGATTAGACATGGCGGAGCGCGTCCACAATCTGGAGTTTGGCCGCTCGATTCGCGGGAAACCAAGCGGCGAGCGTTGCGATCACGGTCAACGCGATCCAGGTCAACCCGATGAGCGCGGTCCGCCCCCAAAGCTCGACGCGAAAAGGAGTAGGCTGAGCGTTCGCAGGAGGCGTCCACTCGAGCCCCGCGTGGTTGATCGCGAACGTGGCCAGGGCCGCGACCGCCACCCCGATGATTGCCCCAAACGCCCCCAACAGAGCCCCTTCGAGAAGGAACTGCCGACGCACCCCGCCCCGTTTGACTCCCAGGGCACGGCTGGTGCCGATCTCCGCGGTTCGCTCGAGCACCGCCATCGTCATCGTGTTGACGATGGTGAACAAGACAATCACGCCCATGATGGCGGCGATGAACAAAAACATCGCCCCGAAGAAGCTCTTGACCTGCACATAGAAGGGATTCAGCTCAGCGAAGTCATGGACCTCCAGCTTCACTCTGCTGTCTTGAACGAGGGCCTTCAGCCGGGCGCGCCCCTTCTCCAGGTCCTCGGTCCGGCGCAATTGGACGGTGATGCCGGTGACCTTGGGCTTTTGACGCCCGTAGACCAACTGCTGCGCCAGCGGCAGCGGCATTCCGATCACGTTCTCGTCGAGTTCCCTGACGCCCTGAGGCGCGGCGGAGGCGACGTAGAGACCGACCACGTTCGGGGCACCGGCGGCCGTCGCACCCAACAGATCCAACCTCGGCATGCCCGCGTGTGAGTCTGCCGCGGCCTTTGCCACGTCGCGCTCTTGAAGGTCCTTGAAGTCCTCGGCCGGCGCATCGATCGGCGGGCGCTCGGAGGCAAGGTCTGGTGGAAACGGGCAGTTGGGGATCTTCAGCGGGCCGCACAAGCCCAAGATGCGCCCCAAGCCGACGCCGACGAAGCCCACTGATGGCTCGTCATCTTTCAAGACCGGCTCCGCCCCGGTGGCCAGCGTGATGTGGTGCTCGTTCCACTGGCGCATGCGGGCGCGATCGGACGGGATGAAGCCAATGCCGAGGAACGTCTTGGCCGCGGAGCTTTGGCCCGAGTAGTTGCCGGCGATCCCCACCAGCGACAGCGTCGGGGTGACGACGCTCACCAGCGGTTGCAAGACGGCATCGTTTTTTATGAGCTGGACGATGTTTTGGTAGTCATCGATTCCGTACGCGCTCGGGTTGCCGGCGCCATACAGAAAGTAGCCCTCGCGGAAAGCCGTCAAGTGGCCGCTGCGTTGCACGGCCCCGGTTTCCAAACCGGCGAAGACATTTCGCTGGAACCCGCCGAAGAGCAGGACCGCGAGGGTGCCCACGGCGACCGCCAAGGCGGTCATCGCGGAGCGCCGGCGGTTTCGAAGGATGTTTCGGTAGGCGATCTTGAAGAGCATCATGCTCGCACCTCATGGGCCGGCGGGACGAGGCGGCCGTCTCTCACCACGAAGGTCTCGTCGGAGTGGGACATCAATTGCGGGTCGTGGGTAGAGAAGATGAACGTGGTGTGGAACTTGGCCTGAACCTCGCGCATCAGCTCGATGATCGCGGCTCCCGTCTTGGTGTCGAGGTTGGCGGTGGGCTCATCCGCGAGCACGACGTCAGGCTGTTTGACAAGTGCGCGGGCGATGGCGACGCGTTGCTTCTGGCCTCCCGAGAGCTCGTTGGGCCGGCGGTGACGTTGGTCCGCCAGGCCCACCGCCTCCAGCATGACCATCGTTCGCTGCTTTCGCTCCGAAAGAGGCATGCCCACGAGCAGCAGCGGGTACTCCACGTTCTCGAATGCCGAGAGCACGGGCATCAGGCTGAAGCCTTGGAAGACGAAGCCGACGTGGCGGGCCCGGAACTCCGAGAGAGCGTCGTCCTTCAAGGCCGCCAAGTCCTGGCCGCACAACTCGACCGAGCCGGAGGTGGGCACATCGATCGCCCCGACGAGATTGAGCAGTGTCGTCTTGCCGCTGCCCGACGGCCCAATCACCACCGTGAAGCGGCTCTGGTGGATGTCGAGGGTGATGCCCCTGAGGGCCTCGACGTCGACCGTTCCCACGCGGTAGGTCTTCGCCACTCCATGCAACCGTACGACGGACGTCATATTTACCCCTTTCCTGGCGCGCACCTCCGGCCGACCCATCCGGGATCGGCTGGATGCGACCGTTGGCGGATTCAGTACCATGCGGTACTCATATAAGTACCGACCGGTACCGTTTGCAAGGAGTTATGATGAACCAATGCCACGCATCCCGCATCCCGTCCAAACCGTTCGCGACCGCATCCGAGAGGCGGCCTTCTCAGCCTTCATGGAGAAGGGCTACGAGGGCACGAGCACGCGCGAGATCGCCGCGCGCGCCAAGGTGTCGAAGCAGAAGATTTACGAGCTGTACGAGGACAAGGATGCGATGCTCGCGGACTGCATCAAGTCGAAGGCGGAACGCGCCCGTCGCCCGCTCGAGTTGCGCTCGGTATCGGACGCCGACGGCCTGAAGTCGGCGCTGGAGGAATTCGGCACCTCATACGTGCTGGAGCTGAGCCAACCGAAGGTCGTGGCGGTGTTTCGATTGGCTGTGCTGGAGGCGCAGAAATCCCCCCAGGTCGTGCGCGCGCTCAATACCTTGGGGAAGGAAGCAAGCATCAAGGCGCTGAGTGAATTTCTTCGCCAGGCTCAGCGGTCGAGGCTTCTCGCATCCGGAGATGCGGAAACGATGGCCCGTCAATTCCTGAGCCTTCTGTGGGGAGACACCATGCTGTCTCTCCTGTTGGGTACGAGGAACGCTGCGTCGTCCCAAGAGGCTCGCGCCAGGGCGCGAGCAGCGACGACGGCTTTGCTGAGCCTCCATGGACCGGACGCTAAGACCCGCTCGTGACGTTTGATCCATGGCTGCCAGCCATGCCTGCGCGGTATCGTACGACCCCCACCCCTATCTGCGTATCCGTGATTCGTGCAGGCCCCGCGACCCGCTCATGGCGCAGCTGAGTTTGCTGCGCTGCCCGGAATTGGACGGTAGAGCACGGGAATCGAACTCGCCAAGGACGCCTCTCAGCGCCCCTCACCGGTTTTGAAGACCGGTTATGTAACTCTTAAACTACCGTAACAGCTAAGAGTTTTCTACAAACTTGACGAGTTTTGCGATTTAACAGACATTTAACAGAGAAGACCGGCGGGTGCTACGTTGTGACACCGCAAAGCCGGCATGAAATGGAAGGTTCACGAATGGCCTGGCTCAAAGATCGGAAGGGCGATTACGCGAGATGGGCTGGCGGCCGAATCTACCAAGGTCCCCGTGGAGTCGTTTACGTCATTGAGCGGACCATAGCGGGCCAAGGCTACGTGAAGCGCCTCCGAATGTCCGAAGCCCACGCGCTCGCCGAACTGGCGCTCTTCGATCGTGACCCGCTGGCCTACGTTTCGCGAAAAGAGCAAGCCGCCCGGCCGGCCGTGTCGGCGGGCGCATTCCTTGACACCAACTCGGTCAGGGAGTTTCTCGCGCACAAGGCCAAGAAAGAGGGGCTTTCGGAAACGCATCTCGCCGACCTGCGGCGCTACCTCGCCAACTGGGCCAAGGTTCTGGCCGGCCGTGATCTCCGATCTGTCGAAACGAAAGAACTCAAAGCCGCGCTTAGAGCTTGGGACGGTGCCGATCGACATCGAACAATTGCGATCAAATCCTTCTGCACATACCTCCGAGAAGAGATCGGATCGCTGCCGGCCGCTCAAGATCCGACGTTCACGCTCATGGTCCCGAAGCCGCCCCAAGTTGCGGCCCGACTGACCAAAGTACGGGGCTACACGACTCAGGAGATCGAACGCCTTTACCGAAACCTTGGCTCTCAGGCGATCCGTGATGTCCTGTGCGTCATGGCAAAAACGGGGATGCATCTCTCTGAGTGCCGACGGATCGCGCGAGGCCAGGCGGAAATCACTCCCGTTGAGCACGAGATCATTGCTGGGGTCGTCCGCTTTCCGCACAAGAGGAAGGCTCTCCACCCGCAATCGATCGATCAGCAGACTCTCGAAGCAATCAAACGCCTTCAAAAACGAGAGAGCGCTCCGACTAAGAACAGCATCTATGAAGCGGTTGAACGCATCTACAACCGCATGGCCAAAATTGATCAGACGTGGGATCCAAAGACGCGGGTTCGCTTCGGCTATCTGCGGCGCTTCTTCACAACCTGGAGCGGCCATCCGAGCACCGAGAAAGTCACCTACGACAAAGGCCCCGGCGGGCTCACGCGAGCGGAGATAGCACAGATCATCGGCCACACCAGCCCGGGGACGACTGCGATCTACGACGAGACCGAAGTGCCGATGTTCTCCAAGATCAAGCTAAACCTCGTTCATCCCAAGGACCCGAAGCCGATCGAGGCACAACGGAAGGGCAGGGCGGAGATCTCCCGTTCGACCGAAGCGAAGTGATCGGCGAGCCGTCGGGCTGCCTCTTTGAAGCCAAGGGGGTGCCTTGGGTAGGGGTCGGGGCCGATCGCTGTTCCTGGGGCAACGTCGGCCGCCGGATCTAGCCCGTTCGACCGAAGCGGAGCGACAGGGCGGAAATCTCCGCCTCCAGGGCTTCACCGTCCACGGGTTTAGCGATCTGAGCCTTGCGCCGTCGCCTTGTCGGTTCGGCTGGGATTCCGTCAGCAAGCAAAGCGTCGATCGATTCCATCAGGATCATGACTTCCTTGCCACGTTTGGGCGCGCGTGTGAGCTGTCCGGTGCCGATGTACTTGTAGACTTTCGTTTTGCCACACCCAAGAAGAGCCTGAGCCTGGCCGACGGGAACGGCGCGGGCGTGCTTAGCGATCTGCGTGAGGCGAAGTTGACGAACGTCGGATGCGATGGAGTTGAGCGCCTTCACGACCGCTTCCTGAAACTCGGCAAGGTCGCGGATCGCGGTTTCAGGGGATAACACCCGCCCGGGAGCGTCGGGGGTCACTGGTCGTTGGCTCAAATAATCGCATGGCCCTTCGATGCTGAAGTGTGCAGCTTAGATGCCCCTAGAGCCGAGTCGTTTCCGAGGCACGACTTCAATCAGAGGGTGCCCTCGGACCCTGCTACGCCGGAAGATCCCGCGAAGATCCGGCTTTCATCCCGGGGTGTAGACGGCGACGAGAATCCGAAGCCGATTGACGGTTGGGTCGATCGGCGAAGTTGAAGCGCACCGTGTGCCCCTTCGCGAGCGCAGCCAGGCCGAGGTTCTGCGCCAACATGGTTTTGCCGACGCCGCTCTGGCCGCGAAAATTCTCTTTCTCTCAAGAGTCCGCTGGTCACTCAGTAGGGAAGCGTTTAGCAATGTCCTTCTCGGTCGCCTTGCCGAACACCTCTTCGATCATGCCCAGAAACTTCACTCGGAAGCCCGACCATGTCCCGGTGATCTGGGTTCTCATCTCCTGGAGGCACCGCCTTAAGAGCAGCTCAGGGTCGAGTGGTTCCTTTTGGTGAACCTCAACTATGCCCTCAAAGTCCGGAGTTTCACCTCGTGCCGTCTTCATTAGAACGAGATCGTGGCGTTCAGGGATCCAAATCTTTAGGTGAGTGAGTCCCTCAAAGGTGTACGGCTGCAGCCGGTCCTCGAAGCCATAGGGTGGCTCTGCAACGTGCGCTGGTTTTACCGGAACAGTGAGACCAATAAGCTCGTTCACGCGCCTTACAGCCTCCCAGAACTCTTTGGCGGGGTTCGTCCAGAGATCTATATCTGTCGTCGTGTGTTCCTGGCTGTAGCGCATGCTTATAACGGCACCCCCAATGATGATGATCTCGACCGGCGCGGAGAGCTGGCGATCGACCTCACGGAGAAAACGTTCAAGTTCCTCTGGCCGATACTGCACGAGTTCTTCCATTTCGGCGGGCTATCCAAGATGCTTTTGCACTGTTGCTCGGAACGTCTCTTCACTGAGATTCATCAGAAAGTGCCACCTTCGTACGGCTGTCGGTGTTGCCATCTCAGCAAGTTTTCGCTCGTGCTTGCTGCGATTTTCGGAGAACAGCGTAGTCACTTTGCGCCTGTGATCCTGAAGAGCAGCAACCCGCTCTTTGAGCCAGGGCTTCTTAGCCACGTCAGCGGTTAGTTCTACAAGCATTCCAAGTTCGCCTTTGAGGTGCTCGCGCCGTGCTCTCTCTTTTAGATCGCTCCAGACAACTGTGTCGGCGTTCTTGGCCAGCACGACAGGGAGCACCTTCAGTAGTGTGGCGTTTCGCTTCGCGGCCCGGAGCCCTCGGACCAACGTCTCCTCAAGAGAGAAGTGCTTTTGTGGCGTGCGTCCGGACAAAGGAGCCCCGTAGTAAGTCAGCGATTCCTCGGCCTGGCGGTCAGCAGTTGGCTTCTTCGCTACGGACTCGGACGTATCCAGCAACTTGACCAGGAGTTCCGCGGCGGGGTGATCGCTGTTTGCGCTGACGCGATCGGATGCGCCTTCGCACACCACCTTGAGCAGCCCGGCCTTCTCCAAGTTCTTCACTTCGACAGCGACAGCATGCTGTGAAAGTTTCGCCTGCCGCGCCAGACCGCTCATGGAATCAGTGACCTTCTCCTTGAACAGTAAGCGAAGGAGGGCGGTTCGAGTTCGGGAATGGAATAGTGCATGAGTGAGATCGCGCGTCATGGTCTTCTCGTTTCGTCCTTGTGGCCTACATATTAACCATTATTTGACTAGTTCCTCAAATAGTTCTCTAAGTGCCTGTTGCGACGGCCTAAATTCAACTCAAAGACTCGTGACAGAGAGCCCGCGGGAGGCCCCCCGCATGCACTCGACCAGTGTTCCCACCTCATGTCTACCGGTCCTAACCCTAGGGAAGTCAGTCCCACCATCGAGCGTTGGCTAAGAAGTACGCTTGGTCCGATCGGCCGTGCGCAGGAGCTTCGGAGGATCTTCGAGCTTCATGGCGCCGAATGGTACCTTCGTCCAAGGATGGGCTTCCAAGCGTTCCTCAGGTTCGTGTTGCGCAATACCCGGTACATCGAAATCCCCCTTACCTCTACCCGCTACCGCTCGATGAAGTGCTATTCCTACGGCCCGCCCGACCCATTTGTCCTGGGCGTTTCACTGCGCGGTGGCGCGTATCTCTCTCACGGCTCCGCGCTACATCTGCACGGCCTGGGTCCGCCCACGAAAAGGATCTATGTGAACAGGGAGCAGCACCCCAAACCGCGGCCCGATTCTGCCCCAACGCAGGAGGCGATCGATCGCTCCTTTGCGAACAACCCAAGGATCTCGAACTACGTCCTCAAATGGAAGCGCTACTCATTCGTGATGCTGAGCGGCAAGAATACCGGTCGGCTCCAGGTCGTAGCGCTTACAACCCCAGGTGGCGACACGGTTGAGGCTACCGGACTAGAGCGCACGCTCATTGACGCTGCCGTCCGACCTGTGTACTGCGGTGGTGTTCAGCAAGTCGCGAACGCCTACCGTGAGGCCAAGCCGAGAGTTATCGCCGGCACGCTCCTGAACACGCTTGAGAAGTTGGAACACGTATACCCGTACCACCAAGCGATCGGGTTCTATATGCAACGGGCAGACTACGATGACGCAGACGTCGAAGGGTTCCGGGCTTTGGGAACGCCCTTCAAATTCTACTTGGAGAATAAGCCTCGTTCTCCGAAGTACTCGCCCGAGTGGCACGTTCATTACCCGCGTAATCTGATCTAGCCCACAGGTGGAACGCGGCCCGTCCCTTCTTCGCGCCTCGAAAACAAGCTGGCACGCGCTTCCATTTTTGAAACGAGTTACTGACCGGTGCGGATTGTCGTCGTTAGGGGATTTGTCTGAGCGAGTTCTCGCCTTCGCCCCCGGTTAGGTCATCGATTGTAGCGGACAAAAGGTCCGCGACCTTGCGCATAACGCGGTCGAGGTTGTCCAGGTTGACTACATCCGGCATTTTGCTCAGCGTGGGCGCACCCTCGTTTGTCACCGGATATCGTAGCCCTTCCCCGCTCGGTGCCAATTCATGAAGTTCATCGAGAAGCCGTTTTAGGTACGCATGAGGAGCGAGCGCCTCCGCGCCATACCGTTCGTATAAGAAGGGTTCAATCTCTTCCCAGAGACGGGGAAGATTATGGCCTTTCGGGAAAGATCCATCATGCCGAGAAATTCGAATCAACGCCTTGAGCTGTAATTCCAAAGAATGGTGCCAGAGGTAAGCCACAGGGTAAAGCATTGCATCATGCAGATGTCCCTGCTCTCGAAGGTTCTGAACGAACCACTCAGCAGCCTTCTCGAACCCCACTGCGTACCAAGAAAGAGTCCTGTCCCAACGGTGGCACGCACTGAGGCCCCGCGGGTCCATTTCTGCAAACAACGTCTCGTTGCCCTCGAACCATTCCATGCGCATTGTCCTCCAGCATCGCTTCTTACACGATGCTGGCGACCCGGTTAAGCCTTGACCCCTCTCGCGTGCTCGTAGCGCTCGGAGCTTCCCGCGGAAGATCTTCGTAGCAGGCTCGGCCACCGCTCACCGTCTTCGGGCATCGGAGCCGCCACGCATGATGCCTCGTACGGAAATCTCTTGCGCGCCCTCAGCTCCCGCCCTAGATAGCGGCACCTGCAGGAGGGGGCTCCTACGATGCGATTGCAGCTAGGTCAACGCATCCGCGTTCTACGCGCGAAGCTCTTCCTCACCCAAGAGCAGCTCGCCGAGAGGGCCGGAATCAGCGTTAGTTTCGTTTCGATGATCGAGCGCGGGGAGCGCACG
>Ga0070708_100001396_pt1 | contig 18449 bp, 18 predicted proteins | sample KBSK5503metaG_FD_65469 | JGI IMG/M metagenome (GOLD analysis project Ga0070708, IMG submission 65469) | Corn, switchgrass and miscanthus rhizosphere microbial communities from Kellogg Biological Station, Michigan, USA - KBS K5-50-3 metaG | ecosystem: Host-associated > Plants > Roots >... | reverse complement strand
GTACGGCACACCGTAGTCCTCGGTGTCGGTGCCGGGGATGCCGCGCAGTGCCTCGTTCTTGGAGATCGTCGCGACGAACTTGTGCAGTTTCTGGCCGGCCAGGCCCCACCAGTTCGCGTGCAGCCCTACGACGGCCGTGGGGTGGGCGGTGACCGCGGGCGTCCATTCGACGGTGTGGATCTTGGCGATCAGCGCGCAGGTGATCAGCCGGGCCTTCTGGAACAGCGTCTCGTCGTCGAACTCGGGGTGTGCGGCGGCGAGCATGGCGGCGACGCTGTTGTGCTCCATCGAGAACAGCGTCTGCATCATGCCCAGGCCCAGCCAGAAACCCGGCACCAGGGCCGGGTCGTCCGCCGGGTCGGGCGGGATCGGCGGCAACCCGTCGACCAGCCGCAGCCGCCCGCCCGCGCCTTCGCGCAGGAACCGCTGCTGTTCGAGGTCGTTGCCGTAGATCGACGATCCGTCCCACCAGTGCGTGTTCGTGTTGAGGTGGGTCGGCGGCAGCGTCGAGGCCTCGGGAGTGCTCGGGTCGGGCATCTCGCGCATGACCACCACGGGAGGCGTCGGCCAGTCGTCGCCCGCCACCTCCGGCAGCACCCACGGGTTCTCCGTGGGAGAAGTGCCATGCTTGACCCAGTCGTGGAGCATGAACTGCAGCCACGTCGTGATCAGCGCGTTGCCGGCCGTGGCCGGGTTGAACGTGTCGCGGGTCATCAGCTTGAGGCTGATCTCGCGCGGGTTCGGCACCATCATCCGGTCGTTGTCGGGCCAGGTGTACTCCAGCGGCACGTTGCGCCCGAAGCGCGTGCTGGCCATCCCCATCTCGGGGTGCTCCAGGTCGTTCCAGCTGCCGTCTGGGGTGCGCGCGGTCAGGTACGACTCGTCATACGGCGGCGGCTGGACAGGGTCAACCGCGGGCAGACGGGAGGTATCGACAAGGTTCTCCCGCCGGAGCGTGTCACGGATGCCGATGAGCTCAGCCAGGCCAAGAGCCTCCGGCAGCGTGTACCAGGTGTGCTTGACCGCCTCCTCGCCCACGACCTTGTCGTAGAGTCGCTGGAACGGGCCGGGCCGGTCGGGCACGTCCGACATGCTGACAGCCTCGGGTGGTTCAGCGGGTGAATTCATGGCTGCTTCTCCCTCTCATCGTGTTCCGACGACACCCGCCGCCGCAGTGCCGCTGCGGCGACCGGCATGCTTTCATGCAGGGCCAGCTTGACCGAGCACGCCCCCAGCTCCCGGTAGGCGTCGAACTCGGCGCTGTCGTAAAGCTGTTCCACGGTGGAGTCTGTCGGGTAAGCCGGGTGGCCCGCCGCATAGGCGCGCACGTCCCACGGCGCGCCCGTCCACCAGCCGAGCTTGCACACCACGAGCGTTCTGTCCCACCCAGTGCCGGCCGGCGTCTGGGTGAAGGTGCCGCTGGCCCAGGGGCGCACGACCTGTCCGCTGCCCAGCTTCGGTGCGCTGCTCTTCGGCGGAGTGATCATCCGCATCGGATTGATCACGATCTCGGTTTCCGCGTCGGACCTGGCCAGCGCGATGGACCCGCCGAGCGTGGACCAGGTGTCCGCCTTGTCGCCGCTGGCGTCGAGGACCAGGAGGTGCGTGATCCCCAGCGCGGGCGCTCGTTTGAGGGCCTCGACCAGGCCCAGGTTGTCGTAGTGCCCTCCGTCGGTGACGCACATCCACGTCGACCGGTAGCTGGTGTGCCCGGCGGCCTCGGCATACAGCATGCCCAAGGTGGGCTGCAGCGCGTGATACAGCAGCCCGCCGAAGAACCGCTGGGAACCGGTACCGTCCCGGCGCAGCTTCAGCACGTAGGCCCACAGCCGCGCCTCGCGTCCGCCGGGCTCCTCCTCGCTGCGCAGCCAGGCCGGGTGGGGCACCATATACCACAGCAGCAGCCCGGCCGCGTGCCACCACCGGTCAGCGCGCTCACCGGCTGTCTTCTGGCGTTCCAGTTCCCGGGCGGCCGCGTCCACGACGGCCGGGTGCGGCAGCCAGACGCCGAGCCGCAAGTTGGTGGCCGTGAACAAGATCCGGTAGGCCTGCCGTGTCGCGGCTCCCATGAGCGGGGAAAAAGCTGCCCCGCTGATGGCTGACACGTCGAACAGCGTGAACCGGCGCGGTCCGGCCAGCGCTTCGTAGTCGGTCGTGCGTGCCTGGACTGATTCGGTGGGCCCTGGTCCGCGCAACGTCGCATGGTCCGGATCGAAGCTGAAGCTCAGCCCGCCTCGCCCGGGCGGCACCTCCCGGTGAGCGTTGATGTTCGCGGTGGTGCACAGCACCAGTTCTGGCTGCTGCCCGCTCAGCCCCGACAGCAGGGCGCCGGGAAAATCTATCGTGCCGAACGGGCCGGGCTTTCCCCCGTGCCCGCTGGTGTCCCTGATCACGGAGTAAGCGCTGGCCAGCCGCCACCGGTAGTAGTCATGCAGCGATATCCGGTTGGCGTCGGCCAGGAACCGCATGACCAGCATGACCGCGAGCGCGCCGATGACCTGCCACACCTGGCCGCCGGTGAAACCGGCCGCCGCGCCGTCTTGCACCCAGCGCAGCCCGGCCACCGCGAACGCGAGCAGAACCAGGACGCTGGCCAGCCAGGGCAGCAAGAGCCCGCGGAGGTATCCGACAGCGGTGCCGATCAGCCCCGGCTGCGGCGCGCTCCCCTGGGCGGCCTCCGGCGTCTTGAGCAGATCGTACTTGGTCAGCGTATTACGGGCCGACTGGGATACCGCCACCACGGCGGCGGCAAAACCGCCGATGGCCGCCGGAGTCCACCCGGCACCGCCGCCGAAGCCGAGGTCGTCAAGGACTGTCCGTAGTGCGCCCGAGTGCGAACTGGACAGCCACGCCACCAGCCCCGGGACGGCGAACATGGCCGTGGCCAGCACCACAGTAACGAACGCGGCCCAGCCCAGCGCCTTTACCGCGACCTGACTCTGCCGTTCCTGGCCGAGCGGGCCTGGTCTCAGGGTGACCCACCACCAGCCGAAGATGACGAACGTCACTCCGGCGGCTATCACCGGCCAGATCCACCAGCTGGCCGCGGTGAGCGTCGCCGTCCACTGCTGCGTGCGGGAATGGCCCGCCACCATGACCGTGTAGCTCAGCACCCGCCGCGAGCGCAGCACCCAGCCCCAGGCGTGTGCTAGCGCGAAGACCGGGGTAAGGACCAGGACGAGAGTGACCGCCACGCCGAACAGCAGCGACAGCACCCCGGCCAGCAGCGTCTTGGCATCGGGCGCGATGTACCGAGTGTTATCGCGCAGATGCTGCTCCTCTGGGCTGCCGGGCGCGTACGCCGGCAGCCCGTTCGCATCGGCGACGCCCGCCCCGAACTCGAGGCCATGCGCCACGAGCGCACGCGATGCCGCCATATAGCCGCCGCCGGACACGCCGAAGATCAGCCTGGCCTTATCCAGGAACCCCGCCTCTTCGAGCGCTTGCAGGGCGCCCAGGCAGTAGGAAGCCGAGCGGATGCCGCCGCCCGAGCAGCAGACCGCCCAAACGTCCGTTCCGTCCGGATCCGGGACGGAGGAGGCGACCTGCCCGTCGGGCTCGGTCGAGGGGCCGGCAAGTTCGCCGGTCGAAGTCTGGTCGTTCATTGCAACTGGCCCCCCGCCGCCCACGGCTGGAACGCGTTCGTGACGCCGCGCATCGCCCGTCGCAGCTTCGGATAATGCCACAGCAGCACGTCGCTGTTGAGGCGCCGAGATGCCATCAGGATGAAGATGGGGAACGCGGTATCCCTGTAGCGCTGAGATTGCGGTTGCTTCTGATCTACCATTCCTCCCCCTCACGCCCGGACGTCCGCGAGTATCACGTCGCACGCATCAGGCCCGGTCACGGACCAGTCCCGTACCTCTTCCGAGGCTCTGCACGGATGAACCTGGCGACACCTCTTCGGCACGCCGAGGTTTGATAGGACGGAGGGGCCGGGATCCTCAGTTGATACAGGTGCCGTCTGGCCTGCAGGCCAGTGCCGGAGCGATTCGACGCGCATGGACCGCGTTTTTCCTGTTCGGGTGTCAGCAGGTGCACCGCAGCCCCAGCAGCCCCTGCCCGTGAACAATGCGAACACCGCTCGTTGCCCCAACGGTTTCAGACCTTCCGCTGAGACTAGCCAGCCTGCGCCGGAATAACCGGATGGCGAGGACAGAACCAGAACGTCCGCATTTAATCACCGGACATCGGGACGCTGCTTCCTGATGCTCGGACGAATATCAGGGACTAAAGTGTCTCCTGTTACTACTGTCAGAATCTCGTAGCACCGCTGTAGACGCCCAAGCGCATCGAAGTACCTGAGCAAGAATAACCTCGTCATTATTTGGCAGAGTCGGATGTCAATCCTTGCTCTGCGGACACTGTGGCCTCACTGACCAACCCATCCGGCGCGGCTCCCGGCGAGCGGGTCGCCCACACCCCCCGTCTTGGGGTTCGTTCACCTTCTACTCAGGGCGTTAGGCCGGCTCGCGCCCGGCTCGTCCACGAGTCCCTCGTCGGCCTCGGTTATGCGGATCCGCCGCCGCACCTGGGCGGCGCCGGCCGGGATGCTACGCGTCCTGTCCAGGAAGCGGCGGAGTTCGTAGTCCTCAAAGCGCAGCCCGACGCCCGCCGCCCAGCTCTCCGTCTTCTCCGGATCCTGGAGCCTCGCGAGCAGGCCAGGGTCCTTATCAGCTGCCGGGTAGAAGCCCGGGAAACGGGCTTGCCTCCAGCGCCGGGGTCCACCGTGCGGCTGGCTCCGACCCTTAAGCCCGACAGCACTGACATCTCAAACGGATTGCGCCGCCGGAAGCGATGGCCAGCGTCGAGCGCTAAATTGCGCCGCCGCGACAGTGCCACATACCGAACCCACCATGACATCAGCACCGACGTTCGGGTCGGCCTAGTCCAAGGCATGACTCGCACCGCTCCGCCAAGAGGCTGGACCAGCCATAAGCGGACAATATGTAGGCGACTCACGCGCTCCGAGCGGACACCTCCTAACCGCTCGGAATCGGCATCGTTCCGTTGCATGCGTTCTGAAGAAATAATGATAAAGATATAGCGCCCTGTAATGAGTATTGCGAAAATAGGGCATCCTCCTTCCTGGCATGTCGTTGACTTGTGCATGCTGGTAGCGGGTCAGCGGATCGGCGTGGTTGTACGATGATCTGGTGTTGGATTGTCTACACTGGTGCGCCAGAGATCAGTGAGAGGAATCGAGCGACCGTGGCCCAGAAGATCCAGACCCTGTTCATCGATGACATTGACGGCAGTGCCGCCGAAGGAACCATCCGTTTCGGGCTGGACGGTACCGACTATGAGATCGACCTGAATGCGGAGCATGCCCAGGCACTCCGGGACGTGCTCGCAACTTATGTGGGCGCTGCGCGGCGGGCCAACGGCGCCGCTCGCCGGCCCGCGCGAAGCGGACGCCGGGCTACGGCGACCGGGCTGAACACGACCGAGGTCCGTGAGTGGGCCAAGGCCCAGGGCATCGACGTGAAAGACCGCGGCCGGGTGCCCGCCGAGCGGGTGGTCAAATTCAAGGCCGCCACCGCACAGTAGAACCTGGATATAACGGCCAGACTCATCGACGGGTCGGGGCGGCGACCAAACCTGCAAGACCACAGGCGCCACGCAGTTGATCCGAATGCGCCAGTCCGTCTCCGGAGCACCGGCGAGTTCGCGCTCCACGCTTGTCCCGCGTCGTTGCGCGGCCAGAGGAGCACGGACTCGACCTGCCCGCCCGCGTATGCGCGGTAGCCGGACACGATGCCGTGGTCGCCTAATGCGGAACGTCTCCAGACGAACGGAGCGTCTGGCACCGGCCATCCCGGCTCTTGCGCCGCCGCGGTGTTGTCCAGGTGAGCGCCCGCTCGCTCGGAACCCGTCCGTCCGGACAACGGCCGAGGCTCGTGTCCCCAGAACAGGATGTGCGGCGGGCTCATGCCTGCCGCCTCGCGCACACCGATGAGCGAGGCGGCCATCGCCCGGTCCAGCCGATATCCACAGTCCGGTGCCGGCTTGGGCGGGGGACTGTCAATCGGCAGCCTCGGGGTCAGCGTCGCGGTCCGCGGTCCGCTTGAGGACTTGCGGGGAGGGGCGGATCTCGGGTTTGGGCGGCTGCAAGATGGCGTCCCTGGCCGGGCCTGGCCAGGGCGGGAATGCCTGGCCCAGGTCCCCGTAGCCGAGGTCTTCGGACGGGATGGTCAGGCTCTGCCGTTCGGCGAGTGTTCCGGCGAAGCTGTGGTGGGCGGCGGCCAGGTCTTTGATCCACTGGCCCATCTCCGGGGTGGGCTGCCGGCGGTCAGGGTGAGCTCGTGGCGCTGGGTGCCAGTGGCAGGCTGGGGTTCGGCCGAGCGCAGCGGCGGGTAGTGCTGGCCGGGGTGACGGCGGCGGAGTTCGGCGTCGGCGGCCACGGCCAGGTGGCGCTGGGTGCGTGTGGCGGCGTCCCAGTCGGCCCGGTCGGCCATGACGGCGGCGAACACGGTCTCGCGCTGGCGGTAAGCGTCGTGCAGGGCGTGGTAGCTGCCGGCGAGTTCGTGCTGCCGGGCGGCGGTGTCGTGCTGGCCGCGGCCGCGGCTGGGTCCATCCCGGTTCTGGGCAGCACCCGGCCCAGGTACTTGATCAGGTCCGCGCGGGTCCACGTGCTCTTGTCCCGCTGCGCGAGCGCGACCGCCTTCTGCGCCGCGCGCGCCAGCTCGAGCTCGGGCAGGGCCCCGGCTTCCGCGTTGGGTACGTGCGCGGCCGCGCGGCCGGTTGCGCTGTGCCGTACCGATGGCGCGACCGACGCCAGGCTCACGCCGAGCGTGCGCGCGAGCTTGGCCGCCCAGCCCGCGTGGACCTGCGCGACATCCAGCGTGCCGTGCTTGGCGTTGCGTGTCTTGAAGTTCGACGCTTGCGCGAGGTGCGCGAGTTCGCGCTGGGACGGCTTGCGGCCATACCGCTACTCGAATTGCGCGGCGCGGCCGCGCAGGTCGGCGGTGATGGATTCGCGGCGGGAGGAGAACAGCCGCATCATCTCGCCGGAGATGCCGGTGATCTCGAAGCCGTGGCCGTCGTCGCGGGAGGTCCACTCCAGGCCGAACCGGCCTGTGAGGGCTTCTTCCAGGTGCTGGGAGACGATCGCGGCGACCGCGCCGACGTGTTCGGTGTAGCCCAGGGAGTCCGGGGCGGTCAGCGATCTGGAACAGTGACGTGCGTTTTACACCGCCGGGCGTCTTGGGGTGCCTATCGGGTCAGCGGTCCCGGCGCCTGCGGGGAGCAGCGCGATCTCCGACGCGTCAGTGCGCGCAAGCAACTGGCGAACGACTGCAGCGCCCAGCTGGCGGGCAGCTCCGGTGATGAGAATCATCGAAAGGGCCAGCTCGACGAGCCTAGCTCCAGCAACATCCGTCGTCCCAGTTCAGAGGGCACTCTTCGGGTCGGTACGGCCGGATGAGCCTCCATTCAAGCGGTAGATCAAGGTCAATGAAGCGGTTACGGGATACCGGTATCCGGCGCCGCGTACGCTAATCTATGTCCATCAATCGACAGGTCAGCACTTCAGCGAGGAGCGGAGCATCCGGATGGGCCGCCGTACAGGAAGCGAACCTGCTCGTGCTTCTACGCCTGTCATCTCGGCCGCAAAGCCTGCCGGAGAGACGGTACGAGGCAGCCGTCAGCACGTCAGTATGAGCCATTCGGCAGCCGATAGGACGAGCAGCAGTCACCGGATGTGGCTGGAGAGCCCGCGCTTGGACAAGCTCTCTGAGAGGCTGGCTCGAAGCATCCTGAGCGACATCGTCGTCGGGGAAATGCAGGTAGGCGACATGCTGCCGTCCGAGGCTGTAATGATGGAGGGCTACGGCGTTGGCCGTAACTCCGTTCGCGAAGCCCTTCGGATCCTGGAGATTCACGGTCTAATCAAGATCAAGCCCGGGCCTCGTGGCGGACCGGTGGTCGCCCGGGTAAGCAGCGGCGATCTCGCCCGCTCAGTGAGCTTGTTCTTTCACGCACTGGGCGCGACGTTCGGTGACCTCCTTAATGCGCGTTTGGTCATAGAACCACTCATGGCCCGGTTGGCTGCGGAGACTATCACCCCTGAATCGAAGGAGGCGCTGTCAGCGTCGCTGACCCGGCACGATGAAGCGGCAACCCACGAAGAGGAGTGGATGCCCGCAAGCGCCGGTTTCCACGTCACTGTGAATGGGCTATCCGGTAACCCAGTGCTGGACCTCATGTCCCAGGCGCTGATCCAGATCTACGTCGAGCGGACTCCCCTACAATTCCCGGCGGATCAGAGCGATGAGGTGCGCCGTGTACACCATCGCATTGCGAAAGCGATCATCGCGGGCGACTCTGACCTGGCGGAAAGCCGTATGCGGCGCCATATTGAGAGCCAGGTGGCAAGAGCGAGACGATCGCAGCCCGAACTACTCGATGAGTTGATCGACTGGCAGTGACGTCGACTCTGATATCCACGCCGCGCCAGTCGGACGATGGCTGTCGGCAGTGCGTAGCTGGCAGCCGGGTCAGCAGTCCCTGGTAGTCCAACCCGTTCCAAGCCACCCATCTCGGGCTGTCCACGGTTAACGACGACGATCACGTCATCGGGCCCGGCTCCTTTGACCGCCGCGCCGAGATGGTGGAACGGGGCGCCGACTCCCCGACAGGCAATGATTGACGCCACTTCGGTGGACGCGGCAGATGACGCAATCTTCCAATTCGGGACGACGCAGCGCCTCGCGAGGCGGAGTTGTGGAGACGCCGAGCTCGGCAGCAAAAGACTGCTGGTGGAGGCTGATGCCCGGGCAAGTTCGCCCGACAGGATCATTGCTCGCACCATGCGGTAGACCCAGTGCGACTTCGACAAGAGCGGCTCGCCGGGCCCGCTCACAGTTGTATGCAGGGCCGCGCGTCTATCTCTTGAAGGCGCCTTTCGGCCTCAGCCTGTTCGACTCCATCAACTGCGGGGCGTCGGCGAGCGAGACCGCAGTGGTGCAGAGCGGGGACGCCAAACCGTCCCGGTCTCGAACTCGCGGCGAACCCGGCGCATCCGGCGGAGTCGACTGGTTCAGGCGTTGACTGCCGGGAGTATCTCGGCGCCCAGGGTGGTGACGAAGCCGATCTTGTCCCTCATCAGACCGGAGATCGCGATCTGGTGGACGCCACGCGCAGCTAGCTCCTTGAGGCGAGTAATGAAGTCCTCAGTGGTTCCCCCTATGCTCCAGCGCTCGAGGAGGTAGTCGGACAGACCAAGTTCGTCGATCAGCGATGCGTTGCCCATCATCGGCCCATGTTGCGACATGTCATACCGCCTGTTGAGTTCCTCGAACTTGGGGCGCAGCTCTGCGGGGATCAGCCGGCTGATCCCGAAGTTCACACTCCGGTTGCCCATGCCAGCTACAGGTGAGCGGAGCAGATCCCGCGCCTGTTGCTTTGAGTCCGCTAGGCAGGCCCGAACGTGCCACCAGATATCGATTTCCTGGATGCTGCGTCCTGCGTCCGCCGCGCCGGCCGCAAGGTGCGCAAGAGAGTCATCAACGATCTCGGGTAGGACGCCAGTCTCGATGATTACCCCATCTGCCAGACGGCCGGCGAGCCGAAGTCCTTTTGGCCCGCCCGTTGCCAGGTAGATAGGTATACGCCGCTGGGCCCATGGAACTCTCGCTGTTCCCGTCGCCGAGACGAACTCTCCGGTATCCCATACCGTTCGGACAGTACCGATGAAGTCTTCGAGTTGGGCGAGGGTCGCACGCTTTACACCGAGGTTGTGTACTCCAGTCTCGCCGGAGCCCAGGCCAAGCACTGCTCGCCCGCCGCTAATAGCGTCCACCGTTGTGACCGCAGCCGCGGCGACGACAGGGTGGCGTGTCCTCGGGTTCGTAACCCACGACATGACTCGGCAGTTGGATGTGTTCTGCGCAATTAGAGACATGCCAACGTAGACATCCCCGAGCCATGCCGGGCTGTCGCCCACGCCGAGCATTGAAAGGCCAGCCCGGTCGGCTGCGCGCGCCGTGGCACAGAACGTCTCGGGTGCGCCGATATCAAGCGCGAAGCCCATGCCAAGCTGGACTGTCATCGGCCGAGACCCGGTGTCATGGCTGGATATTGGGTCGGTGTCGGCATCTGCTGGTCTCGCTTCCTGACTCGTCGGGTCGTTCACCTGGCTGTCCGCAGGCGAGGCCTCAGGTCTGGATATGCACCTCAGTGAGCCCGGGCTGGAAGGCCGTATCGAAGCCAGCCTCGCCAGATATGGACTTTATGTAGGACATCACCTGAGCAAACCGCGGGTCGGAAGCTGCAAGTACCTCAGGTTGTCCAGCCGGGTTGATGTAGCAGGGGACGAAGCACACTTCGTCGATTCGCCGGTCGCGAATGCGAAAGCGTGCCAGCACAGTTTGCCGCGCCTCTGGCGGATAGGGATATGTCGGGTAGTCCGGCCGGTAGCGGACACCGGTGTTCCCATACTGGTGCTGCATCTGTGCAAGAAGCGGGCTCCCGTCGTGCTCACTTAGGTCCACATCCATTGCCAGATGTCCTAGCCCGTGGAAAATTACCTTTCCCCGGTAGACCTGGATCGGCTTCAGGATGTGCTGGTGGTGCCCGAGGATGATGTCGGCACCAGCATCGATTGCTGCTTTGGCAACGACTGACTCGTATTCAGCGACGACGACAGGGCTGAAGTGGATGCCCCAGTGCACAGACACCGCAACGACATCACTGACCTCGCGGGCAGCACGGACATCTGCACACAGAGCGTCGAGATCCTCCGGGGATGGTTCGGTACGGATCCGCGGTGCCGAGCCCGGTTGCTCCAGCTCGACTTGTTCGTATCGCGTCGATACATGCAGCGGTGCGCAACCGGGCGATGATGGTCCGGCTGCGTACCCGGGCCAGAGGATCGATGAGTAGCCCAAGAACGCTACTTTCGCGCCGTTACGATCGATGATAGCGGGACGTCGCGCCTCGGCTATGTCGGCGCCTGCGCCGCAGGTGAGGATGCCGTGGTTGCGCAATCCGTCCAGCGTGTCGAAGAAGGCCTCTGGGCCGGCATCAAGATGATGATTGTTGGCAAAGCTCATCACGTCGAAGCCTGCATAGCTCAGCGCGGAGAGATTTCTCGGGTCGGCGCGCATCATGCCGACGATGTTGGCCGCCTTCGTGCCCCGGATTGAGTATGTGGTCTCGGAGTTCGCGAAGGCGATGTCCGCGCTGCGCAGCGTGTCGCGACACCGTTCAAAGACAGTTTCGGGCTCCGAGCGATTGACGATAACGTCGCCGCCTGCAACTACCTCGACCACTCCCGGTGCGCTCACTCGCGGCTACTCCCCTCACTTCGGGTCCGATCATAGTATATAGCCTATAAGTAATCTTAGTGTGCCATATTTCTCCGGCGAAGCCAAGGATCGTAGCGATGTCAGGAGCTGCAAGACCTGGGCCAGCGCGGGGGGACAGCTTGCGGCGCGCTTCGGCGTCGCCGGGGCCGTATCGCACGGTCGTTCACGACCGCTCGCTCGAGAGCCGGACGCTCCGGTCAGCGTCGCGGATGAGAAGCAACCGGCGAACGTGGCCTTTAGCTCGCCTTACTCCGTTACCACGACGAGGTCGTCGCCCGAGGCATGGATCCTCGTGGCATATCCAGCTTCTGCAGTGATCTCGCGCACGTATGTCATGAGCGAGTCGAATCGTTCGTCGCCCCCAACCAGGGGCACCGGCTGCCCGGCCGGGTTGATGTAGCACGGCCTGAAGGAGACGCGGGCGATCTGTCGGCCGACAATATCTAGCTGTGCGATCATGGTCTGCCGGCAGTCCGGGTGGTACGGGTACGTAGGGTAGTCGTCGCGTGGGCCCACCGCAACGCCCTCAGGATATGAAGCGCGAAAGGCCTTCAGCTTCGGACTCCATTCGTGCTGCTCCATATAGACATCCATGGCAAAGTTACCCATGCCGTGAAAGATTGCGCGGCCCCTGTAGATCTCGATTGGCTTGATGATGTGCTGGTGGTGACCGAGCACGACGTCCGCCCCCGCGTCGATAGCCGCTCGGGCGAGGACTGACTCATAGTCGGCAAGAGCGCCCCGCAGGAAGCACAATCCCCAGTGAGGCGTGAAGACAACGATGTCGGCGCGTTCCTTGGCGCGTTCGACATCCTGCTGCATCGCGGCCACGTCCTGAGGGTCGGGGAAGGTCAGGATCCTGGGGTTGGATCCTGGTTGCTCGATGTGTACCTGCTGATAGACAGTGTGAACAGCGATCGGCGCACAGCCGGGTTTCATTTCCGCCGCGGCAAACCCGGGAAAGAGGATTGACGAGTACCCGAGGAACGCCACGGTGGTGCCGTTACGTTCGATGACTGCGGGTTCGCGGGCCTCCGTGATGTTAGCGCCCGCGCCACACGTGATGATCCCGCAGTCGCGCAGGCCTTCGATCGTGTCAAACATGGCGTCATATCCCGCATCGAGGAAATGGTTATTCCCAAGCGACATAACGTCGAACCCGGCATACGACAAGCCCTTGATATTGTTGGGGTGGGCGCAGACCTCGCCCATCACGGCCGGGTTGCGCGACCCTCGCGTCGAGTACGCGGATTCGCAGTTGCCGAACGTGACGTCTGCCGCCCGGAGAACCGGTGCTGCATGCTCGAACATCGACTCTGGCTCGGCGCGCTTGACCATGATGTCACCTACGGCGGCCACTCGAACATCAGAACCCATCGTTGTGTCCCTTCGCTTGTGACGATTACGCCGACCAGCTATAGCCGATCCGCCATAACTTCGCCCAGCATGATCGCTACCAGGTTTGTGTTGGCGCGTGGCACCGTCGGAAGTACCGACGCATCAACGACGCGCAGTCCGTCGGTCCCCAGCACCCGGCAGTCAGAGTCCACGACGCTCGTAGCTGCATCGTCGAAGCCCATTCGGCAGGTGCTCGTCGCATGCTGGCCATCAACGACATGCAGGAGCAGGAAGTCATCAAGAGAGGTCTTGCCGGCTTGTAGGGCGTCCCAGAACTCCGGCCGCACATCTTCTATCGGAACACGGCAGATCGCACGCATCTCGGGCCTGCGTACCAGGTCAACCGCGGTATAAACGCCGCGGCTCAGTCGTTCCCTGTCGTGCCTGGCGGACAACAGCCTTTCGTGAACCAGGGGCTGGCAGTGGGGGTCGGCCGAGCGCACTTCGACGTATCCGCGCGATTCAGTCTGGTTCAGCCATACGCACACCCCGCCAACGTTCTCGTCGAGCGTCGCGTCGCTGTGGCTTAGGACGTTCATATTCAGGGCGATGATCATCATGTCGTTCGCCTGCGAGCCTGCGCCGTCCTCCGTGTAGCGGATAGTGCAGTTCGTATGCCGCTCAAGCAGGGATCCGGGTTCTCCCCGACCGGACAGCATCATGGGAATCATCAAGGCAGGATGATCTTGCAGCCCCTCGCCTACTGGCAGGTCCAGCCGGACAGGGACGCCGATAGACCGTACTCGCGTGGACGGGCCGATACCGGATCGCATGAGGATTGCTGGTGTATGGATCGCGCCAGCACTCAGGACGATCTCGGCACCCGTCTCGCGGTAGACCCCTGATGAGGTCACTATCTCCACGCCGATCGCCCGGCGTCCGTTGAATATCACGCGATCGACCAGCGCTCCCCCCCGAACCACCAGATTCGGAAGGTCGCGTCGCGGCTCTAGATAGGCGTCGTTCGTCGTCACGCGCCTTCCCGCGCTGGTACTGCTGGGCAGCGGTGAGACACCGGTGGCGCCGGGTGCGTTGACGTCTGGAGCCCATTTGAATCCGGCTGCGAGGCCCGCTTCCCGCAGGGCCCGGTCCACTTTCCCCCATGAGTAGTCCGGTGTGCGGTGGATCGGAATTGGACCCGAATCTCCGTGGTAGGGCGCCGACGCGAACTCCTCGTCGGTTTCGAGTCTTGCAAGGTATGGGAGCGCATCATCTGCCGACCAGCCGACGCAACCCATCGACGCCCATAGGTCAAAGTCTTCTAGCGGCGGCCTGATCGCGATTTGACCGTTGATCGCTGAACTACCGCCAACACCTTTGCCTCTCCAGTAGATCCCGATAGGCTGCGCATCCGTCCGCTGAGCGGTGAGATCTGTCCAAGCCATCGCGTACCGGGTGTTGGGGTTCATCAGGGCCGTCGCGGTATTGGGGAGCCGCCAGACGTCCAACATTTCGGCAGATCGGTAGTCGGCGCCGGCCTCGAGAAGCAGGACGCGCATGCCGCGTTCGGCGCATCTGGCGGCCAGCGCCGCACCGGCTGAACCTGCGCCGACAACGACGAGGTCCCACCCACTACTCGCCGTGTGCATAGGCCCTCTGAGGCGTCTGGCCGGCAAGGCAGGGACCCCAGAGCCACTGCGATCCGCCATTAGCGATGACACCGCACTGAAGGTCGGGAAAGTGCGAGCCGCATATCCAGGCGTTGGCGCGGATTCGCTGCAATATAAATGTGCGAGTGAGGCTGGCGCGGTGCGGGTCGAGATCGCCGGGCCCAGGGACGTCGATGAGAAGCTCAATGGGGTTGTGTGCCACGTCACCTATGAGTGCCATCATCTCATCAGCCGCGGCCAGAAATATACATACACTGCCAGGTGTGTGACCTGGCGAAAACGATAGTTCGATACCCGGGACGAGCGTGAAGTCGAGGCTCCAAAGTTCGACCTGGTCGCGAACTGGTTCGAGAGCGGAAACAACACGTTGATCCCCGGCACTCTCCATGAAATGGCACCAGTCAAGTTCATGGCACCAATAGGTTGCATTCGGGAAGAACGGCTCGCCGTCGACGGATGCCCAGCCAACGTGGTCGTGATGCAAATGGCTAAATACGACGTCTGTGATGTCAGCTGGCGCGACGCCGAGGCTAGCCAGCTGACCTGGCATCAGCCCGCACGTAACAACTTGTCCTAGTGCAGACGGCAGATCGAATCTCGGACCCGCGCCAGCGTCGATCAGTACCGTCCGTTCGCCAATCCCACGCACCAGGAAGCCGCCAAGCGACATCCGTACAATCCCGTCGTCTACAAGGAGATGTTGATGGCGTGACCAGTCTGATGCAGAGACCCGTGGATATATAGCGTCGGCCCAAAGCCTCATCTGGCCGTCAACGAGGCCAGTCAACACCATTGAACCGATCCGCATCACGCGTCACCGGCTCGGTTTCGACTGGTTACTCCCGCGAGATTCGCGCTGATTCCGCCGTCGACTAGAATTGTCTGGCCGTTGATGAACTTACTCCGATCAGACGCGAGAAACGACACGACCGAAGCTACGTCTGCGGTGCGACCGTCTTCCCGGATCAGGCCCTGTCCGCTGAGCGAGGTGGATGACGGACCAGGTGGCATGTCGTCTGCGAGTATCAGACCCGGAGCTAGCGCATTGCAGCGAATGCCGCCTGGGCCATAAGTGACTGCGATCGTCCTCGTCAGACCATCAAGGCCAGCTTTGGCTACGGTGTAGGCAGTGGCGAGCCCCGGCACGGACCGCACCGAGCTAATCGAGGACATCATCACAATTGATCCGTGACCGCGTTCAAGCATGCTCGGTAGCACCGCCCGCGCGCCCAGCATGGGGCCGCGCAGGTTGACAGTCAGGATCCGGTCCCAGGTCGGCAACAGCATGTCGAGTACACCGCCATCGCCAGGCTCGGTCGATGCCTTGAGGGCGGCGTTGTTCACCAGCACTGCGATTGGCCCCAGGTCCCGCAACACCTCGAGTACGGTGCTGCGCCAGCTATCTTCGTCGCTGACATCAAATACCGCCGCGCAGGCCGAGCCGCCTGCGTCCTCGGCCAGAGCAACCGTTTTATCACAGGCATCCGCATCGATATCGTTTGCTACCACGGTGAATCCGCTCTCGGAGAGCGCAAACACGCACGCGCGCCCGATCCCCGCTCCGGCACCTGTCACCAGCGCGACCGGACCTGCGCCATTGCTCAACGTGTTCTCCCGTTTTGGGCTTATCTCGGCAACGACCCAGGGCGTACGGACGGTGGCGGCGTCCGTACGCCCGTCGTCGCGGCTCAGTTGGCCTGGATCGCTTTGTCGATGAATGTGTTGTTGAACATGGATCGCGCCGCTGTCACTTGAGCAGCGGTGACAAGCCCGAACTTTTGATCGAAGGCAAGGGTGTCATCGATCGCCTGCGGCGGCATCGCTCCGGTGTCGGCCGTGATCGCAGGGGCCGCCAGCGGCCAAGACTGGTCCCATCCTTGCTCCAACGGGCCCTGATCGGCTTGCGGGAACAGAGCGAGGACCTTCGCCGGGTCGGAGGAAACCGCCTGGATTGCCTTGAGGGACTTCAGGAACGCATCGACAAGAAGCTGGGCGAGCACGGGGTATTCATCCACGAACGACTTGTTCATGCCATACACCCCGCCGAGCTGCAGCCCCATAATCGGAACGGTTGTCGCCCTGTCGTTGGTGTTGAACACGACGTAAGCGGTCCCCGCTGCGACCGCAGCTGCGGCAGTAGACGGGTCAGTGCACAAAATGTCCGCGCGACCGCTTGCCAGAGTCACCGGCGCCGCCGAGTTGGCACCGAACGCAACCTGGGACTGGTGTGCCCAGTTGATTCCCGCGTGCTCCGCTATGGATTGGTCGAAGAACGCGCATGCGCCCGAAGCATCTGGGTACCCCCAGGTGCCGCCGGCGAATTTGGCGATGTCCGTGCCGCGGCTTGCCTGGTACTGCTTTCGCGCGATCAGAACGGCACCGCCGCCGAGGAACGCGGAGAATACGATCTGCATGCTCTTACCCTGGGCTTCGACTTTTGCGAACGAGCCAGCTGACGAATCGCCGATATCGGCCTGACCGCCCACTAGGGCGTTCATTATCTCCGCGCCATTCCCATACTCGACGACCTTTACCGTGGTGTGGCACTGCTTCTCCAGTTCACCGAAGGCATCAATTCCTTGGGCGACGGGCCGCACGGCCAGAACGTTGACCGGATGGTTGTCCGCGAACACCACAGTGCTCGGTGCGACGCAGCCCCGGCTGCTCCCTGCACCAGATCCGCTCGACCCCGAACTTGCCCCGTTCGTGGAACCGGCACTGCCACAGGCCGTCGCTGTCACGACCACTGCGGCCAGGACAGCGCAGATCCTTGGAATCCCGCCCATATGCATTCTCCTTGGAAACGATGGGTGGCCGGGACTCTTGTCCCGTGCGAGTAATGCGTTAACTGGTCGACTCCCCGTCGTACGTAGAGCCGACGTCATTCGCGCTTCTGACCACGGTCCTCCGCGCGGAGGGCGGTGTCGTTGTAGTGCGCCTGCATGACTTCGCGGCGGAGGCCGTCCCAGATCTGGCTGTAGACGTGGAGGAAGTCGGCATGGCTGCGGTCTTCGAGCAAGTCACGCGGGCGGGCTAGGTCGACTTTGTGGTCGGCCAGCACTGTTCCTGGCGAGGCGGTCATCACTACGACTCGATCTGACAGCCCAACTGCCTCTTCCAGGTCATGGGTAATGAACAGAACCGATTGGCCCGACCCCGTCCATAGGTCGAGAAGATCGTTTTCCATCAGGTTGCGGGTCTGCACGTCGAGCGCGCTGAACGGCTCGTCGAGCAGCAGCACCTTTGGCTCGAAGGCCAGCGTTGCGGCGATCGCGACCCGCTTGCGCATGCCGCCGGAAAGCTGGTGGGGATATGAAGACGCGAATCCCCTCAGGCCAACGCGGTTCAGCCAGTCATCGGCTCGCGCTCGCGCCTCGCGCTTTGACATTCCCCGGAACCGCAATGGCAGCGCGACGTTCTCGCGAGCATCGCGCCACGGCAACAGCGCATCCTGCTGGATGATGATGCCGACCTCCCGGTTCACGCCGGACACCGGCTTCCCGAGCACTTCGACCTGCCCCGCCGACGGCTTGACCAAGCCAGCAATGATCCACAGCAGGCTCGACTTACCACAGCCGGACGGGCCGACCAATGACACGAACTCACCGGCCCGCACCTGCAAGGACACATCCCGCAACGCCGTGAAGGCCTGCCGCCCCCCGTCCTTCACAAACCGCTGGGTTACCCCAGCCAGCTCAACCGCACACCCTTGCCCCGGTGAACCCGACGAGACCACGCGCTCAGAATCGACCTCGGACTGCGTACTCACACCAGCTCCCTCAACACGATGCACGGTCTGCCTCCCGGGACATGTCGGTCATCTTATAGGTTATAATCGATAAGTCAACCACCTCGGTGGAGTCTTCGTCAACCCTGCCCCGAGACGGCAACCAACTAGTTGTTTATAACGTGCTCCGATCAAGCATGTCAACAACCGGTTAGTTGGTAGAGTCCCTGCATGAGTCAGCTCACTGAGGGCCCCCGTACCCGGGACTCCAGCCGGACCAGGGCACGCCTGCTGGAAGCGGGCAGGGCAGAGTTCGCCGAGTACGGCATCGCCGGAGCCCGAGTCGATCGGATCGCAGCCGCTGCCGACTGCAACAAGGCGATGATCTACGCCTACTTCAAGAGC
>Ga0070708_100001395_pt1 | contig 18463 bp, 22 predicted proteins | sample KBSK5503metaG_FD_65469 | JGI IMG/M metagenome (GOLD analysis project Ga0070708, IMG submission 65469) | Corn, switchgrass and miscanthus rhizosphere microbial communities from Kellogg Biological Station, Michigan, USA - KBS K5-50-3 metaG | ecosystem: Host-associated > Plants > Roots >... | reverse complement strand
TAGCGCCACAAAAACTGCACCACCAGAACCCCAAGCAACAGGCCGAAGACACTGGCACGTTGAGGAAGAACGTAGTCATCGACGATGTTCGAGAAGCGGATGTTGTATTCCCGGATGTGGGCATAGTCCTGGGGAAGATGGTGGAAAAATGCGCTCAAGGCAAGGTGTGAATCCCGGTAATCACGCCACAAGTAGTAACAACCGGCAATGCTGCCATTGAAGAAATAAAGAAAGGGAACAGCCAGCGCTCCGAAGACCGTCCCCGTAATGCGGCGGGCGAGAAAATAGATGGCAACCACAGTGCCTAGAATTACCGGCAGGGTTGGTAAGATGAGGCTGGCCCGAATACTGACGCCGCAGCGGACCAGCCCGGCGCTCAGCAAATCGGGCAGGAACGGGTAAGAAAGCTTTGTGCCCGGATAGATCGGATCCTCCCGGACGGCGCCCAGGCCCCGCTCGGCGAAGTTGGACAGCATGGAAAGGTGCCATGCCAAATCTCCCCAGGTAGATCCGCCGGAATACCATCCATCCCCCTTCGGCATGAGCATGTGGGACGACAGCAGCGCCCCAAATAGCCAGCCGAAAAACGCCACGAGGAAAACAACCGGCAGGGCTTGCCGAATAGACGGGGGAAGCCAGCGGAAACCCGGCATGCGGAAACTTGGCCTGTCAGTGGGTTTGGCTGCTGGCGGCGAAGAGAACAAGGTCCGCTCCTGGCCGCAAAGGATAGAAACCCACGAACCGGTAACGCTCAGCGAGTTGGCGTTGCAGCGCAGGTACTTCCTTCCACGAGCCGATGAATATGGTTGTGCCGGCCGGCACCATATGATCGTAATAACTGACGTTCCTGTAGTCGCGCAAGTACCACGGTAGGGGCCAATCGTCGGAGGTCACAACCGTAATGCCGGTCGCGTTTCCGCTTCCGGCGCTGCTTGCAATTGCGTTCACCTCCTCCACTAGGTCGAGAAAGCCCCGGGAGGTCTGAGCATAAGGATAAGAATACCGGCTGTCATCATAGTGAAAAAAATTGAGCTGGAATGACTGGTAGAACCCGATCGCAAGCGCCAACCCGATCACGGCTGCGGGCACAAACTGCGCGGCCGCGCCTCGGAATAGTTTGGTCCACGCATCCCACAGCTTCTGCACCGCGTGCCCGGCCACCAGGCACAGCGGCAAGATCGTGTTCAGCAATATCCACGGAGTCTTGTAGGGAAGAATCGAGTACGCGGCAAGCAGCGCGAAAGCCCAGATCCCGGCAAAAATCGCGAAGGGGTTGCGCCGCTGGAACAACGCAAGTGCGGCTCCGATTGTCCCCAGCAGGAAAATCGGAGCTTCTTCACGAAGGAGCCAGGCCAGGTAGGTGTACCAGGGGGCCGTGTGCTGGCTGACTCCCGTTCGTGCCCAATAGGTATAGGTTGTGACAGCATCACGGATGCCTTGAGGATAGTTGCCGAAAAAGGAGGAATAGAACAGGAGGCAGGATGTGAAGAAGAGAGCGAGCGCAGCCAGCGCGAGAAAGCCGATTCGCCACCAACCGCCCCACTCGGCGGCGGTCCTTTTGTGAGGCGTCGACGTCAAGACAAGTGCAGAACCAGCGCCAATGCCGAGCGCGGCAAGGGAAATGGGAGCAGTTTCCTTGGTAGAGATCATCAACGCGGTTGCGACGGAAGCAAGTAACAAATGGCTGGTCTTCCTCGTATCCCAGAAACGCAGGCCACACACCACCAGCCACAGTGTGAAAAAGACCAGGAGCATTTCGTGAATGAAGTCACGGGATATGTACACCATGCCGGGTGAGAGCGCGACCAGCGCAATGGCGGTGAGAGTACCAGCATTGCCCAGGCGATTACGAAGATTCAATAAAAGGACAAGCACTCCAATCCCGAACAGCACCGGCACCATCCGGATGGCGACCGTGCTGGGCCCTTCACCGCCGAAGAGGAGATTGTTAACGCTGCAGCTAATCATCGCGAAATAGTAAAGTGTGGGCCCGTGATAGTTGGCTGCGTTGTAGCGGTAAATTCCCTCGCGAAATAAGCCGAGGAGAAAAAAGCCGTTGACTCCTTCGTCGGAGTGCAGAGGTTTTACATTGAGTTGGCAAATGCGCAGCAGCGTCCCCGTGGCCACCACCGCAGTAGCAGCGCCCATCCACCGCCATTGACGCCAACGCGCAACCGACCGGGCTAGTACCGCCCTAATGGCACCGAGCAAGCCGGCGAAGTGACTGGTTGTCGAGGACTCCGAGACGATCACTAGTTCCGCCATTCTCAACTCGCCCGACCATAAACAGGACTCCACCGCTAAGCAATCAGAGTGTACTTCATCCAAAGGTGGAGGGCGCTCTGGTCTGTTTCCTCCGCGGCCGACCGAGAATGGATTCAGGGTAGCATTGCCCGCGGACGCAAGAGCCAAGCAGGGGTGGGGTAGTTTCAGGGGGGATATAATACTCACCCCGTCAACGCGTACGCCGGTCGCGCACAACTGGCCCGGGAAGTCGACTCCTAAGCCCAGTCTGAGCCGAAACGGTTTCCTTCCGGCACAGCGAAGACGGAGTAGAATTCCACCGCCCGGCAGGGCACCACAAGACCAGAACACAGATATCTTACGTAAGGCGGCTTTCCCAGAAACAGAAACTGCTGAAACTCACACAAAAGATGTCTCAACGCAGCGTCCGCTTCAAAGTACTTTTCGTTTTTGTTTTTCCATAACCAGACAGATTCAAAGGAAGCACCTCTTTAAATAAACGTATAAATAAAGTCGGAGGAGTTATCATACACCAGCGTATGTACCGTCGGGAACATACCCGACGCAATTCATCATCCTCAGATTTACCGGAATACTTTAAAACCGGAATACTTTTCAAAGATGACCAAGTCAGAAGTTTTAGTAATTTTTGCTCGGTACGGCGGGTTTCTTAAGCCCGATGCTGTTCTCGGTCGGCTGCAGCCGGTTCCCGACCGCCGCCAGTGATATCCCAGAGCGGGGACGTAAGAATTGGACAAAGCCTTCATCGTTAGATCCTGGGGAAGCTCTGCAAACACGGGCGCAGAACAAACCGTTTTGAACGGTTTGCTCTGCTGGCCGTGTCGGGACCGACTGGCACGCTGCCATGCAATGCGCCTCACTTGGGGGGGTCTTGCGCCTCGTGGTTCCGGGGAGGTCCCCCCCTCTGTTGGTCTCGAAGACCCTGGAGGTCACTTATGGTCCATGCCATCCATTCCTTTCATTCCCTCCATGGACTGCTTTCCCTTAGCTCCAAAGTGGACTTCGTTTGCGACGAGCTTGTCGCCTGAAGCATCTGCATGGATTACAACCTTGTCGCGAACCTTCAGGTCTTTACGGGTCGCCGTTGCGCCGCTCTTTTCAAACTTGGTCTTGTCACTCACCTGCACCGTTACGGATTTCTTGTCCGTGGTTTCAACCGTAAAGGAGTTATCAGAAATGCTAGTGACTCTGCCCATGACATGCTTTTCTTTTCCATGGGCGAGAGCCATCAGAGAAAGCGCGAACAATCGCGAACAATAAAGTAACGACTGCGACTGTGCGTTTCATGGTTTCTCCTCAGTGATCGTGATGCGTTGGTGGTTTGGGTCTCTGACTATTGGGTTGCGCCTGGTTCAAGAATTGCTCCTCGTCCAGTTCCTCCTGCTTCTCTGCTGGACCCTTTGGATTGAGAGCTTTCATCTCGCGTTCCTCCTCGGGGGTGAGCTGCGGAAGATGCCGAATGAACAAGACCAGCTTCCAGCTGTCTTCGTCCTTCTCCTCCGTGCCCCAAGCGGGCATCCCCGTGAGCCGGATGCCGTTATGAATGGTGTAATACAGCTCCCCATCGGTCAGGCTTTGCGTCTGCGGCAACCGCATGTCCGGAGCCTTCGGATACAGGTTCTGTCCGATCTCGGTGTTCCCGCTGCCGTTATTGGCGTGACAAATAGCACAGTGGTCGGCGAAGTGGGCCCTCGCTTCCGCCGTCAGCTCGGGCGACGGCAGGAAAGGGTTTTTCTCAATCCTCGCCTTCGACGGTACCGCCAGCTTCCGCGCGGTGCGAGCAACGTATCTCTCCAACGCCGAAGGTTGGTCACGGGCACTGAAACCGCGACGTACCGCAGCTACCGCCCCCGCAACCACCAGCACCGGCAAGCACCAGCAGCCACACAAATCGCTTTCTTCGCATCACTTCTCCTCTCTCATTGCGGCTGCATGGAAGGTGTGGACGAGGGCACGTTGAGCTCGCGCACCGGTTGGTCCATTTCCCCCGGACGGCTGGGCGCCTCTAGACCATCAGTCAAAAGAAAACCTTTCAACGCGATCGAATTGCCCCAGAGGGTTTCCAGGGCCACGATGTAGTCGGTCTGGAGCTGGAACAAAGTCCTCTGCGAGATCAGCACCTGCGGGTATGCCGCCGCCATCCCCCCATAACTCTTCACATAAAGATCGTAGGCTTTCTGGGCGCGCGGGATCATCCGGCTCCGGTATTTCTCCACCATCGCGCGCGAGGTTAGGTAGTTCTGAACCAGTGCCGCCGCACGTTCGCGCAGTACCAGCTGGATGCGTTGCACTTCCCGCTGGGCGCGTTCGATGTCGGCGCGGGAAGCCTGCACATTCCCTTGGTTGCGGTTGAAGATGGGAATTTGCACGCCGACCTCGGCGAACCCCTGCAAACCGATCGGCCGGTTTGCGATCGCATCCAGTTCGCGGTTTTGCTGAAGCCCGCCCCGAAGTTGCAAATCGGGGATCGGTTCACGCCTCGCCCGAGCCAGAGACGCCTCCGCTCGGAGCACCCCCAGCTCCGCGATCTTAACGGCTGGACTGTCCTGCAGAAGCGCCTGCAACCATTGATCGGGATTGTCTTCGGGAAGGTCTGCGAGATTGCCATCAAGGTGTGTCAACGGCATCACCGGCTTCCCGACGGTTGCCGCCAGGGAGCGCCAAACCCGCAGTTGCTTCTGCTCCGCCGCCACCACCGCCAGTTCCGCCTGCTCCCCTTCGACCTCGGCTTGCAGCACGTCGGGTTGGTCCGCCTGGCCCACGTTTCCAAGCTGATGGGAGGTATTCACCGCGTCGTCGGCCAGTTTGCTGAGCTTGCGGCGCAGATCCACCATCTCTTGTGCCGCCAGCGCCTGGTAATAAAACAAACGCACGCTGTTGATGACCCGCAGCCGTTGCTCTTCTCCTTCGGCTTTCGCTTGCTTCCGTTCCTGCTCGAACACGCTGCGACCCAGCCCAAGCTTGCCTCCGAGGACGATGTCCTGGCTTACAAAGAAGCCCTGTTCCCCTCCGCCCTGGGTTCCGCCGCGGATTTGTTCACCCTGATACCCAACTGTGGGATTGGGATAGAGTCCGCTTTGCAGTTTCCTTCCTTCGGCCGCACGAATCTCGGCCGCAGCCTGGGCCAGAGTGGGATTGCTACTCAGAGCCATCTGCTCCAACTCACCCAGGGTGAGCCCGGTTTGGACGCTTCCTTTTTCCTGTGGCGCACTCGCCACCGGTGCATTGGGCATCGGCATGTTTGGCATCGACGGGTCTTGCCTGAACCCGAACGTCGCCCCTGCCAGCAAGGTTGCGAAAATCACGGCCAGTGACGCCCAAGAAAATTGTCTATTCATTGCGTTCTTCTCCTCCATGCCTGTTACCCCTGGTGGGGGTGTTCCACGCCGGGCATCGGCTCCGGCTTGCCCTTTTGCTGCTCGCGCAAAGCCATCACCTTGTCGTACATTTCCGGCGGAAGCACTCGCAGGAAGGTCATCATCCCCTGCATGAATCCGCTCCAGCCCGGACGAAGCCCGTAGTTCTCCGGTTTCTCCACCATCTTGTCCATCGCCATCGCCGGCCCTTCCATGAAAGCGTCCTGCGGAAATCCGGGAACCGAGTTGCCGTCTTTCGCCACGTTCGGCGCCCCCATCTGCATTCCTTCGTGCTGCATGCCCGTCATGTTGTCCATGGAGTGCTTCGCCTGTTGCGCGCTGAGTGGTCCATTGCCCAACGTCTGACCGCGAGTAGAGCCCACACCCATTCCACGACCCAAACTCGGGCCTTTGTCCTCGGAGGTGGCGTGACCTTCGCGCAAAATGCCCATACCCTCTTCCATGCCCAAGCCCGCGGGCATGCCATTGTTCCCTCGGGTCATCGGGCCTACCACCGACGACATTTGGTTCATCATGTGATGCGGCAGGTGACAGTGGATCATCCAGTCGCCGGGGTTATTGGCGACGAACTCGACATCGGCGGCCTCGGCCACTCCCACCAGAACCGTGTTCTTGGGGCCCCAAGTGGTTTTGGGCTGCCGTCCCCCTTCCGTACCCGTCACTACAAAGGTGTGCCCGTGCAGATGAATCGGGTGATGGTCCATTCCCAGGTTGATGAGACGCAAACGGACGCGGTCGTTCAGCCGCACGATCAGCGGCGTGGTCGCCGGACCAGCCTTCCCATTGAAGGTCAGCCAGTTGAACTCCATATTCATGGAGTTCGGAATCGGATTGTTGGGAAGGATCGCGAACTCTTGCAGGATGATCGCGAAGTCTTTGTCGACCGGAGGATCGTAGGCTTTCTTTGGGTGCATGATGAACGTCCCGATCATGCCCATCATTTCCTGCATCGCCATGTGCGAGTGGTAGAAGAATGTCCCCGCCTGGTGGAGGGTGAACTCATACACGAAGCGACCGCCGGGCGGAATGGGATCTTGGCTACTCCCCGGCGCCCCATCCATGTCGACTGGAATCTCAAATCCATGCCAGTGCATCGAAGTGGCCTCGGGAAGATGGTTGTCCACGATGACCCTCACCCGGTCACCCTGGTTCACCTGAATAGTGGGTCCGGGAGCGCTGCCGTTGTAGCCCCATAGGTTTGCGATCTTGCCCGGCATTAGTTCCTGCTTCACCGGCTCAGCGATCAAATGAAACTCTTTCGCACCGCCGGCCATGCGCCAGGGAAGTTGCGGAGCGTCGGGCGTCTCCACCGAAACCATTTGGCCGCTACTCTGCCTAGCGTGGCCCATGTGCTCCACGTCCATGCCTTCTCCGCTCGCCTGCTTCGGAGCTGCAAATAGGCGAGGTGCGGCCGCCAGGCCGGCTCCCAGACCAAAAGTATTTCTCAGGAAATCACGTCTGTTCTTCATGGCTCTGCCTCTTCAAGGGTTGGGCGGACCCAACTCTCCACGGAAACTGGAGATTGGATCAAGAGAGAATGCGCAGCCAGCGAATCGACAACGAGTCGTGGCCTGGGCTATAGCGCTGCTAGAGGGAAATGGAGAAACTCAGATGCGAAGGATGAAAAAAGACGCTGCGTGGACAGAGAGCGGAGCGGGTGGTCCGCTGTCCAAACCCCACGCGGCGGTGAAACCGGGGGCCAAAAACTCGGTCGTACTATCCAGGACTACCGCCGGCGTCTGGACTACGGTCACCTGAGGAACAACCTTCCTCGAAGCGTTGAGACGTTCCGCCATGACACAAGCCGTCTCGCATGATCGCGAAACCATCACAAGACTCATGGCCTCAACTGCCGGATGATTCATGGCGGAATGCTCGTGAACCATTCCCGGCACCGTGTCTGAAGACGAAATACAATGCCGCTGACCCTCCGCTCGGGTATGGCGTTCACACATCAGCGCGCACATGCCTGTTGGGGTCAATATTCCGGCCACGAACACAGCCAGAAGCACGATCGACGTTGTGGTTCTGTGGGCCACTTTCGGAAACTGTACCTCAGACCACATGAGATGCGCAAACTAGAGCAGGGGCTTCTCCCCTATCGGGGTAGCGTTCTGATTGCGGGCATGCGGCCAACCTCAGGCATCAGAGAGCGAGACGGCTGGGCAGTGGCTCATCCATTGCGATACTTGAGGAATGACGATTCTGGGCAGTTCAGAAAAACAGGGGGTAGTTTGCGGGCGTTGATAAGAAAGGAATTTCAAAATTGCGGGTGGAGTATTGCTTCGGATCTCGGTACCGCAACAGATTCTCTTACACACTTATGCATAAGTACGCGACAGAGAAGTGAGCGACCGAGCGCTTGCCTATTTCTTCATGTATTTTTGCCCTCCCGGAACTTCGGTGGGCGCCGCCTTCGCGCTCGAAGAGTAGGCGTCTGCCCCGACCTGAGAGGGCGATGAGGCCAAAATGCGTTTACGCACGGTTGGGGGCACACGGCGCCTTACAATGACGGCCATTTCCCGCCTACTAATCGGTTGAGGAGAAGCTTTGTCGGCCGATGGCTTCGCGGATGTCCGCTTAGGAGAACGATCAGCGAGCAGGCGGTGGCGCACAGTTGATGCAGCTTTTCCACCTCCGATCAGGGCGTCGACCTCCTGCTGTGTAAACGAAATGGGAACAGCCTTCTTCTCTTCCCTACCAGACATACATCTCCTTCACTCTTCCATCTTCGACACGCACATCCACGTCACGGTTGGCTTGTTTTGCGCTTGCCCCAAGGATTGCAAAATTAGTGCAGGCGTCGTCATGGTCGTCTTGGAACTTTCTCCATGCGCCATCGATCCATCCGTGAACGTTCGACTCTTGTTCGTTCGACCACAGCGCGTCTATTTTTTTACCTCTTATCCATGCCATTCTCTTTACCTTTCTGTTGGTATGACTAAGGCTTCACTCGGCGGTTCCCGGTCAGCTTCGCCCCGGCGGCATAGATCGCATCCACCGCTTGGAGAAGTTCCGGAGGAGGGATCCGCCCCTGGGTTTTCGCTTGTTCCGGATCAGCCGCAAAGTAAAACCTCCGGAGACTTGTGCCATCGGAGACCTCAAGAATTCCGACAAGCGTATCCGGCAAAAACAACGGCTGCTCCTGCGGCAACTTAACGACGCGTTCCAACTTGTCTAGCAATGCGACCAAGTCCTTAGGAGCGAGACTAGCCTTCTGGCTCTGTCCTTTACGATCTGAGAGACGGCACTCGAATGTGCATTCCGCAGTGCCGTCCCCTGCGGCTGAAAAATCGAAGGAATAGCCTTGCGATGGGATTCCGCCGCGAACTTTCATCTTCACGCTAAACCCGCGGCGAACACCTTCATCTTTGATCGCGAGCGCAAGGTTTTCGCTCAAGGAATGTTGTTCCGGGGCGATAGAAGGCGGCTTTTTCTTGTTCTGCTCCATGGCAAGCCCTACGCGGGTGTCGTGTCCTCAGAGATACGCGTACAGAGTGGACTACATAAACGAAGAACCACCTCTGTATTGTCGTCCATAACCGTTCCAGTGTTCACGGGATTCCTGTTGGGACACACCGATGGCTCTGCATATTCATCTACATTGCCCAACAAATGGCCGAATTCGTGTGAAGCGACATCACCAGAGTCGTCGGTGTGCCAGAGACCAAGATTGCTGCGACCACCACCCTTTTGGACTCGCACTCCCAGGTGCGGCCTGTCGCTGGTCCATTGAATTTCGAATGTGAGCGCGCACGGCGAAGTGCAACCCGGACGCTGACAACAAGAGAATCGGTAGCTCCACTTGTCTTCAATGCCCCTCTTCCAGCGGTCCTGTACTTCCTGAAGCAACGAAGCCGAAACATCCGCATCGGGATTCAATTGGATGCGAGCCGTGATGTGAGTCCCTTGTTGAAGGAATGCAGCCGTCCAGCCAAAGATGCATTCGCTGACGCTGAAGCTGATCTCTTGGGCAGCGAACGTGCCGCCTAGAGAAAAATCGTACATTTCGGTGATGAACCAGGTATCGCCGCGCAGTTCCTCGCGAACCATCACGTCGGCGTTGCGGTTTTTCGCCAACGAGGCAATTTCTAGGAGATTCGTACAGGCATCGCGGTTCCGATCATCCAACTTGCGCCAGCCTGCACCGCTAAGCCACACCCATGCGTTCGACTCCTGCTCATTGCACCAAAGTGCTTGAATTTGTCGTTTACACGAGACAGCCATGCGCTTCTACCTACGAGGGGAGTCATGCTATCACTCCCCAAAAACGATCACCAGCAATCTTTCGACGACAACGAGGTGGCATCCCCCGGCGCCGCGAGGTCCTGGAACTATTACGAAACCCAGGCGGACCCCAATGCCATCCACGGCATGCTCATTTCTTCCTTACCACTTTTTTCTCTGGACGCGGCTGTTCCACTTCAGCACCACTGGACTCGCTATCGTCGTGTCCCGGCTCCCCACCTTTTGGCGGCGCATGTCTCTCGTGGTCCATCCCGAGAGTACCCGGCACAGGCTTCTCGTGCCCAGTCATGCGCATGTCGATCATCTCCTTGATGAAGGCAGGGTCGTGCTTCGGCGTCTTTCCGCCCGTAAGGTGTACCCACTTGGCCACCGAAGGCACGCCGTCGCGGTTGACCACAAAAAGCATGTACCAACCCGGAGGAGCAATGTTCTGCTCACGTGGCACCTCGGCGCGGATGTGGCAAAAGTCACCCGACTTGAATGGCATGTCGATGATCCGCTGTCCTGGCTCACACGAGTGTGTGGTTGCCATCGGACGGATCAACTCGACCCACTTTATGTCTTGAGCTTGCGGAGTGTGAATGGTGATCGTCGAACCGTACAGAATCTCAACTGGCGCAGTCTCTATAAAGGGCCGGGGACCCTTGAACAAGTAGGGCGGATGAAAGATCTCAAGCCGTAGTTCGTCATCGCGGCGGTCGGGATTCGACCCTGCGGCAAGCACTCGCCCATCTGGTAGCAGCAGCGCGATTGAGTGATACATACGAGCGACTTGCGCCTTCGCTGCCAGCGACCAGGTGTTTGTGTCTGGATGGTAAATCTCAGATTCAAGAACCGCTGTCGGAACGTCTTCGTTGGTGCCATTTCCACCGGAGATTAGCACGGTGCGATCGGGCAGCACCACGGCATTCACATGGAAACGTGCGTGATGCATCGGCGCTGTCGGCACATAGGCGGGGGCCCCGGCGTTCAGGTCGATGATGTGGGCCTTGTTGATCGCCGGACTGCCGCCTCCCATAATCATGACCTTCTGGTCCTGCGCGGACGGCAACATCACACTAGCGCAGTGATCGCGGTGACCAAGGTCGAATCCACCCGGCAAACCGACATTGTTAAACGCATTGGTTGCAAGATTGAGAATGCCGGGAGAAATTCCCGGTGGGCTTGCGAACACGTTGCCGCCAGTAAAGAATAAGTGTCCGTTGCGCATCAAAAAGACATGCGGGTAGAGCGGCCATCCCCCCTGCTGCGGAAGTTGTGCCCATCCAGTAACACTGGAATAAATCTCAGCGTGGTCCGGACCGCCCGATACAGTGAACACACGGCCATCTCCCAACGCTACCAGGGTTGGATACCATCGTCCGCCTGCCGTCATGTTTTGCAGTCGCGTCCATTGCTCTGAAATGGGATCGAAGGCGTAAGCGCTGTCCAGGCCGATAAATCCATGCCCGTTAACGTCGTACTCCTTCGTGCCCCCAGCGACAATTACGCGACCATCAGCCAGGAAGCTCTGGCCAGAGCAAAAGAAGTCCACCGGCGTAAACGGCGATACCCAGTCGCCGTTTCGATAATCCCAGACCGCGCTGCGCAGACCTGTGGTGTAGAGCTCGTCGTTGCCGGAGCCCGCGAAGAGCAGAACCTTGCCAGTGTGCAGGACGGCACCATGCACAGGAAGCAAGGGTGCGTGGCACGGCAGCAATTCCCAGACACCCTTGCTCGCAAGTTGCGTGATGTCGACCGAGGGTGTGCCCATTCCAGGCATCGTCGGGCCTGCCGGCATAGGCATACCCGGCATACCCGGCATGCCCCCCATTGGCGCGTCGCCGTGGTCGTGACCGTGCGGCGGTTCTCCATGACCCTGTTGGCATCGCGTTAAATCAACGCTCGGACACGAATTCATGCCGTCGTCGTAGGGAAGCCGGACGTCGATCTGCTTTGCGATGGCTTCGTTGATCCATATGTACTGTCGCGCCCGCACTAGTCCCGCGAGTCCGGCCATCATGTGTTCTTCAATGTGGCAGTGGAAGAGGAACTCTCCCTTCAGGCGCACGCGGCAGGCTTCGAGGTTGGGCTCGCACTGAAATTCCTGGAGCGCACAAGGGAGCCGCATGGCTGGCGGAACTTCGGTATCGGTGACGAATGACTCCAACGGACTTAGCCCATGCACATCGGAGGCTCCGCCGGGCGGCGTCGAAAGCTGCCAACGAACCGAGTGCGGGTGAAAGTTGTGCCATACGCCCGCGAGATCCATGTTGAAGACATACCAGCGCAACTTCTCTCCTGTGTTGCCCTCTATCGTCGGAGTGTTCCCGACAAATGCGCGACCATTCAGACAGAAATTCGTGGCACCACCGCCGCCGGAAAAAACGATGTGATCGTGACTTCCGACGTTCGTCCAGCGCACCGTCTGTCCGACTGGAATAGAAATCACCTGCGGATCGAAGAAATTATCCTTGATGCTTACCGGAACCGGTATCGCGCTCGGCGTCCCGCCGACCACGTTGACTGTGCCGTTCATCGTCGGCCCGTGAATCTGGCAGTAATACTGAACAATTCCTGGAGTCGAGAAGGTAAAGTCAAAGGTGCCGCCATTCGACAGGCGTTTGCTCTCGAACTGTACACCCGATACTCCGGCGAGTTCGTGAACGAAAAGCGGAATCTGATGGTCTGGACAGGGCGCGTTTGGGTCGCGCACGATGAGCCCACCGAACAGCCCACGATTCACGTTCGTCTGCACGTTATGGGCATGGTCATGAAAGCCCCACGCCCCTACCATCTCGGGCAGCACCTCGAAGATATAAGTCCAAATCTGCCCAGGAAGAATCTCGTCGCTGCGCCCGCCTTTGCGGTTTGCCACGCCGAACGGCCAAGCGCCATCGGAGTCTATGCCGTAGCGCACTCCGTGAATGTGGAAGCTGTGGCAATCGTTCGGGTCGCCGTTGAGCACGTGGATGTAAAGCCGCTCGCCTGGGCGCGCATACAACACTGAGCCCGGAATACGCCGGTTCCAGACCGGCTCGTTCACGTCCGCGGGCACGATTTTTGCTGTGCTCGGAATTGTGAAATGCGGATCGAGATACTCACGGTAGACTAGCGCGTCCAGTGTCGAAGCGAGAATCTCGTCGGCCTGCACGCGGCCATACTCGTGGCCAACGTTATACATACAGTCGCGCCCGTAGCGACGGGCGCAGACGATGGGAGCTAGCGGACTGTAGCTCGGCATAGGTTCGATCTTGAGGAAAATATCGCGTCGGCGGAATTCCATAACTAGTTCTCCTTCAAACGACGACCACCGTATGCTGGAACACTTTCAGAGGCCGATTTGCCGACTACAACTCATCTCTCCGGACGTGTTCTCCCGGCACGACGGCAAAATACCTCCACACAGCAGCGGATGCCATCAAGGCTGATGCCCTGCTTCTTGAGCCGCTCTCCGATTTCACCTGACAGGTTCTTCTCGCTCACGAGGCACATGAGTAACTTGCACCACTCATCATTCCCAGTGTCACGTGGAGGCTGATATGGGTTGTCGCCGCCCGTCTCCGAGTGCCATAGCTACCTCCAAGTCCGGATGGAACTGTGGGGAGTTGTAGGGGGATGGGCTCGACCTTACCGCAAGATGAATTCTGCAATTCCGTTTTAGCGGGCCTGTTTATGTGCAGAGTCGCTGCGCTCACGTGACCAGCCGGTATCAGGTCTCGTGAGAACCCATCGAATAAGTAGTGACTGATCAGGGAGAAGCGTTTCTACTTATTTTATCTTTTCATGATTCTTCTGAGGAGTGGAGCCACCATGCCCAACACCGCACTCCCCTCCGTGATCAGCAATCGGAATGCCAAGACATAGATGGTGCAGCTCCATGCAAGCGTGGTTTCTCCAGAGCATTGAGCAGTCTGAGGTTAGGCCAAAAAAGCAGCCGGGGGCACTCCCCGGACGGCTGGGTGCCCGCGCGTGGACTATCTAAAGAGATAGTTAGTGTAGCGATTTGGTTAGTCTCGCACGGTCAAACAATCGTAAGCTGTGCTCGATCCCGGATCCGCACCCAGCAGCCTGACCCAACTTGGTCATGGGGCCATCGCCGCAGCAAAGCGGTAGCCAATCATTTCGCCACGCAATTTTGCTGGTTCGGGGCGACCATGATGTTCGAAAATCTGTGCCTGGATTGTGCCCACAGGACAATCCGATTTTGAAGGTTTACTGCCGTGAGTGGCACAGAAAGGACGTTCCATGCAACAAGGAAGCATCATACAAGCGGAGCGCAAAATTGCTCCGAACGTTTGGGAATTCAGATGGCGAGAGCCAGGTCCCGATGGCAAACGTAAACATCGGAGGATGGTTATCGGTCGCATTGACCAACTTGAGGATGAATCAGCAGCACGTGGAAGGATTGCTGGTCTCCATCTTGACATCAACTTCTGGGACGCGCGGCTCAAGGGTAAGCCACTCACGATATCAGAGCTGGCAGAGCACTATCGGCAACGGGAGCTCGAACCCGATACTGTTTGGAAGACCTACTCCACGAAGCTGACATACGAAGGCTATTTGACCAAATGGATCTTGCCTCGCTGCTCCTTACGCGCATCAACGCTGGAGAAGTTGAACTGTGGTTGCGATCCCTGCCTCTTGCCCGTTCCAGCTGCGCCAAGGCCCGAAATCTCATGAGTGTCATTTTCAATCACGGAATACGACATGACATCTGCGGCCGCAATCCAATTCGACTGGTGCGACAGAGTGCCAAACGGAGGAAGGCCCCTGTAGTACTGAGCGTCGCAGACATTCAGAAATTGCTTTCTGTGCTGCCCTTGAGGGAACGAACTCTTCTGCTGCTCGACGTCGGGACTGGTCTGCGAATAAGCGAACTGCTCGCCTTAAAGTGGAGAGACGTTAATTTTCGCACCCGAGAAATAAGTGTCACGCGGTCCATCGTCTTTCAAGTCGTGGGTCCATGCAAAACCGAAGCATCACAGAAGCCAATTCCCCTTGATCCTTACCTGGCAAAAGCACTGCGAGAATGGCGCAAGGAGACGAAGTATAGAGCACCAGATGACTGGGTTTTCGCCAGTCCAGCTAGTCGGGGTCGACGGCCGTATTGGGCCCAAACCATCATGCGTAACCTGATCCGTCCCGCAGCAGTGGAGCTTGGCATCACCGAGCGTCTCGGTTGGCACACGTTCCGCCACTATGCCGAGTTCCGGACTATGCCGAATGTTTCTGCCATGACCGCAGCCTGAGCCTATCCGCAGATTCGATGATTCGGCATAGTCGGGAGACATCCAAGAGGCCATCCTTGGGGGTTGGGAATCAAGTGCAGAAAACCATTCAGACCGAAGATGACGAAGATCAAGCCGAGGAGAATGCGCGAGATGGTGACGATGTACTTCATCGGTTAGCTCCTTTTGTTTGCATTTGCGAACAACACGAGGCTGAGTTCCCAAGCTGTGTCCGCTTAGTTGTCTCTACCGGACGCTGCCGAGCCAGGCGCCTGCCTTAGGAAATGAGCACACCGCCGTTGACCCCGATCGTCTGGCCGGTCATGTAGCCGTTACTCACAATCATCAAGATCGCCTGCGCGATCTCATCTCCGCTGCCAGCGCGGCCGACCGGAATACGCGTGACAAAGCCTGCCTCGATCAGCGGCTTGCCCACGTGTCGATCAAGCCCGGTGCCACGGCGTTGGCCGTCACGCCCTCCGACGCGAGCCGTAGGGCGTAGCTGCGCGTCAGACCTTCGAGTCCGGCCTTCGAAGCGCCATAGGCGATGCTGGCCGATCCAGAACCGATGCGCGCGCCGACCGAGGAGACATTGACAATCCGGCCCCAGCGCCGCGTCCGCATGCCCGGCAGCACTGCCTGCGTGCACAGAAAGGCGGATTTCAGATTGACCGCGATGGTGCGGTCGAAATCCTCTTCCGTAATGTCCTCGAGTCTCCGTATACCACCGCCATGCCGGCGTTGTTGATCAGAATGTCGATCGGACCGAGGCGTTCCTCGATGTCATGGACCATGCTTTGCACGGCGATGCGAAGCGAAACATCGGCGCGGAGAACAGCAACGCGGCCACCGCTTTTGCGTATATCTTCGGCGACAGCCCCCGCTTCCTCTTCGCGCTCGCGATAATTTACAGCGACCGCCGCGCCCGCCTCAGCCAGCGCCAAAGCGATCGCCCTGCCAATGCCGCGCGAGCCGCCGGTGACCAGGGCTACACGGTTTTTCAAGTCAGACATGCCGAATTCCTCGCTGTCCATGATCGTAGCCACATCATTCGAACCAATAATCCAACCATCCGTCGGACCCTTTTCCAAAGTCGCCTTCAAAGCCGCCCTCGCCGCGCAGCCCAGTAAGATCGCCTGTCCCCGATCCGGGAACAACAAACCATGTCGCCTTGATCTTGCCGTTCTCCACGATTTCCGAACCTTGAAGCACGAAGGCGCCCTGACGTCCGCCCAGTTTTCCGCGGAATCGTTGCATGCTGACCATGCTGGCAGATTTATCGTCGCGCTGGAGCTGTAAAGCCCGAACCGGTGATTCGCCATCGAAATCTCCGCTAAACGTTTCGCTTAGACGGATCTCCACTAATGCCGGACTCGCGGTTTGGTCGTAAGGCTTGGCTTCAGAATTCTGAACGGTAATCTTGGCTTTAGCTTTTAAGCGTGTACGCGGCTCCGTCTGAGATTGCTGACCAGTTGTCATGTCTGCTTGCTCCTTTGATTGCGGGTTCCCCGCGAACAACAGCGTGCCGAAAGATACGATAAACAGGATCAGAATTGTCTTGCTCATGTCCACTACCTCCACAACTCCAAACTAAGAAAAGGTACCGGCTGTTGTATTGGAAACAATTGCCAGAGCCTCCGCTGGCCTTTTTTATCCTGGATTACTGATGTTTAAACCGTAATCCTTTGCGATATAGGTCATCGCTCCCCACATCGAATACGCGGTTGTATCGCGCACGAAAGTTTTCGAGCGTCGCGGTCGCGGTTAGTTCAATCAGTTGCTCTTCGGAAAAGTGCCGGCGCAATTCTGCATAGAGTTCATCACTCACATTCGACGGCGTGTCAGCCAAAGCGTCCGCCATGCGCAGCAAAGCGACCTCGGCCGGCGGGAAGCCTTCGATACGGGCTTCGCGGATCGCTGTTATTTCCTCATCGCTCAAGCCATATATTCTGCCTCCGGCAGAATTCGCGTCGATTCAAAAAGGGCACCCGACCCGCACCGCAGTGCGCAGAGTCAACAGCATGCGGTGCCGTTGTGGAACTGCCGCTTTCTGCCCTAGTAACCACTCCGCAAGTGCGTTCACCCAGAACACGCGCGGTACACGTGCTGCGATCTTTTGTGGCGTCAAATCGCGGCCCAGCATCTTGCGGACTTTCTTGAACATCTGCCGCATCAGGAATGATGTCTGTCGTGGATCGATTCCTTCGAATCGTGCCATGATCTGATCTACTTCCTCTCGACGATCTCCCCAGTCACGTTTATCGTGATGTTGACTCGTCAAGGTCTTATATCATTGGTTTCCTGCCATACACTTCGAGCACGAGTGCTCCTAGCCCGCATTATTCATGAAGGTCAGTGTGGGCTAAGTTTTGTGGGGGAAGGTGGGTAGTGATGTAGTAGTTGGGGTTGGTGGAGCGAAGGTATGGGATGGCTCCGCTAGCGGAGAGCTCGATCCCAGGATGCAAGAGACAGGGGCGCCGTGACTTCTGGCCGTGGGTGTATTTTCGATGCGTTCGTAATTCCGAAGAAGGGTTATCCGGTTGCCGCTCCGAGTGCCAGAGCGACTCGACGGAAGGCGGGCAGAAACGGGAAGGAATCCGGTAGATGGACGACGACGCGTCGTACAGAAACCAACACCCTGGCCCCCAGCTTCAGCAGTCGTTCGCGCAGCATGCCAACTTGAGCGCGGGCACAAGCGGTACCGGCAGCCCGCAATCGCAACTCCTGCATTAGGACGTACGCGGCGGCGGTGAGCAGGACACGGAATTGGTTGGCCCAGAAGCTGCTGCAACTGGTGCGGTCGATCTCGAGGTGGTGAAGTTCCTTGATGCGATTCTCAATGTCGCCACGCTGACAGTAGACGTGTTCGTAAATCCACTGCGGACTTTGTTTCATGTTGGTGATGACAAACCGGGGATTATCTTTGGGGTCTTTGTCGGCAGCACGGACGACCTCCGCTTTGATGATGACACGGCGCTGGCATGGCCACTTTCGGGCTGCGTAGCGGACTTCTCCATAAATACGTTCGGTCTTCCCGCTGCGTTTCGAGAGCTGTCGCGCTCGCCGCATTCCTGGTTCGGCGACACGCTTCAACACTGCATTCTTGGCCATCGCCACGACATATTCGAGTCTGGGCTGGGCGTCCAGAAACGCCAGCACGGCAGGATGCGCGAAACCACCATCGAGGCGTACACGAATCCGTACTCCAGGAAGATGGTGACGAATTATCCCCACCAAACGCCGTAGCATGGCGACCGCGCCCACCGCTGCTGTCACGTTGCCGGGCCGTAACACCGCGGCGCACAGATACTGTTCGGCTTCGTCGTTGAAGCTGACAAAACCCATCACCGGCAGGTAGCACCA
>Ga0070708_100001392_pt1 | contig 18474 bp, 12 predicted proteins | sample KBSK5503metaG_FD_65469 | JGI IMG/M metagenome (GOLD analysis project Ga0070708, IMG submission 65469) | Corn, switchgrass and miscanthus rhizosphere microbial communities from Kellogg Biological Station, Michigan, USA - KBS K5-50-3 metaG | ecosystem: Host-associated > Plants > Roots >... | reverse complement strand
GCCGTCGAGCCCGGTGCGCCACGAGAACAGGTCGAACTCACCGCTCGAGCAACCGGTTCCGCGTATCTGTGCGTGCACCGTCACGTAGCTGTCGTCGTAGCGGAACGCCGAGGTCCCCTCGTGCGAGTCGCCGGCCAGCGGCGGCTCGGGGCACGGGAAACCCATGTCGCGACAGTGGTCCGCGGTCTCGCCGAGATACGTGCGGCCTTCCGGCGACGCGGCGCCGTTCTCGTATCCGGCCATCTCGAGGATCGCCGGGTATTTGATCGCGCCGGGGTTCGCCGCGTTGAAGGTCTTCGGGTAGACGACGCTCACGGCGATCGAGGTGCCGTCCGTCAAAGTCACGTAGTCGGTCGGACCGCCGTGCACGTGGTTCGCCTGGGAGATGTTGGGGACGAAGGCGGCCGCGAACAACGCGGCGATCAACAGCAGCGACCGGGGGGCACGTGTCATCTGACCTGCTCCTTCACGGGTGCGAACGGGGGATGTGTCGAGGGTAGTATTCGCCTCTGTTCGCCCGGTTTCCTCCCGGCGAACCAGGGGGTGGCTCATGGAGTTCGGCGTCACGATCTTCCTCACCGACCGATCGATCGGCCCCGGGGAGGTGGCCCGCGAGGCGGAAGCCCGCGGATTCACTTCCCTGTTCTTGCCCGAGCACACGCACATCCCGTCGTCACGCCGAACTCCGGCGCCGATGGGGGAGCCTCTGCCCGACGAGTACTCGCGCATCCTCGACCCGTTCGTCGCGCTGACCGTTGCCGCCGGCGCGACGGAACGCATCAAGCTCGGAACCGGGATCTGTCTCGTCGCGCAACGCGATCCGTTCGTCACCGCCAAAGAAGCGGCAACTCTGGATCTCGTGTCGGGAGGACGGTTCGTTTTCGGGATCGGGTTCGGGTGGAACGTCGAAGAGATCGAGGATCATGGCGTCGAGTTTCCTCGGCGGCGCGCGCTCGGGCGGGAGAACGTGCTCGCGATGATGAAACTTTGGTCCGACGACGTCGCGACGTTCGACGGAGAGTTCGTCAAGTTCGAGCCCTCGTGGGCGTGGCCTAAGCCGGTGCAGCGCCCGCGGCCGGATGTGTTGATCGGCGGGCAGGGCGGTCCTGTTCTGTTCCGTCACGTCGCGGAGTACGCCGACGGCTGGATGCCGGTCGGCGCGCGCGGCGTCGCGAAGAACCTTCCGGTTTTGCGGGCGTTGTTCGAGGAAGCCGGGCGGGACCCGGCTTCGCTTCGCGTGGTGCCGCTCGGGACGATCCCGGAGGCGGGGAAGCTCGAGTATCTGGCGGGCCTCGGGATCACGGAGATCGTGCTGAACCTGCCGAGCGCCGACCGAGACACGGTCCTCGGCGTTCTCGACGATCACGCGAAGATCGTCGAGCCGTTCCGCTCATGACGGACCCGCTCTCCATTCCGTCGCTCGTCGCGTCGGTCGCGAGGCGGTTCGGCGACCGCGAGGCGGTGGTCGACGGTTCCGAACGGTTCACCTTCGCTTCCTTGGCTGAGCGTGTTCAGGAAGCGGCGCGCGCGGCGATCGCGGCCGGGCTCGAGCACGGCGACCGCGTCGCGATCTGGGCGCCGAACACGTGGGAGTGGATCGTCGCGGCGCTCGGCGCGGTGTCGGCTGGGGCGGTTCTCGTCCCGATCAACACGCGGTTCAAAGGGCGCGAGGCGAACTACGTGCTGAGCAAGAGCGGAGCTCGGTTGTTGTTCACCGTTAGGGGGTTCCTCGACCTCGACTTCCCAGCCCTCCTCGAGGGGGCCGGGCCGTTGCCGCCCGCGCTCCAGCGGATCGTGCTGCTGCGCGGGGATGCAGCGAAAGGGGAGGAGACCTTCAAAGCGTTCCTCTCCGGCGGAGGCGACGTCTCCGAAGGCGACGCGTCGTCGCGTGCCGACGCGGTGAAGCCCGAGGACCTTTCGGACATCATCTTCACGTCGGGGACCACCGGGTCTCCGAAGGGCGTCATGACGACGCACGCGCAGTCGCTCCGCGTGTTCGATACCTGGTCGCGGCTCGTCGGGCTCGCAGAGGGTGACCGCTACTTGATCGTGAATCCGTTCTTCCACACGTTCGGGTACAAGGCCGGGATCCTCGCTTGTCTCATGCGCGGCGCGACGATCATCCCACACGCCGTGTTCGACGTTCCGACGGTGCTTCAGCGGATCGGCGAGGAGCGAGTCACGGTGCTTCCGGGCCCGCCGACCCTCTACCAGTCGATCCTGAACACGCCCGACCGATCCAAGCACGACCTGTCGTCGTTGCGGCTCGCGGTCACCGGCGCTGCCGTGGTTCCGGTCGAGCTCATCAAGCAGATGCGAACAGAATTGACCTTCGAGACGATCCTCACCGCCTACGGGCTGACCGAATCCACCGGCACCGCGACGATGTGCCGGCAGGGCGACGACCCGGAGACGATCGCAACCACGTCGGGATGCGCGATCCCCGACACCGAGGTGCGCGTGGTCGACGACGCCGGCAACGAGGTCCCCCGCGGCGAGCCCGGTGAGGTCGTCGTCCGCGGATACAACGTGATGCGTGGGTACTACGAAGACCCCGGGCAAACCGCCGAGACGATCGACAAAGACGGATGGCTGCACACCGGCGACGTCGGCGTGATGGACGACCGCGGCTACCTGCGGATCACCGACCGCAAGAAAGACATGTTCATCGTGGGCGGCTTCAACGCCTACCCAGCCGAGATCGAGAACGAGCTCCTCCGCCATCCGGCGATCGCGCAGGCGGCAGTGGTGGGCGCGCCGGACGACCGGCTCGGCGAGGTCGGCGTGGCGTTCGTCGTGCCGCGAACCGGCGAGACCGCGGATCCAAAGGAGATAGCCGCGTGGGCGAGGGAGCAGATGGCCAACTACAAGGTTCCGCGCCGGGTGGAGATCGTCGACGCGCTCCCCGTGAACGCCAGCGGCAAGGTTCTGAAGTTCGAGCTGCGCGAGCGAGCGGCCAAGCTCCTGCGCGACGGCTAGAAATCGAACCGTCCGACGAAGTGCTCCTCGACCTGCGGCCGCTTCAGCTCGTAGAGCGCGACGCGGTGCCCGGCCGGCGAGGAGAACGAGCAGCACGGGCCTTGCGGGATCTCGAACGTCTCTTCCTTCTCCCAGCCCTTCGCGGCGAGCGTCTTCATCGCCTCACGCAGCTTTGGGACGCGGTAGATCATGATCGCTCTCTCGCCTTCGAGATGGTCCGTGAAGATCAGCCGAGGGGGACCGTCCGTCAGCGCAATCATTGCGGCTCGCGTCCCGCCGTCGTCGATCGCGAACACGAGACGCCCGCCGAGGACCTCGCTGAAGTAACGAGCGTCCGCCGCGACGTCTGTGCTCGGTACGTAGAGGTAGTCGAGTTGCTCGAAAGGAAGCGGTTCGTCCGGCATCGCCGCATCATCTCCCGGCACGCGGCGTCGCAACAAGCGGTGCTCCTGGCGTAGCATCGAGCGAGCCGCGAGAGGGAGACCACCATGGCCAAGTACTTGAAGCTCGGCCCGGAATCGACCGGCGACCGCTGGACGCTGCCGGACAACGCGGACGTGGACAAGATCCGCTCGGAGATCGCCGAGGCGATGGACATGCAGAGCGCCGTCCGCATCTCGGTGATCATGGGCAAGGACCAGGCCGTCGAGCTGCTCGTCAACGGGCGCTCGCTCACGGCCGCGGCCGTCTGGGAAGAGATGCGCGCCGGCGGCGGCATGACGATCATCGACTGATGCGATGAGCGATTTCCCGGTCAAGCTCGGCTCGATCCTGTTCACGCTGGTCGAGCCGCACAAGGGTCACGAGGTCGCGTACAACCGATGGTACGAGCGCGACCACTTCTACGCGGGGTGCCTCGTCGGGCCCGGCATCCTGTCCGGCGCGCGGTTCGTCGCGACCCGGCCGTACAAGGAGCTCCGCCAGGTTCCAGAGCCGGCGATCACCGACGACCCGATGCGCGGCTCGTTCCTCGCGCTCTATTTCATCGAGCGGAGCCAGCAGGACGAGTGGGGGACGTGGGGGGCGAAGGAGGTCCATCGCCTTCACAAGGCGGACCGCATGTTCCCGCACCGCGACCACATCCACACGAAGATGTACCGGTACCGCTGGGGTGCGTTTCGCGATGCCGACGGCGTGCCTCCGGAGCTCGCGCTCGACCACCGTTTCCCCGGGCTCGTCGTATCGTTCGCTGAGGTTCCCGAAGGCGGCGACCGCGACGCGGTCGGAGAGTGGCTCCAGAACGAACACCTCCCGGCGCAAATGGACGGTTCGAGCGCGGCGATGTGTTTGGTCTTCACTCCTGTCCCGATCCCCGACTCGGCCCCGGCGGACATCCCGCGTGTGGCGGCCGACGCGCAGCGGCTCATGCTGATGTGGTTCGTCGACCGCGACCCGGCCGATGTGTGGGAGGCGGAGTTCGCGGGTCAGGCGAAAGCGCTCGACGCGACCGGCAAGGCCCGCTCGATCTTCGCCGGGCCGTTCATCCCGACGATCCCCGGCTCGGACACGTACACCGATCAGTTGTCGTGACGCGTTCTCGGCCCGAGACCCACTACGCACGGATGGGCGACGACCGTATCGCCTACCAGGTTTTGGGTGAGGGGCCGATCGACATCGTCCTCACGATCGGTTCGTTCTCGAGCATCGACTCGATGTGGGACCACCCCGACATCGAATACTTCCTGCAGCGGCTCGCCGGCTTCAGCCGGCTGATCGCCTTCGACCCTCGCGGCTCGGGAGCCTCCGACCCGTTGCCCTCGATCGATGCGTTCGGCTGGGAGACTTGGGTCGAAGACACGAAGGCGATACTCGATGTCGTCGGGTCGGAGCGCGCCGCCATCTTCGCGGTCGGAGACTCGGCTCCGTCGGCGATGCTGCTGGCGGCGACCGATCCGGAACGCGTCAGTGCGCTCGTACTGGTCGGCGCCGTCGCTCGGTACACCCAAGCCGACGACTATCCGTACGGAATGGCTCCCTCCGATGTGCCGAAGTTCGCCGCGCGGCTCGCCGACCTGTGGGGGACGGAGCGCTTGACGGATTTCACCTATCCGAGCCGGTCGAAAGATGCGCGCTTCCGCGAATGGTTCGCTCGGTACATGAGGGCCGGCGCGAGCCCGAGGATGATCGAATCGCTCTACACCCGGATGTACCAGCTCGACGTTCGTCAGGCATTGCCGCTGATCCAGGCGCAGACGCTCATCATCGGTTCGAACTTCAGCCTCTTCGCCGACCACGTCGGCTACACGGCGGAGAGGATCAAAGATGTCAGAGTCGAATGGTTCGACACGAACGACGGCTCTCCGTGGTTCAGCCACACGGAACAGATGTTGGATCTCGTCGAGGAATTCCTCACCGGGGTGAAGCGGGCGGTGGAACCGCAACGTCGCCTCGCCACCGTCCTCTTCACCGACATCGTGGCTTCGACGGATCGCGCCGCGACGCTCGGAGATGCGCGGTGGCGACGGCTTCTCGATGAGCACGACGACATCGTGCGCGAGCGGGTAACGCGGCTCGGCGGCAAGCTCATCAAGACGACCGGCGACGGCGCCCTCGCAACATTCGAAGGCCCCGCCAAGTGCATCCGCTCGACCATCGCGCTGCGGCAGGCGCTCGCCGCGATCGACGTGGACATCCGCGCCGGGTTGCACGCCGGCGAGGTCGAAGTGCGCGGCGACGACGTCGGCGGGATCGCCGTGCACATCGCGGCCCGGGTGATGGGGGAGGCAGCACCTCGAGAAATCCTCGCCTCGAGTACGGTGAAGGATCTCGTCGTCGGCTCGGGGATCCTGTTCACCGATCGCGGGAGCAGGGCGCTCAGAGGAATCCCCGACCAGTGGCGGCTCTTCGCCGTCGAGAGCGTGTAGCCCCCGAGGGGCAAAGGGAGGGAATGCGCCAGCCGGAGACCGAATACACGAAGATCGGTGAGGAGCTCATCGGCTACCAGGTCGTCGGTGACGGCCCAGACCTCGTCTACTGCACCGGCCTGACGAGCAATCTCGACCTGCGCTGGGACTTCCCGCCGATGGCGCGGTACCTCGAGCGCCTCGCTTCGTTCAGCAGACTCATCTCCTTCGACCGCCGCGGCTTCGGCATCTCCGATCCGGTGCCGAACGGCGTGCTGACGTGGGAGGAGTGGGCCGACGACCTCGGAACGGTGATGGACGCCGTCGGGTCGGAGCGAGCCGTGATCTACGGAGAGAACGACGCCGGACCAACGGCCTTGATGTTCGCTGCCACGTTTCCCGAGCGGGTCTCGGGATTGGTGATAGCCAGCAGCGGTGCGAAATATCGAGCGTCCGAGGACTTCCCCGGCGGTGTCGATCCCGAGCAGGGCGAGTTCCTCGCGCAGGCCATCGAGGCGGGCTGGGGGCGGGAGACGCTCATCCGGTTCGCGATCTCGAGTCTCACCGACGACGAGCAAGCCGTCCGATGGATGGCCAAATACACACGGTCATGCATGACGCCACGCGGCGCCAACGCGCAGTTCCGGTATCTGCTGGAGATCGACATCCGGGAGATCGTCTCAGCGATCCACGTGCCGACGCTCATCCTTACGCGAGTGAACAATCCGTTCGTACCGATCGCGATCGTGAGGGATCTCGCGCGACAGATCCCAGACGCGCGCTACATCGAGATCCCCGGCACCGACGTCTGGTCGGCTACGCAGTACCCCGAGCTGTTCCTGGATCCGATCGAGGAGTTCGTGACCGGAGCGAAGCCGGCGGTGGAGGTCGACCGGGTGCTTGCGACGGTGTTGTTCACCGACATCGTCGGCTCGACGACGCGCGCGTCGGACCTCGGCGACAAGCGGTGGAAAGAGCTGCTCGACCGTCACGACGACATCACGCGATCCCAGGTCGAGCGGTACGGCGGCCGCGTCGTGAAGACGACCGGCGACGGCGCGCTCGCGACGTTCGACTCGCCCGGCCGCGCGGTCCGCTGCGCGTCCGAACTCGGCGTCTTGCTGCGCGGCGTCGGCATCAATGTGCGCGCCGGCCTTCATACAGGTGAGGTCGAGCGACGCGGCGAAGACCTCGGCGGGATCGCGGTGCACATCGGAGCGCGCGTGATGGGCGAGGCCGGGCCCGGCGAGGTGCTCTGCTCGCGAACCGTCCGTGACCTCGTCGTCGGGTCGGAGCTGACCTTCGACGATCGAGGCACGCACGCGCTCAAAGGCGTGCCGGACGAGTGGCAGCTGTTCGCGGTCGCGAACTAGAGAGATTCGATCGTCTCGCCCACGAGATTCTTTGCGCGCGCCGTGAACGGGGCCGCTCGGAGGCGCTCGAAGACCGGCGCCACTTCGGTGAGTAGCGGCTGGGCTTCGTCGGCACGGCCGCGCTCGGCCAGCCATTCGGCGTGCTCGAGTCGGGTCACGGCAGCCCAGAACGGAGCAGCCAGCTCGACGAACATCCCCGTCGCTCCCTTGAATCGCGCCTCGACCTCCGTGTCATCCGCCCGCGCGGCGGATAGCCGGGCACGGAAGCGAAGGGAGTGTGCCTCGAGGTAGCGGGGGCGCCGCCCGCGCGGCGATCCCTCGACGACCGCTATGAGGGTCTCGGCTTTCCCGAGGTCCCCGATCTCCAGCGCGGCCTCCAACGCTTCGATGAACGCTTCTTTCACGACCTCGGTGCGCAGACCGAGCATGTCGTGGAACGAGAAGCCTTGTTCGGCCGCTGCGAGCGCGCCGGCCGCATCTCCCTCAGCGCGCAACACCACGGCGCGCGAGGTGAAGTAGCTCGCGCGTTCCTGCACATCGTCGGAGGTCTCGGGGCTCGGGAAGACGGCGATGTAACGCTTCGCCTCATCCAGATCTCCGCGGAAGATCGCGATACGCGGGAGGATGAGCAAGTAATGCAGGAAGGCTCCCCGAACCACTCCGGCCTTCTCGAGCGGCTGTTGCGCCGCAAGCTCGATCGCCCGGTCCCACTCGCCGAGAGCGTAGTAACTGAACAGTTGGCCGAGGAGGTTCCATTCCCAGAACTGGTTACCTACCCTGCGGGCGAGCGCGAGCCCGGCGTCGATGCGTTCCGGTGCGTTCGCGTACTGATCGGACTGACACTCGAGGTCTGCGAGGTTGTAGTAGCCGCGAAGGGCCGCGGACGGCAGGTCGTTCTCCAGCGCGATCTCGAGCGCGTACTTCAGCAGCGCGTAGCCTTCCTGCACACGTCCTCGCGAGGAGTAGAGCATGACGGCTTTGGTGTTAAGAGCGTTGGAAAGGATCTCCGGGATGACGAGACCTTCCGCGATGTCGATGGCCGTCTCGATCCGTTCCATCGCCGTCTCGTTCTGGCCGTTGAAGTACAAGAACCTGCCGAGCTGAGCGAAGAGCTCGGCGAGATCCTCGTCCGGCTGGGCACCCTGGAGGACTTTGAGCGCTCGGTCCATATCTTCGAGGGCCTCGCCCATCTTGCCGCGATCCCACATCACCTCCGCGAGTCTGGCGCTGATCCTAGCGGCGAGGTGGGTCAGGTTCTGCTCGCGACAGAGCTCGCCCGCTCGTTCGAGATGCGCCACTGCCGCGTCGGAGTTACCGGTCCCCCGAGCGGCGGTGGCAGCGCGCTCGAGCAGCGCCGCCTCCTCTGCCGGTTCGTCGGCGTGCTCCGCAGCCTGGACGAAGTAGCGTTCGGCTTCTGCCAGAGCGGCGAGCGAGGAAGCGCGCTCGGCGGCTCGCGTCAGCATGTGGCAGGCCTTCTTCTTGATCTCCGCCGCGTCGGGCGCCTCAGGCGCGAGGCGATACGCATCCACGTAATGGGACGCGACGACTTCGACGATCTCCTCCTCTTCGGTCCCGCCCTCCAAGATCGCCGCCGCGGCGAGATGCGCGATCTTGCGGTCCTTCTTGGAAAGCATCTCGTAGGCCACGAACTTGACGAGGTCCTGGAGGAATCCGTACTGGCCGCGCTCGGGCGAGCGAGGATCGACCTGGATCGAAAGCACTTCCTTGCGCACGAGCGAGCTCAGGAGCGGATCGAGTTCCGATTCGGTGCGCCCGGACAGCATCGCGAGGGCGTGTCGCGTGAAGTTCTTCCCGAGGACAGACGCGTCTTGCAGGATCCGGCGCTCTTCCACCGCCAAGCCGTCGAGGCGCGCGGCGATTAGCGCGTGCAGCGTCTCTGGGATCTCGAGAGACTCGATCGGGCCCGTCGGGCGGTAGATGCTACCTTCCTGCACGAGCAACCCGCGATCGAGGAGCATCCTGACCGTCTCGATGGCATACAGGGGAACGCCCTCGGCGCGCGCGAGGATCTTGTCGCTGAGCTCGTCCGGCAGTCCCGGCACGAGACCCGCCAGCAACTCGCGCATCTTGTCGTCGGGCAGCGGCTCGAGCGACAAGGTCGTCGCGTTGCGCGAGCCTCCGCCTCCCCACGTCGGGCGGCGATCGAGGAGGTCGGGACGTGCCTGTGCGACCACGAAGATCGGCAGGTTGCGGGACCACTCGAGCAGGTACTCGATGAAGTCCAACAGCGCCGCGTCGGCCCATTGCATGTCTTCGAAAGCCAGGATCACGGGGCTATCCTCGGTCATCCGTTCGACGAAAAGGCGCCAGGCGGCGAAGAGGCTCTCGCGGTCGGGGGCCTTGTCCTCGAGGCCGAGCAGATGGGCGAGACGCGGTTCGACCCATCGGCGCTCCTCGGGGTCCTTTACGTATAGCTCCACCGCGGCATGAAGTTTGGCGACGGCGCTCGCCGCGTCCTCGCCTTCGATGATGTCTGCTCGCATGCGGATCATTTCCACGAGCGCCCAGTAGGTGACGCCATCTCCGTACGCGAGGCAGCGTCCACGGTGCCATAAGTAGAGCTGCTGCAGACCGTCCATGTACTTGTAGAACTCCCATCCCAGACGGGACTTGCCTATCCCCGCGATGCCCACGACGGAGACGAGCCGGGCTTTGCCCTCGTCCGCGGACGCGTGGAACAGCTCTTTGATCAGCCTGAGCTCGCGATCGCGTCCGACGAACGGCGCCTCGAGACCCTCAGCCTTCAGTGCGCCTCCCACGCCGCTGACGATCCGGCGGGCGCGCCAGAGTTTCATCGAGTCGGTCTTCCCCTTGAGCTCGAACGTGCCCGCGTCTTCGTAGACGATCGCGGCGTCGGTCGCGCGTCGCGTCGACTCGCCGACGAAAACCGAGCCGGGCTCGGCGCTGGACTGGATGCGCGACGCGGTGTTCACGAGATCACCGGCGACCATCCCTTCACCCGTGGCGCCGACCGCGACGGCGGCTTCGCCGGTCAACACGCCGGCTCGCACGCGCAGCTGCGGGTTCCCCGATTCCTGGCCGAGCGTGTGCACCGCGTCGACCAACTCCAGTGCCGCGCGCACGGCGCGCTCAGCGTCGTCCTCCTGGGCAACCGGGGTTCCCCACACCGCCATAACCGCGTCGCCGATGAACTTCTCGACCGAGCCGCCATAGCGAACGATCAGCTTGCGGCAGGTGTCGAAGTACCGGGTGAGGAGCTCGCGCACCTCTTCGGCGTCTTGCGATTCCGACAAGGTCGTGAACCCGACCAAGTCTGCGAAGAGCACCGACACGACGCGGCGTTCGGAGGCCGCGGGTGCTCGGTCCCTGGAAGCAGGGACGGCAGCCGGAGCCCCGCCGGCCGACAGTGCCGAACCGCAATCGCCACAGAAGCGGTCGCCTGGCTCGTTCGCCGCGCCGCACGATGGACAGGCCACGGAAAGGGGGGTCCCGCACGACGCGCAGAACTTCCGGCCGTCACGGTTCTCGTTTCCACAGTTCGAGCAGGTCACGTCGTTTCCCCGTCCCCGCTGGTCGGTGGAAGCCTATCGGGAGTTCCCGAGTGCGTACACGGACCTGGGCGTTCCTCCATCCAAGCCGAGCAGGAATCGGACAAGCCATCCCGAACCGCTTCTTCCATGAGACGTCGCTGGATCGCGTTGATCGCCTGCCTCGCGATCGTCTCGGCGAGCCTGGCTGCCGCGGCACAGGTCGGTGAAACGGTCACGATCCTCCGAGACGCATACGGCGTCCCCCACATCTTCACGTCCGACGACCTGAAGGGCTCGTTCGCTGCCGGTTACGCGATGGCCGAGGACCGGCTCTTCCAGATGGAGATCCTCCGGCGCGCCGGGAAGGGACGGTTGGCGGAGCTGATCGGCGACGAGGAGGCGCTGGGGGCGAGCGCGATCGAGTTCGACATCTCCATCCGGCGCGAGCTCTACACCGAGCCGGAGCGCCAGGACATGTTCGCCGAGCTCGAACGAACGGATCCCGATTCCGCGGCACAGTTCCGTGCGTTCGTCGACGGCGTCAATCTTCGGATCGCGCAGGATCTCGCGGACCCCGTCAACAAGCTCCCATCCGAGTACCTCGCGCTCGGAACGTTGCCGCAGCCGTGGTCGATCACGGACTCGATCGCGTTCGCGGCGGTTGGGCTCAGCATCTTCGGCGCCGAGGGCGGGCACGAGGTTCAGAACGCGTGTCTGCTGTCGAACCTGACCACGCGACTCCACAGCGAGGCCGCCGCTAAAGGAGTGTTCGATGACCTGTTCTGGATCGACGATCCGGATTCACCCACGACGATCCGCGACGGCGTCGCGGTCTGGCCGAACATGGTTGGGCGCTTCAACGCTGCGCAGATGGCGTTGCTGCACGACCCGAAGATCGGTCCCGCCATCTGCAAGGCCGCCACTGCGCAACGCGCGGAACAGTCCGCGATCGATTTCGTCGGAGAGCATCTCGGCTTGAGCGGACTCTTCGCGGCGGGTCACTCGAACGCGCTCGTCGTGGCGGGCAGCCACACAACGACCGGGCACCCGATGCTCGGAGGCGGCCCGCAGGTCGGGTATTCGAACCCGAGCTTCTTCTGGGAGTCCGGCCTCCATTCGCCGAACTACGACTCGGTCGGTGTGAACGTGCCGCTCGGGCCGGGGAACATTATGGGGCGCACGAGCACGCTCGCCTACACGGTTACCTCGGGGATCGACGATCAGATCGACACCTACGTCGAGCCGCTGAACCCAGCGAACCCGCGCCAGTACGGCGAACCCGGCCACTGGCGCGATATGGATTGCCGGACCGAGACGTTCCTGGTGCGCATGCAGCCGACGAGTCCGCGGACCGATCCCGGCATCTCGCCCGACGATCCGACGCACCCACGGCCGGGGGTACGCCCCGTCGTGCAGGATCTTTGCCGGACGATCCACGGTCCCGTTTTCTACGTCGACGCAGCGAACGGGGTGGCGTTCAGCCACCGCAAGGCGCACTGGATGCAGGACCTGAAGGGCGCCGCGACGTGGCTGAGCCTCGGCCGGAAGACGGCGCTCACCGGACCGAACAGCGTTGAGCAAGCGCTGGAGGGTTTCCCGTTCACGTTCAACTTCAACTACGCCTCGACGAACGGCGACATCGCCTACTTCCACCGCGGGCTGACGCCGCTGCGGCCCGACGACACCGATCCCCGCCTGCCACTCCCGGGCGTCGGATACGAATGGCGCAAGGGCGCCGACGGTAAGGACTACGTCGCCAACTCCGCGATCCTGACCACCGACGGCCGGAAGGCCGCCACGGTTGTGAACCCCGCGCAGGGCTTCATCGCCAACTGGAACAACAAGCCGATCAAGGGCTGGGGCGGCGCCGGCGAGGCGCGAGAGCTGTGGGGGCCGAGGCACCGGATGGAGGGTCTCTCCCGCGAGGTCGAGCGTCTCATCGCGAGCAATACGCCGATCGCGCTCGACGAGCAAGGCGCTGACCCGACCACGACGCCCCCTTGCATCACCGCGGACGATTTCCGGATCGGCGCCGATCCGCTCGGCTGTGTGAGTTCCGTCAACGGCATCGTTCGCAAAGCGGCGGTGAGCGACATCCACGCGTTGACCGTGCTGCCGTTCCTCGCGAAGGCGCTTTCAGTCGAAGGTACCGACAGCAGCTCGGCCGAGTACCAGGCCTACCAGAAGATGAAGGATTGGAGCGACGCGGGAGGGCCGCTCCTGAGGACCGGCACGCAGGCCGACTACCGCTTCCCGGGCGTCGCGATCTATCGGGACTGGCGCAACCGCCTCCAGCACACGCTGCTCGACGACGAGCTCGGCACGTACAACCGAGGCATGGACTATCCGGCGGTGATCGATGGCAGCAACGAGGACGATCACGGCAGCTACCTCAGCCCGGATAGCGTTCTGTATCACGTGCTCACGCACGCTCCGGAGCTCGCCGATCCCAACCTGCCGCCCGCCACGACGCTCGTGCCGTCCCGCGACTACTGCGACGCCGCCGCGCACCAGACGTGCGCGGCCTTGCTGGTATCGACGCTGGCGCAGAGCGTCGCGGCGCTCACGACGCGGTTCAAGTCCGCGGACGAATCGACCTGGCACGAACCGGTGATCGTCAGCACGATCGCATCCCAAGGCGCCGCTCCGACGGTCGAGATCGAGCGCATGAACCGCGGCAGCTTCAACCAGCTGCACGACTTCGGGCCCGGCGCGGCGTTCCGGACCTACAACGTCGTTCCTCCGGGACAGAGCGGGATGATCGACCTCGTTACCCTCGCCATGAGTCAGACCGCCGACGATCCGGAAGCCGCCGTCTCCGCGGGCAACCCGCACGTCTTCGACCAGAAACCGCTCTACGAGGGATGGCGCTACAAGCCGTTCATCTTCGATAAGAGCGCACTCGCTGAGGCCGGGCAGGAGATGGTGCCTTACGTCCGCGGCGTCGTGCCGCAGCCGAACACGGGGATCCTCCGAGATCTCTTCCGTTTGCTCGCCGCGCTCGGGATCTCGCTGCCGAACGTGGACCTGTTCGGCGAGATCGCGACGGAGTAGCGGATCCTCGACCGAATCTGACGACCCGTCAGATTCCGATATCCTTCGGGCCGTGGACCTTCGCTACTCCGATTCCGACGAACGGTTCCGAGCCGAGCTTCGCGCGTGGCTCGCCGACGCGCTGCCGGCGTTGCCGCCCAAACCGCCGCTCGACGACTGGCCCGCCCGGCGCGAGTGGGACACCGCGTGGCAGCGCGCGCTCTTCGACGCCGGTTACGCCGGCATCAACTGGCCGAAGGACGTGGGCGGGCGCGGCGCATCGCCGACCGAGCACCTGATCTTCCTCGAAGAAACCGAGCGCGCCGACGCGCCGTACGTCGGCGTGAACTTCGTCGGCCTGCTGCACGCCGGGCCGACGCTCGCGGCCGAAGCGACGCCCGAGCAGAAACAGGCCCACCTGCCGCGGATCCTGCGCGGTGAGGAGGTCTGGTGTCAGGGATTCAGCGAACCGGGGGCCGGGTCCGACCTGGCCGCGCTGTCGACGCGCGCGGTGCGCGACGGGGACGACTACGTGATCACCGGCCAAAAGATCTGGACTTCGTTCGCGCAGGTGGCCGACTACTGCGAGCTGCTCGTCCGGACCGACCCGGACGCGCCGAAGCATCGCGGGATCACGTGGCTGATCATGCCGATGGACCTGCCGGGGATCGAGATCCAGCCGCTCCGCACGATCCAGGGTTCGACCGAATTCAGCCAAGTCTTCCTCGACGGCGTTCGGGTCCCGGTTGGGAACCGTGTCGGCGAGGAGAACGACGGCTGGCGCGTCGCGATGGTGACGTTCTCCTTCGAGCGCGGAACCGCGTTCGTCGGCGAGCTGGTGAGGACGCGCGCGCTCGTCGAAGACCTCGCGCGCATCGCGCGGTCGACCCCCCGCGAGGACGGAGGGACCGCGTGGGAGGACGCCGGTCTGCGCCGCGACCTCGGGCACATGACCGCGGAGCTCGACGCGATGTGGGCGCTCACGTGCCGCACCATCACCCAGGCGGAGCGAGGGACAGGCGTGCCGGGGCTCGGTGGTTCCGTGTTCAAACTTTCGTACTCGGAGTTGCGGCACCGGCTCGGCGACCTCGCGATGAAGCTGCTCGACCGGGCGGCGCTTTCACTCGACGATTTCGACGGGCTCGAGAGCGGGATCCACGTGGAGCGATGGATGCAAGCGATGTCGCTGACGATCGCGGCGGGAACCTCGCAGATCCAGCGCAATATCGTCGGGGAGCGCATCCTCGGGTTGCCGAAGGAGCCCGTGTGAACTTCGACCTGGACGACGGCGAGCGCGCGTTGCAGCAAGGGATCCGCGACGTGTGCACGCGCTTCTTCCCGATGGAGCGCGTGCGGGCTTTGGAGTCCGAAACCGGCGGGCTCGATCGCAAGCTCTGGCAGGAGCTCGGCGACGCCGGCGTGTTCGCGTTGCGTTTGCCGGAGCCCGACGGCGTCGGGCTCGGGATGACGCAGGCCGTTCTCGTCTTCGAGGAGCTCGGGCGCGCGATCGTGCCGGGCCCGCTGATCTCGACGCACCTGGCCGCCGGCATCGTCGAGGGCGCGGCCTCGGGGAAGAACATCGTCGGATTCGCGGAGCTCGGGCGGGCGCCGGTCGTCGTGGGTCACCTCGACGCTCTCGATGTGCTGATCGGTATCGACGGGAACACGATGTCGAACATGCCGTTGGACCAGATCCAGTCGAAACCCGTCCTGAGACCCCTCGACCCGCTGACGCCGATGCACTTCCTGACGGGATTCAGCGCCGTCCGGCTCGACACCGCCGAGGACGCCGTCTCGCGCTGGCGCCTCGAGGGCGCCGCGCTGATCGCGGCGATGTCGGTCGGGATCGCGGCGGCGTGCGTCGATCAGGCCGTCGCCTTCGCCAAGGAACGGAAGCAGTTCGGCCGCGTGATCGGCTCGTTCCAGGCCGTGAAGCACATCTGCGCCGACATGCTCGTCCGCGCGGAGGTCGCGCGCGCGGCCGTGTACGCGGCCGGCGTGATGCTCGACGATCCTTCGGCCGGTGATGCGGCGCGAGCGGTCGCCGGTGCGCGCCTACTCGGCGTGGAAGCTGCTGTGGCGAACGGCAAGGCCAACATCCAGGTTCACGGTGGGATGGGCTACACGTGGGAGGTCGACGCGCACCTCTACCTCAAGCGCGCGATCCTGCTGCAGACCCGCTGGGGCCGGAACGACGAGTGGGCCGAAGAAGTCGCTTCGAAGCTCTAGTCGGGTGCGTCGGGCCGGCTTCGTCGGCGGATCGTCATCCGAACCGCCGCGGCCGCTAAGAGGGCAACGGCGAGCATCGCGATCGCGATGCCCGGACCCCGGGGCGGCGATGTCTTGCCGGACGTCGGGGCCGCAGCCTGCGGGCTCCTCGACGCCTGATCGGATCCGGCAACCGGCGTAGCCGACCCGGCCGGGGACGTCGTCGCGGCAGCCGACGCGCGGGGGGAGACGGTCCCATGCGTGCTCGGCCGGGAGCCGGAGCCCGGCGGCGATCCACTCGAGCCGGGCGGCTTCGACGTTGATTTGGGTTTCGTCGCGACCGGGGTCGACGAGCCGACGGCTCTCGCCGCGTTTACGCGAGGGAACCCGTTCACGTTGTCGGCCGTGCTCTGGATCCGCGAGAGCACCTGGGCGTTCGTGTAGCCTCGCGCCAGCAGCAACGCCGCGACGCCCGACACGTGCGGCGCGGCCATCGACGTCCCCTCATCGTTCGCGTAGGCGCCGTTCTTCCACGTGGAGAAGATGCAGGTGCTGTCCCGGCACGACGACGAGCCGCGATCCCCGCCGGGCGCGTAGATGTTCGCGCCGCTGTTCGAGTAGGACGCCAGCGAGTCGTCGGGCCCCGTGGCGCCGACCACGAGCAGATCGTTGCTCGAGTAAAGCGAAATCAGGCTGTCGTTGCCGGCGGCGATCACGACAACGCTGCCGGCATTCCACGCGTACCCCGCAGCCTGTTGCAAACCGTTCGTGCATAGGAAGCCTGTTGGGGCGGTAAAGAGCCCTGGACCGAGCGAGAGATTAACGACGCGAGCGCCATGATCGGCTGCCCAACGGATGCCGAGCTCGATGTCGCTGCACGCCCCACTTCCATTCGAATCGAGCACCTTGACCGCCATGAGCTTCGCGGCAGGCGCTACCCCGGCGATCCCGACCCCGTTGCGCGTCGAGGCCGCTGCTATCCCGGCGACGTGGCTACCGTGGCCGTTGTCGTCGTCTCCGCCGCCCGTGCACGCTCCCTGGATGCAGGCGTAGTGGGATGCGATCTTGCCTTTCAGATCCGGATGGGTGAGGTCGATCCCCGTGTCGACGATGGCGATCGTGACACCGCTGCCCTGGCTTACGCTCCAGGCTTTGTCGGCTTGGATGCGGTCGAGACCCCACTGACGGGAGCGATAGGGGTCGGTCGCCGCCGACGCCGGGAGCGCCGACGCCAGACATGCGGCGAGGCATGCGGCAATGAACGCGGCCGAGCGTCTCATCGGTTCCCGCATGGTCGTCCTCTCCCGCGCCGTCCGCAAGGTGACCTTTCGAGCGAAAGAGAACTCCGGGACGACGCGACCGTTAGAATCTGACGGTCCGTCAGAAACTTCGGGGAGCGAGATGGAGCGCAGGAAACACCGGCAACCGGTCGTCGCGGGGATGCACGCCCTGCCGTACTCGAAAGACATCGGGATGACCGAACGCCACACCGGGGCGCTCGCGATCCTCGGCGCCCTGCAGGACGCGGGACTGACGGTGGGCGACGTAGACGGGATCTGCCGGTACGTGTGGCAGCCCACCACCGAGATGGAGATGGCCCGAGTGCTCGGCGTCCCCAACCTGCGGTGGTTCGGCGCGCAGGACTACGGCGGAGGAGCGGGCCCGCCGACGGTCGCGCTCGCGTGCGCGGCGATCGAGCTCGGCCTCGCGGATTGCGTCGTCGTGTGGCGCTCGCGCAACCGGTCGAGCGGCGGAAGGCCGTGGGCCGGGCAGATGCTGGCGGAGGGTCAGGACCAGTTCGAGCGGCCGTTCGGGATCGTGCGACCGGCCGATGGGATCGCGCTCCTGGTGCGGGTGTGGATGAACGCCTTCGGCTGGACGCGCGAGGATTTCGGCCGCGTGGCGATCACCGTTCGCGGACACGCGAACCGGAATCCGGCAGCGATGATGCATCACAAACCGCTGACCATGGAGGACTACCTTGCGTCGCGGATGATCGCCGAACCGCTCTGCCTGTTCGACAACTGCCTCGAGACCGACGGCGCGCTCGCGATCGTGCTCGTAGCAGCGGAGCGGCTCGCGGATCTGGCGCCGGCCGGGCCGCCCGCGTACGTGACCGGCTACGCGATGGGCAGCGGACCGCAGGTGTACGCGATGACGAACTACTACGGCGACGATCTGACGCGCTCGCCGAACGCGTTCGTCGCGCCGGAGCTGTGGCGCAACACGGGACTGAAACCGGGCGACATCGACGTCGTGCAGATCTACGACGCGTTCACGCCGCAGGTCCCGCTGTTCTTTCAGGAGTTCGGTTTCTGCGGCGACGGCGAGGGCGCGACCTACGTCGCGTCGGACGACTGCCTGACCTACAACACCTCGGGGGGCGGGTTGTCGGAGGCGTACGTGCACGGCTTCAACCTGATCGTCGAGGGCGTGCGCCAGGTGCGCGGCATCTCCACGACGCAAGTGGACGACGTCTCGCACTGTCTCGTCACCGGCGGGAACGTCGTACCGACCGGCGCCTTG